>Ga0209567_10001576_pt1 | contig 11558 bp, 7 predicted proteins | sample COG_12_FD_184756 | JGI IMG/M metagenome (GOLD analysis project Ga0209567, IMG submission 184756) | Pelagic marine sediment microbial communities from the LTER site Helgoland, North Sea, for post-phytoplankton bloom and carbon turnover... | ecosystem: Environmental > Aquatic > Marine > Neritic...
AATCTCTCCGGGCGCGCCAAAAAACATAGGGACCCGAATGGGTCCCTATTTTTTTGCGACCGGATAGTTCGAACTGTGCAGCCCGCAGCCATTCGGTTTCGTGCCAATGAGCGGGTCGGGTAATTCTAGCTGCGATCTTTGTAAAGTACGGGAGTGAGAACCTGCGCCCCAGGGAGATGCTCAAATCGCGGTGACGTCGCAGCATCCAACTGCCGCATGTGTCGCTGGTCGAGCCAATCGATGATCAATTGCAGCTGCCCGATGTCTTTGGCTACTTTGTAGGCCGGCATCTCGCAAATGCCTAATCCCTGACCGACAGCATGTACATAGTTTTGGCTGTCCCGCAGAACTGCGATGAGCGGAATCTGCAGGCTGGTAAGGAAACGCTTCAGCATCTGAAAACTCTTGGTATTCTGCCGCGTGCGGTTTGCGACGATTGCCAGTTGCCGCTTACGTTGTGTGACCAGCAACAACTCCGCAATGAATCGTGTCGCAGAATAGACATCAATCGCAGAAGGCAGAACGGGAATCAGGATACTGTTGGCATCGTACGTAATCGAATGAATCTTGTCATAGCCGACGTTTCCCGGCAGATCGAATATGACCGTATCGCTGTCGGGCGAGACCTCGAGCTTAAAAATATCCGCAAGCTGCGCGATTCGCTCAGATGCGTTTATGCCGTGAATCACGGGCCTGTCGTCAGGCCGCTGATCCAACCAACGCATTGAGAAACCCTGTGGATCGCAGTCCATCAAGGTTGGCGGCGAATCGCGAAGCGCGTAAAAGCTCGCCAGGTTTGTTGAAAGGGTCGTCTTGCCGCACCCGCCTTTGGGGTTGAGTACGACAATCTTGTGCAGATCGTGGCGATCAATTGAAGTAAGCATAGTTCTGCCGGGGTTTCCCCCTCTCCGTAGGCCGAACGACAAATGCGATCAACCACGGCCGCAGCTTCGATAGGAACATGCCCTCGGTCGTGGCGTTCGCTAATAACTTACCTACGTCGATCGTACATAAAACAGTATCGCTGGTCCAGTGAGCCATTTTTTTGACGCAACAGCATGAATAAGCCTGAAACTCATCGATTTTTCCGGTTTTTTTCTGAGACGGACTTTAGCCGTGTTGCGAACAGCCTAGCATGTGCTGCCAAGTGCAACCCTGATCGCTTCTCCACTTACGCCGCTGGACTCCTCGGAGGCGAGGAAAGCGATCATCTCGGCTACTTCCTGAGGCGTGACGACGCGACCGGGCGGATACAGCGCCGCGCGTTCCTCCCACACCTGGTCGGTCGTGATACCTCGGTCCTCAGCCTCGTGGCGAGCTGAACGTTCGGCCATCTCCGTCCGAACCCAGCCGGGCAGAACAGCGTTCGATGTGACGCCGTAGGGTCCGCCGTCGGTCGCAACCGAGCGCATTAACCCCAGCAGTCCGTGTTTGGACGTGTTGTAGGCACTTCCGGCGTGTTCGGCGACCAGGCCAGCGGTAGAGCTCGTGTACAATACGCGCCCGAACCGGCGTTCGATCATTCCCGCCAAGACAAGCCTCGAGAGATGGAACGGCGCATCGAGATTGACACGCATCGTCTCACTCCAAACGTCTGGCTGTTGTTCCCAGACGACCTTCTCGTGAGCCGAGCCGATGCCATGATTGCATACAAGGATCTCGATCGGCCCCAGTTGTCGCTCAGCCTCGAAAACTGCTTTCGCGCAGCCCTCTGGACTGCCGAGATCTGCGACCGAATATTCGAGCCCGACACCTGCCAGTTCTTGCTGGCTCCGCGCGACACACATCACTCGGGCGCCACGTGACGCCAGGAGTTCTGCCGCCGCACGCCCTATTCCTCGGCCCCCACCTGTGATCAGGGCTACCCGCCCTTCGACTCCAGCCATGCTTCAAACGCTCGTTGTGAAATTTCGGGGCCAGTATATAGAACGAGGAGACTTCGGTGTCGTATTGGCCTAACCTCTTGCCTATGCCAGGGCGAGATTCTAAATCAGGTTTCAAATGGCCAGTAGCCGTTGAACAAACCATCGCGACTCCCGCGCACGAGGTGTGGGAAGTCATATCGAGGCCAGGGAATCTCGAATTGTGCCATCCATTCTGCGCGCGGAACCCCGTGCAGCATTGGCCGGGCCCGGATTCTCGGGATGAGGTTCATTATCTCAGCGGATGGGTCTATGAGCGTCGTTTTTGTCAATGGTTTGAAGGGATTGGCTACGATCTGGAGATCCTCAGACGCGGTGGTCCTTTGGCAGCGGTCTCATGGCGAATCGCTGCGACTGATGAGCAAGCCTGCCAGCTGCGAATAACGGTTTATCCTTACATGCTTCAGAAATACCCGGTAGTTGTTCGATGGATTCCGCACCTGGTGCGCCTGCGACCCATGCTCAGCAGCTATCTGGAGTCAGTTGTCAGAGGATTCGAGTGGTATACGGCCCAGGGCAAACCCGTTCCACGCAATCAATTCGGCAAGCATCCATGGTTTTCGGCATCGAAGCCGATAGCCGACTGACTGCCCGTCGAATGGCGATCAGCCAGGCGCCAAATCCGAGGTAAACTCGCTGCAGGCGGTTTCAGAGGTTCAGGCCATGTTGACCAAAGCGATTACACGTTTGCGCCAGACGGACTGGCGCATATTCATGGGCATCATCATCACCGTTCTCTGGATCATCGGCGGCATTGTTTACGTCCGCGGCAGCAAATTCAATCAGGCCACGATTTACGACATACCACTGGAAGACATCGGCAGTTTTCTCGAAGGCGCGTTCGCGCCGTTAGCATTCCTGTGGCTGGTCATAGGGCTATTTATTCAGCAAAGGGAGCTGGCCGACAATACAGAAGTGCTGCGTCAGACGTCGATCCAGTCCGAAAAACAAACCCAGGCAATCGCGGCGACCGAGATGAACGCTCGCCAGGAGACGTTCTTCAAGATTGCCGAGAACGTAAAGACACAGTTGGGTGGAATTACAGGCATGTTGTTCATCTCGTGCATGGGCGCGACGGAAGGACAGCTCGTTCCAAGCGAGCGCATCGAGGAAATGTTCCACATGCTTGCCAGGCACGACGATCAGGTATTCTCACGCGAGTTCCTGTTGCTTGACGCGGAAGATTTTGGAGGCTACGAGACGCTGTTCTACAAGACGGAGATTCGTCGCCGCCACACCAGGAATTTTATCAGGACCTTCGATCGGCTGATGGTGATGGCAAAAGAGTGCGACAACGCCAACGGGATAATCGCGGATTCCCTGGCGCAGACAGCACATGGGCTGCTTTACAATCGTATGAGAGAGCATCAGCCGGACGAACTGAAGGTGGAGTGCACGCCGGTTGACACCGCCGACTACGAAAAAGTCTTCGAGCGCACTCCGACCTGATCAACAAAGTCAGCAAGATCAGCCAGGTCGCGAGTCAGACTACCGACAGGCAGGAAGGTCTAACAATGGAGCTGAAGAACAGAGAAGACATAACCCCGACATGCCCACACTGCTCAAAGCCATTGCGCGAGTTGTGGTATCGACAACTCAAGGCTTTGTGGGGCCGTCGCTACGTCTATTTTTGCAGTTCATGTCGTAATGTCCTCGGCGTATCTCACCGCAAAGGGTTTTGGATGGGATAAGAGAAAAACTCTGTTGTTGGCCTGTCCCGGACTTTCGTTTCCATGATTGTGTAATCGGAGTCCGATCAGACGAATGTAAACGGGCTAATTACCATTTTTTCCTCAATTTATGTCAAACCTGGCCGATAAACACAACGACCAGACGTTTACTTAATGGGAATCAGTATGTTAGCACCTCCGACACCGAGCAATGAGACTCGACGACTTGAGACATTACGAAGGCTGAAGCTGCTTGATACGCCCCCCGAAGAGCGTTTCGACCGCGTGACGCGACTGGCAAAACAGATTTTCGCGACGCCAATCGCGCTCGTGTCACTTGTCGACGCGGACCGGCAATGGTTCAAATCGGCCCAGGGCCTGGACGCCCCCGAGACACCGCGCAACGTGTCCTTTTGCGGGCACGCCATACTCGACGACAAGATCATGGTCGTCAACGATGCCGCTAAGGATCAGCGATTTTGCGACAATCCGCTGGTCTGCAACGATCCCAACATACGGTTCTATGCTGGCTACCCGCTCAGCGCGCCGGATGGTAGTCGAGTCGGTACGCTCTGCGTGATCGATCGCGTTCCCAGAGAAATCTCCGGGGAACAAGCCCAGTTGCTGCGAGAGCTGGGACGCATGGTCGAGGAAGAATTGGTCGATGCCGATCTCGCGACGAATGACCCAGTTACGTCGCTGTCCAATCGCAACGGCTTCCTGATGGTCGCCGACCACCTGTTGTCGATGTGCGGTCGAACCGAACAGCCAGCAACGATGTTGCTGGTTCACTTCGAAAATCTGCAAGAGATTGACACCGAGTCCGGCCGAGACGCAGGTGACGCCGCCTCGGTCCAACTTGCTCATCACCTGCTATCGACTTTTCGAGATTCGGACCTCGTGGCGCGCCTGGCATCCGATCTTTACGGCGTGCTGCTGGCGGGAACGGATCTGGACGGCGTCGAGGCTGTACGGCGGCGTTTCATCGAGGAAATCGGTGATCAAAACCGAGATACTGATAGCGTCTGCGAATTCCGCCTCGACATCGACGCCATTGCCTTCAAACCTGATCGGCATAAAGATGCCCAGGGCCTGCTCGATGAAGCGGAGCGACGAGCTTTCGACACGCAGGTAACCGCGGCCTGACATTTGCTAGCTCGCCGCGGCAAGCGCCTGGTCGATATCCGCAATGATGTCGTCGATGTGCTCGATACCGATGCAAAGGCGAATCATGTCCGGTGTTACGCCTGCTGACTCGAGTTCCTCTTCGGACAATTGTCTGTGTGTCGTGGACGCAGGGTGCGCGGCCAATGACTTGACGTCACCAATATTGACCAGTCGCAGGAAAAGCTCGAGGGAATCGTAGAATTTCACAGCGGCATCGAAACCGCCCTTGATTCCGAATGACAGTAACGCGGACGGTTTGCCGCCCGCGTATTTCAGTGCCATCTCGTAGTAGGGCGAGTCCGGCAAACCAGCGAAGTTGACCCAGTCAACGCGCGGATCCTCCTTGAGGTATTCAGCGACGGCAATAGCGTTTTCGCAATGCCGTTCCATGCGGAGCGGCAGCGTCTGCAGACCCTGCAGTATCAGAAAGGCATTCATCGGGCTCAGCGCCGAGCCGGTATTGCGTAAGGGCACCGTTCTGGCGCGGCCAATGTAGGCCGCGGCGCCGAGTGCCTCGGTGTACACCACACCGTGATACGACTCTTCAGGTTGCGTCAACATGTGAAATTTCTCCGGGTAGTTCGCCCAGGGAAATTCGCCGCTATCGACAATGACGCCGCCCAGCGAGTTGCCGTGGCCGGCCATATATTTGGTCAACGAGTTAGCAATGATGTCGGCACCCCACTCGATGGGTTTTATCAGCGCCGGCGTTGCCACGGTATTGTCGACTACGAGTGGAACGCCATGTGCGTGCGCCATGTTGGCAAGGGCTTCAATATCGACAACGTTGCCGGCGGGATTCCCGATGGACTCGCAAAAGACGGCCGTCGTATTGTCATCGATCAATCCCTCCATGCTCGCAACACTATCGTCACTCGAGAAGCGCACATCGACGCCGAGTTTTGGCAGCATATGCTTGAACAACGTATACGTGCCGCCGTACAACAACGGCACTGTAACGATATTGTTGCCCTTCTCGGCAAGAGTAAGAATGGCGTAATTGATAGCCGCACTACCGGCGCTGAGACATAAACCGGCTATACCACCCTCGAGTTCCGCACAACGCTGTTCGAGAATGTCGACCGTCGGATTCATGATTCGTGTGTAAATGTTGCCCGGCACGGCCAGGTTGAACAGGTCTGCACCGTGCTGTGCGTCATCAAACTCATAGGCGACGGTCTGGTATACCGGCACAGCCACAGACTTCGTCGCACTGTCTGATTTGAATCCGGCATGGATAGCCAGAGTTTGATCTTTCATGAGGTTTTCCTTAGCTACGTTACGGGCGGTATGGGGATGACCGGTGTCTATTCTTCTGCGTTCGGCGCCGCCGGCGTTGGTTCAGGTGTCCGTGCCTCCTGCCAACCGGAGCGCAGGTGCAGATCACGCTGCGGAAACGGAATCTCGATGCCATATTCGGCCAGCTTGCTTTCCAGTGCCCACAGATACGCTGCGCGACTTCGAGTGGGGCGTCGGGCGCCCTGGCGATTGACCCAGACCAGCAGGAGGAAATTCAGGCTATTGTCGCCGTATTCCACGAGCCAGACGTCGGGCTCGCGGCCCTTCATATGGGTCAGAGTATAGGGAACCTCTGCCGCTGCCTCCTGCGCCGCCTTTCTCACCAGTTCCTTGTCGCTGCCATAGGCGACACCGAAAGGAATGCGGACACGCAAGATACGTTCGCCAAGTGTCCAGTTCGTAAGACGGGTGGTCACGAATTCGGAGTTAGGCACGACGATGTCGATATTGTCGTTCGTGTTGATCAGCGTGCTGCGCACGTTGATGGACTTGACGGTGCCCGTCAGCCCGGTATCGAGCTCGATGTAATCGCCGACGCGTAGCGAGCGCTCGAACAGGATAATCAAACCGGAAACGAAATTCTGGACGGGGGCTTGCAGGCCGAAACCGATGCCGACGCTGAGCGCACCGGCAACCAGTGCGAGATTCCTGAAATCGAGACCGATCGACGACAAGGCCACGAAGACGGCGATGGTGATGATCGCGTAGTGAGACAGGCGTCCGATGGTGTAAAGTGACGCCTGGGTTCCCGGTGACTCTCGCTCGCCCAATCGGCCTATTGCATGCTGGACGAGTCGAGACAGCAAGTACGCAACAAACAAGATGACCAGGACCCGAACAATATCGGTGCCCGCGACCGGCGTTTCGCCGACAGAGAACAGGGTAACGTTGGCCGACTCAGTGACTCGCAGGTAGATCCCTTTAATGCCTCTGCTCGTTACCGCCAGCCACGTCCTGAATGGGCCAACATTTTCTGCGAACGCTTTCTCAGCCTCGAGGATCAGCAACTGCAGATCCGCCGCGACGTTTTGCAGCTTGCCGATGCGCTTCAGGGTGACTTGCGCCGTACCCAATCGCTGATCGAGCAAACGCCGTGACGCCCGGTTGAGGCCATCCCGATTCGTGGTTTGAACCGCGAGCAGCTCGCTCTCTGTTTCGTGCTGCCAGTCGGGTACGCGCTCCTCGATGTTGTTGACGAGTTCGCGAGCCGCCAGCGATCGCCCCTTCAGGTCGTCGATATCGGAGACCGTACCAAGCCGCAACTGGGCCCAAAAGAACAAGGTATGCGCTTGCGCCAGTTCGAGATCCGCCAGCGCTGCAACAACCTGCGCTTCGACGAGTTTTTGTCGATTCAGCCGCTGCTGCGATCGAGCATCAGGCGTATCGGGAGCAAGTCGTGCCGCCGCTGCCTCGGCAGCGTGCAGCCGCTTTTGCGCTTCCTCGACTGTGGCCCGTCCTTCGGCAATCTTCTCTGCCTGTTCGTCGAGGCGGGCTTCGTCGATCGTGGTTGGCAACCTTTCGCTCGCAAGTGCTACACGTGCTTCGGTTGCCTCGGCGTACGCCGTTGCCCGTTCGTAGCCCTTCGTCAGCAATTGCACGCGCTGCGCGGAGATGGCCTGTGCCAGGCGCGCCTGTACCAATCTGAGTGCTGCAAGTAATCGCTGATCTCCGGGCTCTGAGCCCAGGTACTGCTTGAACGCCCGGTCCCGAATTTCGCTGGCGCCATCCAGTATGCGTTGCTCGCGCTCGACTTCTAGTTGCTCCTGCACCGCGCTTGCGCGAGCCTCCCTCGCGATGGAGGCCATCTGGAGGAGATCCTCAACAGAATAATTATCGGCGGGCGGCGGCAGCTCCTTCGGCTCCGGCGCGTCCTCGTCAAGCAGGTCGAGATAGGCGCTGAAGTTGTCGCGAACAGACTCGAGAATGGCCTCACCGACGACCTGGTTCGGCGCTTCCAGCGCCGTGATCTGGGCGCCGATCTTGGCCAGAAAAGCATCGACCCTGGACTTCGTATCCTCGGCCGGTTGCTCGAACTGGGACCACCATGCAGCTTCGAGTGACGTCAAATCGAGCGGTGCCGGATCGACGCTTTCTTCGGCCTCCTGCGCGTAGCTGTGTGCTGTGAGCAGCAGGAAAATCAGAAGTACCAGGTGGCGTTTTGAGCATGCTGTTCTCATGCGGACGGCTCCTGCGTTACCCCTTGAAGAATCCGGACCTCCAGTGGGCTCGCCGTGTCGAGGTGGATGTCGCGCTGCGGGAAGGCGATTACGATGCCGGCCTCGCCGAACTTGCGGTTAATAGCCCGGTGCAAGCTCGTTATGGTTTCGAGACGAATGTCCAGCGATGGTACAAAACAACGCAACCCGAGATTCAGTGAGTTGTCCCCGAATTCCTCGAAGGTTACCAGCGGCGCCGGGTCCTCGAGCACATCGGGATGCTCGTTGGCCGCCTCTTCGATCAACTGTAGCGCTCTCTCGACATCGCTGCCGTAGGCGATGCCCACACGGAAGAAGATGCGGATGATTTCGTCGGATAGTGACCAGTTCAGCACGCGCCCGGTAATGAATTCCTTGTTCGGTACCAGGAGTTCCTGCCTGTCCCAGGTCCGGATGGTTGTGGCACGGATTTGCACGCGGGCCACGCTGCCGCTGGTATCGCCGACGGTCACGACGTCCCCGACCCTGATCGGGCGCTCCATGAGGATGATCAGGCCGCTGATGAAGTTGGCCACAATTTCCTGCAGGCCGAAGCCGATGCCAACACCGAGCGCGGCGATGAGCCACTGCAACTTGGACCAGTTCACTCCGATGATGCTGAGCGTGGCGCCGATGCCGATAACGGCGATCGCGTAACGCGCCAGTGTCGCGAACGCGAGGCGATTGCCGGACGTGATGGACTGTCGCTGCCGCAGAACGATCTCTATCAGCGACGGTACATTGCGCGCGGCGACGATGGTGACGATTATGACGAGGATGGCAATCGACAGATCGATCAGCGTGACCGACTGCAACTCCTGCTGACCGCCGACCTCAGCGACGTAGTGCCACAGGGTGATGTCCTCGAATATGCCGAGCGCCGGCAGGATGCTGGACCATATGCCCGCAATGCCAAGAATTGCGGCGACCACCAGCGACACGTTCACTAGCTTGTGCGTATCGGCATCCAGGGACGCGATGTCGACAGAAGGACTCTCGGCTATCGAACCGTGCTCATCGGAAACCGGAGTATCGCTGTCCCCCGCCTCCTTGGCCGCGCGTGCGGCCTCGCGGCGCTGCAGCGCCTGTCGCAGTAGTAATCTACGCTTGATGACGAGCAGCCAGCGTACAACCAGTTCGCGCAGGATTACGAGGCCGAAAATCAGCCACGTGGTGTAGATCAGCTTGCTCAGCAGGGTACCGGCCGAGTACATGAAACCGGCGAACGCCATGATGGCAATACCGACCGGTATCACGGTGGCGATGGTTATCCAGAACCATCGCCAGCCCGTGGATATCGGTGCGCTGGTGTGCCGTCGCAGGGATTCGACAATTCCTGTGTGCGGCCGCAGCAATCGATGCAGAAACACCATCATGCTGGCCGCCAGCACAAGGAACATCAGTTGACCGAACATCCCGCCGCGCGCGACATCCTGGATTTCCCGGGCGACCAACAAGGCAAAGCCCGGCAACAGGAGTGCGAACATCAGAATGTCCAGCTGGTGGCGCAGACGTTTGACGCCCTCCGCGGTCCAGCGGAAATGCCCTTCTGCCACGCCACCCGGCGCACAGAAGATGCGGAACAAGCGCAGGATGAACAGGAGGGGCGTGAGCATCAGCAGAGCTGCGCCGGCGGACCGCGACGCGGCATTGGCTTGCAGAGAGTTTGTGAGCGCGTAACCCGTGACGGCCGTGAATATCGGCCAGGGCAGGGTCATTATCAATGTAATAGCCACCGCCCGCGCAGTAAATGTGAAGCTGTCTTCCGAAGGCTTGCCAACTTTCTCTGCAGTTGACCTCAGTCGCGCCCGCAGGCTTCCAACTCTCCACCAGAAGAGTAGAAGGATAAGGATGGCGAGCATCTGCAACGGAGAACGCAATGCCTCGTGAAGAAAGACATTCGCTGTATCGATCCAGCGGCCCGGCGAAAGAAAATTCGCCAGCTCCCCGGGCAGGCCCAGAATACCCGACAGGCCTATTGCATCGTGACTCCGTACCCACAGCAGGTGCTCAGCGAGGAAGTCCCGGTAGTCGGAGACAACAGCGTATCTCTGGTTCTCCGTGTATTCGTAGTCTGCCAGCGCGCGCACGTAGTTGCTGTTCAGAGCGATCGCCTGCTGCAGCAGGCCGCGCCGTGTCTCCGTTAGTTGTGCAATCGCAGGCCGGAGATCCTGCGTCGGTTGCTCGGGCAGCGCTGCCAACAGTGATTGCACGTAGTTATCGGTGTCGCGGATGTCTCGCCATTGCTCACCGAGTTGTATATCTCGCAAGGCCGTCTCGGCAATCTGGCTTTCGCGCTGCCGTGCATCGCGACGATAGTCGCCGAATGATGGCAGCTTGCGGCGTTCCTCGCCCAGGAATCGGCCCAGCGCCTGTCCGATGCCGGCGACCTCGAGCCGTTGCTGGGCATTCTGGAAGCGCTGCCTGGTATCCGCCAGACGCTCCTCTGCCGCTGCATTGGCGGTGGTGACCTCCTCGAGTTTACGCGACAGGCCGTCGAGTTCATCGGCGAGTTCCTGATTCTCGAGTAACGCTTGCTGCACCAGCGAACTGTCCGCTGCGGCGCCCAGGCCAGCCAGGTCGATTTCGGCGATAACCTGCTCGGTCTCCTCACGGCGACGCTCGCTGAGGAAAGCCTGGAGCGCCCTGATGCGCGACTGGATTCGATCGAGATTCGTGGCGGCCTCTTCTGACTGAACTTGCAGCAACGCCAGTCGCATCGGGTGACTGAGCAGCTCCTCGTCAAGCTTGTTCATTTCTGCGCGCAGGGCGGCGGCCGCCGTCTGCTGCGCCCATCGACGTGCCTCCAGCACGATATCGGGCTCCTCGGCCGGCGGCGCCGATGACATCCGATCGGTGGCTATTCGCACCTCCTGGCTCGCCTCGCTGACGCGTTGGCGAGCGGCCTGCGGACGCAATTCCCCGGCGGCCAGCTTTTGCTCGATCTCGGTCAGCTTCGCCTTGACCGCAGCCTCGTTAGCTCGTTCCTGCTCCAATCGCTGTTCGATGTCTCGGGCCGCCGAGCTTTCGATGCCTTTGAGACTTGCGAGCGGATCCCTTGCGAGTTTGGCCTCGAGGGCGGATCGCAGGCGTTGCGTCTCCTGCGGGGCGTCCGCGCGTGCCTGCTCGAATCGTGCAGCGGTCTCGCGATGGACCCTTTCGGTCTCGAGGTTGACAAGGGCGCGGCGCAAGTAGTCGGCTGCCGAAGAGCGGGTCGGCTCGTCGTAGGCAGAAGATGCCTCCACCTGTTCGATGCGGGATTCGAGAAGTGCGGGCGTGAGATTGACTACGCCCGTCTCCTCAGC
>Ga0209567_10001578_pt1 | contig 11544 bp, 4 predicted proteins | sample COG_12_FD_184756 | JGI IMG/M metagenome (GOLD analysis project Ga0209567, IMG submission 184756) | Pelagic marine sediment microbial communities from the LTER site Helgoland, North Sea, for post-phytoplankton bloom and carbon turnover... | ecosystem: Environmental > Aquatic > Marine > Neritic...
TTGGGTATGCCGTCGCCGCAGACCTGGATGCCCACACAGCCGAGGACACACTGACCTGGGCCACCATCGTTGGTGCCGTCGTCGCAGACCTCGGTCCCTTGGACCAGGGTGTCGCCGCAAGTCTGGACGCCAGTGCAGCCCGCCAAGCACTCGAGGTCACCGCCATCGTTGATGCCGTCGTCGCAGATTTCGGGCGGCTCGACTGAGGCGTCGCCACAGCTCGCGGGCGCAGCGCAGCCAGGCAGGCAGTTCAGCGGACCAGTGCCGTCATTCACGCCGTCATCACAGGCTTCGGTGCCGTTGGTGATCGCGTCACCGCAGCTCTGTATGGCGACGCAACCCGCAATGCACTCGCCTTCACCACCGTCGTTCGTGCCGTCATCGCACCCCTCGGTGCCGTTCGTGAGCAGATCGCCGCAGTTCTGTACAGCGACGCAGCCAGCGATGCATTCCGCCTCGCCGCCGTCGTTCGTGCCGTCGTCGCAGGCCTCGAGACCTTCGACCACGCTGTCGCCGCAAACCGAAGGCGGTGTGCAGCCTGCAAGGCAGAGCAACGGACCGGTGCCGTCATTGAAGCCGTCGTCGCAAGCCTCGGTCCCCTCGGTGACCCCGTCGCCACAGGTCTGGACCACGGTACACGCGAAGCACTCGAGATCACCACCGTCGTTGAACCCGTCGTCGCAGACCTCGGGGGGCTCGACCACGGTGTCGCCACACGCCGCGGGCGCGAGACAACCGGGGAGACAACCGAGCGGACCAAGACCGCTGTTCACGCCGTCGTCGCAGGCCTCGGTGCCTTCGGTGACGTTGTCACCACAGACCTGGACCCTGGCACAGCCAGCCAAGCACTCGTTGTCGCCACCATCATTGAAGCCGTCGTCGCAAACTTCGGTACCGTCCGCCACGCCGTCGCCGCAGTTCTGGAGGCTCAAGCAACCAGCCACGCACTCTCCAGGGCTACCGTCGTTGAAGCCGTCGTCGCAGAACTCCGTGCCCTGCGTGACATTGTCGCCGCAGCTCTGTAAGCCGGTGCAGCCCGGGAGACACTCGCCCTCGCCGCCATCGTTGAAGCCGTCGTCACATGCTTCGGGAACCTCAGGAAGGCCGTTGCCGCAGTTGGCCGCAGCGGTGCAGCCGGCGAGACACCCAAGGGTGCCCGTGCCGTCGTTCACACCGTCGTCGCATTGCTCGGTACCCTCGGTGATCGCGTCGCCGCAGGTTTGGATCACGGTGCAACCAAGGCACTCGAGCTCGCCGCCATCGTTGGAGCCGTCATCGCAGAGCTCGAGGCCTTCGGTGACGTTATCGCCGCAGGCCGCAGGTGGAGTGCAGCCCGCGAGGCAGCCGAGCGGGCCGGTCGCGTCGTTGAAGCCGTCATCACACGCTTCAGATCCTTCGGTAATCGCGTTGCCGCAGCTCTGAGTCCCAAGACAGCCCGGGAGACACTCCGCCTCGCCACCGTCGTTCTGGGCATCGTCGCAGAACTCGGTGCCGTTTACGACGCCATCGCCGCAGATCTGGAAGCTGAGGCACCCGGCGACGCACTCGCCGAAGCCACCGTCGTTGAGGCCGTCGTCGCAGACCTCGGTGCCCTGCTTGGTGCTGTCGCCGCAGCTCTGAATGAGAACGCAGTTGACACACTCGGCCTCGCCGCCGTCGTTGAAGCCGTCGTCGCAGACCTCAGGGGCCTCGACCACGCTATCGCCGCAGGACGCCGGGGCGGCACAACCAGGCAAGCAGCCCAGAAGACCCGTGCCGTCGTTTTGGCCGTCGTCGCACGCCTCGGTGCCCTCGGTGACCGCGTCGCCGCACATCTGAAGGCTCTGGCAGCCCGCGACACACTCACCCTCGCCGCCGTTGTTGACGCCGTCATCGCAGAGCTCTTTGCCCTCGGTCACGCTGTCGCCACAGGTCTGAATCGTGAGGCAGCCCGGCGCGCATTGGCCCGGGTCACCGTCGTTGACGCCATCGTCGCAGAGCTCGGTGCCCTCGGTGAGGTTGTCGCCGCAGCTTTGGAGCTTGGCGCATCCGGGCAGACACTGGCCCTCATCTCCATTGTTGATGCCGTCATCGCAAATCTCAGGGGCCTCGACCACTCCGTCACCGCAGGACGCCGGAGAGAGACAGCCTGGGAGACAGCCCAGTGGGCCGACGCCGGTGTTTACCCCGTCGTCGCACTGCTCGGTGCCCTCGGTCACCGCATCGCCACAGCTCTGGATGCCGAGACACGTGGCAAGACACTCTAGTTCGCCGCCATCGTTGATCCCGTCGTCGCAGACCTCTTTGCCTTCGACCACCGCGTCGCCGCAGGTCTGAATCGTCAAGCAGCCCGGCGCGCATTGGCCGGGGTCACCGTCGTTCACGCCGTCGTCGCAGAGCTCAGTCCCTTCGGCGACGCTGTCACCGCAGGACTGGATTCCGACGCAGTTCGCCAAGCACTCGCCCTGGCCGCCGTCGTTGAAGCCGTCGTCGCAGACCTCAGGAGCTTCGAGCACACCGTCGCCGCAAGCGGCCGGCGCCAAGCAGCCCGGTAGGCAACCAAGCAGGCCCGTACCGTCGTTGGTCCCGTCATCGCACTGCTCGGTGCCCTCGGTCACCGCGTCGCCACAGAACTGAGTGCCTTGACATCCCGGTGCGCACTCGCCCTCCGGCCCGTCATTGAGGCCGTCATCGCAGACCTCTTTGCCCTCGGTCACGCCGTCGCCACACGTCTCAATGGTCAGGCAGCCCGGCGCGCACTGGCCCGGGTCGCCATCATTGAGGCCATCGTCGCAGAGCTCGGTGCCCTCACGAAGGTTGTCGCCGCAGAACTGGAGCTTGCCGCAACCGGGCAGACACTGACCCTCGTCACCATTGTTGACACCGTCATCGCAAATCTCAGGAGCCTCGACCACGCCATCGCCGCAAGCGGCCGGTGAGAGACAGCCTGGGAGACAACCGAGCGGGCCGACGCCATCGTTCTGGCCATCGTCACACTGCTCGGTGCCCTCGAGAATCGCGTCGCCGCAGCTCTGGAGCTTGAGGCAGGTCGGAAGACACTCGGCCTCGCCACCATCGTTGGTGCCGTCGTCGCAGATCTCTTTGCCCTCGACGACAGCGTCGCCGCAGGTCTGGATCGTCAGGCAGCCCGGCGCGCATTGGCCCGGGTCACCGTCGTTGAGGCCATCGTCGCAGAGCTCAGTCCCTTCGGTGGCGCTATCACCGCATGACTGGACCCCGACGCAGCCAGCCAAACACTCGCCCTCGCCGCCATCGTTGAAACCATCGTCGCAGATCTCGGGCGCTTCGAGCACGCCGTCGCCACAAGCGGCCGGCGCCAAGCAGCCCGGCAGGCAGCCGAGCAAGCCACTGCCGTTGTTGACTCCGTCATCGCACTGCTCGGTGCCCTCGGTCACCGCGTCGCCGCAGGCCTGAATCGTGACGCAGCCCGGCGCACACTCACCTTCTACGCCGTCGTTGACGCCGTCGTCGCAAAGCTCCTTGCCCTCGACCACCGCATCGCCACAGGTCTGAATCGTCAGGCAGCCCGGCGCACACTGGCCTGGGTCACCGTCGTTGACGCCATCGTCACAGAGCTCGGTGCCTTCGGTGACGTTGTCGCCGCAGACCTGGATCCCGATGCAGTTGACCATGCACTCGCCTTCGCCGCCGTCGTTGACGCCGTCGTCGCAGACCTCAGGCACCTCGATCGTGCCGTTGCCGCATGCGGCCGGTGACAGACAGCCCGGGAGACAGCCAAGCGGGCCGACGCCGTCGTTCTGGCCGTCGTCGCACTCCTCGGTGCCCTCGGTGACCGCATCGCCGCAGGTCTGGATCGTGACGCAGCCCGGTGCGCACTCGCCTTCGACACCGTCATTGAGGCCGTCGTCGCAAAGCTCTTTGCCCTCTACCACGTTGTCGCCACAGGTCTCGAAGGTCAGGCAGCCCGGCGCACACTGGCCCGGGTCACCGTCATTGACGCCATCGTCGCAGAGCTCCGTACCCTGCCTGAGGTTGTCGCCGCAGCTCTGGATGCCGATGCAGCCGGCCAGACATTGCGCTTCGCCGCCATCGTTCTGGCCGTCGTCGCATGTCTCGGGAGGTTCGAGCGTCCCGTTCCCGCAGCTTGCCGGAGCCAGACAACCCGGGAGACAGCCAAGGGGGCCGACGCCGTCGTTCTGAGCGTCATCGCACTCCTCGGTGCCCTCGGTGACTCCATCGCCGCACGCCTGAATCGTGACGCAACCCTGTACGCACTCGCCTTCGCCGCCGTCGTTGAACGTGTCGTCGCAAAGCTCCTTGCCTTCGACCACGCCATCGCCGCAGGTCTGGAAGGTCAGGCAGGCCGGCGCGCACTGTCCCGGATCACCGTCGTTGGTCCCGTCGTCGCAGAGCTCGGTGCCCTGCGTGACGTTGTCGCCGCAGGTCTGTACTTCGAAGCAGCCGGGTAGGCACTCGCCCTCGCCACCGTCGTTGATGCTGTCGTCGCAGAACTCGGTGCCGTTGACGATCCCGTCGCCACACACCTGAATGGCACCGCACCCAGCGGTGCACTGACCGGGGTCGCCATCGTTGATGCCGTCGTCGCAAGTCTCGGTGCCCTGCGTCAGGGCGTCGCCGCAGCTCTGTACGAGCAGACAAGCTAGGCACTCGCCCTCACCGCCATCGTTGATGCCGTCGTCGCAGAACTCAGGAACCTCGACGGTGCCATTGCCGCAACTCGCGGACGCGAGACAACCCGCGAGACAACCAAGCGGACCGAGACCGTTGTTGACCCCGTCGTCACACTCCTCCGTGCCCTGCGTGAGGACGTCGCCGCAGACCTGGATGCCGACGCAGCCGATCAAACACTCGCCCTCGCCGCCATCGTTGAAGCCGTCGTCACAGAACTCGGTACCCTCGCTAATCCCGTCGCCGCAGGTCTGGATGCTGGTACAGGTCAGGCACTGGCCCTCGCGACCGTCGTTGACTCCGTCGTCGCAGACTTCGGGCGCCTCGGTGATGCCATCGCCACAAGTCGCTGGAAACAGACAACCGGGGAGACAGGCGAGCGGACCCAAGCCGTCGTTTTGGCCGTCGTCGCACTCCTCGGTCCCATCCGTGATTGCGTCACCGCAGCTCTGGACCTTGAGGCAGCCCGCCATGCACTCGCCCTCGCCACCGTCGTTGACCATGTCGTCGCAGACCTCGGTTCCGTCCACGATGTCGTCGCCGCAGTCCTGAACCTTGAGGCATCCGGGAAGACACTCGCCTTCGCCACCGTCGTTGACGCCGTCGTCACAAACCTCGTGACGTTCGGCTACGCCATCGCCACAGCCCGGAAACGGAAGGCAGACGACCGCGAGCTGCCGGTCCTGGACGCAAGCCGGATCCGTGTCGCTCACGTCGATGATGATCATGTCGGCGCCAACCGATGCGCAGGTGTAGGTCGTCATCGCTGCGGCCGGGTCCAGGATCGTGCCGAGGCCGAGCCCGGAGCTCCAAGTGATCTCGAGGGGTGCGGTGTCGTCGGGATCCATCGCTACGACGCCCAGGTCGATCGAATCGCCGAGGAACGCGCTTGCGCTGTAGTCGATGTCCTCGATGACAGGGCAGTAGTTGAGTTGAAACGTGACGTTGACGCCGACTTCTCCGTTCGGGTTGTCCACGCTCGTCGAACAAGTGAGCATCATGTCGACGTCGGTTGTCACGTCTTCGAGGATGTCGAAGTTCGCGACGCCGTCGCAGAAGCGTTCGCCGGTATCCCGATAGACGCCCAACGACAGTGTGTAGCCCGTGGCGGCCGGAAGGGACGACAGGCGGAAGTTCAATGTGTTGCTGGTAACCTCGAGGTTGCCGACGATGATGTCGGGCAACACCGCCGGATTCGAGACGATGTACTCCAACCGATCCGCACCGATTTCGGCGGCGGACAACGAGACGGTCACGGACACGGAGGTTTGCTCGGGCGCGGCCTCCTCAGCACACGCGCTAAGCACGAATGACAAAGCGACCAAAGCTACGAAGCGTGGACTCATACGGGGACCGAGACAGGTAGGGCGCGACGACGGAGCGGGCACTCCGCAAGACGGGGACACCGTTTATCGCAGCAACTGTTGCGTTTTCCAAGCGCAAAGTTGTGGAAGACGTCAACTCTTTGGCCTCTTCAGGAGCGAGCGATCTTTCCAGATACACAGCCGACCACGTTCACTTACACCCGCAACACAGCAAACGCTGCAATGTACGGGAAAAGCCGCTTCGCATGCGGTGGGATTGTGACCCACATCACACGTGAGGACGCTCACACTTCATCGTGGTCGCGTCGTGCGTGCGACTTGACCAAGCACGGCGCAACCGACCAAGGTTCGCTCTCGTGAACTTTGGCAAGCTTTGTTTGGTGGCTGCTCTTGGCGCCATCGCCGGGTGTGGAGGCACAAACGGAGGGACGATCGGTTCCGGGGGCACCGGCGGCGCGACAGGAACCGGAGGAACGGGAGCACTGCCGGTCGTCGATCAGACCAGCTTCCGTCTGAGCTGTGTGTACGACACGCTGGAGCTCGACATCCTGATCGAGCTCGTCGTAGGCCTCACGGAACCCTACTCGCGCTCGAGGTCTACCGAAGCCACGTTTTCATCGAGCGTGACGTTTGACGAAGAGTCCGTTGCGTCCTTCCTCGACGCCAACGTCACCGTGATCGACATCGTCTCCGCGTCAGTGACCACGAACGCGACCGGCGCGATTCCCGCAACGATGATCGCGTCGTTTGGTGCAGCTCCGATCAACGACTTCGATCTCCAGGCCGATTCCGACGACAACGGAATCCCCGGGCCTCATCGGCTCGATCTCGACCCAGTAACGGCCACGTCCTATGCCACTCCCGGAACCACAGAGGTCGCGTTCGATCTCGAGTTTGATGGAATCTCGCTCGCACTTGGCGACTTCCACATCCCGATGGACTGCCTTGGTCCATCGCTGGTTGGGGTCGTGCTGAGGTTCCCCGTCGACTAAAGAGTCAGGCAGTCGTCTAGAATCGTCCCGCTGATCCCGCAGAGCATCGGCGGAAGGTCCGAGCATGCCGTGACCGGGCCATCGCAGGTCATCTCGTTCCCGAAGCAGACCGCCTTGCGGCGCCAAAACTCGTCGATGCACTTGAGCTCCGTTGGACCCTGGGGAAGCACGTCGACTTCCGCCTGCAGAGTGCCGATCATGCACTCGACGACATCTGGCTCCGGGTCGGCGCTGGTACAGTCGGTGAGGCAATCGCACTGCGAGGAACGGGAATCCAAGAAGGCGTCGACGGCGTCCTCGACGACCGTCGCCTGACACCCAAAAAAGCTTTCGAGGACCGAGGCCTGGGGCGTCGAGCAGGACCCCGCGGACATGGCTCTCGCGTCAACGCAATCCGCGATCGCGCTTTCCGAACATTCGTTGACCTCGGCCAGGCAGCTCGCTGCGGCGAGGTCGACTTCGATCAGACACGCGAACCGATTTTCGAGGGTCCTTTCCTCCTCGGCGAGGATCACTTCATCGATGCACGCGCTTTGCCGATCGGAGAGTGGAAGCCCCGTAAAATTGATGAGCGCTAGGCAGGCGCTTTCCGAGATGGCCTCGCCGGGATCTTGGCATTGACAGCCCTCGAGTCGATAGACGAGCCCCGCATCGATCCGGTCCATCACCGACGTAAACATGAGGCCCACTTCGCCGCCCACGCCGCCTTCGCCCCCCATGCCGCCGTCACCACCCCCGCCGCCGGTGCCATCGGCGCCGGTGGCGGCAGTGTCCACGGCACCAGTAGCACCACCTTCGCCAGCCTCTCCGCCGGTGCCGCCCCCGTCCGAGCTTCCACAACCCAGGACGCCAACAGACGCCAACAAGCAAACTACGATAACGCGCTCAATCATTCCGAAGTTCTCTTTCTAAGGACACACGATGGTGAGGCATCGGGCGTGGTCACACTCGATATCCCCGTCGGTGACCAAGGCACAAATGTCGGTGGGACCCGGGAAGAGCGGATCGCACGTGTATGTCGTGTCGAACGCATTGGGGTCGGCAAAAGTGCCTGCGCCGGATCCAGTGACCAACGTGCTTATCAAGCCGGGGTCCGCGCCGGGAGTGCAGATCGGCGGATTGGAGCTGTAGTCGCAGGTTTGTGGATCACAGTTCTCGCCGCACTGGTTGTCCGGGTCGAACGAATACGTCTGGATGCGCGTCGTGGCGGGAACGCCGGCCGCCACGCTGGGATCTGCACCAAGCCAAATCAGGTGCGGGCAGTAGTTCCCGTCGATGAAGTCCCACGTCAACCCACCGCCACCGAGTGCTCTGGAAACCGCCTCCTGCAACTGAGCGTTGCCTTCGGGCACATCGTAGCTGACCTCGCAAACCAAGATGATGTCGAACTTGGCCAATACGTCTTCCGCGACGACCAACGTTTCTGTGCCAAGGCACACGATCTCGTCACCGTCCCAGACCGACAGGGTCATCGTACAATCGCCGGGCGGAAGATCCATCGCCGCTTGCCACACAGGTGGAGTTCTCGTGTCGGCGATCTCGAATGAGCCAGACGTGTCCACCGGGTCGTCGTAGTCGTAGTCGGTGCCAGTAGTGTCGGCGTCGGGAATGGGGTAGGTGCCGGGAGGATTGCCAAAACATGTTATGCGATAGTCGACGCGGTCGACGGTGAAGCTGAGAGCGTTGGTCGACCCGCCTGGATACACGATCTCGAGATTGACCTCGGCCGCCACGACGCGCCCAGGCTCGCTCGCGCAGCCGAGGGCAAGCACGACACACACTAACGCGATCGATCCGAATAGATCACGGGAACGCACGGATTCAGTCCTTCGAAGCCTAACCAAAAGAGGGGGTTCGCAAAGCTAGCGCCCTGCTCCCCTGGGTGTCAACGAGGAACACCCCGCCATCAGAACGGACGGCGACTTGTGTGAGGTCCCACACCAACCGACACCTACGCCACTTGATCGGCAGACGGTGGAGCCGATTCGCGACTCCCTCTCCAGAACTTCCGCGTTTCGGGGTCATCACCGACGAACGAATCCCAAAGGTACATCGCCGCGTACGCGCGCCAGGGTCGCCAACTCTCCGAGCGCGCCTCGAGCTCTTGAATGGAAACCGGTGTGCGATTGTGGGATAGCGCCTTACGCAACCACGGGTTGGTGGACGGAAACGCGTCCGGCTCGCGGTACACGCGCATCGCGATGTACTCCGCCGTCGTCCCGCTCAAGTCGGCAATCGAACGCAGCCTCTCGATCGCGGTGCCGAGCGACGGCGTGCCATCCAACCGAAGCTCCCCTTCGTGCACTGCCTTGGCCATCGTCTGGACGGAACGGCTTCTTCGCTTCGGCACACCAACCGCCTCCAACCGTGCCGTGCTCAATGCGTAGGGCGTCGGGAACAAGTGAGTGAGCGATGGCTGCGACGTTTCGATTCGCTTTCCATATTTTTCAACGATCCGATCGGCGAGCTCCGACGCCTCGTCCGGGTGCATGTGTTGATTGAGCAGCATCATCACCGCGGTCTCGAAGTGATCGAACGCACCGGGCACCCGAAGCCCAGGCGTCGCTTCGATGCACGCGCTGAGCGCGGGGTCGACTCCGAGGTGCGCGGCAATGATGTTGGTTTGCGCGTCGACATCGAAGAGCCGTCGCACGCCCGACACCACATCGAGCAAATGCGCGCTGAGTGAGCTGCTCACGCGAACGCGGAGCGCGCTTTGCGCAGGCTCGTACGTCACGGACACTTCACCGGCCGCCTGTCCATAGGCGGCCGTCCTGCAATACCGATCGTCCACGATCTGCTCAGCGCCCGATGCGCTCCACGGCTCCAAGAACTGAAGCATCCGGGTCCATGGAAAGGAACCTTCGACCGGGATCTGCAGCTCGAGCCCGCTCGCAACCGCTCCGGGCCTCTTGCGAAGTGCCGTCGGCGGGCAACCGTAGACCTCGTTCATCACCGCGTTGAACCGCCGTACGCTTCCAAAGCCCGCCGCTTGGGCGACGTGCGGCATCGAAAGCCCGGTCGTTTCGATCAACCTCCGCGCAAAGTGCGCGCGCCGGATACGCGCGACGTGCACCGGAGTCGTTCCCAAGTGTTTCTTGAAGAGACGCCGGAGCTGGCGCCCACCGATGCCGAGACGCTCGCACAGAGCGTCGATGTTGCCGTGGTCGAGCAAGCCATCCTCGATCAAACGAAGCGCGCGCGACACGGTGGTCGAGGTTCCATTCCATGCCGGGGTGCCCGGCAAGGCACCCGGCCGACACTTGCGGCAGGCGCGAAATCCGGCCTCTTCGGCTTGCGCGGGCGTCTCGAAAAAAACCGTGTTCTCGGCGGCCGGTTTCTTGGCCGAGCAGCTCGGCCGGCAGTACACCCCCGTGCTCGTCACACCCGCCACGAAACGCCCGTCGAAGCGTGCGTCCTTTCCGACAAAAGCCTTGTAATATTCGCTCGACGAAAGCGCCATCGCGCGAGACTAGACCGTTTTCGACAATAGAGTTAGCACTTTTCGGACCTCACCAACCGAATGTGCCTGATCGATGTCGCGCGAACGCATCACGGATTGATTGTGTTCCCCCCAATGGGTACGCGGTCACCTCGCTCGCTCGTTCAATCTTTCGTTCACAAGTGTGCGTGTGACTGTGTGTGATGTCTCGCAGTTGATGTGTTCACGCGCACGCACCGACGCACAACTTTGTACTGCAAAACACTTACGATCAGGCACGCGGTCGGACCGCCCAAATTGTACGCTGGGGTAAGACATTGGCGACCCCCCTACCACGCTGGAATACGTGGGGACTCAGAGCCCCCTGAAAGCACGTAGTTTGGTGACGTTCGTCACAAGTTCGCGTTTTTTGTTCCTGACCCATTGATCTTCTGAATTGTGTCGTTGTACCCCGGTGCCCTTCCTGAGTGGGAAGGCGAGTGAGGCAAGTTACGCCGCACGCGCAGCCCGTAACGCGATTGGCCGTCCGTATACATGTGCGGGGCCTAGCGCATGTAGACGTAAACAAGGAGTAAAGGATGACACAGATACGATTTGGAAGACTGATCGTGCTCGCCTGTATGGGGCTCGCGGTCGCTTGTACCAGCGGTACAGATGGCGGCACTGCGGGCAACACCGAGCTCAACTTGGACATCGTCAATCCCGGCGGCACCTCGGGTGAGCTTGGGTTCTCGACCGATCGAGTGGATTACCGCATCACCTGTGCGGGCAATCCTCCCGGCACCTACCCCATTCCGGACGCCGACACCATTGGCACAGATGCCGTCTACGACGACTCGGTGGACATCTCCGGTTCGTTCGAGACCGTCGACACGCGCGTTCCGCCCGTGTGGCAGGCCGTCGAGGATCTACCACCCGGCGATTGCACGATCACGCTGTCGGTCTGGGACGGTGACGAAGTCGCCTGTGTCGGCTCGCAGACTCTCGCTATCGCTGAAGATGGCACGACCAAGTACGACATCGTGCTCGTGTGCTCGCTCAGCATCGACACGCCGGACGGCATGGCCGACGTCGACGGTACGTTCTTCTTCATCACCGGTAACCTCTGCCCGAAGCTCTACCTCGTGAACGCGAT
>Ga0209567_10001579_pt1 | contig 11538 bp, 13 predicted proteins | sample COG_12_FD_184756 | JGI IMG/M metagenome (GOLD analysis project Ga0209567, IMG submission 184756) | Pelagic marine sediment microbial communities from the LTER site Helgoland, North Sea, for post-phytoplankton bloom and carbon turnover... | ecosystem: Environmental > Aquatic > Marine > Neritic...
ACGAGCCCAGGGATGGGCGAAGGTAGAGCAATGCAGGAGCAATTGCCGACGAGCCCAGGGATGGGCGAAGGTAGAGCACCAAAAGTAGGCCCCCGGGAGGGGATGCAGGAGCAATTGCCGACAACCGACAAATCAATCCGGGAATACACCGGTAGACAAATAACGGTCGCCGCGATCACAAATGATGGCAACAATGACGGCATGCTCCAGCTGTTCACTCAAGCTGAGTGCAGCGGCTACCGCCCCCCCCGAGGAAATACCGCAAAAGATGCCTTCTTTGGCAGCTAGTGCCGAGGTGGTGTCTTCAGCTTCATCCTGTGTAATATCGATCGTCCGGTCAACCCGGCTGGCGTCAAAGATCGAGGGCAGGTATTCCTCGGGCCAGCGACGAATGCCCGGAATGGAGGCGCCTTCGGTGGGTTGCACACCAACAATTTCTATGGCGGAATTTTTCTCTTTAAGGTAACGCGAGGTGCCCATTATGGTTCCCGTGGTCCCCATAGCGCTGACAAAATGGGTAATGGTGCCGTTACTATCTCTCCAGATCTCCGGTCCTGTCCCTTCATAATGGGCGCGCGGATTATCAGGGTTGGAAAACTGATCCAGTACTTTTCCCTTGCCATCGGCTTCCATTTGTTTAGCCAGATCGCGTGCACCTTCCATGCCCTGTTCCCGACTCACAAGAATAATATCCGCCCCAAAAACCTTCATCACCTGGCGGCGTTCCACACTCATATTGTCGGGCATAATCAATACCATGCGGTAACCTTTAATGGCCGCCGCCATGGCAAGCGCGATGCCGGTATTGCCACTGGTGGCCTCGATCAAGGTATCACCAGGTGCGATCTCTCCGCGTTGTTCGGCATAGCCAATCATGCTCAGTGCCGGCCGATCCTTGACAGAGCCCGCCGGATTGTTGCCTTCCAACTTGACCAGAATAACGTTACTGCTCTCTCCGGGCAGACGTTTCAGCTGCACCAGCGGCGTATTCCCGACAAACTGCTCGATACTTGAGAAACTCATGAGATCAGTGTACTCCCTTGAAAACCAGGTTCTTCCACAATTCAAGCAGGTCATTTGGGCCTTGTATAGCCTAACCGTGCTCCCCAGCCCTCCTTTTATCGAAAGTTCGAGTTCAGAATAAGCCGCGCCTCAAGCATTAAGCGTTTCATTTCCCGCACCGCTCCACCCAGTCCGGAAAAAACGGCCCGCGCGACGATAGCATGACCGATATTGAGTTCGCGCACCTGTGGAAGTGCAGCAATTGCCTGTACATTGTGATAGTGCAGGCCGTGTCCGGCGTTTACCTGCAATCCAATATCGTCGCCGAGACAGATGGCCTGATGAATTTTCCTGAATTCAGCATCCTGATCGAACGGATTACCCGCATCGGCAAAATGTCCGGTATGGATTTCAATACAAGGCGCACCCACTTCTCTAGAAGCTTCGACCTGCCGCCTATCGGCATCGATAAACAGCGATACCCGCACACCAGCTTCCGATAAACGTTGACAGGCATCACGCATGCGTTCCATCTGCCCTGCCACATCCAGCCCGCCCTCAGTTGTAAGTTCTTCGCGCCTTTCGGGCACCAGACAACAGTCCACAGGCCGGACCCGACAAGCAATATCGAGCATTTCTTCGGTAACGGCCATTTCCAGGTTCATGCGCGTTTGTAGAATATCCTTCAACATGACAACATCGCGATCCTGGATATGACGGCGGTCTTCGCGAAGATGCAGAGTAATACTGTCCGCCCCCGCTTGTTCCGCTTCAATGGCCGCCTGAACCGGGTCAGGATAATGGGTGCCACGTGCCTGACGCAGCGTGGCAACGTGATCGATATTGACACCAAGCAGAATTGGATTCATACATCTATTTCCCTACTTTCTTTTCATTGATCTGAACAGTTCACGTGATTTAAGTGGTTTGTCGCCGAGATAAAGGTTCAAGGCTGCACGCGTCAAACGCTTGGCATCGCGAAGCACCTCAGCCGTGATCATTCTTTCCTGCGACAGAGCCAGCAGGCTTGATCCTTTGAAGACAAAACCCTGTGCTGCTTCGCCGCTGCTAATAACAGGCCCGGACTCTAATAGATATTCGTAGTAAAGTTCCGGCTGTACCGGTTCACCCATTTCAATTTCACAGTCCAGCAACAACCCATAACCCAGTTCCTGCAACAGTCTCTTTTCGAATAGTCGTAATACCGGCTCAACCTCAAAACCATGGGCAAAATTCTGCAAACTGGCCTGATAGGCCATATAGAGTCCGGGGTGCGGATCATGGCGCGCCAGCAAACGAAGCAACAATTCATTCAGATAAAACACACTATATAGCGCCGTGCCCTTAAAACTGTGGAGAGGGCCATCCGCCTCCACGGCGGTCAGCGTGCCCAACTCACCACGGGCGTTCCAGGACAGGCGCAAAGACCGGAACGGCTGCAACTCACCGCGCAACCTGGATTTTGGCGAACGAACACCGCGTGCCACCAGACCCACCCGGCCATGCGATTCAGTAAACATCTCCAGCAAGGCGCTGCTTTCTCGGTAAGGCCGCTGGTGCAACAGGTAGGCGGGAGCCAGTTCAATACGCACTAGTGTACCCGAGACTGCGCAATGCCCGCTCATCATCTGCCCAGCCCTCCTTTACCTTCACCCACAGCTGAAGAAATACTTTCTGACCAAAAACTCTCTGCATATCTTCCCGCGCCTCACTCCCTACCTCTTTCAGCCGCTCCCCCTTGTTACCAATCACTATCGCTTTGTGACTCTCTTTCTCCACCCAGATGAGCGCGTAAACATGCAGGGTTTTCTTTTCTTTCCTGAAGCGCTCGATTTCCACCGTCAGCCCGTAGGGGATTTCCTCTCCCAGCTTGCGAAACAGTTTTTCCCGCACCAGCTCGGCTGCCAGAAATCGTTCGCTGCGATCGGTAACCTGGTCTTCGGAATAATAAGGCGGCGACTCCGGCAGTCGCTTGCGAACCGCCGCTTCCAGTTGTTGCAGATGATCACCTTTTTTTGCACATATCGGAATGAGCTCTGCAAACTCTCTTTTTCCGGACAGTACTTCGAGCTGCGGCAACAAGTCGGTCTTGTCTGCCACACGGTCGATCTTGTTGATGGCAAGAATGACCGGGCAGGACAGCTGTTCCAGCTTTTCAAGAACCCAGTCATCGTCTTCGTGCCAGCGGGTACCTTCGACAACAAAGACAACGACATCAACATCGCGCAAACTGTCAAGCGCCGCGCGGTTCAGGTAACGATTCATGGCACGCGGTTGCCTGGCATGCAGGCCAGGCGTATCGACAAAAACGATCTGCGCCTGCCCGTCTGTCTTTATACCCAGGATACGGTGTCGGGTTGTTTGCGGCCGCTGCGAGGTAATACTGACCTTCTGACCAACCAGACGGTTCAGAATCGTGGATTTGCCCACGTTGGGACGACCTACCAGGGCCACAAAGCCACAACGATAGCTAGCCATTGCCGGGATTGCCCCCTAAACGATCCAACATACCCGCAGCAGCAGCCTGTTCCGCGCGGCGTCGGCTACTGCCTTTTCCCTGACTGGATTGCTGCGCACCGGTCACCCTGCATTCAACGTGAAATTGCTGATTGTGTGATTTGCCGGTGACCTTCGTCACTTCGTAAACCGGCAGATCCAGCTTGCGTGACTGCAGGTATTCCTGCAAACGCGTTTTCGGATCTTTGAGTTCATCGAGCACGGATATTTGATGGATCTTGCTGGAGAACAGCCGTTGCACACAGGCACGGCAGGCCTCAAACCCGCTATCCAGAACTATCCCGCCCAGAATGGCCTCCAGCGCGTCCGCCAGAATGGAATCGCGGCGGAATCCCCCGCTCTTCAACTCCCCCGAACCCAGAAAAAGGTAATCGCCGACAGTCACGCTACGGGCAATATCAGCGAGCGTCTCCTTTTTTACCAGACTGGCGCGCAGTCGGCTCAACTGACCTTCATTGGCATCTGGAAACAGCGTGTATAGCCAATCAGCAACGATATATCCCAGCACGGCATCGCCCAGAAATTCCAGACGCTCGTTATTCTGCCCGCCCGCACTGCGATGAGTCACCGCTGCCTGCAGCAGTTGCGGATCCTTGAAATTATACCCTAAAGCCCGACTCAGACCGTCCAGCGAACGGCTCAATGGGCAACAATCTCTATTTGCTTATCAAAGATGGCGATAACGTCGACGTTACCAACCAGGTGCTCACGCCGCTCATAGTGAATACCTATTTTCTGCACGCCCTTGTCCTTGCTGATCTTGATGAGTTTGGGATCAACATTGTTGACATCATTGACATCAAAGCGCTTGCGGACAATCTTGATTATCTCGCTCTTGGTCTGCCGAGTAATATTCGGTTGATCTTTAAGTGACTCCAGCGTTGATGCCACTTTGCCAAATTCAAGATAGAGCGGCAGCAAACGAAGTGTAATGAGGGTGAAAAATGCTATGAGACCCAATACCAGCATCCAGCCGATTGCAGTCATCCCTTTTTGGTGATGCCATTTTTTCATCGCCGTTCTCCGCAGACTAGTTGATGGAATCCCCGATACGATCCCAGCCCACGCCACCGGCCGCTGAATCCCAGTTCATCCAGACCATAAAAGCTTTTCCAACCAGATTCCCATCAGGTACAAATCCCCAGTAGCGACTGTCATTGCTGTTGTCGCGGTTGTCACCCATAACGAAATAGTGCCCTTCCGGTACGACAACATCAGTCGACACACCACCAACTCCATTCACAACGAGAATATCGTGATTGACATCACCCAGCACTTCGCTGCGGACGTCGGCACCCGACATAGACAGGCCTGACCCTGTTCCTATATAGCTACCTTCCGGTATTTGCGCAACTTTCTCATTATTGATATACAGAGTTTTGTCCTGATAAACCACATGGTCACCGGGTACACCTACCACCCGCTTGATGTAATCGATGCTGGGATCCTTGGGAAAACGGAAAACCACCACATCACCGCGTTCCGGCTCACCCAGATCCATAGCCTTCATATTGACCACTGGCAGACGAATACCGTAAGCGTATTTATTGACCAGAATGAAATCACCGACCAGCAGGGTTGGCATCATCGATCCAGACGGTATACGGAAGGGCTCCGCCAGGAAGGAACGCAATAACAGCACAGCCAGAATAACCGGAAAAAAGGATTTGGCATACTCAACAAACGTCGGTTCTTTGAGCGTCGCCTCCACCCGATCGGGATCAACACCAGCCCCGCCGGCACCCAGCGCTGCCGCCTGCTGCCTGCGTTTCGGTGCCCATATTACAGCATCAACAGCCCATATCAGCCCTGTCACCAGGGTAGCCACCACCAGTATGGTTGGAAAATCCAAATTCATATTTATTTCTTCCCCACTTGCAGTACGGCCAGAAAAGCCTCCTGCGGTATCTCCACCTTGCCAAACTGTTTCATGCGCTTTTTACCCGCTTTCTGTTTTTCCAGCAACTTGCGCTTTCGAGTGATGTCGCCACCATAGCATTTTGCCGTAACATTTTTACGCAAAGCCTTGACCGTGGTTCGCGCAATAATCTGGGATCCAATGGCTGCCTGGATAGCCACATCAAACATCTGCCGTGGAATGATCTCTCTCATTCTATCGGCCAGGTCACGCCCGCGACTTTGCGCAAATTCACGGTGTACGATCACTGACAGGGCATCCACGCGTTCACCATTGATAAGAATATCGAGTTTAACCAGAGAGGCTGCATCGAAGCGCTCAAACGAATAATCGAATGAAGCGAAACCACGACTCACCGATTTCAGCCTGTCGAAGAAATCCAGCACCACTTCGCTGAGTGGCAACTCGTAACTCAGGGATACCTGTTGCCCGAGATACTGCATACTTCTCTGCACACCGCGCTTTTCAACGCACAAACCGATAACAGCGCCAAGATAATCCTGTGGCACCAGTATATTGGCGAGAATAACAGGTTCACGAATTTCATCGATCTGGTTGGCCGGCGGCAGGCTGGCCGGGTTATCGATGAGCTGTACCTCACCCCTGGTATTGAGTATTTCATAGACCACAGTGGGTGCCGTGGTAATCAGGTCCAGGTCATATTCACGCTCCAGGCGTTCCTGGATAATCTCCAGGTGCAGCATGCCGAGAAAACCACAGCGGAACCCGAAACCCAGCGCTGTTGATGTTTCCGGCTCGAAATGCAGCGAGGCATCATTCAGACGCAGTTTCTGCAGCGCTTCACGCAAGTCTTCGTAATCATCAGAAATAACGGGGTACAAACCGGCAAACACTCGCGGCTGTACTTTCTGAAAACCCGGCAACACTTCACTGGCCTGGCGGTCGGTTAAGGTAATGGTGTCACCGACCGGAGCACCGTCGATATCCTTGATACCGGCAATGACAAAGCCGACATCGCCCGCTTTGAGCTGTTCACGCTCTTCACGCCGCGGTGTAAATATACCGATCTTTTCCGCCTGAAAATCCCGGCCAGTGGACATGACACGAATTTTCTGACGGCGGCGCAGGCTGCCCTGCATCACCCGCACGAGTGAAATCACACCAACATAGTTATCAAACCAGGAATCAATAATCAGGGCCTGTAACGGCTGCTCCGGATCCCCCTTCGGTGGTGGAATACGATTGATCAAGCGCTCCAGCAGCTCCTCGATACCGAGCCCGGTCTTGGCACTGACCTCGACCGCATCAATCGCCTCAATACCGATAATATCTTCGATTTCCTGTTTCACGCGGTCCGGTTCGGCCGACGGCAAGTCAACCTTATTCAGCACCGGTACCACTTCCAGCCCCTGTTCAATCGCCGTATAGCAATTTGCGACACTCTGCGCTTCAACGCCCTGGGCTGCATCGACCACCAACAAGGCGCCTTCACAGGCCGATAAGGAGCGCGAAACTTCGTAGGAGAAATCCACGTGTCCGGGCGTATCGATGAAGTTTAAGACGTAGGTCTCGCCATTTTTCGCCTGATACTCCAGCGACACGCTTTGAGCTTTGATGGTAATGCCGCGCTCGCGTTCCAGGTCCATGGAATCGAGCACCTGCTCTTCCATGTCACGCTCGCTCAGCCCGCCACAGATCTGGATAAACCGATCTGCCAGCGTCGATTTGCCATGATCGATATGCGCAATAATGGAAAAGTTGCGGAGGTGGGACAGATCAGTCATTTCGGCCCCCGCCTATAGGTTTACAAAACACGAGTAACAACCTGATATTTAAAGAAGAATGGCACCAACCCGGCACCACTTTCGAATTGGCGAACAAGTATACACGCAATTGCCCGGCCAGGTGACGCTGGACAACAAAAAACCCTAATAGCCACGGAATACACAGAAGACACGAAAACTGCGTGATATTTCAGTGCGTTCTGTGTATTCCGTGGCTACCGGGCGATTCAACGGCACAACTGGCCGAGAAACTGCCGCAGTAGCTGCTCGTCCAGGTGATAATGACAGACCTCCCGCCCCCCCAGGTATAGTACCGGCACCCATTCATCATAACGCCGCAGCAGCTCAGGGTCGCGGTCGACATCCACCAGCTGCAGCTCAAACCCAAGTCGTCTTTGCAGGCCCCGCAGGGCCTGCAACATCGCTTCACATAAATGGCAGCCTTCCCGGTAATACAGGATCAGCCGGGGCACTACTTCGGCTCGGGAACCTTCATTGCCAGGAAAATCGGGCCGCCACGCCGCTGCACCAGAATTGCCACCGACTTACTGGCTGGCAGTTTCCCAATCATCGTTTCAAACACGTCGACATCATTCACCAGCTTGCCGTCGACCCGGAGGATGATATCGCCCTCACTTACGCCGGCGTCTGCCGCGGCGCCGTCACCGACCGACTCCACCAGCACGCCACCTTCAAGTTCCAGCTCCTTGCGCTGCTCATCGGTCAGGTCAGCGACCTGGATATTGAGCCGGTTATCGCTGCTGGTCTTGCTGGTTTCAGCCTTGGCAATCTTCTCGTCCTTGTCCGGCAACTCACCCAGTTTCACCCACAGCGTCTGACTACGGCCTTGACGCATGACTTCGACAGGCACTTTCTTACCCACCGGCGTACTACCCACCACCGGCGGCAAACTTGAGGAACGATTAACCTGCTTGCCATTGAAGGAAACCACGATGTCACCCACCTGCATATCCGCCTTTTCAGCCGGGCTGCCCGGCATCACCTTGGCAACCAGGGCGCCCTGCGGCTTGCTCATACCGAAGGACTCGGCCAGCTCCAGCGTGACATCCTGAATCAGCACGCCCAGCCAGCCACGACTGACTTTGCCGTGTTGCTTTAACTGACCGGCAACGTCCATTGCCACTTCAATCGGAATAGAAAACGACAGGCCCATGTAGCCACCGGTACGGCTGTAGATTTGCGAGTTCACGCCGACCACTTCGCCATCCAGGTTAAACAAGGGTCCGCCCGAGTTACCCGGATTGATCGCTACGTCGGTCTGGATAAACGGCACATAGTTTTCCCGCGGCAATGCCCGCCCCATGGCGCTGACGATGCCTGCTGTCGCCGAATGATCAAAACCAAAAGGCGAGCCGATCGCCACCACCCATTCGCCTACTTTCAGCGTATCGGATTTACCAATTTTTGCGACCGGCAGATTATCGGCATCAATTTTCAACACGGCAACGTCGCTACGCTCGTCAATACCGATGACCTCCGCCTTGAGTTCGCGACGGTCCTCCAGGCGCACGATGATTTCATCGGCATCCTTGACCACGTGGTTGTTGGTCATAACGTAGCCGTCTTTGGATATAATGAACCCGGATCCCAACGACTTGGCTTCCCGTTCACGAGGTATCGCCCCACCACCCTGTTCGCCAAAGAAGTGCTTGAATAAATCACCAAACGGCGAACCCTCGGGCAAATCGGGTATTTCTATGCCTTCAGGCAGATTCATGTGGCCGGATTTCACTTTCTGGGTGGTACTGATATTCACCACCGCATCAGTGGCTTCTTCAATCAGATCGGTAAAATCGGGTAAGCTGCCTGCCTGTACGTTCGCAGCCCCTGCCAACACAAAGGCCGCAAATACAAACATCCGGCCCATTCTCTTTAACGAAATCATAAACACTCCTGAATCATTCTACCGCCAGCACTCCTGCCGAAGTCTGTCGCCGTAACACAACCGGCTGAAAGTTCGGATCATTTTGTATTCGGCGGGTAAATCTTTTCAGCCAGGCAAGCCCGGCAATCAAACCCGAAATCCCCAGCGTCACACTGGCTAATTCAGCATTCTCCCAAATAAACTGTTGTGCGCCCAGTTCTCCAAGCAATCCACCGAGCAACAACAGCAAAATCGGTACAGCGTAGACCGCCAGCGAACCGCGTACCAGCGCCTGTTCCCTGATGCCGATAACCACCCGATCACCGACCCCGAGCGGTATGGCGGATAAAACACGCACCACATTACGTCGGTTTCCCAGCACTTTCGACAGGGTTGCCGTGCCGCAGCCTTTTTCTGCCGCACAGGAATCACAGCTTGAGCGGCGCTGCGTCTCCACCCAGACCTCCTCACCCCTGATTCGTACGACCTGCGCAGTTTCTTCAAGCATCGTAATTACCTGACGCGGACAGATTTGCCGATCAACTCGACGGTCTGGCGCGGTACTTCACCGACCACCGTCACGTAATAACCGCCGACCATGGTACCGTAAGCATTCAGGGCACCTCGATGCGATACCCCGCTGTACGCTTCACTATCTTTCAATGATTTTTCGATATAAACCGAAACGCTGGCAAGGCCGTCACTGTAGACCCAGTGTTCAACACCCGCATCATCTGCAGACAGCTGATGCCAGCCGTGATCGGTCAACATGAAACCATCGGGGACCTGCGCCACCTTCCAACGCGAATCCGCAGCACTATCACCGGTTTCCGGTTGCTCACTGGGCTCGCGATGCCAGGTGAAATCCGCCCCGTCCATATCCGGTAACAATTTCTGACCTGCGATCGTTTGCGGAAACTCCACCGCCGTAAACATCACCTGCTCGATGGCGTCACCCGTAGCTGCCGTCAACTCTGAGCGCAACAATAGATGGCTTTCGTCGTGAACACAGAGCCTGCGCCCGTAGCGGTACTCATCACGCGGTTCGACCGCGACCACCCGGCACGTCAGTCCGGCAACACGGTCCTGATCCAGCACTTTAAAACGATAGTGTCTTTCCAGATCCATTAGTTCGGTGGGGAAACTCACAGGAAACGGTGTGCGCGGCCGGCTCTTATTGACGACCACCGCCTGACGATCCCCCAGAATACAGGTCACCACCTGATTGTCGCGTAACACTTCGCGCTTGGGGCCAGTCAGAGACAGCAGGCGTTCACGCTCACCGGATTCATCCCTGGCATGAACGATCTGCATGGCTTCAAGACTACCCTGGCGCTGATAGACAAAGATCCCGGAATAGTTCAATGACTGGGAGGCCATGGACATGCGCTCCAGCCACTGACGGGCATCCGACTCGGCCCACGCCACATTTTGCGCAGCCGCAATCACCACCGCCAGAACGCTTGAAGCAAAAGAACGTGTCATTGCCGGTTGTTTTCATACCCTACAATGCGCACATAGGGCATAACGCCCTGAACACCCCGGCTGGCTGCAAATTCGTTATGATTCACCAGATAAGCAGCCATGCGTTTATCAATGCGGGGTTCTATACGTTCCCACAGCTCCTCACTGCCGCGCGTTTCCGGCGCGGTATTCTGGATGGATGCAACCTGGGGCGCCGTTTCAACAGCCGGCTCCCGAACTGAAGTTACGACTAACACAGCCACCAGTGCGACCGAAGCCGCCACCGCCAATCCGGCGATCGGTTTCAACCAGCTCAATCCACCCGGATTCGCCTTATCCGCCGCGGGCAGGGCAGTCTCCTGTTCCAGTGCCCGCCTCACCCGGTCAGCGATACCCAGCGTGGCCGCCTGCCCGTCACCACGCATCACTTCGCTGATCAACTGATAACGTCCAAGAATTTCCCGAAGTCCGGTATCGCGCTGTAAACGCCCCAGCAACAAAGGCCGTTCAACCTGATCGATCTCGTCATCTACCAACGCAGACAGTTGTTCACGGATTTCATCACTCATCTCTATTCACCTGCATCCGTTTCATCCAGCAAGGGTCGAATCTGTTTATCGATCGCATCCCTCGCCCTGAAAATCCGCGACCGCACGGTACCAATGGGACATTCCATGGCACTTGCGATCTCTTCATAACTCAACCCTTCCAGCTCACGAAGCACAATGGCTACCCGCAACTCTTCAGGTAACGCTTCGATCGCATCCTGAATTGTTCCCGCCAGTTCACTTCTTAACGCCAGACGCTCCGGCGTCGCATATTCTTTAAGACCGGAACCTGCACCAAATTGTTCCGCTTCCTCGGCATTAATATCATCTTTTGGTGGACGCCGGCTGGCCGCTACCAGGTGATTCTTGGCGGTATTGATGGCAATGCGATACAGCCATGTATAGAAGGCACTGTCGCCACGGAAATTAGGCAACGCACGGTAGGCCTTGATGAAGGCG
>Ga0209567_10001580_pt1 | contig 11533 bp, 6 predicted proteins | sample COG_12_FD_184756 | JGI IMG/M metagenome (GOLD analysis project Ga0209567, IMG submission 184756) | Pelagic marine sediment microbial communities from the LTER site Helgoland, North Sea, for post-phytoplankton bloom and carbon turnover... | ecosystem: Environmental > Aquatic > Marine > Neritic...
GCCGGTGACCAGAAAAAATTTTTCCCGGGCGATCCGAGCAATGGTCAGATCGCATTCAATGGTGCCGCGTGCATTGCACAATTGGGTGTAGGTGACGCTGCCCACCGGTTTGTCAATATTGTTGGCTGCCAGCCAGTCCAGAAAATCCAGCGCTTTGGGACCCTCGATTTCAAACTTGCAAAATGAGGACTGATCGATTAGCACCACCTTTTTCCGGGCGGCCTGATGCTCGTTGCCGACATGCTCAAACCAGTTGGGAATGTCAAAGGTCAGCTCATCTGCAGGCGCGATGTCGTCTGGCGCAAACCAGTTGGGCCGCTCCCAGCCGTATTTGGCACCGAAGACAGCCCCTTTTTCTTTGAGAAGCGCATACAGCGGCGTGCGCCGGATTCCCCGCGCCGATTCGTGCTCTTCGTTGGGCCAGTGGATGGTGTAATGCTTGCCATAGATCTCCCGGGTGCGCTCCAGGTTATATGACCGGCTGATATGGTGCGGCCCGAGCCGGCGAATGTTCAGGGGCCAGATATTCAGGCTGGGTTCGCCTTCAGCAATCCATTCGGCCATCATTTTACCGGCACCGCCGGCGGCGGCAATGCCAAAAGCATTGAAGCCCACGGCCACAAAACAGTTATCCAGCTCCGGTGCCGGCCCCATGATAGCATTGCCGTCCGGTGTGAAGGCTTCAGGTCCGTTAATGAGTTCGGAAATACCGACACTCTGCAGGCAGGGGGTGCGCTGCATAGCGGGCGCGGCCAACTGCATAAAGTGGTCGGTATTAGAATCGAGCAGGCGTGAGGAAAAATCATTGGGTACTTCATCAACAGCCCAGGGAATGCCGTTTCTTTCATAGCCGCCCATCACCAGCCCGCCGACTTCGCCTTTATAGTAAATCAAATTGTCCTTGTCACGGATGGTCGGCAAATCCTTTGGAATCCCATCAATTACTTCGCTGACCAGATATTGATGCTGGAAGGGCACCACCGGTGTGTTGACCCCCAGCAGCTGGCCCATCTGGTAGCCCCACATTCCACTGCAGTTAACAACGATTTCGCACTGGATATCACCGCGGGTCGTTTTTACTGCTGACACCCGTTGGCGGCCGAATTCAAATCCGGTCACCAGGGTATGGCGCTGGATTTTGACCCCGCCATTGCGAGCTCCTCTGGCCAGGGCCTGGGTGATGCCCGACGGATCGGCCTGCCCGTCGGTCGGCATGAAGGCAGCACCGATGAGACCATCCAGTGAAATAATCGGACAAAGGTCATAAGCTTCCCGGGGTGTTATGATGTGCATTTCCAGCCCGAAGCTGCGTGCGGTGGTGGCCCCTCTCTTTAGTTCCAGCATGCGCTCTTTGGTACTGGCAAGGTGCAGACAGCCGGTTTTTTTCCAGCCGGTATTTTGACCCGTTTCCTCTTCAAGCTGCCCGTAGAGATCAACGCTGTATTGCAGCATGCGCGTGAGGTTGCGATCCGAGCGCAGCTGACCCACCAGTCCGGCGGCGTGCCAGGTGGAACCGCTGGTCAACTCATCTTTTTCGATCAGAACCACATCCTGCCAGCCCATCTTCGCCAGATGGTAGGCGGTGCTACAGCCGATAATTCCGCCGCCGATAATAACAACCTGCGCGCTTTCCTTCAAAACAGATCTCCTTTGACTAAACGTATTTGGCTGATTTAAACCTGATCCCGATAATGTGCTTAGACGCTCCGGACTGGATTGCGGACATGTTATTTTCTGACAGGCGCTATGCGGATAAGTTGCCCTGAAGTACATTGTGGCCTGATATTTGGGATACAAGGCAGCCATGCAATTGATTTCAGAAACTGCGCAGGTCGAATCCCAAATATCAGGCCACTGGTAATATAGAGATCATAGCGCCATGAAGAAAATGACATGTCCGCTTATCTTACAGCTCTCTAACCAAAGTATTCCCGGATAAACGTGATAAAGCGCTCGTTTTCTTCATCAACCCCGGGCGTGACGCGAAAATAACCGGATTTGCCGTGGATTTCACCGATGCGCTTTAGATACACTTTATGGGTCTTTATGGCCGCATCCAGGATTTCAGAGGTGGTTTTACCCGTCATGGAAGCATCCACCAGCATGTAATTGCCGTGGGCCGGATAAGGCTTGAGACCCAATTTCCGTAGCTCGTCGCTAAAGCGATCCATCCAGCTGTTGTTGTGTTTGACTTTGTCTTCGACTTCAGCCGGATGATCAAAGATGGCCTCGGCAGCCGCGGCCGACATCAGACTGACATTCCAGGGCAAAAACATGGTGTTAAAGGCCTTGATCATCTCTTCGGATCCCAGCACAAAGCCGAAGCGAATACCGGCAAACCCGTGGGCTTTGGAGAGGGTAACGGATAAAAACACATGCGGATATTTTTTGATTAACGGGGCTTTGGTCTTTCGCTCGGGTGTATAGGCGGCATAGGCCTCGTCAATGCACAGCGGAATTCCGGTTTCACAGAACCGGATCAAGTCGTCATCATCGATAAACACGCCGGTGGGGTTGTTGGGATTGATAACCAGCATCAATTGGGTCTTGTCGCTGATCGCATTGAGCATACCGTCAACATCATACTGCAGATCGCCCTCGCGCAGGGGAATTTGCACCGCCTTGCAACCGCACAGCTCAGCCCGCACCGGAAACAGCTCAAAGGTCGGGTTGGACATAATAATTTCTTCTCCGGGCTGCATAAAAATACGCATCATGGCATCGATGGTCTCCGATGAACCATTGCACAGCGCCACATTATCGGGACCCAGATCATACATCTGTCCGATTTTGGTGCGCAAGGCTTTAAAGCTATCCGGATACCAGTTGCCGTTTCGCGCCGCATCGGCAATAGCTTCAATTATTTTTTCAGACGGCTGAATCGGATTTTCATTCAGCATCAGACGGGCATGATCGGGTTGCGCCCAGGCTTTATCCAGGATGCTGGTATTGTATTCCCGGGCCGTCATCAGCCATGGCACGAACCAGTCTTTTAAATCTTTTTTCATTACAATCTCCTTCTATCAATTTTATGTTCTGAGGTTCAGGGTTCCAGGGTTCAAAGGTTCATTGTTTAGGTGTTACCTGTGTACCCTGTTCGTTTTGTGCTATAATTTAAATTATTGTAAAACTGTTTTCGGGCCTCAGGTTATGGTCGAGGGCAAGGCGCAAGGCGTTTCGAAAACGGAGCGTACACGGTAGTACGCGAGTATTTCGAAACGACTTGATGCACACCTTAGTGTTTATAGAAATAGACGTGTAATCCATTTATCCTGGGTAACACAGCCATCGGCCATTAGATGAGGATCCGAAAGCAGTTTTAAAGGAGTGAATCGATGGGGGTAAACTCCAGCCCAAACGCCTCAGCCACACCATCATAGGTGACCTTGCCTTTAACCACGTTGGCGCCGTACTTAATTTCAGGATTTTGCTGCATGGCCTTTATCCAACCTTTATTGGCAATTTCCACCGCGTACGGCAGAGTGGCATTGGTCAGCGCCAGGGTGGATGTTTTGGGAACCGCGCCGGGCATATTGGCCACGCCGTAATGGACCACACCCTCAACTTCGTATATCGGTTCTCCGTGAGTGGTGGCTTTGGATGTCTCGAAGCAGCCGCCCTGATCAATGGCCACATCAACCAGCACCGCACCCTTTTTCATGGTTTTCAGCATTTCCCGGGTAATCAACCGCGGCGCTTTGGCGCCCGGAATCAGCACGGCACCGACGACCACATCAGCCTCCTTGATAAGCCGGCGGACGGTGCTCGGCTTGGACATCAGCAGAAAACAGTTGCTGGGCATTACATCACTTAAATAGCGCAGGCGTTCCAGGTTCATATCCAGAATATAAACCTTGGCTCCCAATCCGCAGGCCATTTTAGCGGCATTGGTGCCCACCACACCACCGCCGATAATGACCACCGTGCCCGGGTCGACGCCGGGCACGCCTCCCAATAGAACGCCGTGGCCGCCGTGGGCCATTTCCAGGTACTTGGCGCCCTGCTGGATCGCCATGCGGCCGGCCACCTCGCTCATTGGCGTCAGCAGCGGCAAAGAGCCATCGTCCTTCTGAATAGTTTCATAGGCGATTCCGATTGAGCCGCTTTTGATCAGCACCCGGGTCAATTCTTCGGCCGCCGCCAGATGCAGATAGGTGAAAATTATCTGGCCTTTACGGATCAGATCATATTCAGCCGGCAGGGGCTCTTTGACATGCATGACCATATCGGCACGTTTAAAGATGTCTTTGGGGGTGTTGATGATCTCAGCGCCCGCATTCTTATAGGCGCTGTTTTGAAACCCGCTGCCTCTGCCGGCATTTTTTTCAACCAGAACTTCGTGGCCATTTTGCCGCATGACCTCTACACCGGCAGGCGTCATACAGACGCGATTCTCCTCAGCCTTAATTTCCTTTAAAATGCCTACAATCATTTCTGACTCCTTTGTATTAATCCGTGTTATAAGTTGGCCAGTAACGGGCTCAACCAAAGAGATAGCTTTTAAACGAGTTTATCGATATCAACGTATTTCAATCCGAAAGCATCCGCGACGCCTTTATAGGTCACCTTACCTTCCACCACATTGGCGCCGCGTTTGATCTCAGGATTTTCCAGCATGGCCTTTTTCCAGCCTTTATTGGCAACCTCAACAGCATACGGCAGGGTCGCATTGTTTAAAGCCAGGGTGGATGTGCGCGGCAAAGCCCCGGGCATATTGCTGACGGCATAATGAATAATGCCGTTGACGGTGTAAGTTGGATCGGCATGGGTGGTTTCTTTGGATGTTTCAAAACAGCCACCCTGATCGATGGAGACATCCACCAGAACCGACCCTTTCTTCATGCTTTTGATCATATCGCGGCTGACCAGCGTGGGTGTTATACTGCCCGGAACCAGCACCGCTCCCACGACGACATCAGCTTTGGGCAGCACATCGCGAATGGCCGCCGGGCTGGACATCAAGGTGATGCAGTGACCCGGCATCACATCGCTCAAATAGCGTAAACGATTCAGGTCGATATCGAGGATGTAAACCTTGGCCCCCAGGCCGCTGGCCAGTTTGGCGGCATTGATGCCGACAACACCGCCGCCCAGGATAACGACGGTAGCCGGATCAACGCCCGGCACACCCCCGAGCAAAACCCCGTGGCCCCCCTGAGCCATTTCAAGGTATTTGGCCCCCTGTTGAATCGCCATGTCCCCGGCGACTTCGCTCATGGGCTTGAGCAGCGGCAGGGACCCATTATCCATTTGAATGGTTTCATAGGCAATTCCGATCATACCAGAGTCAACCATGGTCCGGGTGACGTCTTCAGAGGCTGCCAGGTGAAGATAGGCGAAATAAATCTGGCCTGGCTTAAGATATTTGTATTCTGCGGGTTGGGGTTCTTTGACCCGCAGAATCATTTCCGCGCGCTTGAAAATCGACTCAGCGTTTTTCACAATTTCCGCTCCGGCCTTCTTGTAAAGCCCGTTGTCAAAACCACTGGGCTTGCCGGCATCTTTTTCGACCAGGATGGAATGGCCGTTTTGGCGCATAAATTCAACTCCCCCGGGAGACAGCGCCACCCGATTCTCATCAGCCTTGATTTCTTTTAGAACGCCAATAATCATTTTGATCCCCTATTCCTGTGTCAACGTCATGAATTTAAATCACTATTTAGACTCAAAGTGACACGGTGCAAAATCATTCAATATCTCGATTGATGGCAGGTCATGTTATTTGCTGATAGACGATATGCTAAAAATTAATCCCGAATATACGAAGTGGCCCGATATTTGGGATGATCGGCACCAACAGCATTGAACCACCCGTCAGCGTAAAATTCATACCAAATATTGGGCCACATGCACTTTGAAGTTCATATCGCCTTGAAGCAAATGACATGACCGGCATTAGTCCTTTAAAATAGTTCTTGGATAGTTTCCACCAGGTTGTTTTCAGTCCGAAAAAAATTCGATTAATTGCTCGGCATGCAAGACGCCGTCAAATTCAAAGGGTTTATCAGATTGCTTCAGCATCCCCTTTTCACCATCGGGATCACCCAAAGAGGTCACCACTATCGAGGCCGGGCTCAAATCTTCATTTTCGGTATAGATGTTGGTGGTGGCCACCGACCGCAGACTCGCCGCCTGGGCGGCCAGCAAGCCGTTGCGCGAATCCTCGATCACAATAACCTGATCGGGTGACAGACCCGATTTTTCCAGCGCCAGCAAATAAATCTCCGGATCCGGTTTTTTCTTGCTGACCACGTCTCCGGCCAGCACAAACTCCAAATTGATATCCCCCAGCATTCCGCTGGCAATCGCATTGGCCGAGCGTTCATTGGCCGTCGTGCAGACCCCCAGCCGCAAACCGGCTTCCATGGCTTCCCGCATCAGTCGATGCACACCGGCTCTGAGCGGCAGAACGCCGCTTTCGATCATTTCAACAAAAATGGCGGTTTTTTTCTTATGCAGGCTCAGCAAAAATTCATTGTCTTTTTCGACGATACCTTCCAGCAAAATGTCCTTTTCGGTAAAATAATGGCGCATGCGTTCTTTACCGCCCGAAATCTGAAGCAGCTCGCCATAGGTATCCACGTCCCATTCAAAATCATAGTCGGATTCTTTAAACATGTTGTTAAAGGCCACCCGGTGACCATCTTTTTCAGTATCGATGATCACCCCGTCCTGATCCCAGAAAATGGCTTTAAGTTCAGACATATCTTATCCTCCTCCCTGTTTCATAATCTGATTACATTCACCTTAAAATTTTTATTGACCTATATGCATAATTGATACATATTGATACATATGAGAACAACACTCAACATAGATGACCAAATTTTAGAAAAAGCATCACAGCTTACCGGCATTAAGGAAAAAACCGCCCTGGTGCGACTGGGTTTAGAGGCCTTGATAGCGCTCGAAAGCGCTAAACGTTTGGCCAAACTAGGTGGAACCGAGAATGATCTGGGTTCCATTCCCAGGCGAAGATCTGCGTAGCAATCGCTATGATCCTTGTTGATACATCAATTTGGGTGACCCATCTGCGTCATGGCCATCGGCAGCTTGAAAATTTATTGTTGGATGCCGAGGTGATGTGCCATCCATTCATTATTGGTGAACTGGCCTGTGGCAATCTTAAAAATCGAAACGAGATCCTGTCCTTGCTCAGAGCACTGCCATCGGCCCCTACCATTGAATTTGACGAATTTCTTTTCTTTATCGAACGAAACCGGTTAATCGGAATCGGTACTGGTTTTGTCGATGTCCACCTCCTGGCTTCGGCCCAATTGGCCGGCATCCCCTTATGGACAACAGACAAACGTCTAAAATCAGCCGCCACCAAACTTGATCTTGCATTTATATAGTAGATCAAATCATCCGTTTTATCTGTCTTGGGTGGATTTTCTAGCTAAACCCGCTAATTCGATAATTCCAATGTGAATATGCTTGAATCTATCTCAAAAATAGTGGATCACGTCCAATAGCAAGGCGTTAAGTCATTTCAAAAACGGAGTGTACACGGTAGTACGCGAGTATTTTGAAATGACTTAGTGCACACCTTAATCTACATAGAAATAGATGTGTAATTCATTTATCCTGGATAACGAAGCTAGTGGGCGTTAGACGCATTTTTGAGATAGATTCTAGGCTTTGTTTGCGCTTCCCAACAACTCAATCCAATACTTAATCTTATCCTTGATGGCTTCTTTGACGGCCACATCGATTTTCCCCGGATTATACTGATCCCGGTTTTCTGAAATATAGTCGTAGGTGGTATCGATCAGGGTGTGCTTCAGGTCGGTGGAAACATTAAATTTGGATCCGCCCAGGGAAATAAGGTTTTTAACGACATCCGGCTTCAATCCCGTACCGCCGTGGATGACCAAAGGGACACGTACCTGCTGGCCGTTAATCAGGGCGGCGGTCTTTTCCAGGCGCTCAAAGTCGATTTTGGGATTTTTAGTTTTGTATACCCCGTGGGCGGTACCAATACCAGGGGCAAATATATCGACGCCGGTCTGATCTACAAAGGTCAGCGCTTGCTCGGGATCACACAGTTCCACCTCACTTTCGGCCACCCGCACCTGATCCTCGACCCCGGATACCGTGCCCAGCTCGCCTTCGACTGAAATGCCGCTGGCTGCATGGCAATAGTCCACTACCGCTTTGGTCTGGCGAATATTTTCGGAAAATTCCTGTTTGGAGGCATCAATCATGATATTGGTGTATCCGGCATCGGCGCACACCTGACAAAATTCCACATCAGCACAGTGGTCCAGGTGCAAACAGATCGGAATCGAAGCCTCGGCTGCCAGGGTTTTATAAATTGCACCAACGACCCGGGGTTTTAAAAATTTTGACGGCGCCACAGAGCACTGTAAAATCAGCGGTGCGTTCAGTTCAACAGCCGCCTCCACCACCGCCTCCATCTGAATTAAATTGGTACAGTTAAACGCACCGACGGCATATTTTTCTGCTGTTGCCTTTAGCAGCATCTCCTTTGCATTGACGATCGACATTTTTTCCTCCTTGATGTTGGATGGATAACATATTTCCTGAATCTTGCATGAAAATTTATGCACCCATCAGGTATTCAGTTTTATAATGACGCGTGGTACCGTCCCAGTTCGATTTCCAGCTTATAGGTGTCGCCCCGCAGATAAGAATAGAGCAACTCCACCGGGATACTATTTTCGTCAAAAGTGAGGCTTTCCATAAAAATGCCGGCTGCGTTTTCAGGCAATTGGAGGATCTTGGCAATTTCGGCATTCAGATTGACGGCACCGATTGTCTGGGCGCAGCGCGCCAGCTCAACATTGAACTGCTCTGAGATTATTTTGTACAGCGATCCAGTCAGCTCGAGATCCAAAATATCCTTAAACAAATCAAGCGGCAGGTAGCTTTCCTCGAAGACGTAAGGTATACCGTCACCCATGCGGACCCGCCGCACCAGAATGACTTTTTTATTGGCACCTAAAAATAGCGATTTGGCAATCTTTTCTTCCGCCTGAATAATCCTTTTTTCCAAAACTTTGGAGTTCTGTGTGATCCCACTGCTTTGCATCAAATCCGTTGTGCTTGAAATATGCGTCAGCTTTTGCCGTAACTCGGCTGGCGCCGGGGCGGACACAAAGGTGCCAGTGCCCTTTTCTTTGCGAAGCAATCCTTTAGTGGTTAATTCAGCAATGGCCTGCCGGACGGTGGTGCGAGTGACATCGCACATTTTGGCCAGTTCAACTTCCGAAGGCAGTTGTTCACCCTTCTGGTATCTACCGGTTTCGATGAGCTCCTTAAGCCAGGCACAGATCTGTAGGTATTTGGGAATCGGATTGGAGGCGTCAACAATTTTCACCGGATTATCCTTATTAAATTTGAGGCACAGTTACCGCAATTGGCGTTAGACTCATTAAAAGAGTGAAAATGAATGATTTCGGCAAGTTGGTTAGTCGACTAATTGTGTAGATGTATATACAGTAAAATGACAACCTATTGCAACCTATTTTTTAAGGTTAAGGGCAATAAAAATGGATGCTCTAAATCACATTTATTGGACTTTTAAGATAACCGATCGACCGAAAATAAGCGTTAATAAAAATGACTGGATTGCTGTTAATGAGACTTAAGAAGCAGGGAGCTTGACAAAAGGATTTTTGAATCAAAATTAGGACTTAACTTTAATACGGAAACAAAGGTACCATCATTTGAAACGTTTTCTGAAGGGTTGAGCGTACGTTACCCTCAAGGCCATCAAATTATCGGGGATGTCTTATGGAAATCTGGCTGGTCACCATAATTTTAATTGCGGCCATGATTCTGCTGGTAACTGAGAAGCTACCGGTGGATCTAACGTCCATCGGTATTATGGTTGTGCTGGTTCTCAGTGGAATTTTGGCACCCAAAGAAGCCATCGCGGGCTTTGCCAGCCCGGCGGTCATCACCGTGGGATCCATGTTTTTGATCAGCAGAGGCATGATCCGCACCGGCGCTGTGGGATTTATCAGCCAAAAGGTGATCGAATACTCCCGCGGCAGACCCGGCCTGGCCATCTTTTTAATCCTGGTGATTGTGGGCACAGCCTCGGCCTTTATAAACAACACCCCGGTGGTGGTTCTGTTTATCCCGATTATTTTAAGCCTCAGTTGCGAGCTGGATTTCAGCCCATCCAAATTTCTGATTCCGGCTTCATACGCCTCGATTTTAGCCGGCACCTGCACCCTGATCGGAACCTCGACCAATATCATCATCAGTGATTTGAGTGCCGCCCATGGCTTCGGTTCTCTGGGCATGTTTGAACTGTCACCGTTGGGCCTGCCCATTGCACTGCTGGGGATTCTTTTTCTGATTTTTGCCGCCCCCAAGCTGATGCCCAGCGTGCACAATCCGGTATGCGAATTAAAGGATGATGAGAATCGCCGCTATCTGGCCGAATTACATGTCCCGCGTGAAAGCCGCATTATCGATGAAAACCCGAAGTCTTATTTTTCACAAAAATATCCCGACATGGACGTGCTTGAGCTCATTCGCTACTCGCATGTTTACTATCCGGACCGGGATACGGTTAAAATGGCAGCCGATGATCTGCTGCTGGTAAAAGGCTCGGCCAATGATCTGGTGGAAATTCTTCACGATGATCTGGTGGAATTGCCGATGGCCGATCAGGGCTTCAATTTCGAATCCGAAAAAAAAGAAGCCCTCATCGTGGAGTTGATCATACCGCCTCAGTCGTCGCTGATCGGACAACGGCTGGTTTCCAGTCGCCTGCGGCGCGATCCGGATATCCACATCATCGCCATTAAGCGCCGCGAGCTTCATTATGCCGAGCCGCAGGTCAAAGACATCCGCTTGCAGATCGGCGACATATTGCTGGCGCGCCTACCGGAATCATCACTGGACCGGCTGCGCGGCGGGCCGGATTTTATTATCGTCGAAGACGTCCATCATGAAATCGTGCACAAAAGGCTGGCGCGCCGTGCCTTTCTGATATTCGGTGCCATGATTGTCGCCGCCAGCACGGGTTTAGCCGATATCATGGTGTGCGCCATGGCGGCCGCCTTTTTGATGGTCATCACCGGATGTCTGGAGTTGCGCAGCGCTTACCGCGCAATGGACGGTCGTGTTCTTCTGATTATTATTGCGACGATTGCCCTGAGCGCCGCGCTGGAAAAAACAGGGGCTTCTGAATTTTACGCCAAAGCATTTCTGGGCCTTTTTAGCGGGGCCAGCCCGGCTCTGGTTTTAAGTGGAATCATTTTGCTGACCAGTGTCAGCACGCATGTCTTAAGCAACAACGCCACCGCCATTCTGCTGCTGCCGATTGCCATTTCAGCCGCCCTGGGCCTGGGGGTTGATCCCAAACCCTTTATCATTGCCGTCTGTTTTGGCGCCAGCGCCTGTTTTGCCACGCCCATCGGCTATCAAACCAACCTGCTGGTGTACAGCCCCGGCGGCTACCGCTTCAGCGATTACTTCAAACTGGGCATGCCGCTCAATTTGCTGGTCTGGGTGATGGGTTCAATCTTTATTCCAGTGATATGGCCGCTAT
>Ga0209567_10001581_pt1 | contig 11531 bp, 12 predicted proteins | sample COG_12_FD_184756 | JGI IMG/M metagenome (GOLD analysis project Ga0209567, IMG submission 184756) | Pelagic marine sediment microbial communities from the LTER site Helgoland, North Sea, for post-phytoplankton bloom and carbon turnover... | ecosystem: Environmental > Aquatic > Marine > Neritic...
GCGGCATCGTTCGCGCAGTGGTACCGGACCAGCTCCGCGCTCGAACCCACCGGGAACCTCGAAGTCGTGGCAGAGCTCGTCCTTCCCAAGACAGGCGACAACCAGTATGCGTACTCGAGCGCGGACCACCCTCCGGGATTCTTTCCGTTGGATGATCCTGCGCTGGTGCCGTCCGCTTGGCCGAACGAGCCTACGTATGGTGAGACACTTTTCATTCCGAGCGGCGGGACCGACCCACGCAATTTCGGGTTCACGACCGAGGTCCACTACTTCTTCGTGTATCAGGGTGACGAGGTGCTCACGTTCAGCGGTGACGACGACCTTTGGGTGTTCGTCGATGAGTTCTTGTGTCTGGACGTTGGGGGGCTGCACCCGAGCGTCACCGACGTGATGAGCTTCGCCGATCCGGCCGACGCGGGAAGCGCGACCCAAGAAGCGATTGTGACCAACTGCAAGGCGCGTCTGGAAGCGGACAAGGCGGCGGCGCCGCCAGGAGAGCCCTTGGTCTACGAGGTGGCGATCTTCCACGCGGAGCGACACACCGGCGCGTCGAACTTCAGCCTGACTCTCGCTGGCTTTGTCACTGAAATCTCGACCTGCGACTACACCTGTGGCGATGGCGTGGTGACACGCTTCGAGTTCTGTGACGACGGACCCGGGCAAAACACCGGCGTCTACGGGCATTGCATGCCGGATTGCTCCGCACTCGGCCCTCACTGTGGCGATGGCAACATCGACGACGGCTTCGAGGAGTGCGACGACGGGGACAATCTCGGCGGGCCGGGCGGCTGTAACCCCGATTGCACGGCAGGCCCGAGCTGCGGGGACGGCATTCGGCAGCCGGAGCTCGGGGAAGGCTGTGATGCCGGCGCCGAAAACGGCGCGCCGGGATCCGGTTGCAGCGCCACCTGCGAGGTCGTCGTCGAGTAGGGCTGACCCGCTCAGAGCTTGGGCATCCGCTGCGATTCACGAAGACGGGTTTCTGCCTTGCGTCGTTGGGTCTCTGCCGCGTCCCGCAGTTGCGTCGCGCCTTTGAGGTTTTCGATGAGCTCTGCTTGGTCCCGAAGGCTCTTGTTCAGATGATTCGTGATGACGTCGACGCTGACGACCGCGATGCCACAAAACACCGCAAAGATCGCCGTGACCCGCAGCCAGTTCATGAACACCGCCGGATCGTAGAAGCTGGTGGTCTCTACCGTAGCAATACCGCTCGACAGCAAGCCTCCCACGATGAGAAAAGTCGCTAGGTTCGTGCCGAGGACGACTAAAGTCACTCGCCTGCCGAACAGGACCGTCGCAAGCACGCTCTGACCAGCCAAGATCAAGACCGGCGCTCCCAGGTAGCCGACCGAGAGCAGTGTCACCACGCCCACCACGTAGAGAAGAGAGAGTAAACCGAGCGCCCGAACGGAGTAAGGTAGGCGTTTCGCGAAGAGCAACACGATCAACCCGGCGTACATCACTACGGCTACGGTTACGACTCTCCAGGCGCCACGGTCGATCGCGTCGATCAAGCTCCGCACGAAGCCTGCACCGCCCGCGACGACGGCAATGAGAAGGGATACATTGAGCACCCGCTGGCGAAGGTCTCTCGCTTCACTGACGACGTCCCGTACGGGCGAAGTGACGCTCTGCTTTGCCACCGTGCGGGGATGGTAGCCCGTGGGTTGGCGAAGCTCCAGCCCAGCGAGCCAGTATCGAGCAAATCCCGCCGGGCTCTGCATGATCGCAGCCGAGATACAGGATATAAGACGACCCATGAGCATGAAGTCCATGCGGCCACTGACTGCGCTACGCGCGATGCGCGAGCTCTTCGCGAACCCGGACGACACGCAGCAAGTTTTCGAGATCATCGAAGCGATGCAGGGTCCCGCCTTGGTTCGGATGCACAGTCGCCTTCAAAAGAGCAAGCAGGGCCGCCGGCTCCTGAGCGAGCAACCCGACCTCGTCCCATTGCTGAAGGACCGGGAGGCTCTTCGCGCGTTACCGGAGGGCACCCTCGGGCGTGCGTACCTTGCGTTCGTCGAACGCGAGGGCATCAGTGCCGATGGCTTGGTCAGCGCGTCCAGCATTTCGCGTCGGCGGGATGAAGCTGCAGAGCTTCGCTGGATTCGCGACTGGCTACGCGACACTCACGATCTTTGGCATACGGTTCTGGGCTACCAGGGCGACCTGGTAGGCGAAGCCGCGATTCTGGCGTTTAGTCACCAGCAGACGGGCAACATCGGCGTTGGCATGATTGCAACGGTGGCCTGGTTCAAGATCGGGCGCGTGACCGACCGCAGCATCGGCGCCCGTGACGTGATCGTCGACGGCCGTCGCCGCGCAAAGCGAACGGCCTGGTTCATCGAAGTGCCCTGGCATGAATGGCTTGCGCGTCCGGTCGAAGACGTTCGCCGGGACCTCGGAGTCGATCGTCCGGTTCGATACCAGCCGGTGCGCTACCATGAAGTCAACGTGCGCCTCGTCGCCTAGGCAATCGGCCTTCGCTTCACGACTTGCGCAGGATGGCGATCAGAAAGCCGCCGAAGTATCGGAGCGGGGAACGGCTCGCGAGCTGTTCCGCACGTTTCAAGCCCTGCGCTAAGCCGGGGATACGGTGGACCGCCGCAAAAGGCGTGAGAACGCGAACACCGTAGTAGTCGATGAGCTCGAGGTTGGGCGGCAACAGCTTTCGGATCGACCGAGGCGAGTCCCAGCGCGTAGAGATATCCGCTTCGCTACGGTCGTTGCCGATTGGCTGAGGACCTGCGGCCTTCTTTGCGAGATATCGAAGGCTCCAGGGGTTGTAGAACTCGAGAAGGAGGTGCCCGCCCGGCCGGGTGACTCGCGCTGCCTCCCGAACTGCCGTGTCGATGTCGGGCACGTGCGCCAGCACCTTGAAGCTATACGTGAGATCGAACTGCTCGTCTCCGAAAGGGAGGTCGCATACACTGCCGATCCGTACATCGAGGCCACGTTCTCTCGCGAGTTGGGCCATTCCTTCCGATAGGTCGATACCCACGGCTTCTTTCGCGACCTCTGCGACGCGCGCGAGAATCAGACCGGTGCCGCAGCCGAGCTCGAGCACACGCGCGTGGCGCGCATAGAGCTCGGTAATTGAGAACTCGAGCTCGTCGATCATCTGGTGGTAGCCATGACCGCGCTCCCGTTCGTACGAGTCACTGAAGTGGTCGTAGTATCGTCGTGCGTCGGGCTCGGATGCGTCAGCCAAGGACCGCATCGTAGAGCAGTTCGTACTCTGCTGCGACTCCTCGAGGGGAAAACCTCGATGTGGCGAGTCCGCGGGCTTCGATGCCGAGCTTGCGGCACGAATCCTGGTTTGCGCTGAGATTCTCGACGGCCTCCGCCAAGGCTTCGCCGCTTGGCTCCACCGCAAGCGCCCCGCCTACCTCGGCCAGCTCAGCCGAGGGTGTTCGTGCGGCGACGAGCACCGGGCGGCCGAGGCACATGGCTTCGAGCACGACGAGTGGGTAGTCCGTCTTTGCGTAAGCCAGGCGATTCACCATTACGACAAAGTCGCTGAGAGCCAGCAGCTCGTGGATGTGCGGGGTTTCTCCCGGCCAGCGTACACGGGAGTCGATGCCCCATCGCCGTGCTTGCGCGCGAAGCCGGGAGAGTGCTTCGTCTGCTGCCGGCGTCTTTCGGCGGCAGGCCATCAGGAGGACCGTGTCGGCCTCGTTCGACGCCGCCAAGCCCTCCAAGGCGATTTCGGCGCCGCCGCCGAACTCCAAGTCACCGGGATAGATCCAAACCGGCACGCCTTGGGGAAGCCCGTGCTTGTCGCGGAGCTCGGCGCGATCAATCGGGGTCGGTTCCGCGAGCGCTGGAACACACGGCGGAATCACGCGCAGCGCGCTCTCGCTGACACCGTCTCGGACAAAGCGCTCATATGCGAACTGAGAAAGGGCGACGGTTACGTCTGCAAACAGGAGCTCACGCGTCGCGACACCCTCCGCTGGCATGCTGCACACGGTGTGAACGCTCGGTACTCCCCGCACCGCGCGTGCAAAGCGAGCGGCGGACGAGGCCTTCAGATTCGGAGCGAAGAAGAAGTGCCAAACGTCCGGCGAACGTCCGAACAGCAGCTGGCTCAAGACGCCCAGGTGACCGGAACGCGCCATCAAGACGGAAGAGTGTCGCTCCAGATGACCCGAGACATCACGGACCAGGTTCTTGCTGCCGTCGTTCCAAGGCGGAACGACCGGCTTGGACACGAAGAGGATCTCGGTCATTCGACGACGGGTTACGCCTTGCGACTCTGGGCGGCAAGTGATTAAGTGAGCGCCGGTGCTTGCAGGCAAAACCATCGCCGTCGTGATGCCGGCGTACAACGAAGCAAAGCTGATTCGCACGGCACTCGAGAGCATTCCGAGTTTCGTCGACCGCATCATCGTCGTCGATGATGCGAGCACCGATGCAACGAAAGAGATCGCGCAGATCGGTGCTCGACCGATCGCCTTGGTCGAGCATGAGAGCAATCGGGGCGTGGGAGCGGCGATTGCAAGCGGTTGCAGGCACGCCCTGGCGCTCGACGTAGATCTCACTGCGGTGATGGCAGCCGACGGGCAGATGGACCCGGTTGATCTGCCGGCCTTGCTGGCACCGTTGATCGCCGACGAGGCCGACTACGTGAAGGGTAATCGCCTCGACTGGCCGGCCGTGGCCGAGACGATGCCCTGGCACCGATGGCTGGGCAATCGTGTCTTCTCGTTCCTCACGGGGCGCGCAATTGGCGTTGACGTGAGGGACTCGCAATGCGGTTACGTCGCAATGAATCGTCGCACTCAGCGAGCGTTCGATTGGGATCGTTTGTGGAAGAGTTACGGCTACCCCAATGATCTTCTCAGTTGGCTGACGATACGCGGATTGCGGATGTCCGAGATTCCGGTGCGGCCGGTATACGGATCGGAGCAGAGCGGGATCCGATTGCGACACGTGCTTTTCGCCGTTCCATTCGTCATTGCGCGGGCCTGGCTGCGGAGATTCGTTCGCCAGGATTCCACGCGCGATTGTTCGCACCCAGCGTTGCTCGAGTGATGGCCCTGTGGGCGAGTTGACGATCCGATCATCGGGCGGGTGCTATAGAAGTAGCCATGGCCCAGATCGACATCTTCAACGGTGATGCGGACGGCATCTGTGCGCTCACCCAGCTTCGCAACGTCGAGCCGGTCGAAAGCAAGCTAATTACCGGAGTAAAACGCGACATCGCGTTGGTCGAGAAGGCCGAAGTGGCCGCCGGGGATCAGATCACTGCGCTCGACATCAGCTTTGACAAGAATCGCGAGGCCGTGCTGAGGGCCCTAAGAGCAGGCGCGGAGATCTTCTACGTCGATCACCACTTCGCAGGCGAGATTCCCGAGAGCGACAAGCTCACGACGATCATCGACCCGGATCCAAACGTGTGCACGAGCCTTCTGGTCAACGGGTACCTCAAAGGCAAGCACGTCGAATGGGCGGTCACCGGCGCCTTCGGCGACAACCTCAAGGCGAGCGCTCGCATGATCGCTGGCCCGCTCGACTTGTCGGAACATCAGCTGAGCGTTCTCGAGAATCTCGGCATCTACATGAACTACAACGGCTACGGTTCGTCGCTCGATGATCTGCATTTTGCGCCCGCCGAGCTGTTCGAGCTAGTGCGTCCGTATTCAACGCCGTTTGCTTTCGTCGAGGACGCGCACGAGACGTTCGAAATGCTGGAGTTGGGCTACCGCGACGACATGGCCTCTGCGGCTGCGGTGAAGCCAAGACGCGAATCGGACAAGACCGCGGTTGTCATTCTGCCGAATGAAGCCTGGGCGCGACGCGTGTCGGGGGTCTACAGCAACGACCTCGCGAATGCGTCACCTGGCCGAGCCCATGCCGTGCTCACGGAGCGCGCTGACGGCACGTATCTCGTCAGCGTACGCGCGCCGCTCAACAAGAAGCAGGGCGCCGACAAGCTCTGCCGGCAGTTCCCAACGGGTGGCGGTCGCGCTGCGGCGGCTGGCATCAATGCGCTCCCTGGAGATCAGCTCGACGCGTTCATCGACGCGCTCGCGACATCGTACGGCTAATCCTCCGTTTTGCGGCCAATCCCAGACCAGATGCTGTCGTGCAAGATGTCGAGCACGCCCCTGGCACAGGGCTTGAGCTCACCCATCTCGAGACGATCGTCGATCAGCAGGAAGGCAGCACCATGTACCGCGGACCAGGTCAGAAGCCCCGCTTCGCGGAGGCTTCGTGACAGCAATCCTTCTCGCTCGCAGGCTACGAGGATGTCCTCGAGGGCAGCGAAAGCCGCATCGCCCGCTTCACAGAGCTCGGGCACGTCGCGTGACGGCATCCAGCCGAACATCAATCGGAAGAGCTCGGGATTTTTCGACGCAAACTCGAGGTAGCCGACGCCCGCCTGCCGCAGCCGCTCTTCGCCGTTCGTGCCGCCTTCTTGCTCGGCGAGCATCATCTCGCGGAGCCGTCGGAAGCCTCGAACCGCCAGAGCGGCGAGAAGGGCGTCCTTGTCTTCGAAGTGGCGGTAGGGAGCTCCCGGGGTGACGCCCAGCCGGCGCCCGAGCTTCCTCAAAGACAGGCCGCCAGGACCGTCCTCTTCGAGAAGCACCGCGGCCGCCTCGAGCAGCGACTCGCGTAATTCTCCGTGATGATAGGATTTTTTAGCGACGGCCATATTTGAGTGTAACTTGATCATCGGGTCGGTGTAAACAGTGTTGACATTGGAAGTGAACGACGTATACATTGATGTATACAGTGAATACATAAGGAGGTCAACATGAATAATCAACTACTGACACTCGGCATCGTCCTTTCTCTCGGCACCATCGGCTGCGCCGGCTTCGGGGTCCAGCAGGGGTCGAGCCTCAGCGCGCAGTTCCGAAATGACCAAGGGCTCGACGGGCTCTGGCGCTCCACCGAAGACGCGCCCACGCAAGGGCTCGAATCAGCGCAATATGCGGACCAGGGCCTCGGAGGCCTGTGGAACGAAAGCGCCGACGGACCGGACGGGGTCCGTGACGACGGCTCCGCTCACACGCGCAACCAGGGCGACCTTTGGAACCCGGCGTCCGTCACACGGAGCTGGGAGATCCATGAAGGCTCCGAGGCGGCGCCATCGCCCGGTCTGCTGTTCGGTGACTCGTCGCGCGGCGGACTCTGGTACTAGTTGTGGGGTGTCGGGACCAAGAACCTCCGCGTCCGCACCGACGCGGGCGCGGAGATGGCTCTCGACCTTCAGACACACGATGAAAAGCGCTAAGAATACAGTTTGTTAACTTGCCGATTGCAGCGTTCTTATTTTACTTTATGTTAAGTAAATGACGCTTCTTGTCGATACCCAAGACGGTCTAGCTCCGCCCAAGCCCATGCCACGCCACAAAGGCCACTGGCTCTGGGGCGGGACCTTCGACTTTCAGCGAAAGCCGGCTGATTTCGTGCTCGACGCACACGAGAAGTATGGCGACGTGTTCGTGACCCGCGTGCTCACGGGCCAATCGTATTTCATCCGCGACCCGGCGGTGGTCAACGCGATCAACGTCACGCACGCCAAACACATTCGCAAACCCAAAGTGGTCAAGCAGATGTGGAAGCCGTTTCTCGGCAACGGGCTGGTCCCCAACGACGGCGAGTCGTGGAAGCGCCAGCACAAGTTGATCATGCCTGGCTTTCACAAGATGCGCGTCGACGCCTACGCGCCGACGATGGCTGCGTACACGCGCGACATGGTGCGTGGTTGGAAGGACGGCGAGCAACGCGATTTCCGGAACGAGATGGTGGAGCTCACCCTACGCGTCGTTGCAAAGACTTTGTTCGATACGGATCTCGCGCACGATTCCCAGACGGTGCACCAAGCGATGGAGGACATCAGTGAAGCCTTGATCGACCACGCGCAGACTCCGATTCCGACACCCCGTTGGTGGCCTTCAGAGCGCAATAGGCGGATGGTCCGCGCACTCGATGCAATGGATGGCGTGATCGAACGGCTCGTCGCTGCGCGTCGAAAACAGCGAAAAGACCGGGGCGATCTGATGTCGCACATCGTGTTTGCCGCCGATGAGCAGGGCAGCATGTCAGACCAGCAGATGCGCGACGAGTTGATGACACTCATTTTTGCGGGACACGAAACCACCGCGCACACACTCACCTGGGCCTGGTATCTACTGGCGACCAATCGGGACAAGGTCGCAAAGGCGCAAAAGGAGATCGACGAGACCATTGGCGACCGGGCGATCGGCGTCGACGACCTTCGAAACCTGCCGTACCTCGAGATGTGCTTGAAAGAGTCGCTTCGCTGTCTTCCCGCAGTGTGGATCTACGCGCGCGAAGCGCGGATGGATCTGCGACTTGGCGACTACTTCTTTCCAAAGGGCGCAATCCTCGCGATCAGCCCACTCGCCACGGGTCGCAACGCGAAGTACTTCGACAACCCGCTCGAATTCCGGCCTGAGCGCTGGACCCGTGAGTTCGAGCGGCGGCTTCCAAAAGGCGCCTACGTGCCTTTCGCCGCTGGGCCGCGGGTTTGCCTCGGCAAGCAGTTCGCCATGATGGAGATGCGCATCATCCTCGGCACGCTGATCCAAAACGTCGACATCAACATCCTCGAAGGCTTCGAGCCGGACTTCAACGCGGAGATCTCGCTCAACCCCGGTGAGCGCGGCATGCAGATGGAGGTTCGGTTTCGCGACGGCGCGCCGGTTCGGACGGGCGAGAGTAGACCACCCGGACCCGCAGCACACACGCACGCGGCCTAGGCGATAGTGTGGGGGCGGTGGGGAGGGACAAACCAACGGCCAAAGGCCGTCTAGTCGCCGGAATCATTGCGTTTTCCTGCAGCCACTAACACTATTATCGGAAAATTTCAGTCTTAATACTTGACGCAGTGCGTCGCGGTCCCCACAATGCTGGGTAAGGTAAGCGGGTCATGAGCTCCAGCGACCGCTCCGCCGAACCAACTGGGGGTTTCCCATGAACACTCAACTACTACTCGTCATCATGTCTATCGTCGCGCTTCACGTCGCCGCCCTTGCCGGTGGAGGCCTGGTGCTGGGCATCATGCGGCTTCTCGGTCGCGGACCTGCCAGCGCCAATGGGGCTGAGGGACGAGACTCGATCCACTGAGTCGACCGCGCGAGCTCGGGGGGCCCTAGGTCAGCACCAGGAGGCCTGGTGACCTGGCTGCTCCAAGAGCTCGCGTAGATTCGCGGACACGACCCTGTAGCCGACGTTGCCGTAGAGCTTCTGCCGGCCTTGGTTGAGGTAATAGGTGGGGCTGCCTTCGATCTTGTACTCGTCGCGCAGCTCGATGTCGCGGCAGAGTTCGGCCATGGCTTCACCCGAGTCGAGCTTGGTTTCGATCGCGAGGGAGGGGATGCCAACCTGCCCGAGCACGTCGAGGAGCACGCTGCGATCCGAAATATCGCGCGCATGCTCGAAGAACGCCAATCGTACCTGCCAGACCGCCTCTTCGAAGAGAGTGCGCCGCGCAAGCTCGTTGCGGCGCGTCGAATCGACGACACCTTCATCGACCAGCAACCGCGCTGCACAGAGCATTTCGTGCGCGGCCGCGGAGGTCGCGGGGGCAACATGGGTCCAGACGCGTTCGTTCACCGAGATGTGGGGAAAACCCTTGGCGACGTCCCGCACGTGCTCGCCGAAGCCCGCGTAGCCGCCCCGCTTCTTCCAGCCTTCGCCGATTCGATGTCGAGTTGCGCCGAAAACCGGGATGAAACGGTAGTCGAGGTCGATCGATGATCCGAACTCCTTGCGCAACTCGTCCAAGCGAGCTTCGGCCACGTAGGCCCAGATGCACAAGACGTCCGATACGTAGGAGATGTGGATGGTCATTGGAAAATCACGTAGGCGATGCCGGCGATGAAGAGAAGCGCGAAAACGACGAGCCATTGACGCCAGATGTCGCTTTGGAGCGTGGAATCGTAAGTTTCAGACATGGCGCTTACCAGTGACCGATGCCGCCCATGTCGTGGACATTGCTGAAGCCGTTGCTTTCGAGCAGTCGCTTCGCCATGGCGCTACGGCCGCCGCTTTGGCAGTACAGGACGATCTGACCGGTCTTGTCACCGAGCTCGTTCATGCGCCCGGAAAGCTCCTGGATGGGGATGCTGAGCGCGCCCTCGATGTGCCCCCCCGAAAACTCTCCCGGGCTACGAACATCGACGAGCAATGCGCCCTTTGCAACGAGCGCGCGCGCTTCGCTTCCCGAAACTCGAACCGCGGTGAACCGCTGGTAGAGGACAACGACGACGATGATTGCCAAGACGACCAGGATGACCTTCGAAATCATGCGCCCAAGGATAGTCCTGCGGGCTCAGAGCGCCACAGCTACATCGTGCTCGGGAACTGACGCAAATGCGGCATCGGGGCGAAAAGCGCGCTAGACCTGCGAAATGAGCGAGCCGAAAGGTAGGGTCGAAGGCCAAGAGAACGCGCCGAACTTCGTTCATGATTTGGTCTTGGAGGACATCCGGACGAGCAAGCACGGCGGCCAGGTCGTGACGCGGTTTCCCCCCGAGCCGAACGGTTACCTGCACATCGGGCATGCAAAGTCGATCTGTTTGAACTTCACCACGGCAGCGCTCGCCGAGCAGGGGCGCTGCCACCTGCGTTTTGACGATACGAATCCCGAAGCCGAGGACACCGAGTACGTCGATTCGATTCGCGAAGACGTGCGCTGGCTTGGTTTCGATTGGGGGAGCCATGAATACTTCGCGTCCGACTATTTCGAGCGGCTCTACGAATGCGCAGTGGACCTGATTGAGCGCGACCTTGCTTACGTCGACAGCCAGAGCCTCGAGGAGATCCGCGGATGTCGAGGAGACTTCTACAAGCCCGGCGTCAACAGTCCGTACCGAGATCGAAGCGTCGCCGAGAACTTGCAGCTATTTGCTGGAATGCGCGACGGCAAGTTCGAAGAAGGCGCTCACGTGCTGCGTGCGAAAATCGACATGGCCTCTAAGGATGTAAACCTGCGCGATCCGTTGATGTACCGCATTCGGAAGGTGACGCATCACCGAACGGGCGATGACTGGTGCATCTATCCCATGTACGACTACGCGCATCCCATGTCGGATGCCTTCGAGGGGATCACGCACTCCGTCTGCACGCTCGAGTTTGCGCATCACAACCCGCTCTACCAGTGGTTCGTCTCCCATTTCGACTTCGACCCGGTGCCCTGGCAGTACGAGTTCGCGCGTCTGAACCTGACCTATACTGTGATGAGCAAGCGTCTGCTCAAGCGGCTCGTCGAAGAGGGGCACGTGAGTGGCTGGGATGACCCACGCATGCCGACGATCGCCGGAATGCGCCGCCGGGGCTACACGCCGGCTGCGATTCGTCGCTTTGCAGAGCGCATCGGTGTCTCGCGCCGGGATAGCATCGTCGATGTAGGCCTCCTCGAGCATGCGCTTCGCGAAGACCTCAACGCGACCTCGCCGCGAACGATGGCGGTGCTGCGTCCCTTGAAGTTGGTGATCGAGAACTTCTCCGAAGGCGAGGAGATCGAGCTCGACGCGCCCTTCAGCCCA
>Ga0209567_10001585_pt1 | contig 11521 bp, 9 predicted proteins | sample COG_12_FD_184756 | JGI IMG/M metagenome (GOLD analysis project Ga0209567, IMG submission 184756) | Pelagic marine sediment microbial communities from the LTER site Helgoland, North Sea, for post-phytoplankton bloom and carbon turnover... | ecosystem: Environmental > Aquatic > Marine > Neritic...
TGTCGACCACCGGAAGCGCGGCCAAGTCGTACCGCGCGATCGCGTCCGCAACTTGCTCCTGGTCGTCGAACGCAGACACCATGAAGACGTTTTCGACCATGATCTCCGACAGGGCCTGACCCGGCTCGCTGAGGATCAGGTCGCGAAGGGACACGACTCCGAGGAGCTCGCCATTCGGTCGGCAGACGTAGATGTAGTAGAGCATCTCCGCCATCTCTTCGCGTCCGAAGCGCCGCGCGGCTTCCATCGCCTCCCAGACTTTCGTCTCCGGAGGCAAGGACGCGAACTCGGTCGTCATCAAGCCACCGGCGGTTTCGGGCTCGTACTGGACGAGCTCCCGGACTTCTTCGGCAGCCTCGGGCTCGCGCCGCTCGAGCGCGGTGAGCAAGGCGGCCGCATCCTCCTCCTCGAGCTCCTGGAGGAGGTCGACGCGGTCGTCGGGGTCCATCTCGCCGAGCAGCTCGACTGCCCGGCCGGTGTCGATCGCGTTGAACACCAAAACCTGACGACTCGGGCTCAGGCGCTCGACGACGTCGGCGGCGGTCTCTGTCGGCAAGGCACGCACGAGCGTGACCGCCTCCCTCGCGGACAGATCCTCGAGCAGCTCCGCGATGTCCTCGGGGTGGAACTCCGATACCGCTTCGCGAACGGCCTCAGGACCGATCGCGATCGCGTCTTGAAGGTCCGGTCCTATGAGAGGCGCCAACCGCATCGCGCCCGATTCTGGCGCATGCAGCCAGCCCCCGCAGCAAAAATCTCGCTTACTCGGCTTCTTGCTTCTTTCGGAAGCGGATGTTGATCAGCTCGACCATCAGGGCGAAGGCCATCGCGAAGTAGATGTAGCCCTTGTTGACGTGCTGCCCCAGGCCTTCGGCGGTGAGCAAGACGCCGATCAGCAGTAGAAAGGAGAGGGCGAGGATCTTCATCGATGGGTACCTGTTGACGAAGTCTCCGATCTGCTTGGCGAAGATCAGCATCACCCCAATCGCGATGATGACGGCGGCCACCATCACCTCGATGTCCTCGGCCATGCCAACCGCGGTGATCACCGAGTCGAGCGAGAAGATGATGTCGAGCACCATGATCTGGGCGATGATGCCCGGCAGGCCATTGAACCAGCCCTTGATGTCATCTTGGTGCTCGCCTTCGACCTTGTCGTAGATCTCCTGGGCGCTCTTGGCGATCAAGAACAGGCCGCCGCCGAGCAAGATGAGGTCGCGGCCCGAAAACGGATGACCCAAGACTTCGAACAGCGGCTGGGTCAGCTGCATCACCCAGTTGATGGTCATCAGCAGGGCGATCCGAGTGAACATCGCCCCGAGAAGACCGAGCCGATAGGCTAGCTCCTGTTTCTCCACCGGCAGACGAGAAGCCAGGATGGCGATGAAAACGATGTTGTCGATCCCAAGTACGATCTCGAGGAGCGTCAGCGTGAACAGCGCGACCCAGGCATCGGGATTGGAAAGGAGCTCAATCATCGGTGTGGCTTCTATTAGCGTGACTCGGCCGTCGGCTGCAAACCCTGCTTGGCAAGTCGAGTGCGTCGGGGTACCTCGGAAGTCATGGGATACCGATTTGCGACGATCGCGGCACACGCTGGAAGGGTCAGCGACCAGGCCGGACAGCCCGTCACCTCCCCGATTTCTCTTTCCACGACCTTCCTGTTGCGCGGGCCCGGGGAGCAGGAAGAACATGCGTACAGCCGTGTCAGTAATCCGAGCCGGGATGCGCTGGAGCTCAGTCTCGCGGCGCTCGAGGGCGGATCGAGCGCGTCCGTGTTCTCATCCGGCTGCGCGGCTATGCACGCGGCGCTCCAGCTCCTCTGCTCCGGCGACCGGCTCGTGGCCTGCGGCGACATTTATGGAGGGACCTATCGACTGATCGAACAGCTGGTGAAGCCGATGGGGGTCGAAGTCGCCTGGGTCGATATGTGCGACCTGGCTGCGACGGAAGCCGCGATCGACGAGCGGAGCAAGATGGTCTGGATCGAAACGCCGACCAACCCTTTGCTCCGGGTATTCGACATCGAGGCCGTGTCCGCCCTGGCCCGGGCGAGCGGCGCGTGGACGGTCGTGGACAGCACGTTTGCAACGCCGATGCTTCAGCGGCCGCTCGCAATGGGCGCCGACTTGGTCGTGCACTCGATGTCGAAATACCTCAACGGGCACAGCGACGTGGTCGCCGGCGTGGTGATCAGCCAGCGCGACGAGCTTGCCGAGCGGCTTCGATTCATTCAGCGCGCCGGGGGCGCAGTGCCGTCGCCCTTCGATTGCTATCTCGTGGCGCGGGGCGTCAAGACGCTCCCGATTCGGATGGCGCGCCATTGTGAGAACGCCCAAGCGCTTGCCGAATGGCTGCGCACGCAGGACGGTGTAGTCGCCGTGCATTACCCTGGGCTCCAAGATCATCCCGAGCATGCGTTGGCTGCCAGGCAGATGAGCGGCTTCGGCGGGATGGTCTCGTTCGAGCTCGGAGGCGGCTCCGGGAGCGCGAGGACGCTCCTCGAGCGGGTCCGCCTGTTTTCACTGGCCGAGAGTCTCGGGGGAGTCGAGTCGCTCATCGGGCAACCGGCCCTGATGAGCCATGCATCGATGCCCGAAGACGTTCGGGAAGCCCAGGGCATTCGGGGCGGATTGATCCGGATTTCAGTAGGGCTCGAAGATGTCGAGGACCTCCGAGAGGACCTCGAGCAGGCCCTTCTCACCCCATAGTTGCGAGGCTTTGGTCAGCTGGCTAACCTGATCGCGTGGGGTTTCGAATGAACACCGGCCGTCTTGCGTGCCTGCTGTTGTCGGTTCTGGCGCTTTCCTGTGCCCAGGATGGTGGTCCTGTGCTCGTCGACGCGCAGTGGAACCTGACCTGTCCGGCGGATTCTGAAGTCGGCTGCGGATCGTTGGCGGCGGAAACCTGTCTCGGCAGCGTCGGTCAACGAACGATCTTCGGCTCGCACGGAGAGTCCGCGTGTACGGGCGACGCCATCTTGGCTGTCTGCGAGTCGGTCGACCGTCCGGACGGTACGAGAAACATTTCGCTCGAGGTGAACGTCGACCGCGGTGACCGGAGCTTTCCGAAGTTTGCATTCGAGCTCGAGGCTCGCATCAACGCGACGAACGACTCCGTGGAAAGCTGCAATGTCACGATCACCGAGGACGAGGTTCCTTACGACATTGGCGACTGCGGAGAAGAACCGCCCTCGATGGCGCAGCCCTGTCAGCTCTCGAGCGTCTCCACCGGCAATGGCGGGGTTAGCTTCGCCATCGAGTGCAAGTCCCTGCTGAGCAGCGTGACGGGAACTACTTCCGGCTTCGACGTGGGCGCCGTGGGCAGTGGACCGACGACGATCCAGTTCGCCAACTGCAAAGGTATCTAAAGCGACTTCTGCGAGTGGTCGTTGCCGTCGTAGCGCAGTGCGGTCGGTTTTTCGTCCACGATGGTGTGAATCTCGACAGGGCGCGTCCAGATGCGGAACAGGGCTTTGACGACTTCCCTGGCCCAGTCCAGGCGCAGGTCGGCCCCCTGATGACGGTGCTCGAGAAGAAGCTCGGAGCGGTTCTGGTGGTTTGCGTCGACGACGGAGATGATCGGGTTGCCGGCGTTGGTGAGGCTGGTCAGCAGCTGACTCTTCACCTCCTCAAAGGTGCGGCTTTCGATCTCCCAGCGATCGTTTCGCTGGTTGTAGCCGAAGGAATAGAGCTTTTGATCCGCGACGAAGTCCTCGGTCAGATACTCGTCGATGAAGGTCACGTCATTGTACAGGGAGCGCACTTCGAAGATCTTTTCGCGGCCGAGGCCGGTGCGGCGGTCCCAATGGCGCTTGAGCCCCCAGTCGTCGCAATCGTCCCATTCCTTGCCGAACTGCCCTTTGTTCCAGCGGTCTTCGATGTGCCGGAAGAGCTCGATGCCTAGCTTGTAGGGGTTGAGTTGCCCGGGCGTGGTTGCCAACACGCTGGCGCAGCGGTCGGCATAATCGACGATCTCGCTCGAGTCACAGATGTTCTCCGTCATGAGGCGGCTGTGCCAGTAGCTTGCCCAGCCTTCGTTCATGATCTTGGTCTGCATCTGCGGCAAAAAGTAATAGGCTTCCGCGCGAATCACCGCGAGGCATTCGCGTTCCCATCGTTGAAGAGGAGCGTTCTCGAGCAGGAAGCCAAGCACGTCGCGCTCGGGCTCCAGCGGGAATCCCTGCGCTTGTGCAGCCTCGTCGACCAGCTTCTGTTTCTGTGATTCGACGAACTCCTCGGGGTTGATGAACGACTCCATGTACTCGCGGTCGACGCGGAGGAGTGGCACCTCGGGCGTTTCAGGCGGCTCTTCTTCTTCGGAGGTGCTCGGCGTGCTCTCTTTGGGCAAGAACGGCTTCTGAGGATCGATCAGGTTCTCGAGGCTCAAGCAGGCGTCGATGAACTGCTCCACCGTCTCGATGCCGGTGCGGTTGGCCCATTTCCGAACGATCGCACCATGATTGGCCATCGCATCGATCCACTTCCGAACGTCGGCCCCGCTTTTCGGGTCGCGTCCCTGGCTCGTCATGCGGAAGCAGAAGTTGTTCTTGAAGAAGTCGACGTGCGCGTACACGTGCGCCATCACGAGCTTCTGGTCGACGATGCTGTTGCCTTCGAGCAGGTAGGCGATCGATGGATTGTTGTTGATGACCAGCTCGTAAATCTTCGAGAGCCCGTACTCGTGGCTCTTGCTCAATCGCTCGTACTCCATCCCCCAGCGCCAATGAGGATAACGGGTCGGGAAACCGCCGTACGCGGCAACCTCGTTCATCTGGTCGTAGCTCAGGACTTCGAAGATCGTCGAAAAGAAATCCAGGCCGACGTTTCGAGCGAACTCTTCGATTCGTCGCTGCTCGTCGCGGAGGTAGTTGGGAAGGGCCGTTTTGAGTGCGAATTGGGCCACGCGCTACTTGCCCTTCCCCAAAAACTCCCGAATCGACTCGACGATTGCGTCACGGTCGTTGATTTCGCTCGTGATTAGCTGCTCGTCGCCAGAGAAGTGCTCTTTGAGGTCTTTGATGAACTGTCCAGAGCCATAGGGGCTATCGACTTGGCCGTAGCAAAAGACGTTGGAAGCCGGGAGCAGTAGCTTTTTCAGGATGTCGACACAGAGCAACGTGTCGTCGACGCTCCAGTTGTCGCCATCCGAAAAATGGAACGGGTAGATGTTCCATTCCGAGGAAGGGTAGTCGCGTTCGACGATATCCGCGGCAAGCCGATACGCGGAAGAGATCATCGTGCCGCCGGATTCACGGGTGCGGAAAAAGGTGTCGCGGTCGACTTCGCGCGCGGCTGCATCGTGAATGATGAAGCGCGTCTCGATGCCCTTGTATTGTTTGCGGAGCCAGGTGTCGATCCAGAACGATTCGATGCGGACGATCTCTTTCTGCTCGTCGCCCATCGATCCGGACACGTCCATCATGTAGATGATGACCGCGTTCGCAACGGGCTCTTCCTCGGTTTTCCATGACTTGTACCGCATGTCCTCGCGGGTCGGAATGATCACCGGGTGCTTCGGGTCGTAGGTGCCGAGCGCAATCTGGCGGCGCAGCGCGCTTCGAAACGTCCGCTTGAAGTGACGCAGCGAGTTCGGCCCCACGTTGCGAACGCCAATGTAGCGATCTTTCTTGTCGACGATCGCGTTCTTGCCCTTGTTCTCGATGTTGGGGAGCGCGAGCTCCTCGCCCAGTATGTCCGCCAGCTCGTCGAGCGTCAGCTCTACTTCGAGCGGATGGTCGCCAGCCTGATCGCCCGCTTGCTTGCCATCCCCGTCACCCTCTTGCGGGCTCCCGGACAATGGATCGCCCGGGTCCCCATCGCCCTGGGCAACGCCGCCTTGCTGCTTGTCGCCAAAACGCAGTTTGGGGATGTCGATGTGCGGGATGGGGATCGAGACGATGTCCTTCCCCTGCCGGCCGAGCAGCTCTCCCTTCGAGATGTACTTGCGGAGATTCTGCCGAATCCGACCGCGAACGATGTTCCGGAACCGGGAATGATCCTGGTCGATGCGCAGCGACACCCGTTACTCCTTTACGTCGCCCCTCGCGAAAATACTGGCGACGTAGGCGAGCACATCAGTTGCCGAGGCCTCGTTGTAGCCATAGTACTTGATGAGCCGATTCTTGATGATGTCGATCTTGTCCTGCGTCTCTTTGTCGATGACGTTCGATACGAAGCTCGACAGCTTGATCGAGTCTTTTTGGTCTTCGAAGAGCTTCATTTCGAGCGCACGGCGTAGACGGTCATTCGTTTCGTAGGTGAACTTTTTCCCTTCGAGGGCCAAGTGGCCGATGAAGTTCATGATCTCACGGCGGAAGTCGTCTTTGCGAGGCTCGGTGATGTCGATCTTCTCTTCGATCGAACGCATCAGGCGCTCATCCGGCTCTTCGTCCTTGCCGGTGTACTTGTTCTTCACTTTCTGCTTCATCAAGTATGCACGGATGTTGTCGACGTAGTTCGCAGACAGCCGCCCGATCGCTTCTTCGTCGGCGCTGATCGCGCGCTGCACTTCGTTTTTGACCATTTCGTCGTACTCGGCCTTCACGACTCCGATCAGCTCGCCATAGCGCTTGCCTTGGTCGTCGGCGACGGTGAGCGACGCGGCAAGCCCCTTTTCGAGCTCGTTGAGCACCATGAACGGGTTGATGTAGCCCTCGGTGCCTTCTCGCACGAGCGAGTTACTGATCTTGTCCTGCACGTACCGAGGCGACATGCCTTCGAGGCCCTCGCGGCTCGCTTCTTTGCGCAGCTCCTTCACGTTGTCTTGCGTGTACCCTGGGAGAATCTTTCCATCGTAGAGCTTGAGCTTCTGAAGCAATGCCAGCTGATGCTTTTTGGGCTCTTCGAGGCGCGTCAAGACGGCCCACATCGCCGCGACTTCGAGTGTGTGGGGCGCAACGTGCTTACCTCGCAAGCGAGCCGAGCTGAAGTCCTTTTGGTAGATCTTGATCTCTTCGCTCATCTTGGTGATGTACGGAATGTCGATCTTGATGGTGCGGTCGCGAAGCGCCTCCATGAACTCGTTGTTGATGAGCTTTTTGTATTCCGCCTCGTTCGTGTGACCGATGATCACCTCGTCGATGTCCGTTTGAGCGAACTTCTTCGGCTTGATTTTGTGCTCTTGGGTCGCTCCGAGCAGGTCGTAGAGGAAGGCGACGTCGAGCTTCAAGACCTCGACGAACTCGACCACGCCGCGGTTCGCGATGTTGAACTCGCCATCGAAGTTGAAGGCCCTTGGATCCGAATCGGAGCCATATTCGGCGATTTTCCGGTAGTTGATGTCGCCGGTGAGCTCGGTCGAATCCTGGTTCTTCTCGTCCTTCGGCTGAAACGTGCCGATTCCCACCCGATCCTGCTCGCTCAATATCAGGCGCTTCACGACGATGTGATTGGCCATCACCTTCGACCAGTCGCCGTCGTAGCGTTCGAGCAGGCTTCGGAAGATGAACCGGCATGCCGGGTTGAGCTCGCCGCTCACGTGGACTCGTCGCCGATCGTCGCCCAAGCGAAGCTCTTGGATAGCCTGGTCGCGCCACTCGGCTGGGATCAGGCGAAGCGGCTCGTCATGCATCGGGCAGGGGAAGACGTCATCGCCGCCCGCAAGCCCAGTTTGGTGCAGGTTGGTCCACTCGTAGGTATAGAGCGCCCCTTCGGCGGTTCGCGAGTAGCGCTCGAGCCCCTTTTTGAGAAGACGCGCGATCGTGCTCTTCGAGGAGCCGACCGGCCCGTGGAGTAAGATGATTCGCTTTTCTGGCCCATAGCCTTGCGCCGCAGCGTGCAGCACGTGAACCAGGCGCATCAACGGAATGTCCAAGCCGAAGATCGCGTCCTTCCCGTTCTCGATTGGATCCTTGAAGAAAGGGTAACGAATCAACCTCTTCTTGTTGTCGATGTACTCCTCTTCACCGTACGAGATCACCATGTCGTAGAGGCGCTGGAATGCGTTGCGCGTAACCTGAGGTTTGTCTCGAACGATCTGAAGGTACTCTTCGAAGGCGCCTTCCCAGTGTAGATCCTGGTAGCTTTCGTAGTCCTGCAGGGCAGCAATCTGCTTGACCATTTCCCCCATTGCGAAGTCCTCCTTGTCGATCAGAGTATCACCAACGACGATCCTTGTTAACTATCGAAGCCATGCGGCAATGCAGGTCGCAACCACGGCTGCGAACACGAACCACCTCAAGCCAGCGACGGGCACTTTGAGCATGAGGCGAACGCCGAGCCGAGCGCCGACGATCGACGCGGCTGCCAAAACGATTGCCGGCGTCCAGGACACCAGACCCGCCCAAACGAAGATTCCAAGTGAGACTGTGCCAAATGTGAGCGTAACCACCAACTTGAGTGCATTGCCGCCGATCAGATCGTGACGCAGCGTTCCAACGAGAACACCTAGCAACAAGAAGCCCACTCCAGCCTGGATGAAACCTCCGTAAAGACCCGCCAGGAAGAGACCGGCATAGGAACGGGGCACATCTTGCGGACGCAGCGCCGGCCCTTCGGCGGGAATCAAGGTTCGTTTTCGAAAGGCGATCAGCGCCGCCATGACGATCATCGTCGCAAGCATGATCGGCTTGAGCACCTCCGGTGGAACCATGGTCGCAAGCCAGGCGCCAAGAATCGCGCCAAGCACGGTAGGGATCAGAATTGGAACAATCGAGCTCGTGTCGAGCTTGCCCTCGCGCCGTAGCGCGACGGTTCCGGCGATGCTCTGCGTGACGACGCCAAGTCGGTAGGTACCGTTTGCAACATCCGCAGGGAGCCCGAGGGCCATCAAGGCAGGGAGTACAATCATACCGCCGCCGCCAGCCATGACGTTCACGATCGTCGCGAGCACCCCTGCCGCAGCGAGGATTGCGAGGCTTTGGTAACTCAACTCCTCGATCATGAAGTTTCCGGGTGCGCACTATACCGTGTTTTCGTTTCTCCGTACGGCGGGCGGCAAAGCGTGCTAGCGTTCATCAACGTGAAGAAGACCTACGTCTTGGATACCAATGTGGTCCTTCACGACCCGTTAGCGGTCTATAAATTCGAGGATAACGCGGTCGTCCTACCGATCTTCGTCATCGAAGAGGTCGACCAGTTCAAAAAAGAGCTGAGTGAGCTCGGGCAGAACGCGCGACATCTCTCGCGCATTCTCGACGAGCTGCGCAATCAAAACGGGCGCACGCTCGACCAGGGTGTGCCGCTCGAAAGCACCGGTGGCGAGCTCCGGGTCGCTGTGCCCCCGCAGATGCCGAAGCGGGCTCCCGGGCCGGGCGAGATGGACCGCTTCATTCTGCAGATGGCGCTCGACCTTCGAGATCAACGACCCGATCAGCCCCTCGTCTTCGTCACGATGGACACGAACCTTCGAATTCGCGCCGACGCGCTCGGGCTCAAGGCGGAAACCTACGAGGGCGGCCGCGTTTCGATCGACGAGCTCTACTCGGGAGTGGTCACCGCCGATGTAGATCGCGCCATGGTCGATCAGTTGGCCCAGCGCGAGCCCATCGATGCCAGCCTGCTCGACGTCGAGCTCTACCCTCATGCCGGGCTCGTGCTTCGCGAGCGCGATCAAGCTAGGCACACCGCGCTCGGCCGCTTCGACGCAAAAGAGGGCACGATCGTTCCGCTCGGAGTTGGTAGAGAGGGGGTCTGGCGCGTTCGGCCCCGAAACCTCGAGCAGTACTTCGCGCTCGACATGCTCCTTTCGCCGGACATCCATCTGCTGACACTGATCGGAAAAGCCGGCACCGGGAAAACACTGCTTGCCGTTGCGGCTGGGCTTCAGTCCGTCGTTCAGGATGGCACGTACGGTCGGATGCTCGTCTCTCGGCCGATCTTTCCCATGGGCCGGGATGTCGGTTACTTGCCGGGGACGGTGGAAGAGAAGCTCAATCCCTGGATGCAACCGATCTTCGACAATCTGGAGTACATCTTCAGCAGCGGTCGCGGCCGAATGTCGGAGCACCGCAACTACGAAGACCTTCTCGCGTCCGGAGTCATCCAAATCGAGCCACTCACGTACATTCGCGGCCGCTCGCTACCGAATCAGTTCCTGGTCGTCGACGAGGCGCAAAACCTGACTCCGCATCAAGTGAAGACGGTCATCACGCGCTGTGGCGCCGACACGAAAATCATCCTAACTGGCGACCCCTATCAAATCGACAATCCATACGTAGACTCTGCAAGCAACGGGCTCACCGTGGTCGCGCAGCGGTTTCAGGGCGAAAACATCGGCGCCCACGTGACCCTCTCGAAAGGCGAACGAAGTGAGCTCGCAGAGCGCGCGACCCAGCTTCTCTGATCATCCGAGAGCTCGCCTTCGTGCGGAGCTCGACGTTGGGTTACGCCGTTTGCACGGCGCGGCGCGGCTTCTTCTCGGTGCGACCACCCACAGCGATCCGGTCGAACGAAATCGGCTCGTACAATCGGTCGCCAGAGGAGAGCACGCCAAGCCCCGTTGGCAGTGGAACCCGATTGCGATCGAGCGACGCGTCTGGCTCGAGCTCGCGCGTGCGAGGCAGCTGGCCACCGACTCCGAGGCCGCCGAGCTCTATCTTCCGAGGCTTGAAGAGCTCGAAACCGAGCTCCTGGTCCTGGAGAGCTTGGGTCGAAGTAAGCAAGTGCGTCCGATGGCCGCGCGACTTTTCGGCACAGGCAGCGAGCGGCTGTTTGCCGACGCAGAGCATAGCGTCCTCGACGCGGCGCACGAGATCCTCGCGCTTACCCCGGTCGAACAAGAGCCCAAGACCATCCCAGCGGCGTCGGCCGATCGAAGCAACCTCCGCGACCTCATGCTTGCCTACGCCAAGCACGTGGGGCTGCACATCGCCGTGAAGGTCGATCCCGACTTGATCGCGAATGCCGCAGTCGGTGAACGCACCGTATTCATCGCGGACCGGTTGTTCGGCGCACACGAAGCGCAGCGCCTCGCGACGCACGAGGTCTATGGGCATCTGGTTTCGGCGTTCAACGGGAGAACGCAGACCCTCGGCATATTCGCCATCGGCACCGCAGGCTCCTATGGCGATCAGGAGGGTGTTGCGATCTATCTCGAGGAGCTCGCGGGCTTGCTCGACCCCTTCCGCCAAAGAACCTTGGCGGGCCGCCTGCTTGCAACCCACGCGATGCACGCCGGGGTATCGTTCGGCGACGCGGCACAGTCGCTGGTCCGCGAGCATCAGTTCTCGCCTGCCTGCGCCGTGGCCTTGTGCGAACGGTCCTTCCGCGCAGGCGGCGTTTCGCGAGATGCGGTGTATCTGACCGGCTGGCTGCGTGTGCGCCGGGCCGTAAGCCGTGGTGAAACGAACCTGAGCGAGCTGCAGCTTGGCAAGGTCTCGCTCCAGGCGCTGCCGGAGGCGCGCCGGCTGCTACGCGAGGGGCTCGTGAGCCAGCCGATCTACTTGTCGAACTTGGCGAGAAGCCGCGGCAGAACCGGCGCGGGGACCAAGTCCGCCACGTTGCCGCCCAGCCTCGTGACCTCTTTGACCAGGTTGGACGCAACGTAGAAGTACGCGTCGTTGGCCATGATGAACACCGTT
>Ga0209567_10001587_pt1 | contig 11513 bp, 11 predicted proteins | sample COG_12_FD_184756 | JGI IMG/M metagenome (GOLD analysis project Ga0209567, IMG submission 184756) | Pelagic marine sediment microbial communities from the LTER site Helgoland, North Sea, for post-phytoplankton bloom and carbon turnover... | ecosystem: Environmental > Aquatic > Marine > Neritic...
GGCGCATCTCTTCCGCCGATGACAGCCACCAATCTGGCGTCGCTCGTCCGCATCATGAACAGCTATTACAGCAACCTCATCGAGGGGCACGATACGCGTCCCCGCGATATCGAGCGCGCGATCTCCGGACACCTGGACGAAGACGAGGGGCGTCGCAACTTGCAGTTGGAGGCCGTCGCTCATGCGCGTGTTCAATCGGAAATCGATGCGATGGCAGAGGCGGGTACCTTGCCAGACCCAGCCTCCGGGGATTTCATCCGGTGGATTCATCGAGAGTTCTATCGTGACGCACCCGATGAAATGCTCCGGGCGCGCGGGGTTACGGGCGACTTTCAGATGACACCGGGACAGTGGCGCAAGGAGCCCGAGCACGACGTGGCTGTGGGCAGACATGTTCCACCGTCGAGCGATAAGGTCGATGAGGTCATGGGCTACTTTGAGGACCGCTATCGCTTTGCGGAGATGGGCAAGGCCACGAGAATCGTGTCGATGGCTGCGGCGCACCATCGCTTGAACTACATCCATCCTTTTCCCGATGGCAACGGTCGTGTCAGTCGTCTGATGAGCCACGCGATGGCGCACAAAGCCGGTATTGGTGCGCACGGGCTTTGGTCCATTTCTCGCGGGCTTGCTCGCGGCCTCGAGAGCCGGACTGAATACAAGCAGATGATGGACTACGCCGACGGTCCGCGGAAAGGGGATCTCGACGGCCGGGGGAACCTTTCACAAAGTGCGCTGGTGGACTTCACCGAGTGGTTTCTCAAAGTTTGTCTGGACCAGATCACGTTCATGTCCGATCTGTTCGATTTCGACCGGTTGGCGCAGCGATTGCGCAAGCACGTCGAACAGAGCGACACGCTCAAGCCTGAGGCGGCTCGACTGCTTGAGGAAGCTCTGATCAGAGGGGAGTTCGAGCGAGGCGAAGCTTCGCGGGTGACCGGCCTTCCAGAGCGAACGGCGCGCCGAATGCTGAGCGACTTGGTGGCGGAGGGACTGCTTTTATCCGCTTCGCCCAAGGGGCCCGTCTCGCTGCGCTTTCCCGTTGGATCCTTGGAGACCCTGTTTCCGAAGCTGTATCCACAGACTTAGCGATCAAAGAAGAGCAGTCGGCATGCCCTGCCCTGGTTGTCAGCCAGGCCCGAAGAGCCCTTGGACCCTTCTCCCAAGATCTCCGCTCTGACATCTTCACGTGGCAAGAGAGGCGCACAGTGACGGGGCAGCTCACGCTTCACCACAAGCGGACCATGTATATTCTTGAGCCGACCGAGGCGGCCAAGAAGGCCGCCAAGAAGCGTGTCACGGTCGTTGAGTACGAAGACGGAGAGGTGTCGATACGCTTCGAAGGCCAGGACCTGCCTGCCCGCGCTTTTCATAAGGAAGACCGCCGTGTCACCCAAGGCGCGATCGTGCAGAACAAGCTCCTAAGCGCCGCGCTGATGGATATCCAAAAGCGGCAGCAAGCTCACGAAGAGAAGCGCATCACCTCCGCAAAAGCCAAATGGGAAAAAGAGGCCGTGCGAAGGAAGTTCGCGGCGTCGGCTGTTCACGGCGAGCCGGAAGCCGCCGAGTGAGCGCGCTCGCATCGTCAGGGTGCTTCGTCGTCCAGCAACGGGGCATCGACGACGTCGATGACCACGGTGTGGTACTCGACGTGGACCCACTTGTTGAACAACTCGAGCGTCCGGTTCTTCGGCCACAGGGCCTCGTCTGTGTACCAGCCTTCAAGCTCACGTTCCCCCAGATGGACCGGCGCCCTTAGCCGTCGATTGCCCTACCGAAACAGCCCCGCCCTGCCCCCATGTCACCATTTGGTAGCGGACATGACCGCTTCGCAGAACCACCGGACATCAAAGCCTGATTGCGACATGAGGTGTAGGCCCCATTTAGTAGTGTCCAGGTGTAGACGCTAAGGGCCCATGTGGCCGGTCCGTACAGCAGAGCGGTTTGGTGTGTCCGTTCACATCCCCCAATTAGGCTGGCATTTTGCTCATAGTACTGAAAAAATATGATCAGCATGTAAAGAGCATCAATAATCATTGTATTTTTGGCGCTGGCCGCCGGCTGTGCGTTTGATACTTCCGGGGCGGGCGCGGGCAATGGCGGGCTCGAAGGCGACGGCATCAACGGTCGCGTGGGCGAAACCGGTGATGCAGGCGTCGATCAAACCGGGCTCGACGGCGAAGGCGATGCCGCGGACGTTCCTGTCGCATTGGATCGCGGTTTGGACGTGGAGCGGAGCTCGGACTGGGAGCCGCGCTTGGACTGGGATGCTGCCTACGACTGGGAGAATGGTGGCAACTCTCAGAACGATCACAACTCCCAAAACGGTGGCCAGTACGGGCACGACGACGGCTTGAATCCCGGTCATGGCTGGGACCCCCGCGCCGACGGGGAGCACAGTCTCGGAGACTACGGGGACTTCGGGGACTGGCTGATCGATTTCATCAACGGGTTCCAGATCCCATGCTCGCCAGAATCCGAACCGACCGGGTGCTGGCTGGGCAGCGTTTGTAACCCCGACACCTCGACCTGTGAGGTTCGCAAGTAGTAATCATGGAGAAGCTGATCATAGCCCTGTCGATTTTGGGATTGACCGCCGGATGCGCGTTTGAAGTGCATTCCGTCGGTCCGGGCAATGGCGGCTTGGAAGGTGATGGCAGTAGCCAAGGCACCGGGCTCGATGCGCGCTTCAACGCAGGTAGTTCGAATGACGATTCCAAAACCTCCGGCGCCGATGCCGGCGTAGACACGCCTGTCGCTGATGCCGGGATCGATCTTTCAACCCCCGACACGGTCGATCCAGTCGACCCTGTGGTGGAACCGGTCTCCTGCATGCCGACAACCGAGACCGACGACTGTCCGGGCACCAGCTGTGACCCGAGGACCATGCAGTGCAGCACGTACAAGCTGGCGAGCCGCCCGGGGTGCTGGACGTGCGTGAGCGATAGCGACTGCGAGCGGCCCGATCACCGTTGCGTCGGAATGGATTACCAGGGCTCGCACTTCCCAGACAAGAACAACGGATTCTGTATGCGAGTCGCCGTGCCGCGGTCGGGTGAAGGCCCCTTGGACTGGGACGACGCAGACGATGCCAATTGTGTCCCGCCCTTCATGATCGTTTTGGTTGACCGGCCGAGCCCCTCAGGCGGCGACCTGCAAAGTTACTGCGGCATTCAGGAAGATCTCACCACCTGCCACGCCGTCCGCTCCTTCCAAAACCAAGAGGCCTGTCCTGGCGGGCGGGACGACGAATGCCCCGCCGGAGCATTCTGCCGGATTTTTGGCACCGGGAACAAGGCGGTCAACCGCTGCACATACGAGTGCACGCTTGCCGAACAGTGCGTCGGCGTAGAGGACGATCCAGCTACCTGCGGAGGCTACTGTGGCCATTGAGCGCACACGCGGCGGTTCGCTGAGCACCGTTGGAATCCTTGGCGCCCTGGTTGCGCTGAGCTCCGGATGCGCGTTCGAGGTGCAATCTGTGGGCCAGGGCAATGGCGGCCTCGAGGGCGATGGCATTGCCCCCGGAGTGGTCGATGGCGGTGTCGAAACGCCTTCACGCAGAGTCGAGCTCGAGCTCCCGGCACCGATCACCGCGATCGAGACCCCCGAGCCCGACACCGGTCTGGCCGTGGTGGGCCCTGACACCGGTCTTGTCGCGGTGGGTCCGGGCACCGGCATCTCGACCGAAGTGGTCATCAAGGAGCCGGACTGCACACCGGCGACCGAGAAGACAGACTGTCCTGGTAGCAGCTGTCACCCCAAGATGCAGACCTGCACCTCGCTCGGAGTGGCAACCCGCGGCACTTGCGAGACCTGCTTTTCCGACAGCAACTGCGAGGCCTCCGATCACCGCTGCGTGAAGATGACCTATTATGGCGAGCCCTTCCCTGACGAGTTAACCGGCTTCTGCCTGCAAATCACCGTGCCAGTGACCGTCGATGGCGCCTACAGCTGCACGCCGCCGCTTGCCATCCCTCTCGTCAACCGGGTGAGTATTTCGGGTGGGAAGAACCAAGCGTACTGCGGCCTCTACGAAAAGCTCACGAGCTGCCCTGCGGTGCTCGCCTTCCAAGCATCAGAGACCTGCCCTAGCGGTCGAGATGACGAGTGCCCCGAAGGCGGGCTGTGCCGGGAATTCAAAGCCAGCGAGAACAAGACCGAATACCGTTGCACCCATGCCTGTGACGGCGCAGTCGAATGCTCGAGTGACCGGACCAAAGTCGCGTGCGCTGGTTTCTGCGGCGGCTGACCTAGAACGACCCCGACACCAAGACACCCGTCGGTGTGAGCATCCAGGCGGTGGCCCGCTTCTCTTTGGAGCGCTTCCTACTCACCAGGATCCAGGTGACGCTCCCCGCCAACGCCGCCACACCGACACCCCCGTAGACCCACGTCCACGGGCTCGTGGCTTTTTCGCTCGAACACGCCCCGCCGGCTTCCTCCAAGCAGGTGCCGCTTTGCGCGAGGCCTACGCTCATTGCCACAAGTCCGCCAACGCCGACGGCGCCCAGGACTGACGAGCCGATGATCGCAGACTTTGGAATCTTGCCGCCCGGTGACTCTTCGCTTGGAGCCAGTTCCTCGTAGCGGATCCCGGATGCCGAGAGCTGCCGCTCCGCCTCGTTCTTTTCTTCGCTGGTCTGTTGAAGCGCGGTGATCCGCTTGCGCACTTCGGGTTCGCGCGCCGGGCTCTCGACTTCTTCGAGATAGTCTTGGAACGCTTGCAGGGCTTCTTCGTCGCGTTGGAGGCGGCTGGCGGTGATGCCGATGTTGTACTGAAGTTGCCCCCGTTGGCTGAGCTGATAGGCGTGACGAAAGTGCGCCAGCGCTTGCTCGTAGTCTGTCGCCTCGAAGGCAGCGCGTCCGCGCTCGAACTGCTCGCGTGCGGCGGTATCGTTGGGCGTGTTCTGCGCGCCCGCCGTTCCGCCAGCAATCGATATGCTGCAGAGCGCCATCGCCGCACAGAGCCAGCGAAATGCTATCCCCCGAGCCTCTCCCATCATCAAACAAGCTAGAGGATCGGAGGGAGCAGCGGCAACTTCCACGCCGGCCACAGCCGCTAGCGCGCCAAAATGACCTGCGCGAGTCCTTCGAGGCGCCCAAGCAGAAACCGTTCGGCCGGGCTGTAGTCGTTCTTGGCTCGGTTCTGAATCACTTGCAGATAGGCACGCACGTACTTGCGCCGGTTGTATTCATGGGTTCGCACCACGTTGTGCAGCGCTTCGATGGTTTCGGCGGTCATCACACGGCCTGTCGCGGTGTGGATGCGAAACACCCAGTCGATCCACTTCTTTTCGTGCATTCCGTCCGCCAACTCCAGTGCGTAGGCGGTTGCCGTCGCGAACATGGCCTCGGGGTCGTCCTGCTCGGAATCGCTGAGTGGCCGGTGTCGCAGAGCGCGCTCCAAGAGCGCATCGAGGTGCGGAATCAGGATCCGCTCGGCCTCATCGAATCGGCCCATGGTGATCGCCTTGGCCGCGATGCTTCCAAGAACGTCGAGCGCCCGCGCGGTATGGGTATTCTCCGAGCTCCCCCAGTCGTGCGTTGGGGGATCGACCGATGAGCCCGGCTCGACTGAGCCCCGCTGAGTGGACTTCGACTCCCTGTGTGTCTTGCTCGCGTCGGACGCGAGACGCTTGCCGCAGTCGCCGCAAAACCGCTTCGCGGCGCCGTTAATGGCACCGCAGGCTTCGCAAACCACGTGCTGATCCGTCGTCAGGCGGTCGGTCATCTTGGCCGCGTCGATCAGGACGAGCTCTTGCGAGCCGATGTAAACGCGGTCCATGTGCTGCAAGGGGCACTGCCCCTTCACGCGAACGCCATTGACGGCAACACCGTTTCGACTGCCCAAATCCTCGAGCATTACGGTATCCCGCTCGACGTGAAGTAGCGCGTGCTTCCGGGAAACCAGCCCGTCGGCAACGGCAAGATTGCATGCCGAGCTACGGCCGATGGCGAACTCCCCCACGAGGAGCTCGAGATTGGTCGCCTGATATCGCAATCTGAACCTTGGCACCCCTGTTTCCCTCAGTGTCAGAATAGCAGTCGCACGAGCCCCATGACCAATGTGGCACTGTTTACGATCCGATCGTCGGTCCCTACGGAACATCGGAGCAGTGACCACGGCCCTGGCACGTGCCTTCGCCCGATGCCCCGGGCCGCGCGGATACTCGCACTCGGCCGGAACCATGTAAACCGCCCTCGGCGCAACCGACAAGCGCGCCCCGGCCGCCCTCGCCCCGGTTGCGATCGGGCTCGGCCTGACCTGAGCAACCGAAGGCGAGGCCCCGCGGTCGGCGCGCAGCCTCGACCTTGCGGGGCTAGTTCACCCGCAGGCACAGGAACCGGCCGCCGTTCGAGATGGCGCCGCCCACGCTTCCGAGCGCTGCCGGCGTGGCCGAAAAGCCCGCCCCGCCTTCGGCTCGCGCGATTTCGCGTCCGTCGGCAAGCGAGAGCGCGAGGAGCGAGCCCTTGGTCTCGCCGTAGATCACGGTGCCCGTCTCGGTCACGACCGGCGGCGTGGGGGCGCCGCGTTCCGGGGCCTTCTCCCACTGGACCTCTCGTGTCCGCAGGTCGAGGAGTGACACCCCTCGCTTCGCAGACGAAATGACGAGCATTCGGCCAGCCGTCGCGATGCCAGTGACCCCCGTGAATCCCCCGTCTCTCCATTTCACGGTGCCGCTGGCTGCGTCCAGGGCGTAGAGGCCTGCGGTAAAGGAAGCGACGTATAAGATGCCTCGATTCAGCACAGGCGTCGTATCGACATCGAGGAATTGCGGGACGTTACCGGGCCGAAGCTCGATATCAATGGAAGTTTCAATCTCCCAGAACAGCCGCCCGTCCGACGGGTTGATCGCTGCGACCGCGCCGTCGGTGAAGGCCGCGTAGAGCCGCCCGTCTTCGAGCAGCATACCGGCATGCCCGGCGATGGTGATCTCCTCGACGGGTTCCTTTGCGTAAGTCCAGAGGACGCGCCCATCGTCCCGCGCGAGCGCCGTCACGGTGTCGTTCTCGGCCACGACGTACACGGCATCGGCCGTGAGCACGGGCTGGGTCCGTATTGCGCCGATGAGCTTGGTGCTCCACTTGGGCTGGCCGTCGGTCGTGAGCGCGTGCACTGTTCCGTCCACCGCTGGGAAGTACACTTCGCCGGTCGGCACGTCGACCGCGGGCTTCGACTCGATCTGTGCGCCCGCGTCGTAGAAAAACAACCTGCGCCCGTTCAGTGCGAAGGCGAACAAGTTTCCTTCACTGGTTCCGATGTAGACGCGTCCCCGCTTCGCGTCGAACTCGGCGGAGCTGAGCTGGACCGGCAGGTACCGGGCCTCCCAACGGTCGGTCAGCTGCTTCGACCAGCGAACATCGAAGCCGCCCTCGCCGGGCCGCGCGTACGCGTTGCCCTGTTCGACCCAGCCGAAATGATCCGCATTGGTCGCCGGCGTACCGGCCGCTCCGCATCCCGGAACCCCTAGTAGCGAGAAGGCGACGACGAGAGCGGCGGCGAAGCGAATGCGCATCGATTCCAGGCCTACTCCTGCTGCCGTTGCTGAAGCGTCTCGTTCATCCGTCGAATGAGCTCGTCGGCATCGCGGGGATCGGCGCCGGTTGCCGGTGCGAGGCTCGGATCGATCAGCGCGAGGCGCGCCTCGGCCTGCTCCTGCGTGTACGGCAAGAGTGGAGCGTCGGCTTCCTTGAGCTCGTTCAAGACCCAGTCGAGCTTGGCCTTGGCTTCGTCGAGCTTGCCCTGCTCCGCCAAGAGCCGGCCTTGGTGGTACGCGGCGATTGGCGCAATGCTGCGGTCGAGCGCACGCAGCGCCTCGAGCTGCTCGATGGCTTGCTCGTACGACTTCTCCGCTTCGAGCGAGTACGAGATTCCTTCGAGCGCGGTCCAGCGAACCGCTTCGTCATCGCTGCTATCGAGCGCGGCTTGATAGGCATCCCGGGCCTTCGTCCACTGCCCTTGGGCGTAGAGCGCCCTTCCCTCGCCGATTCGCGCCCATGCTCCTGCCGGGGTCTTTGCGTGCGCATCGGCAACCGCGGCGTAGGCGTCCGCAAGCGCCGCAGCATCGTCCGCGTCGCCATCGAGCACAGCGGCAAGCTCGGCGCCGGCGGTGGTGTTCTGACCGCGCGTGAAGGTGGACCAGCCAATCCCGACGGCCGCCACCAGGAGCACGCCCCCGGCCACGAGCCCGAGTGGCTTCAAATTGTCAGCAAGCCAGTCCTTGGCCACCACGGCTTGCGCGATCGCCTTCTCCTCGACCAGCTCCGCGTCACGACCGCGTTGGGCGGCTTTCCGCGCCGACTTTGCCGCCTGTTGCGCGGCAAGTCGCTGCCCCGCAGTGAGTGGCACGTGTTTTTCGTTTTCGGCAGAGTCGTTGGCCAAGGCTTCCTCCAAAAGACCGGGAAAACCCGGCAAATCGCGTCGGCACTATACACGCGGCCCTTCCCCAGTCAACGTAGCCTCGCACCGGGCGCGACCCGCGTGCTAGAGGGCTCGCTGTGCGTTGCCTCGTGTGCATCTTTGGGAGCCTCGCCGCGCTGGCCTCGCTCCCTTCGACGGCCCGGGCGTACGAAGACCAAGCAACCGTTGGACTCGCGGTTGGGTACGCGGGCATCCCTGGGAGCGACACCCTTCCGCGCAACGGCATCCATGTCGGTTTGAGCGCCGGTGGCGGCTTCGGCGATGCTTGGAGCATTCAGGGGCTCCTGAGTTACAACGTCTTCCCGAGCCCCACAACGATGCACCTGAGCATGGCCGGGATTGAGACCGTGTATGCGCTCGACATCGTGCGTTTCGTGCCGCTGATCGGGTTCGGGCTCGACGGCTTGTTGACCGTGCGGGACCGCCGCAGCCGTGGAGATTTCGCCCTGCACGTCCTAGTGGGCGTGGACTTTCTCATCAACCAGCGCTGGCTGATCGGGGCGGACGTGCGTGGCTACTGGGTCGCCACCAACGCGCGCAGCCCGCTCGACCCTTTCATCGTGACGGCCGCCGCCCGGGTCGGCGTCCGTTTCGATCTCTACTGAGCGTAGCCATGCGGCATGGTCGTACGGTCGGTGCCAGATCCGAAGTGGCCGGCTGGATGCGACGGCGCTGCCCGCGAGCAAAAGCACGACGCAGGCTGCGGCTCGAATCGATGACGCGCGCGAGCCGGTTCTCACGAGCTAACATCGGCCGTGGGTTCGGGACGTTGCGTCGTGGCTAGCGAGCGGCCTTGCCGAGCTCGAACCCGTCGTGAAGGACGGCAACGGCCCGGTCGGCGTGCTCGGCTTTGATCAGGCAGGAGGTCTTGATCTCGCTGGTGCTGATCGCCTGAATATTGATGCCGTTGTCGGCGAGAAGCCGAAACATGCGTGCGGCGATCCCTGCGTGGTTGCGCATCCCGACGCCTACGATCGAGACCTTGGCGACGGCGTCGTCTCGCACCACGCCCTCTGCATCCACGCTGGCGACGATCTCATGGGCAATGCGCTCGGCGTTCTCTGCGTCCTCGTGGCTCACTGTGAACGTCAGGTCGGTGTGCCCCTCTTTCGAGACGTTCTGAATGATCATGTCAACCGAGATGTTGGCTTCAGCGAGTGGCTCGAACACGCTCGCGACGACGCCCGGATGGTCGGGCAACGCGCGGACGGTCAGCTTCACGGTGTTCTTGTCGGCCGCCACTCCGGCGACGACGACTTTTTCGAGCAGGTGTTCTTCGTCGGTCACGATCGTTCCCTCCTCTTTCGAGAAACTCGAGCGCACGTGCAGCGGCATCCGGTGCTTCATCGCGAGCTCCACCGCACGTATCTGTAGGACCTTGGCCCCTTGGGAGGAGAGCTCGAGCATCTCCTCGTAGCTGATGCACTTGATCTTGCGCGCGTTCGCGCACACGCCCGGGTCCGTCGTGTACACGCCGTCGACGTCTGTGCAGATGTCGCAATGGTCGGCTTTGACCGCCGCCGCAATCGCGACCGCCGAGGTGTCGGAGCCGCCGCGCCCGAGCGTCGTGATGTTGCCATACGCATCGGTGCCCTGAAAGCCCGCGACGACCAGCACATTGCCCGTTTCGAGCGACGAGCGAAGCCCGGTCCCATCGACGGTGCGGATGCGGGCCTTGCGATGCACGTTGTCGGTCAAGATCCGCGCCTGATGCCCGAGCAGGGAACGAGCCGGAACGCCGATCTCGTTGATCTGGATGGCGAGCAAGGCAGCGCTCACCTGCTCGCCGCTCGAAACGAGCACGTCCATCTCGCGCTCGGCGGGCCCGTCCGAAAGCTCCCAGCCCATGGACAGCAACCGGTCGGTTTCGCCAGCCATCGCGCTCACCACCACGATGACCTGGTGGCCTTCGCGGTAGGTCTCCGCAACCCGCTCCGCGACCAGACGGATCCGGTCGAGCGAACCGACACTCGTGCCACCATATTTCTGTACGACCAGGCTCATTGGGCGCCGAAGGATAGCCGCGACGTTCTGCCGGGCAACCGCCGCTGCACGTCCTCTGTTTCCGTGCTATTTCTAGGCCGATGCGAAGAGCTGTATGGGTGGCTTTGCTCGTGGTCGGCGCCTGCAATCAGAAGTCGGGTCCCGCGCGCGCGGTTCCCTCCGAGGCCGAGCCGCGGGAACAAGAGCGGCTCCAGATGGTGAGCAAGCAAATCGAGGCACGCGGCGTCCGCGATGCCCGGGTGCTCGAGGCGATGCGCAAAGTGCCTCGGCATCGTTTCGTCCCTGTGTCTCAACGCGCGTCTGCATACGACGACAGGCCGCTCTCCATCGGTCACGGGCAAACGATCAGCCAGCCCTATATCGTGGCGCTCATGAGCGAGCTTGCCGGCGTGAAGCCCGGGGACCAGGTGCTCGAAGTCGGGACGGGGTCCGCCTATCAGGCCGCGGTGCTCGCGGAAATGGGCGTGAACGTGTTCTCGATCGAGATCATCGAGCCGCTTGCAAAGCGAGCCAAGGCGACTCTCGCAAAGCTTGGTTACGCGCAAAGCGTCGAAGTCCGTCATGGCGACGGCTACGCGGGCTGGCCGGAGCACGCGCCCTTCGATGCCATCGTCGTGACCGCCGCACCGCCAAAGATTCCGGAGCCGTTGAAGCAGCAACTAAAAATCGGCGGACGGCTGATCATCCCGGTGGGCAAGGGCTACCAGAGCCTATTGCGCGTAAGCCGCACAAAGGACGGTTTTCGTGAAGAGTCGGTCATTCCAGTGAGATTTGTCCCCATGACGGGGAAGGCGCAGGGGCGGTAGGCGGGGACAGCGTCGGCGTCAGTGCCAGCGACAGCGACAGCGTCAGCGTCGGTGTCAGCGACAGCGTCAGTGCCAGCGACAGCGTCAGTGCCAGCGACCGTGCCAGCGACCGTACCAGTGTGGGTGTTTGGGTCCATCTGTAAGACGCCTCACAAACCCCACAAGTCACCAAAAAAACGTCGATCTGAGTCCTGGTGACTTGTGTTACCGTCGGCGCCCCCCCGAGGAGCCCCGATGCCCACATCGATCCGTACGCGCTGGCTTGTTGGCTGGCTGTT
>Ga0209567_10001589_pt1 | contig 11511 bp, 8 predicted proteins | sample COG_12_FD_184756 | JGI IMG/M metagenome (GOLD analysis project Ga0209567, IMG submission 184756) | Pelagic marine sediment microbial communities from the LTER site Helgoland, North Sea, for post-phytoplankton bloom and carbon turnover... | ecosystem: Environmental > Aquatic > Marine > Neritic...
CTTCCTCGGCTTGCTTCTGCGCGACCTCGACTTCGGCGGCGCGCCGTTCGGCCTCCTGTTCGGCCACTTCCCGAGCTGCCTCGAGCTCGGCCGCCTTCCGCACGGCCTCGGCCTCGGCCTCCCTGCGCACAGCCTCCTCGGAGCGATGGCGATCCGCTTCCGCTTCGGCCGTGCTGCGCGCCTTCTCGGCGTCACTGGCCCGTCGTTCGGATTCCTCGGCCGCCTGTCGTGCGGCCTCGATCTCTGCGGCGCGGTGCTCGGCTTCCTGCTCCGCCGCCTGTCGTGCCTCCACGGCGGCTCGCCGCATGGCCTCGATCTCGGCTGCGCGCAGTGCCGCCTCCTCCTCGGCTTCCTTCCGCGCGGATTCTGCCTCGGTCGCCCAGCGGGCAGCTTCTTCCTCCGCAGCCTTGCGCGCTGCCTCGAGCTCGGTCACCCGACGCACGGCCTCCGCGATCGCCTGCTCGTGCTCCTCCGCATCAGAGTTCCGGCGCAGAGCTTCACGCTCCGCGGCTTCGCGAGCCGCCTCGGCTTCGGCCGCCCGTTTCGCGGCCTCTGTTTCCGCGACTCTGATGGCCACGGCGGCTTCCGATGCCTGGCGGGCCGCTTCTTCCTCGGCCGCCTTTCGAGCCGCTTCGAGCTCAGTGGTCCGCCGTATCGCCTCGGCTTCGGCCGCTTTGCGGGCCTCTTCGGCCGCGTCGAGAGTCGCCTGGAGCGCAGCCGCCTGGCGTGCGGCTTCCTCCTCGGAGGCCTTTCGAGCGGCGTTCAGTTCGGCGGTTCGGCGGGCAGCCTCCGCCTCCGCCTCTTTGCGAGCGGCCTCGGCGGCCTCAAGAGTGGCCTGGAGCTCCGCTGCCTGTCTCTCGGCTTCCTCCTCGGCCTTCCGACGCGCCGCCTCCAGCTCGGCGGTGCGACGGGCGGCTTCGGCCTCTGCATCGTGACGGTTCTCCTCGGCCGATTCGAGCGTGGCCCTGAGTTCCGCTGCCTGTCGTTCGGCGAGTTCCTCGGTTTCCTTGCGCGCGGCTTCCAGCTCAGCGGCTCGATTCGCGGCCTCATCTTCGGCGGCCTGTCTGGCCTCGGCTGCCGCGGCGAGCGTGGCCTCGAGTTCACGAACGTGACGTTCGGCGTCCAGCTCGGCAGCGGTTCTCGCAGCTTCCAGTTCCGCAGCACGGTTGGCCGCATCTTCCTCGGCTTCCCGCCGGGAAGCTTCGGCGGAGGCAATGGCAGATTCCAATTCCTCCGCCTTCCGCCGCGCTTCGTCTTCCGCCTTCTGACGGCCAAGCTGCGCTTCCTCGATCCTCCTGGCTGCTTCCTCCTCCACCGCGATACGAGCCGACTCTTCTTTCCGACGCCGTTCCGCTTCCAGTTCTGCCGTCTCCCTGGCGGAGCGGGCTTCCTCGGCCTGCCGAGCGGCCTCTTCCTCCGCGGCCTGGCGGGCCGCCTCTTGTTCCGCTACGCGTCGGGCCGCGTCGGCCTCGGTGGCCCGGAGAGCCTCCTCTAGTTCGGCCGCCCGTCGGTCAGCGGCGTCCGCAGCCGTGCGAAGCTGCTCCAGGTCCATAACGCGGCGCTCCGCTTCCTCTTCCGCCCGCCTCGAGGCAGCCTCGGCTTCTCGGGCCGCATCCTCGGCCTGCTGGCGCTCGGCCTCGGCTTCCGCCTGGCGTCGCTCAGCTTCCGCTTCTTCCTCTTCTTCCTGCTCGATCTCCGCGGTGCGCTGCGCGGCTTGTTCCGCAGCCACCCTGGCGTCTTCGAGCTCGGCTGCGCGGAGCGCTGCCTCGGCCTCTGCCTCTCGTGCCGCGGCTTCAGCCTCTTGGCGCTGCTCACCAAGCTCTACGGCTGTTCGGACTGCGACCGCAACGATGGACCGTCGAGCGATCTCTTCCGCGAGAGGCCCCGAGACGCCGTCCCGGGCCGCGAACGGGCCGCCTGCAGTCGCTGACAGGTCCTGTTCGTGCTGCCCGGCCGCGTCCGTCGATGTCTCGCGGACCACCTTTACATCCGTGCGCACGTTCGTCCAATCGAGAACCGTGCGCCGCTCACCACTTCCGATAGCGCGGGTGGCGACCACCTCGTAGAAAGGCTGCGGTACTGACACAGACATGCCGTCAATCGTCTGGCGGAAGAAGCCTCCACGGGGATCGTCGGGCTCACCAGTGACCAGGATGGCACTGTGCCAGGGCTCACCGAAGTACTTCCGATGAGTGTTGAGTTCAGTCTCGGACAGGGAGGCGGTTCCACCTCGGCGGAGGTACCAGCCCACGAGATTGCCGCGAAGCCTGCCGGCGCCTGTTCGGAGCAATCCCCAGGCCTCTGCGGGAATCAGGTCCTGCGGATCGTCGAGAAGCGGGAGCGGGGACGGGCACACCCCACTGATGAGCACGTACTTGCGACCGGAATCCAGGTCCTCGCACAAATCACCGGCCAGGAGTCCGAAGGGATGAAGCTCGTCTTCGCCTCCCCCCGCGTGGGCCAGGAGCTGCCTGAGCGCGGCCTGAGTGATGAAGATGTCGTAGAGGGGCACGGTATCGGATCCAGGCGACGCATCGATCGACTGCCAGGCGATGCTCCTGGGGAGGGGCTGAGGAACCGAGATGTGGACGCGCTCCGCTTCGCCGCTCTTCTCAACGGGACTCGGGCCGTCGTGTCGGATATTTCTCTCGGTCGCCATTCAGAATCGCCGAACTCATCTGGTCGCTGTCTGTGGAGCGGCGCCCGGTCGTGGGCCGCACTCGTCCAGGCCCGAAAACAGCAAGTGCCGTTCCACTCGCAAACACGTCGACAGGAGCGGCGGTAACCGCATAAGTCCGGGACAGACCCCCACTAAAACGGGGCCGCCCGGTTGAATCAAGTGTGGAAATACGTGTGAATCATGCGAAAAATGGCGCAAAACGGGGGCAACGGGACCGTGCCCCGGTGCTGCCTCAAGCGGCATTCCGATTGGCCTCCTCAGAGACAAGCATGTCCACCAACTCGGCAATGGCCTCGGCCGGCCGATCCAGGCCCGGTTCTTCCCGGTGCAACTCCTCGATTCGCTCGAAAATGATCTGTGCGACGGTGAGTTCGAGGTAGGGAATCGAGCGGGCTTGCGCCGCGAAATCCTCATAGTCGTCGTCGCGAGCGGCCTCCAGCAGCTGGAGTACGCAACTGGGCAGCGAGCCCTGGCCCTTTTCGAGAGCCCCGGTCCAATAGGTCGTCCAATCGTAGAACGCGACCTGCATGCCGCCCTCCTCGCTGAGTGTCGTCACCCAACCGATTTGCAAGAGACGCTCCGGCGCCGGGTCGAGGGGCGAGAGAGCCTTTGGGACAGGGGTTTTAGGGCCCTCCCACCCCGACCGGCCCGTAGCGCCCCGGCGGCGATTCGCCGCAATCCAGAAGTGGTTCTTGCAAATCCCCTTGGCGGCCGGCTACCGTCTTCCGCATGCCCAATCGACTGATTCACGAGAAGAGCCCGTACCTGCTGCAGCACGCCAACAACCCGGTGGACTGGTATCCGTGGGGAGAGGAAGCGTTCGAAGCGGCTCGCGAGCTCGACCGACCGATCTTCCTGTCGATCGGGTACGCCACGTGTCACTGGTGCCACGTTATGGAGCACGAGTCGTTCGAAGATCCGGCAGTGGCCCACCTGATGAACGAGGCGTTCGTCAACATCAAGGTGGATCGGGAGGAGCGACCGGATATCGATGGCATCTACATGACGGTCGCACAGTTGACGACCGGGCGTGGCGGCTGGCCACTGACGATCCTCATGACGCCGGACAGGGTGCCGTTCCTCGCCGCGACCTACATTCCGCGCGAGAACCGGCATGGACTCGTGGGCATGCTGAACCTGGTTCCCCGGGTGCGCCAGGCGTGGGAAGAGGACAGGTCCGCGCTGCTCGATTCCGCTACTTCGATTCAGCAGCGTCTCGAGGAGATGGCGGCGGCTGACTTCGGCGGTCGCACCCTGGGGGTCGAAGTGCTGCGGCAGGGATTCGGCGAGCTGTCGGGGTCGTTCGACCGCGAGCACGGTGGATTCGGATCCGCCCCGAAGTTTCCGACCCCGCACCGGTTGTTGTTTCTTCTTCGCTACTGGCGGCGCACCGATGTGGACATGGCCCTCGACATGGTCGTGCAGACTCTGGCTTCCCTGCGTGCTGGTGGGGTGTTCGACCAGGTAGGTTTCGGATTTCACCGCTACTCGACCGATCGCCAGTGGTTGCTGCCTCACTTCGAGAAGATGCTGTACGACCAGGCGATGTTGATGCTCGCCTACGCGGAGTCGATCGAGGCCAAACCCGGCCATGGGAGAGAGACCGTCCTTCGCGAGATCGCCGAGTACGTGCTTCGTGACCTCACATCGCCCGACGGCGCGTTCTACTCAGCCGAGGACGCCGACAGCGAGGGAGAAGAAGGCAAGTTCTACGTGTGGTCGCTGGACGAAGTGCAGGAAGTTCTCGGGGAAGATGGAGCCCGCCTGGCGTCAGCGGCCTGGAACCTGGAAGCTGCGGGGAACTACCGCGACGAGGCGACTGGCGAGACCACCGGCCTCAACATCCCGCACATGACCGGCCCGCCCGGTGCATGGGCGGCGGACCGGGGCAATCCAACCGACGAGCCGACGAATCTTCTCGACGAAGCGCGCACGGTCCTCTTCGCGCGGCGCGAGCTACGCGAGCGCCCGCTTCTGGACGACAAGGTGCTCACAGACTGGAACGGTCTGATGATCGCCGCGCTCGCTCGCGCCGGCCGAGTGCTGTCCGAACCCGGGCTGGTGGCAGCTGCCCGGCGCTCCGCCGACTTCCTGCACCGGAGAATGAGATCCGACGGCGATCTCCTGCACAGGTACCGGGATGGTGAAGCGGCCCTGGAGGCAAACCTCGACGACTACGCTTTCCTCGCCTGGGGAGAAACCGAGTTGTACCAGGCCACCCTCGATCCGGAACATCTCGCCCGTGCGATTCGGCTCACGGACGCCATGGTCGAGCGATTCCTCGACACGGAAAGAGGCGGGTTCTTTTTCAGCCCGGCGGGCAAGACGGACCTGATCGTTCGCCAGAGGGAGGTCTATGACGGCGCGATTCCGTCCGGAAACTCGGTCGCCCTCTTCAACCTGGTCCGATTGGCCAGGCTGACCGGGCGGCCTGACTATGAGAAGCTCGCCTCCGACGCCTCATCGGCGTTTTCGCGCCAAGTCGCGTCGCAGCCCGCGGCTTTCACCTTCTTCCTGGCAGCTCTCGACATGGCGATCGGACCATCTCAGGAGCTGGTGGTCGTGGGCGATCCCGAAGGGGAGGACACCCGCTCGCTTCTCGCGGTCGCCGGAGAGGGGTACCACCCGAACCGTGTCGTGCTTCTGCGGCCGCCGGGGGCCGCGGGGGATGCGATCGTGGAACTGGCGCCGTTCACGAAGAGCTTCGGCCTGCTGGACGGTCGAGCCGCCGCCTACCTTTGCAGCGGATTCGCGTGCGAGCGGCCCGTCTCCGACACGGAAGCTCTTCGCGATCTCATTAGAACGGCCTGACGCTCCCGCTCAGCGCTTGTCGAGCAGCCCCTTGAGCTTCACGTGCCATCGGGACACCTCACCTCCGGCGACATCCGCTTCGAGCGACGCGACCACCACCCGCTTCAGTCCGGGCAGGACCGTAGCCGCCTCGGCGAGCGCGTCGAAAACTGCGCCCTCGATAGACTCCTCCGAGGACCCTTCGATCTCCAGCTTGATTTCCTGAGATGCGACCAGGATGTTGTCAGAGGAGACCACCGTGGACAGGTAGCGCTGCCGCGCCCGCCGGCGTCCTTCCTCCATCGCACGTTCCGCGGTGCTGGCATCGATGTCCAGGTCGTCGCGAATCCGTTGGAGGAATTCCTCCTCCTCGGGGTCGAGTCGATGATCCGAGATCACGTCTTCGACCGCGGCACCGTACACCGCACAGGCGACTTCCTCGTGCACTTCAAAGGCCACCGGGTCCGGAAGGGCGAGAATCGCCCGCAGGTGACCCAGGTCAGCGACCTCGGTCCCGCTGAGGGAGTGGTCCACCAGGCAGAACTCGAGGTATCGCCGGTAGAGGTCGCGACACTGCGATTGCAGCCTCGACAGGTCCACCCCGTGCTCCGTAGCGATCGCGGTGACCTGATCGGGCGCGACCTCAGAGATGTCCGGCGAGCCGCCGAGCATGGCCTCGATGTCGCGGGCGGCCGCGCCCCGGGCCTTACGGCCGAGAAGACGTGACCCCAGGCCTCCGGATGCTGTGGGGCTGCTCTCGAACGGTCCTGTCATCCTCGACCTCCTCGCTGCGACGAATCAGATAGTCGGCGCCTGGCCGACTGAGAATGCTCTTCAGGTGCATACACGGCAAACGGGCCTCGCGTGATCGTGTATCTACGACCGGCCCGGTACATTGTCGAGGTCACTCCACCCGGCACCCTGCCGGTTGCAGGTGACCGGAAGATGGGAGAGCCAGGATGGAGAGGTACCTGGACGTGCGGGTCGAGGTGGCGGCCGCGCTTGCCACGGGACGACCGGTAGTGGCACTCGAGTCGACCGTGTACGCGCACGGCCTTCCTCGTCCAGTCAGCCTCCAGGCGGCGGAGGCCATGGAGGCCGCCGTTCGTGAGGAGGGTGCTGTCCCCGCCACCATCGGCCTCCTGCGCGGCAGGGTCGTTGTCGGCATGACGCCCGATGAGATCGAAGAACTTGCTACCGGACTGGTGGTCGCGAAGGTGAGTGTTCGCGATATCGCGCCGGTGATCGCGACGCGCAGGCCCGGAGCCACGACAGTGGCGGCCACGGCGGCCCTGGCGAGCACGGCCACGATCAGGATCATGGCGACCGGGGGGATCGGCGGTGTTCATCGTGGAGGCGAAGACAGCCTCGACGTGTCCGCCGATATCCAGGCACTGTCACGGACACCGATCGCCGTCGTGTGTGCGGGGGCGAAAGCGGTTCTGGATCTGGGACGAACGCTGGAAGCCCTCGAGACTCTGGGTGTCCCGGTGGTCGGCTTCGGCACGGACGAATTCCCGGCCTTCTATTCGAAGGAGAGTGGCCTGGCGCTGGAACACCGGGCTGACGAACCGGAGGAGGTCGCGACGATCCTGGAAGTCCAGGCCGCGCTTCAGCGCCGACAGGGCATCCTCGTGGTGCAGCCGCCACCGGCGACCGCGGCTATACCGCGGGTCGAGGTGGACGAGTGGATCGAGGTCGCGCTTCGCGAAGCGGAGCTATCGGGAATCCGGGGCAAAGACGTTACCCCGTTCTTGCTCGATAGCGTCTCCCGCACCAGTGAAGGGCGCACCCTGGAGGCCAACCTGGCGCTTCTGGAGTCCAATGCCCGGCTCGCCGCGAGGATCGCCGCTCACATGTGATACGTGATGCGCCGCCTTCGCAGAGCGGTGTTGGCAAAGAGAATCGTCAGGAGCTCTTGTCCCTCCCGAGACGGTACAGGGCCATTTGTTCAGCCTGTCGGGCCCGCCGCGAAGCGGATCGCGGAGCAGGCGGTCGGGGCGATGCGGACCGTGATTCTCCGCAATTGTCTCCGAAGATCAGCTTCTTGAGCATATGCCAGCGATACATTGTTCGTCTCCCTGCATGTCTAATCTATGGCCGTGACCAAACGTCGGTCTCAATCTCGAATGCGTGTTTCACCCTCCGAACCGGACGGGACTGTACGGAGTCTCGCCTCAAGGGGTTTCGAGCAGGTCAGCGGTGACCTCTCCCCTGTAGTCGAATATTCGATCCAGCTGTCGGCGGATCATGGGGAGTGCAACCGTACCGGCCGGCCCGAACGGAAGGCGGTACTCGACTTCGTCGTGGATCCAGGTAGCCGAGGCGTCTTCCTCGTCCTGGACGAAGCGGTGCGTGTGGATCCACGTGCGGTATGGTCCGCGCAGCTGCTCGTCCACGAAGCCGTGCGGCGGGTCCCACCTCGAGATCAGGGTGCGCCAGGCGATGGGGATCCCCCACAGTCGGAGCCTGTAGTCGATCAGCGTACCTTCCCGCATCTCGATGGGGAGTGGCGTCCGGATCTCGAATCCCATTTCCCGTGGAGTGATGCGCTCCAGGTTCGATGCGTCGGAAAAGAAGCGGAACACCTCTTCGATCGGCCGCCCGACCTTCATCTGTCTCTTCAGTATCCCGGCCACCGGAACGTCCAGTCTGCGTCGTCAAACGGGGCGAAGGGAGGAATCTGACGCCCACGGCGTGGCGTGTCAAGTGGTTGTCTAGATGTAGGGCTTGACATTAGGTGGCAATCGAGTGTATCAGTCGGCGAGTCGGACTTCGTTCAACGGGTGTCCAGAATTTCGGTTGGCCAGGGCTGAGAAACGAGATAGATTACCGCATGAATTCGAGCGAGAATGTTGAGAAGCGGCACCCGATTCAGGTGGTGGCCAAGCGCACGGGGTTGACCGCCGATGTTCTTCGAGTGTGGGAGAAGCGCTACGCGGTCGTGGAGCCCGGGCGCTCGAGCGGGGGGCACCGCCTGTACTCCGACCTGGACGTGGAGCGCCTGGGTCTGCTGCATCGAGCGGTCTCTGCGGGCCGCCGTATCAGCCGAGTGTCCGGGCTACCGGTAGAGGACCTCAAGGACCTCGTCCGGGAGGACGAAGACGCTGCCGTGCACAGACGCCGTGAGATAGAGCAGGGCCTCTCGTCGGCGCCGGAAGTCCACCTGGAGGAGTGCCTGGCCGCGGTCGAGTCTCTCGACGCCGTGCGGCTCGAGAAGTCCCTGATGAGGGCCGCCGTAGCGCTGTCGGCGCCCATGCTGATCGAGGACGTTCTCGGGCCGCTGCTGGCCCGGATCGGAGAACGCTGGGAGCACGGGCAGATGAGCCCGGGGCACGAACACCTTGCATCCGCGGTGATTCGACGTGTGCTGGAATCCCTGGCGAACTCGGTGATGGCGGGCCCTGAGGCGCCGGGCCTGGTAGTCGCGACTCCAGCCGGGCAGAGGCACGAGTTCGGTGCGTTGTTCGTCGCGGCTGCAGCGGCGACGCAAGGATGGCGAGTGACCTACCTTGGAACCGAGTTGCCCGCGGCCGATATCGCAGATGTCGCTCGCAGCACCGGCGCTTCGGGCATCGCCCTCAGCCTGGTATTCCCGGCCGACGACCCGGGTATCGCGGAGCAGTTCGTGGAGCTTCGGGCTGCGGTCGGCCCCACGATGCCGATCCTTGCCGGTGGCCGGGCGGCCCCCTCGTACGGGGACGCCGTGGAGTCCGTGGGCGGACGCCTCATCTCGAGCCTGGAAGATCTCTACGCGTCGCTGGCCGTGATGGAACAGGAGCGCGTCGGAGCCTGATCCGGGCGTGCGTCAGCGGGGGAACCGCTCCATGTACTCCCGGACCCGGAGCTTACGAGCCGTATTCGCCGAGGTCATGTAGCGGATCTTGCCGAACACCGGCCGCTCCGGTCCCCACGGTCGGTCGTACCTTCCGAGACACCAGTAGATGCCCGAGTAGGAATTCGGGTCCCTGCCGTCCAGGGCATAACGGTTGTTCAGTTCGATCATGAAGCGCGCGGCCTCGCGAGGCGTCGCGGTCCACTTCAGGATCTTCTTCCCCCACAGCATGCGCAGGTAGTTGTGAATCAGTCCTTCGCGGCGCAGCTGTCGCTGGGCCGCGTTCCACAATTCGTCGTGAGTGGACGCGCCGTCGAGTTGTTCGAAGGTGTAGAGGTAGGGACGAGGGTCACTCGCATGTTCCTCCAGGGTCTTCCTGGCCCACTCAGGAAGAGACTCGTACTCGCGGTGGTCGGAACGAAGCGCCGCCATGTTGAACCCCAGCTCGCGCCACGTGACCAGTTCGTCCAGGAACGCCTCCGCTGCCGGGCTCATGCCCCACCAGCCGCTGCGCTTGCCGTGCGTCGGTTTGCCTTCGAAATCGGGGATCCAGTCCTCGTGCGCGACGAGGCGCGCGAGTATACCGTGCGTCGAAATGTGGCCGAAATGAAGGTAGGGTGAGAGGCCGCTTGCCGCGTCCGCGTCGGGCTGACTGCGCTCGTCCGCATACCGATCGAGCGCCCCCCGCAGGAATCCGTCCAGTCGATCGGCCGCAGTGCGTTCCCCACCTCGCAGATGTGCGGCGGAAACCGAGTGATCCAACGGCAATGACTGCAGGTCCGGCCCGCCGCTCTCCAGGGCGACCGCTGCCGACGGCCAACGGGCGAGGATCGTTCCAGGAACGGTGGGCCGGTCGAGCCTGGCAAGGCCGCCCACCGGATCTTCCAGCGGCGCGTGCTCGAGGTGAGCGGGGATCACTTTCTGAAGGTAGCGTCGGAAGGTGTACGCGGTAGGGTAGACCCGATCCGTGCTCCGCAGGGGAACCAGCCCGTTGGAGTCGACCGCTTCGAGCCGCGTATTCAGTCTTTGCGATATCGCCTCGAGCATGCGGGGCACGAAGAAGGTAGGGTAATCATCCGTGACCACGACGGCCGCTGATTCCGCCAGCGATTCCAGCAGCCCTTTCCCTTCACCGACCGAGCCTTCCACGAAGGGGAAGTACGTGACTCCGCGTCTCCACTTCAAGGCAGCCAGGTTGTCGGCCATCCCGTCCAATACGAACCCATGGTGACGCTCGCTCGCCCACTCATAGTCGCATCGCAATGCCTCGAGAACGAGCAGCCCCCGATCGACATGGCGCGACCAGTCGACCGCCCGCTGAAATGCGAAGTTGCGCGATGTGCGTCTGTGGCTCGTCATCCAGTACAGGACATACTGGCCAGCCGGGTCGACCCCCGCGTCTTTCAGGACGTTCACTCGGGACTCCGGCACGTCCGTCCGCATTCCAGATTTCCTCTCTCACGTCGGTTCGATTCGTTGTCTATCGACTGTCCAACAGTATTATATAGACAAACACTTGACACGGCCGCAATGTACGCATATCTTGTTCGACATAGGGTAGACAAACGGAACCACAGTCCAGGAGATCATCATGATCAGCAAGACCTTTGGGACGCTCGGAGCCGCGCTGGCCCTTCTCGTGACGGCTTCGGTCGCTCCGGCGCAGATGACCAACGACCACGACATGCCTGCGAAGGACATCGTCGAAGTGGCGGCCGAAGCCGGCACCTTCAACACCCTGCTCGCTGCCGCAAAGGCGGCCGACCTGGTCGACGCGCTCAAGGGCGAAGGTCCGCTGACGGTATTCGCGCCCACCGACGACGCCTTCGCCAAACTGCCTGCGGGCACGGTCGAGACGCTTCTCAAGCCGGAGAACAAGGACAAGCTACAGGCGGTGCTCCTGTACCACGTAGTCGAAGGCAAGGTCACATCGGACAAGGTCGTGAAACTGACGTCAGCGAAGACGCTGCAGGGCGACACGATCGACATCTCCATGAAGATGGGCAAAGTGTACATCGATAACGCCCAGGTCATTGCGGCCGACGTCGAGGCCAGCAACGGCGTGATCCACGTGATCGACGCGGTCATCCTGCCGTCCATGGACTGACCCGTCGCGGGGCGGGGGAGCTCGCACGCGCCCCCGTCCCACATTGCTCAAGCGCACGACGGCCACACAACAACGGATGGAGCCATGAGGATTCAGAGA
>Ga0209567_10001590_pt1 | contig 11510 bp, 8 predicted proteins | sample COG_12_FD_184756 | JGI IMG/M metagenome (GOLD analysis project Ga0209567, IMG submission 184756) | Pelagic marine sediment microbial communities from the LTER site Helgoland, North Sea, for post-phytoplankton bloom and carbon turnover... | ecosystem: Environmental > Aquatic > Marine > Neritic...
CGGCCAACCCGTCCCGGAAGTAGGGATCCACGTAGTCATCGCCCCAGAACGCCGCGCCGAACGTGGACACGATGCCGGCGGCCGCCGGGAATGGTCCGATGTCCGTGTGCCGTTCCAGGTATCCGTTCAGTCGCAAAGTCGTCTGTCCGACCCCCTGCCGGAGTTCGACTATTCCTTCGGGCTTCTCCCGGGAGAACGCATATCCGGCCCACCCGAACAGCGTGGTGCGGCCCGCCGCCCGCCAGCTCGCGCCGGCGCCGAGCAACAGTCCCTCCGCGCGTCGGTAACGGATTCCCGATGAGAGGTCGGGGAGGAAGAAGCGCACCCTGGCGGTGCCGCCCAGGTATCGACCGGCGGCGATCGATATCGCCTCGCGCCGCACCTTCTCGAACCGGGCAGAATCCTCGGGGGCGAATTCGCCGGTGATCCGCATTTCCTGCCGCTGCCACCCGGCGTAGCGCTCCAACTCTTCCTGCGGAAGGGACGCCACTCGATGCCCACCCCGGATCCGGTAGTGCGGATCGGGGTCGAGGTTGTAATCCAAGATTTCGAAGTTCGAGCGGATCGTGGTGGAGAACGGAAGGTCCATCCAGCGAAGCTGACGCCGGACCTCCACCCGCTGGCGCACAGGCAGCCACCAGCGGCGATCCACCCAGCCGTTCGTGAGCTCGAGGTTCACGCTGCTGACGGTGGGGTCCACATAGGTCGCGGGGGTGAACGAAGCCGTCATGCGGGCGATCGCCAGGGATGCGTAGTCGAGGTCGAGCGTTCCGATGACACCCGGGTCATCCTGGCAGGCCGGTCGAACCTGGATCCGATACTGCTGCGACGTGTGGGGGCCCACCATGACGGCCATGGAGTCCACGAGCCGATACTCGTAGAAATCCGCGGCGCCGTCGGCGATCGGGTGCAGGACATCCTTCACCTCATCGCCCTCTCCCACCTCGATCGTGCTGCCGAAGTTCTCCATCACCAGGCTGAGGTGGTCGATGTGGTAGTGGATTCGGGTGGGGGCCCACGTCACGTTGCGCCTGCCGACCAGCGTTTGCAGCGAGCCCCGTCCACGCGCCCACTCCAGCTGTAGCGCTATGTGGTCCGTGCGGACCGTCTGTTCGCCTCCGAAGTCGCCGAAGTCGGCGAGCAAGTCGACATGCCCTTCGGCGTACGCGTCGAACGCCCTGAGCGTGCTGTCCGAGTAGGCCTCTTGACGCTCGATCGCGGCCTCCCGGATGATCCTGATCACCCGGGGGTCATCCCAGCCCGCGGTACCCGCATCGGGATAAGGTCGACACACGGGCGGTGCGTCCTGGGCGGAAACGACGGAAACACCGGCCAGCTGGCATGCGCCGGCAAGTGCCAGGAAAGACACCGTGGCCCGGCCGGGCCAGGTCAGGGGCCAGACCCGTCGGGTAGGCCTGCATCGGAGAAGCGGTTGATCGTCTGCCACGGAAGGGAATACAGGCGAGGGCCGCCGGGGTTTCCTTCTCTGGCGACCCTCGCGCTGGTGCTGCGGAAGAACTCAGCTGTCAGAAAACAGATCTTCCTGGGCTCCGCCGTCCTCGCCTGCCCCGCTCCGAAGCGCCGCGAGGCGTCGTGCCCAGGCGTCCGCGTCGAAGCCGCCCTCCCTCTTCAACATACGGCGGAGGACTGCGGGGAGTTCGCCCAACTCTTCCGCGAGGGCCGCCACGGCAGCGACGGCCTCTGCCGAACGGGACATTTCGTCCACTCCGGCCATCGCGTTGAGGATCGTCTGCTCCGAGCGAGAGGCGACGACCGGGTCCTCGCGTGTCGCGACATAGACCTCGGTGCGGCGGCCGGGGCCTCGACCTTCCTCGATCGGCAGAAGTCCGACGATCTCATCGGACCGCCAATATCTGCCATATCCCAGGTATATCATGCGTCCAGGAACGATCTCCACGGCCTCCTCCAGGCTGGGTTACAGACTCATAGTCAGGACGCTCGAGGGGGGTGTCAACCGGCCTTCAACGATCCGTTTTCGGTTCTGAAGCCGACCCGGTCATGGGCCTGCACAGAGGCAGGGATATTGCTGTACCTTCAAGGAGTCTGCTGAAGGACCACAGCGGGTCGCGCGCGCCCGACGGGAATCTAGAGAACGGGCCGCCGGCCGGAGATGAGGACCATCGAACCGGAGCGGGAATCCGTGGCCAAGATTCGGAAGGAAGTGGCGCTGCGCTATCACTCGGAGGGACGACCGGGCAAGATCGAGGTCGTCGCCACCAAGCCGTGCGCCACACAGAGAGACCTGTCCCTGGCGTACACGCCCGGGGTGGCCGAGCCGTGTCGCGAGATCGAGAAGGACACGGAAGCCGTCTATCGGTACACAGCGCGTGGCAACCTGGTCGCCGTGGTGTCGAACGGGACGGCCGTACTCGGACTCGGCAATATCGGGCCGGAGGCCTCGAAGCCTGTTATGGAAGGTAAAGGGGTGCTGTTCAAGCGTTTCGCGGACATCGAAGTGTTCGATATCGAGATCGACGCCCCCGATCCGGCGGACGTCATCCGGTTCTGCGAGATGCTGGCCCCGACTGTGGGTGGCATCAATCTCGAGGACATCAAGGCGCCCGAGTGCTTCGAGATCGAGGACACCCTGAAGGAGCGCCTGGACATCCCTGTCTTCCACGACGACCAGCACGGCACGGCCATCATCTCCGGTGCCGCCCTGATCAACGCCCTGGAACTGGCGGGCAAGAAGATCGACGAGGTGAAGGTCGTGTTCTCGGGCGCGGGCGCCTCGGCGATCGCGACGGCCAACCACTATGTGCGCCTCGGAGCGAACCCGAAGAACCTTTGGTTCGCGGACTCGAAGGGCGTGATCAGCACGAAGCGGGACAATCTTACCCCGACGAAGGCGAAATACGCCCAGGACACGGACCTCGAGACCCTGGCCGAAGTCGCAGTCGGGGCGGACGTGCTGGTCGGCTTGAGCGTGGGCGGGATGTTCACGCCGGAGATGGTCAAGTCGATGGCGAACGATCCGATCGTGTTCGCGATGGCGAACCCGGATCCGGAGATCCTGCCCGAGGACGCGCTGGCGGTCCGCGACGACGTGATCATGGCCACCGGCCGCTCCGACTACCCGAACCAGGTCAACAACGTCCTCGGCTTCCCGTTCATTTTTCGCGGCGCCCTGGACGTGCGCGCCACGCACATCAACGACGAGATGTTCCTGGCCGCCACGTATGCCCTGGCCACGCTGGCCAAGGAAGACGTGCCGGAGTCGGTGGCGGCGGCCTACGGGGGCAAGCGCCTGCACTTCGGACGCGAGTACCTGATCCCGACGCCGTTCGACCACCGTGTCCTCATCCGTGAGGCGAGCGCGGTGGCGGAGGCGGCGATGCGTACTGGCGTCGCGCGAAACCCGGTCGATATCGAGGACTATAAGTACCAGCTCGAGGCGCGCTTGGGGCCCGCCCGCGAGCTCATGCGCTCGATCATTGACACGGCCCAGCAGACCCCGAAACGCATCGTGCTTCCCGAAGGCGAGTTGGAGACCGTGGTGCGGGCGTCGCACGCAATCGTCGAGGAAAGAGTCGGCACGCCGATCCTGCTCGGAGACCCCGACGTGATCCGCGAGGTGGCGGAGCGCGAGGAAGTCGATCTGGAGGGAGTGGAGATTCTGGACCCGGCCAGCTTCGATCGACTGGACGCTTACGCCCGCCGGCTCTTCGAGCGCCGCAAGCGGAAGGGCATCACGCAGGATAGCGCCCGGAGGAAGATGCGGGACCCGCTGTACTTCGGCGCTATGATGGTGGACGCCGGCGACGCCGACACCCTGGTGGCCGGGGCGAACCTGAGCTACCCGAACGCCCTTCGGCCCGCCCTGCAGGTGATCGGGATGGAGCCGGGTGTGAAGAGCGTCGCAGGCCTGTTCATGCTCGTGTTCCAGAAGCAGCTGTACTTCTTCTCTGACACTACCGTGAGCATCGATCCGACGGCCGAAGACATGGCGGAGACAGCAATCCTGACGGCGGACTTCGTGCGCCGCCTGTCGATCAATCCGCGCGTTGCGATGATCTCGTTCTCGAACTTCGGATCCGCGAGACACCCGGAGTCCGAGAAGGTCAGGAAGGCTGCGGGGATCGTGAAGGACCTGCGGCCGGACATCACGATCGACGGCGAGATGCAGGCCGACACGGCAGTGGTGGAGGACATTCTCAAGACCCGGTATCCGTTCTCCGATCTCAAGCGGCCGGCGAACGTGCTGGTGTTCCCGAACCTCACGGCGGCCAACGCGTCGTACAAACTGCTCACCCGACTCGGCGGTGCGACCGCCATCGGGCCGGTGCTCCTCGGCATGGCCAAGCCTGTGCACGTGCTTCAGCGGGGCGCGACGGTGGAGGCCATCACGAACCTGGCGGCGATCAGCGTCGTGGACGCGGCGCACCGCGGGCGTGAAACGGAGGTGGTCAGGGTCGCCGAAATCGAGCCGGTCGTAGTCTGATCGCGACGCCTGTATGAACGAGCTTCCGGCCCCCGTTTGCGGGCGGCCGGAGGGCTCACCCATCTTCCCGCACAGGGTCCGGTAGCCGGAACCGCCGGGAAGCCACGTCCTTCGGAGGAGCCTCGTGCCGCAGTCCACCAGTCGCACCGTACGCGACCCCCTGTGGCAGAACGTGCACCTGGACGCCTCCGCGGCAGCGGTGGTGGACACTCCCGAATTCCAACGCCTCCGGAGGGTGAAGCAGCTCGGTTTCGCGCACCTCGTCTATCCCGGCGCCGTACACAACAGGTTCCTGCACGCGCTCGGTGTCTACCACCTCACGGGCCGCGCGATCGAGGCACTGGGTCGCAAGGGCCACCTGGATCGCCTCGACGACCTGTCCCGGAAGACGATCCCGGAGATCAAGCTGGCGGCCCTCCTGCACGACGTCGGCCACTACGCCTTCTCGCACGCGATGGAAGAGCTGGAGCCCGATGCCATTCCGGGTCACCACGAAGAGGTGGCCGACCAGTTCCTCGAGTCGCCCGGCATCCGGGCGGCCCTGGACGAGCAGGGAGCGGGGGCGGTGCAGCGAATCGGCGACCTGATTCGCGGGCGCTCCAAGCACCCGCTACAGGGACTGATCTCGGGTTCTCTCGACCTGGACAAGATCGACTACCTGCGCCGGGACAGCCTGTTCTGCGGCGTGCCGTACGGGGCCGTGGACGTGGATCGATTGCTCGACTCCCTCACGCTGGCCCGCGAATCCGACGGTCCGCTCGAGGTCGCGGTGACGGAGAAGGGCATCTCCGCGCTCGAGTCGCTGATGTTTGCCAAGTACCAGATGTTCAGGAACGTGTACTGGCACCATGCGGTGCGTTCGGCGACGGTGGCGTTTCGCCGTCTCGTCGAAGGGGCCCTGGATGCCGGGCTCCTGCTACGCGAGGATCTGGCCGGTCCGACGGACGAGGAACTGTTGAACCTCCTCGGGGCGAGGATGGAGGATGCCAGCGAACCGGCGGTCCTTCGTGCGCTGCTTTCAGCGCTCGTCGATCGCCGTCTTCCCAAGCGCACGATCGAACTGCTGGGTGACGAGCTTCCAGAGGGGATCGCGGAATGGCTGCCCGGCCGCCGCGACCTCGTACGCCGTGTTGAAGACCGCCTGGCGGCGGACCGCGGTCTCGAGGCGGGGACCGTCTTCCTGGACTACCCGTCGAACCCGCGCATGCTGGAGCTGCGTCTTCTCCTGGTCCGGCGCCGCGGCGAGGTAATCCGGCTGACTTCAGAGGGAGAAGCGGGCCTCATCGACCTTCCGCGGCTTGGACGCTCGCTGCACCACACGACAAGGGTGTTGCGCGTGTTTACGCTGGAACCGGCCGGTCGCTGGGACCCTGAGCCACTGCTGGAGTTGCTGGCTCTGCCGGAAGACGTGGTGGAGCAACGATTGGAGTCGGAGAGCTCGGTCTACGAGGCCTGAGTCAGGGGCTCTCGCCGATTCGGGCCACGAGCGCCGAGATGTTGTCCGTCCCGCCTGCGAGATTCGCCTCCCGCACCAACCGGCCCACGCAACGATCGGGATCCTCTTCTTCCTCGATAACCGTAAGCATGCGCCCCTCGGACACCATGTCCGTCAGTCCGTCGGATGCCAGCAGGAAGACATCGCCCGCCTGGACGTCCCCGTTGTACAGGTCGGGCGTGGGGTAGGCCTCCGTGCCGAGAGCGCGCGTGATGATGTTCGACTGCGGGTGGTTCTTGGCCTGTTCCGGGGTGATCATCCCGCGGTCCACCTGTTCCTGAACCCAGGAATGGTCCCTCGTGACCTGCTCGATCGCACCGTCGCGCACCAGATAGGCTCTGCTGTCTCCGATATGACCGATGATGTATTCACCGTCAGCCCGGAGAAGCAACACCGTCGCCGTGGTGCCCATTCCGAGGTGAGCCGTGTTCTCCGCGGCCTGGCGAAGGATCTCCCGCCCCGCTTCCACGAATGCAGTGCGGAACCGGTCCTCCACCTGGTCGAGTTCCATGGTCATACAGGCACCGCAAAGCCGTTCTGCGATCCACTCCGAAGCGATCGCGCTCGCCACTTCACCCGCGGCATGCCCCCCCATTCCGTCGGCGACGACGAATACGCCGTCTTCCGCGGAACAGTAGACCGAGTCCTCGTTGCTGCGCCTTACACGCCCGACATCGGTCAGGCCGGCGCACTTCCACCAGAAACGTCCCATGGACCTCTCGACAAAGGAAATGCGCGCCGTCCGGCGTACGAAAGCCGGCCGGCGCATCTCACTATTTACGCCCGCAGCGGCGGCGAAACAAGCTAATGTCAGGGGGCTCCGGGCTCCGCGATGGGGCGCTCCCCGCGGCGCACCTTGTGACAACCGGTGTTTGACGCTTCTGAAAAGCGTTCATAGCTTCATTCCCCTCTGTTACCGATGGCTTCACCCGCTCCATGGATGATCATGTCGCGCAACGGAACATACAGCGGGAAAGTCGTGTCTCCCGAGGCAGCGAGCATGGTCGACCTGTACCTGGAAGACTTGAGTCGCTATCCCCTGCTGACCGCCGAAGAGGAGGACTCCACGGCGCGACTCGCCCGGACGGGTGACAGGGAGGCCCTGGAAACGCTCGTCCGCGCAAACCTCCGCTTCGTGGTTTCCGTTGCCAAGCGCTACCAGAACAGGGGCCTCCCGTTCAGCGACCTGGTGCAGGAAGGAAACGTGGGGTTGGTCACCGCCGCGACGAAATTCGACCCGGACCAGGGCGTGAAGTTCATCAGCTACGCCGTGTGGTGGATCCGGCAGGCGATTCTCGCGTCGCTGGCGCGTCAGAGCCGTTCGGTCCGCCTGCCGCTCAATCGGGCCACGGAACTGAGCCGGGTACTCCGGGTCAGCGAGAAGCTGAAGCAGGAGCTGGGCCGCGATCCGACCCCCGAGGAAATCTCGGGCCCCGCGGAACTCACGGCGAAGACGGTCGAGATGCTCCTGGCCCTGAACGTGGCTGAGGTCAGGCTGGATGCCCCGGTGGGCGAGGGTGAGGACAGCCAGTTGATCGACCGCTTCCTGGTGGACGAATCGGACGTGGAAGAAGTCGTGGACGCCAACATGCTGAAGGAGCACGTGGCACTGGCCCTACAGTCGATCCGTCCACGGGACGCCCGTGTGCTGCGGCTGTATTACGGGCTACAGGGAGAGTCCGAGCACACACTCGAGCAGATCGGACAGCTTCTCGGCGTGACACGTGAACGCGTGAGGCAGCTTCGCGATCGCGCTCTGCAGGACATCAGGAAGAGCGAATTCGGGCAGGCGCTCGGGACCTTCGCCGCGGCCTGACGACCGCCAGACTCAGTTCTCCGGCGTCGCTACCGTGTCAGCTGGCGCTACCTGCGACGCCGGTGGTACCCGAGAGTCCGGTTCTTCCTGCGCCGGCGGCGTCGCCCGGGGGCCCGGTGCCTCCAGCAACTCCAGGGCCGGGCAGCGCGCCCCCTCCGTCCACTCGATTCCGCGGTCCAGGTCGTCACTGTCCACGCTGGCCACGAGCCGCCGCGTCTGTCCGTCATGTCGAACGGCGATATCCAACCTGCCCCCGGGTATGGGCGCGGCGCCAAGCCACGTGAAGATCTCCCGGTCCCCCGACTGTCCCGAGTAGGTCCGCATCTCCGACCAGTCCGCTACGTAACCGCTCGACCCGAAGCGGGCCAGGAAGAACAGGGATGTCGCGGATCCCGCCGGTCCCGGGCCGTCCACGGAATCGTTGATCAGGTACGTGGCGACCATCGTCGGTCGCTGGTCTCCGGGCAACATCACGGCATCGAGCACCGCGCGCTGGGCGAGAAACGGACGGCCTTCCCCGCCCTGCCGCAGCAACTGCTCGGTCAGAATCGGGCCGAAGGTCCGGATGCGGTTGTCGACGACCGCGCTCCCCCGGGTCGCCGGCGAGCCGAACACCAGGTCGGGCCCGAGCGCGAACGACATCGCAGGCAGCGTCGTCCCCGGCAGCACGAGCGCGCGCGCCGGGACGGCCGAGGGACAACCCGCGTCGAGTACGCGCGGGGGTCCGGTCACGACAAGGGATCCGAGGCGGATGCCCGAAGCGCCCAGCACCAGTTCGGTTCCCTCGCCCAGGAAGGCTGCGTCGAATCGCTCGCGGAATCCCTCGGGTGGCGGCTCGGGATAGTCGAGGGGCATGGGGGCTCCCTGCACCAGACGCGCGACGGGGATCATGACGACGTCACCCCCTGAACCGTCTGAGCGGACGGCCCACAGTAGCGGACCTTCCGGCACCGGTACCTCGGCACGTTCCGCGGACTGTTCGGCCGCGGGGGACTCCACGGGTGGAGGCGAGGGGTCTTCCAGGTGAACGGAAGCGCCGCCCCACTCGACCTCGCACCCGCCGGCACTCGCCAGCAGGCATACGACGAGGGCGAGACGCGTGAATCGACGTCCGCTCGGTAGACCCTGAACCCGCATGGTGTACATTGTCATGGCTGGAAGCTACGAGCCCGTCCCCAAGCCAATCAACCGGACCATGAACCGAGTCGCCCTTTTCGGCCACGAGACGTGCAGCGCCCACGACACTGGTTGGGAGCACCCGGAGCACCAGGGTCGCCTTCGCGCCGTGATGTCCTCGCTCGGCAGAGCGCTTCCGGAACTCAACGACCGGGTGGCGCCACTGCCCGCGAACCCGGCCCTGCTGTCCGAGATCATGAGGGTGCACACCGACGATCACGTGGCTGCTGTGCGCGGCGTCTGCCAACGGGCCGCCGATAAGGGCGCGATCCTTCGACTGGATCCAGACACCGCGGTGTGCGGCCGATCCTGGGACGCGGCTCTGGGCGCCTGCGGTGCGGCGCTCACCGCGATGCGCTGGGTCGGTCAGGGAGAAGGTCCGTCGGCGTTCTGTCCCGTCCGGCCCCCCGGCCATCACGCTACCGCTGACCGGGCCATGGGGTTCTGTTTGCTGAACAACGTGGCGGTCGCGGCCCGGTCGGCACTCGCGGAAGGGATCGCTCGCCGGGTCCTCATCGTGGACTGGGACGTCCACCATGGGAACGGCACCCAGGACATCTTCTACGAAGACCCCGACGTGTTCTACCTGTCCCTGCACCAGCATCCCCAGTACCCGGGCACCGGACTGGCGCACGAAACGGGTCGGGGCGCCGGCGAAGGAACGACACTGAATCTACCCATGAGCGCCGGGCAGTCTCCTGAACGGTACGTGGACGCCCTGCTGGGGGCGCTGGACCAGGCCGCCGGATTTGCGCCGGAGATGGTGTTCATTTCAGCCGGCTTCGACGCGGCGCGTGACGACCCGATCGGCGGGTTCACGCTGGAACCCGAAGATTTCGCCCGCCTCACGCACGAAGTGGTGGAGCGTACCCGTTCGTCGGCTGCCGGGCGCGTGATTTCAGTCCTCGAGGGTGGATACGACCCCGAGGAACTGGGTCGCTGCGTCACTGCACACCTGAGGGCCCTGACCGAGGCCGCCCGGGAGGAGCAGACCTCGTGACGGATCGCGATGCCGTTCCCAGCCTCTCGATTCACGCCGTGGTGCGGAACCGGGTGAGCGAGAAGGCCCTGGACGCCGTTCAGGCCATGGGGGACGGGCTCGGGTACCGACTCGTGGACTTCGGCGGACTGGCCGCGGTCGTCACCGACGCGGATGATTCGACGGTCCCGCAGGACGTCCTCCGACGGCACGGGCGGATCGTGGCCCGGCTCCTGCGCCGGAGCAGCATCGTGCCCGTTCCCCTCGGTTTTGGCGCCCGCGACGACGACGCCGTCCGCGCCTTCCTGGAGGGGCAGCGCATTCCTCTTCTCGAAGCACTGGAGTACCTGGAGGACGGGTACGAACTGCGACTGCACCTGTCCGCCCGGACATCCGCGCACCGCGAGGGGCAATTGCGCACCGTCGCGCACCACGTGTACGAGCAGCTGCAGGGCCAGGCGCGAGCGGCGCGAATCCTCTCTGAGGGTGGGAACGAGCGCCTGCTGAGCGCCGCCTTCCTGATCCCGCGGAGCGAGTGGATCCGTTTCGTCGAGCAGATCGCCGACTGGGAAGGGCGTTATCCTGCGGTCCGAATGGATGTGACCGGGCCGTGGGCTGCCTGGGACTTCGTTCATGTCATGCCGGTCGGATCTCCGACCATCACACGAGAGGAACCATGAAGCTCACCTGGGAGACGTTCACGATAAAGGCCAAACATCCGTTCAAGATCAGCCGGGCGGTAAAGCAGAGCGTAGAGCGAGTGTGGGTACGGGTTGCGGCTGACGGACTGGAGGGCTGGGGTGAAGCCGCTCCGTCACGCTTCTACGGGGAGACCGCGGGCACGGTCGTGGCGGCCCTTGAGCGCATGCGACCGGTGATCGAGGGCGCGGAGGACCCCGGCAAGCTGGAAACCCTGGAGCGCGAGCTCCGCGGCGCCATCGGTCACAACGGGTCGGCGCACGCCGCGGTGAGCGCGGCCCTGCACGACCTGGCGGGCAAGCGCGAGGGCCAGCCGCTGTGGAAACTGTGGGGACTGGACCCGGCGGGCGCCCCGCCGAGCTCGTTCACCATAGGCCTCGACGAACCGGCGGTGCTGCGGAAGAAAGTCGAAGAGGCCGCGAAATACCCCATCCTCAAGGTCAAGCTGGGCACGGATCGGGACGAAGAGCTGCTGTCCACGGTATCCGACGCCGCTACCCCGGGCACCGTCCTGCGGGTGGACGCCAACGGCGCCTGGACCGCGAGTGAAGCGATCGAGCGGATCGCCATGCTCGTCGATTTCGGGGTAGAGTTCGTCGAACAGCCGCTTCACAAGGCGGATCTCGACGGGTATCGGTTCCTGCACGGGCGCGCGGCCCTGCCGATCATAGCGGACGAGTCATGCGTCGACAGCGCGGATGTCCCGGGACTGGTGGGCCTGGTGGACGGAATCAACATCAAGCTGGCCAAGTGCGGCGGACCGCGTGAGGCTCTGCGCATGATCGACTCGGCTCGATCATACGGCCTGAGCGTGATGATGGGCTGTATGCTGGAATCCTCGCTCGGCATCGCGCCCGCCGCGCACCTGGCGTCGCTGCTGGAC
>Ga0209567_10001591_pt1 | contig 11501 bp, 10 predicted proteins | sample COG_12_FD_184756 | JGI IMG/M metagenome (GOLD analysis project Ga0209567, IMG submission 184756) | Pelagic marine sediment microbial communities from the LTER site Helgoland, North Sea, for post-phytoplankton bloom and carbon turnover... | ecosystem: Environmental > Aquatic > Marine > Neritic...
GCGTCGCGGTGGTTTCGTTGTCGAGGTAGACCAAGTAGCTCGGCGTAGCCGCCATCCACCCGATTCGGACCTGTTTGATCGGAGCCCATTGAAGCCCGAGCTTCATCTGGAGGCCTCCCCCCGCAATGCTCTGGTTCATGCTCTGGTTGAAGGTGCCGGCTGCTCCCGAACCATACGCGCCGGTCACGATCTCAGTGGCCTTCTTCGACGCGATCACGATGTCGAGCCCTCCGCCAAGAAGAAACTTCTCGCTCTTCTTCCAAGCGAGGGTCCCACTCAAGTGATAGAGGGACTTGGCCTGGTCTGCGGTAGCGAAAAACTCCGACGGCTCGGTGGAATCGGTCGCGGTCGCCACCGTGTCCTGTACGAATCGGTCGAGAGACCGCGAGAAGAAAAAGCCAATTCCCCAGCGCAGCGCCGGTTTGGGCGAGGCGACGAACGTCAGCGCGCGAGGAATCGCCTGAACCGCGGAGTAGTCGCCCGCGCTTTGCTCTCCGCTCTCGATCGACAGCGAGCCGGGCGCGCTTGCGATGCTGTAGGACAGGACCGCCCCCGTCAGATCGACCGACCTGCTGTCGAGCCGTGCCACGCCGGCAGGGTTGAACCACATCGCGCCGCCGGTGTGTACGTTGGCGACGACCGCACCGCCGGTCAACGCCACATCACTCCCAGCGACCACATCCTCACTGTTACCTGCCCTGACGACTGTCGGGACTACGAAGAATGCAGCGACGAAAACCCCCAAAGCGCGAAGCATCGCGTGGATAGTACCCACAAAAGTGATTATTGGTAGGGTTTTGGGGCTCAGGCGATCGGCTCGAGAATCACGACCGGGATCACCCGATCGGTCCACGTCGCGTAGCTTGCGTAGTCGGGGTAGTGCGCAACGAGCTTTGGCCAGAGGGCCTCACGCTCTTCGGGCAATGCGGTGCGAGCTGTCATCTTCACCTTCCGGCGCTTGATCTGCACTTCACACTCGGGATTCGCCCGGAGATTCTTGTACCAAAGAGGGTCCTTGGGGAGACCGCCGTGCGATGCGACGACGATCACGTTGTCGCCTTCCTCGATGAAGAGCAGCGGCTGAATCCTCGGCTGACCACTCTTGCGGCCGATCGTCGTCAGCAACAGGACCGGGATGCCCCGCGGGAACGCGCTCCCAACCCGCCATGTCGACCCGAGCAGGCCCCCAGTCCATCGATAAATCGCGACGTTCACCGTGGACATGGTCTTGATGATCGTGCCGACATAGGGCTTGTCGAGGCCCTCGGGCTTCTTCTTGATTCTCACGGTTTCGCTGCTCATGACGGTCTACCCTTTGTGAGCGCGCCGCAAGACTGCCAAGTACAGGCCATCGGCTGCTCGAAGGGGCAGCCTTTCTAGTGACGAGCGCAGGCGATCTGGTTTCACCGAGTACACCGGCTTCGGATGCTTTGCCGTGAGCGCCGTTTCGATGACTTGAGCCAGGATGTCGGGGTCGCGCGCGGACTCGATCTCCTTGCCGGCGAGCGCTTTGAGCTTGCGAAGCACCTGAGCAAACTTCGGCGTTTCAGCTTCCGCGGCCGTGAAGGCCTGTTCGATGCCCGCAACCATGTTGGTCCGGAACGCTCCAGGTTGAATGGTGATGACTTTGACGCCGAGGAGGGCGAGCTCGCGGCGTAGCGAGGTGGAGTAGGCCTCGATGGCGTGTTTGCTCATCGCGTAGGGGCCGTTGAAAGGCGCCGCGCTCTGCCAACCGGTCTCGGAGCTTAGGTTGACGATTCGGCCCCTGGCGGCTTCGACCAAAGGGAAGAACTTCTTGTTGACGCGATACGTTCCCATCACGTTGATGTCGAGAATGCGGGCCAGACGCTCTTCGGGGATGTCGGTCAAGGAGCCGACCCCCATGATGCCGGCAAAGTTCACGATGCCGTCGAGGCGATCGGCCTGGCTCGCCACGGCGTCGTATGCGCTCTCAATGCTCTCGCCGTTCGTCACGTCCATCACGACCGGAACGACGTCGGGGTCGTGCATCGAGCTGCGAAGCAAGTCCTTGCTGATGTCAGCCGCGAACACCTTCCACCCGTTCGCTACGAGACGTTCGACGGTGGCATGGCCAAGGCCTCCACCCGCCCCAGTTACAAGCGCTATCTTCTTGGTCATAGCGCTTCTATAGACTCCGCCCGCACCGTTTCAATGCGGCGAAGGAGACGGTCCTCAATTGACGCCACGGTCTGAATGACGATCATGGCCGCATGGCAGGTCGAGCCACTGCTCCGGGGACGCCCGGTTTCCCCAAGGGATGGTTTGTCGTCGGCTTTAGCGAGGAGCTCGAGCCAGAACAGGTCCGGCCCGCGCGCTACTTCGATCGAGACTTCGTGATTTGGCGTGCGAGTACCGGAGAGCCGCACGTGTTTGACGCGTACTGCCCTCACCTAGGCGCGCATCTTGGGCACGGTGGCAAGGTCGAGGGCGATTCGATTCGCTGCCCGTTTCATGGGTGGGGATTCGACGCGACCGGCAAGTGCAGGGACGTCCCCTACGCGACAAAGATTCCTCCGAAGGCCCGCGTCCGCAGTTGGCCTGTCGCCGAGCGCAACGGGATGGTGATGATGTGGCACGATCCCACGGTCGGCCCCCCCGCGGATTACATTCCCACAGTTACCCAGTTCGGCGCGGAAGGCTGGACGCCGTGGATGCACCGCACCGCTCACATCAAGACCCATCCGCGAGAGGTCGTGGAGAACGTCGCAGACGTGGCGCACTTCGGTCCGATTCACGGAAACCAGATCTTGAGCTTCGATGCGAGCTTCGATGGGCCGACGGCTACGCAGGACACCCACACGACCGGCTACGACGAGAAGGGCCGGTTGACCAAGCAGCACACGGTCGCGACCTATTACGGCCCGGCGATTCAGTTCAGCGAGATGGACGGGGAGTTCAACACCGTCATCTTGAACGCGCACACCCCGATCGACGAGAACAACCTCGAGCTCAGGATGGGGCTCCTCGTCCAAGGCATCGACTACGACACGAAGACGGGCCGCCTTCTCGGTGAGATGTGGATCGACGCGCTTCAGACAGGCTATTTCCAGGACGTCGCGATCTGGGAGCACAAGCGTTGGCAGGATGAGCCCATGCTCTGTGATGGTGACGGCCCGATCGGCGATCTACGCAAGTGGTACGCGCAGTTCTACACGGACGGCCAATGAGCTATCGCGAAAAGTACGGCAGATGGGCGCTGGTGGTCGGTGGCAGCACCACCATTGGAGAGCAGTTCTGTCGACAGCTGGCGGCGCAAGGCATGGACATCGCCATGGTCGCTCGGCAGCGAGATTTGCTGGAGCAACTGGCTCGCGACATCGAGTCGAGCCATCGCGTGCAAACCCGGGTCGTGGCGTTGGATCTCACAGTGGAGGGCTCAATCGAAGAACTGCTGGCCGCAACAGCCGAGCTAGAGATCGGCTTCTTGGTAGTCAACGCGAACCTGCACAAGATCAACGCGTTCGACGACATAGACGGCGAGCTCAAGCGTACGATGCTGCAGATGAACGCCCTCAATCCCGCGATGCTTTGTCACCACTATGGTCCGCCCATGGTGGCGCGCGGTAAGGGAGCCGTTCTTCTCATCGGCGCAGTGTCGGGGTTGATGGGGCTCCGGAACGACGCGATATTCCAGGGATCAAAATCGTTTCTTCAGGTCTTCGCCGAGAGCCTTTGGCTGGAGTACCGAAGACATGGTGTGAGGGTGGCGGCCAGCTTGGTCAGCGCGATCAAGGGTTCCGCGAGCTACCAAGCAAAGACATCAGCCAGAAGCCGCACCATGCTCAGGTGGGTGGGCAATGAAATGCCGCCCGAGACCATTGTTGCCAAGACCCTGCGATCCTTTGAAAAGAAGGACTACCCAATCATCATCCCGGACCGTTTCACCGCCTTCAACCGCATGGTTTATGCGCTGATGCTCTTGACCAAACTGCTGCGGTTTCGCTGGCTGAATCTTGCCCTCAGCAAAATGACCAACGGCTTCCTCGACGGAGAGGAAGTGAAGAATCCACCGGAATCGTCGAGAAGGCTGGTTCGAAGAGAATAAAAGAACGGTCAGTTCACCCCGCGCGCCTGGTCGCCCCAGAACTGTTTGCGGAGGGCCTTCTTGTCGGGTTTGCCGAGCGGCGAGAGCGGAATCGAGGCCACGAAGTCTACCGATTTGGGTGACTGCACCGCGCCCTTTGCTTCTTTGACCGCCGCTTTGAGCTCCGCGGCCAGATCATCGCTGCCTTCGTGACCCGGCCTGAGAATGACCACTGCTTTGACCGCCTCGCCCCACTTCTCTTCGGGCACGCCGATAACCGCGACCTGTGCGACCGCCGGATGTGCGGAGATCACGTCTTCAATCTCCCTCGGGAACACGTTGAATCCGCCGGTTACGATCATGTCCTTCTTGCGGTCGACGATGTGAAGAAAGCCTTCGTCATCGAAGCGGCCGACATCGCCCGTGTGAAGCCAACCGCCCGCGAGGGCTTCCGCGGTTTGCTCGGGAAGCCCGTTGTAACCTTCCATCACCAAGGGCGCGCGGACACAGATCTCGCCGGCTTCGTCCTCGGCCACCGGTTGGTTGTCGTCATCGAGCAGGGCTAGATGCACCCAGGGGCTCGGCCGTCCGCAGGATGCGAAGCGCTCTGGCTTCGAAAGGTCGTGGTCGGCCTTCTTCAGATGCGTCAGCGCCATCGGGGCCTCGGATTGACCAAAGCATTGGAAGAAGATCTGCCCCCACTTTTCCACGCCCTCTTTGAGGCGGGCCGGGCTCATCGGGGACGCACCGTAGAACAGCGTTTCGAGGCTCGACAGATCCGCCGTAGCAGCTCGCGGATGATCGAGTAGCGGATAGATCATCACAGGAACCAAGAACGTCGAAGTGATCTTGTGTCTCTCGATGGCGTCGAAGAACAAATCGGGTGTGAAACCCTGCAAGGCGACGAATGCACCGCCACTTTGCAGCGTTGGCACGACAAACGCCGCCGCGGCGTGGGACAGCGGAGTGGCGATAAGGAACCGTACCTCCTCGGGCCACTCCCACTCGGCCATCTGAACCATCGTCATGTACGCAGCCGAGCGATAGGGCTGACGCACACCCTTCGGACGCCCGGTCGTGCCACCCGTGTATACGATCGTATTGAGGTCGTTGGGTCCGATGTCGGGCGCGACCAAGGGCTTGGGGTCGAACGTCGCAGCAAGTGCGTTCAAATCTTCCCCGACTTCGGTCGGGCCGAAAGCAAGCAGATGCTTCAAGCCGGGAACGCGCTCCTCGAGCTCGGCAGCCCTTGGAGCAAACACGGTCGGGTCGTAGACCAGGGTTTCGATCTCGGCGTCCTCGAGCACGTATGCTTGGTCCTCGGCGGACCCGAGCGGATGCAGGGGCGTGTTGCACGAGCCGATCAGCATATTCGCGCAAAGGTTGTACAGAACCTCGGGACGGTTCGCCGACAGTACGGCCGTGCGCGAACCATTCTCGATTCCCTTGGACTCGAGCGCCTGCGCAAAACGGCTCGCATGCGCACGGACCTCGGCATACGTGATCGTCGCATCCCCTAGAAACAAGAAGGGCCGTTCGTCGTAGCGATTGAGCCCATCGATGATCAAATGCGGGAGCAAGGGCATGTCGAAAAGTCGTTCGTTTGTCATTGCGAGTTCCTTTGTACTCGATCTTCGTTGCTCGTGTCCTCGGGCGCGAAGCGCCGAACCAGAAATTCCGTGACGGTGTCGGTGAACACGTCATTGCGGTCACCGGCGACCATGTGGTGCGCGTCCGCCAGGTCGACGTATTCGGCGTGCGGTACCATCTCGAGGAACTCCGCTGCGGTTTCGGTGGAAACCAAGTCGCTCAAGCGTCCCCGGATCAGCAGCGCCGGGATATTCAAGTGCCGGACCTTCTGCAGGCGCTCTTTGAGCACTCGGTCATCCTCGTCCGTGTGCTGGCTGGGCTCCCAGGTTCTCAGCATCTTGGGATCCCAGTGCCAGTAGTAGCGTCCGTCTTCCATGCGCCTCAGGTTCTTCGCCAACCCCGAAAGGTCTTTCGGGCGCTTCCTGTGCGGCAAGTACTGCGCGATGGAATCGGCGACCTCTTCGAGCGATGCGAACCCGGTCGTCCCTTCTTTCATGAAGCCGATGATGCGAGCCACCCCATCGGTCTCGAGCCGGGGAGTCACGTCTACCAGAATCACGCCCTTTGCGACCGACTCTTCCTGAGCGGTTTCAGCAAGAAGCGAAGCGATGCCGCCGAGGGACGCGCCGACCAGGATCGGCTTCTCCGCGAGCTGTGCGATGACGTGCTGCAGGTCCTCGACGAAGTGAAAGACCTTGTACTCGCCCTCGTCTGCCCAGCTGCTCTCGCCGTGTCCGCGGTGATCCATGCAGATCGTGTAGAAACCGTGTTCCGCCAGCGCTTCGGCCGTGTTGCCCCACGCGTGCCGCGTTTGACCTCCACCATGGAGGAACAGAACGGGTTGGTGGCTCGGGTCGCCGTGCACATCGGCAGCGATCGACATGCCATTCGGCAGCTCGAACCGGTGGGAGGGGGCAGGGGGTGCGAACGAGCTCGTCATCATCGTCTCACGATACGGGTTCTACGCTGGGCCAGGCGCAGGTTGGATGTGCGTCGGTCAACATGTCGACGACACGGTGGGCAATGCAGCCTGGCAGTTTTGGTGAAAAAGATTGCACGCCCGACGTGAGAAAGAGCAGCACGGCGGGGGTGACCATTCCGAGCAGCATCATCCGCGCGAAAACGATGCGAGGCTCCGACACTCCGTTGGTGACTTCACGGAGCCGCACCTGAACGATCTCCTGAGAACGCGCCAGGGTCTCCCCGACGACATCTTCCGGTACGTTCTGGCGCGGCCCGAACATGATTCCAAGCAAGAACTTCGCCGTCGTTGGCTTCTTGGTCATGTTGGTCAGAACGAACTTCACGAAACGTTGGCACACCTCGAATGGGGTCTTCGCCAGCGAGAGGTCCGCCTCGAGGTCGTCACAGTAGGCCTCGTGCCGATCGTTGATCAGATCGACGACGAGGTTCTCTTTGCTCCCAAAGAAGTGATAGAGACTTGGTGCCGAGGTGTCCGCCTCGCCCACGATGTCGCGAACGCTCGTCGCTGCGAACCCGCGCTCGGCAAACAGCCGCTCCGCGGCCTCGAGGATGACCTCCCGGGTTCCCGTGTTGCGCTGCGCTGGTTCGACTCGCGTCATCAAGAGCCTTGAAAAACCGGTTTCCGCTTTTCCATGAAGGCGGTCGGACCTTCGATGGCATCCTTGGTCTTGAAGACAGGCTGCCCAATCTCGAGGGAGCGGGCGAGTGCGTCCTTGGCGGGTACTCCGTCGTTCTCGATGAGAGATTGCTTGACCGCTCGGACTGCAACCGGACCGTTCGCTGCGATCCGTTCCCCAATTTCGATGGCCTTGTCGAGTGCTTGACCGGTCGGCACGACATGACCGATCAGCCCGTAGTGCAACGCCTCCTCGGCCGTGAGCCTTCGGCCCGCAAGCAGCATCTCCGCCGCGATGGTGTAGGGAATCTGCCTTCGGAGCCGCACGCTCGAACCGCCCAACGGAAACAGGCCGAGCTGCACTTCGGTCACACCGAATACCGCGCCTTCTCCCGCGACGCGAATGTCGGTGCCTTGCAGGATCTCGGTGCCACCAGCCAGCGCATATCCTTCGACCGCAGCGACCAGGGGCTTCTTGGTGAGATAGTGGCGGAGTAGCGCCTTCCAATGGGTATCCGGGTTCTCCTTCATGCGGTTCAACCATTGGTCGTCGGCGTCCCACTTGCCGGACTTCATCGAGCCGAGGTCGCTACCGGCGCAGAACACGCCGCCCGTCCCGGTGAGAATGATTGCGCGAACGTCATCGTCAGCATCGGCTTCGTCCCAGGCGTCGGCCATACGCACCAGCATTTCGATGCTGAGCGCGTTCTTCTTTTCGGGGCGGTTGAAGGTGCAAATCGCGAGGTGACCGCGCTTCTCGTAGAGGAAATGGGGCTCCGACATCAGGCTTCTCCGTGGGTTTCGAGTTGCAGAGCTATAACGAACGTTACATACAGCGTCAAGCATGGGCAAGGCTGCTGACTTGATTCTTGGCAAACCTGTGCTTCAACCGGAGGCGTAGGTGTTCGACCCGCAGCCGCTCGATGACCTCGGAAAGTGTTTGGTTACCGGTGCTGCCGGTTTCCTGGGGAGCCAATTGGTTCGAGCCCTTCTCGACCAGGGCTCCAGCGTCAGGGCAGTCATCCGCAATACCCCCCTCGAGCTAGAGCACCCGAATCTCGAGATCGTCAAAGGCAAGATCGAAGACCCCGGGCGGATGCTGGAGGTTTGCGAAGGCATCGACACGGTGTTCCACACCGCCGCGCACCTAGCCCTTCTCGGGGGCAGCGCTGCTCCTGAGGATTATCGCCAGGTTGCCTATGAGACCAACGTTGGTGGCGTGGAGAACCTCATTGCCGCTTGCCATGCGCGTGGAGTCAGCCGCTTCGTACACACGAGCTCCATCGATGTTTGCTTCAACTCAGAGGCGAATACCGAGATGGATAGCGAGACGCCCTACGCCACCAACATGAGCTGTCTCTACACCGAGACCAAGATAGAGGGGGAGAAGCTCGCCCTCGCGGCAAATGGTCAACAAGGTCTACTGACGACTGTCCTTCGTCCGGACGGTATCTACGGTCTCGGCAACAATGTCATGATGGACGAGATCTTCCGCCAAGTGACCAAGGGGCTGTTGGTGGTGACGATGGGTTATCCTGGCGCGCTCCACGACCACATCTACGTCGACAACTTGGTGCATGCGGAGATTCTCATCGCAAAGCACTTGGTTCCGGGAGGTCCCGTTTGCGGCAAGGCCTACTTCGTAACCGACAACCACCCGCTTCACATGTTCGAGTTCATGCGTCCGTTCGTCGAAGGGCTGGGCTACAAGTTCCCGAAGATCGACATCCCCTCCGCTCCGATGCTCCTGCTGATGCGCTTGTGGCAGTTCCTTCACTTTCGGATCGGGCTTCCGAGGCCGCTCTTCACCCCACACGAGCTCCGGAAGCTCACGATCTCCCACGTCGGGACCAGCGCAGATGCTGGGCGTGACTTTGGCTATGGGCCGATCGTGAGCGCGGAGGAGGCTATGGCCCGGTGCGTGGCCTACTACCGAGAACGGATCGCCAGCGTGAAAGCGCTCGCCCGCCCCAAATAGTCGCACCTACATTGACCCGGGTTGCCTATAGGGCTACTCCCGAGCGGCCACGGTTCCCGTTCGTGGCTTACTTTGAGGAGACGACCCATGCGCCGCCTGTTCGCATTCGCTTATCTATTGCCCGTTTCTTTGCTAGCTGCTTGCGGCAGCGACAGCTCGTTGAGCGAGAAATGCAGCGCCGACAGCACGCTTGCCGTCGTCGAGTCCGTCTTCGAGGCGAGAGGCTGCACGGCTAGCACTTGCCACGGTGCCGATGCTTCCGAAGCGGCCGGCGGCCTGGATCTGCGCCCGGAGAACTTCTACGACAACGTCGTCAACGTCGCGGCCGGCACGAGTGACCTTCCCCTCGTCTTTCCCGGGGACGAGGAGCGCAGCGTTCTCTACCTCAAGCTCGCCGCCAAGACGCTCGACACGAGCCTGGCCGACTACGGGATTTCGGGAGGCGCCATGCCGGCGAGTGCAGACGTTGTGACAGAGCAAGAGCTCGAGGTCGTGCGCGCATGGATCCGCGGCGGCGCACCGCGTGCGGGAGTGGTCACGGCGGCCCTCGACGTCTTCGATTGCGGTTCGGACATCGAGGCATCGCCTAACAAGATTCCGCCGCTACCTCCTCCCACCGCAGACAAAGGTATCCAGTTTCACTCTGGCGGATGGACCCTTCCAGCCGAGTCGGAAAACGAAGTGTGCTTCGTGACCTATTACGACTACACGAGTCGCGTGCCGGCGGACGTGACGCTTCCGTGTCCGGACGTTTACGGCGGGCCGAGCAGAGCTTGTTTCGCCTATTCGAGCCTTCTTCTTGCTCAAGATCCGCAGTCTCATCACAGCATCATCGAGTCCTACATTCCGCCAGCCGATGCCCAGGAGCAATGGGACCCCAAGAACGAGGTCTGGAAGGACTGGCAATGCTTGGGCGGTGACAATGATGGGATGTCTTGCGATCCGACCAGCGCGGGAACGTGCGGTGAGCGCAGTACGTGTGCGACCGCTCCACTTACCTCACTTGCTTGCATCGCCTACCCCAACGGCCCGCAGGAGCTCGGCACGTTCCTTGGCTTCTTCGGGCAGGCCTCGACGCGCCAGAACATCGCGATCGCCCAAGAATCAACCTTTGTCGAAGATCTCGCGCCTGGTGTCTACGGTGTGATGCCCCTCCAAGGCTTCACCATTTGGAACAGCCACTCGTTCAACCTCACCAAGATGGACACGACCGTCGAGCAGTACATGAACTTCACATACATCGGTGCAGAGGACCGAGAGTACCAGCGTGAGGACTTGACCATTCTCAATGACATTTTTGCGATGGGCACCATCGCTCCGTTCACGAGTCGGCAGGCGTGTGCCACGTTCACGTTGCCCGTCGGGTCGCGCCTGGTGACGTTGTCATCTCACACGCACAAGTACGGGCGTGACTTCCGAATCTGGTATCCGCCCAACGATTCATGCGCGGCAGGCCCGGGTTGCGAGGCGCCAGAGCGCGAGCCCGACTACCGAAGCTTCACTTATCAAGACCCCCTCTACCAAAGGTTCGACGAAAGCAGTCCTCTCGAGCTCGACGGCCCCGAGGAGCGGGACCGGACTTTCCGCTACTGCGCAATCTGGGACAACGGCGCGACCGATCCTCAGCAGGTCCGCAAGCATTCAAACCGGCCGGACGCCCGCACCTGCGCGTTCGGAGATTTCACCGATTTCGTCGGACAGTGTGGCTGCCAGCCCGAAGATCGCGCTTGCCTCGGCGGCCCCAACCAGGGAATGAGCTGTAACGGCGACGACTCCGCTTGCGGCCAGGGCGGAGTCTGCGACGCCTGCCCGGTGTGGGGCGGCGTCACCACCGAGGAAGAAATGTTCGGCGTCATCGGCGCCTACTACGTCGTCGACTAATTCCCCAATCTTTCCAACTACTTAGAAAAAGGGGTAGGCGATAGTGTGGGGCTGGTGGGGCGGGACGAATTGCCGACGAAGTCATCCGGCCAAGATCGAGAATTGGTTGAGAAAAAGGGGTCTGACCCCTTTTTCGTGAAAGTCCTTGACCGGTTTGGGGAAGGCCGCTAAAGAAGGCGTCCCTTTGCGTATGAGGATGGGGACGGGAGCCGACAAAGCGGAGTAGTTTTCAGGGCTTAGGCCCGAACAGGCTTCGAAAATGGCTCACGGAATCGTGCTTCAGACGCTCTTTGACAGTTTGCGAGAACAATACACGGGGCACTAGCTCAGGTGGTTAGAGCGCACCCCTGATAAGGGTGAGGTCGCTAGTTCGAGTCTAGCGTGCCCCACCGGCTTGTCTTTTTGCG
>Ga0209567_10001593_pt1 | contig 11497 bp, 8 predicted proteins | sample COG_12_FD_184756 | JGI IMG/M metagenome (GOLD analysis project Ga0209567, IMG submission 184756) | Pelagic marine sediment microbial communities from the LTER site Helgoland, North Sea, for post-phytoplankton bloom and carbon turnover... | ecosystem: Environmental > Aquatic > Marine > Neritic...
AAACAAACCGACCCGCTTACCATCGGCCTCGACCACCATGAGCAGACCACCCTTGAGTTCGGTCATACCGGAATCCATGCCAAACAAAGTACTCACCCGAATGATGGGAATATACTCGTCGCGCAAGCGATAGAATTCCGATTGACCGGTAACGCTGCTGAGCTGTTCAGGTTTCATCTGCAATGACTCGACAATCGAGACCAGCGACACGATGTAGGTTTCTCCACCGATGCGCGCCAGCTGCCCGTCCAGGATGGCCAGCGTTAGCGGCAGGCGGATAGTAACGGTACTCCCCCTGCCTGCCTGCGAATCGATACTGACATTGCCGCCCAGGTCCCTGATATTGCGCCGCACCACATCCATGCCGACACCGCGGCCGGACACTTCGCTGACCTGTTCTGCGGTAGAGAAACCGGGTTCGAAGATCAGGTTGCAAATACGCTGATCCGAAAGCTCCTCGGTTTCGGATACCAGACCTTTCTCTATCGCCTTGTGGAGGACGACTTCCCTGTTGATGCCGGCACCGTCGTCGATAACCTCGATGACGATATCTCCGCCCTCGTGTCTGGCGCTCAGGCGCAGCGTGCCTGTCTCGGGTTTGCCCGCAGCCCTGCGCTTTTCCGGCGTCTCCAGGCCGTGATCCAGCGAATTACGCACCAGATGCACCAGCGGATCGCCGATCTTTTCCAATACCGTCTTGTCAACCTCGGTATTTTCACCGGTTATCTTCAGTTCGATCAGTTTGCCCATCTTGCTGCTGAGGTCACGTACCAGGCGCGGGAAACGGCTAAAGGAGAAGCTGATGGGCAGCATACGGATCTGCAGGACGCTTTCCTGCAGTTCCCGCGTGTTGCGTTCCAGCTGGGCCAATCCGTCCAGCAGGCCTTCGATCATTTTTGAATTGACACCTTCCAGTTGAGCGCCGACCTGGCTGAGCATGGACTGTGTAATCACCAGCTCACCTACCATGTTGACGAGACCGTCCACCTTGTCGATGGCAACGCGGATTGAGCTGGATTCCTTGCCGCCACCGGAGTCCTTGCGCTTGGCGGTTGGTTGTGGGTCTCGGCGAGTATCGATATCTGCGCCGGTTTCAGCCCTAGGCGAAGTACTGCCGGTTTTGTCTTCAAACGCCGGGGAAGCAACCGGTGCCACAGCCTGTGCGGCTTGTGTCTCAGCAATGTCTGCGGTTTTGGATCTGTTTAATGGCTTAATTTCCAGATCACAATCGCCATGGGCCCAGTCGAATACCTCGGTTACCTGTTCCCTGCTGATGTTCCCGTAGAGTTCCAATTGCCAGCCCATGTAGCAGTTTCCCGGTTCCAGTTCTGAAAGATCCGGGAGGCCGGAGATATCCGCCTCGCTGCTCAGCTCGCCCAGCAATGACAGCTCCCTGAAAATCCTGATCGGTTCGTTTCCAGATTGCAGGATATCGGTGTGTGGTTTGAAGCTGATTTTCCAGCCGGCGGCCTGATTATCCGCTTCGGTATCTGCCAGCCCGGTTATTTCTTCACCTGCATCCGGGACCGGTGTTTCCGTGTCACCGGGAGCAGCGAGCATCTCTTGCAGGCGTTTTTTGACAGCATCGATACGCGGCTGATCACCGCCGGTCTTGTCCTTGGCGGAATTGATCATATCGCGCAGGCAATCCACCGATTCCAGTAACAGATCCACGGTAAAGCGCGTCACAGTCCGGCGACCGTCCCGCATCTCGTCCAGCAGGGTTTCCATGACGTGGGTAAAATCCGAGATTTCGGAAAAACCGAAGGATGCACCACCACCCTTGATGGAGTGTGCGGCACGGAAGATGGCGTTTATATCCTCAATATCTGTGCCCTGGTCCAGGTTCAGCAGGCCGGATTCAATTACCTCGAGTCCCTCGAAGCACTCTTCGAAGAAGACGTCATGAAATTCCGAAAGATCGAGTGACATTGCGGCTCTCTGAGTGCGTGCACAGCTATTGATGACCTCATTAACGGCATGGCCAAGTGAAGCTTTAGTGTTTGATTCGGCGACTAAAAAGGGGCGCTTATACCAACCTACACGACACTCGGAAATAATCCGTGAAGCGGGAAGTTGAGATTGAACGGGATCCGAAGCGCTGGGCCGCTCCTGCCCATCCTGCACTCGCGGTATTCCTGCAATCCTGCAGTCATGGAACTGCCAGGAACCGGGTCCATGCCAGTCTCGTCACCTGGTTGCAGGGTCAGCAAGCTGTTATCCATGTAATGACAGACCCGCTTCCTGAACGAGTACACCGGAAATTCCAACTCACTCCTGGTGGTTGCCCTTCACGCGCTGAAACTGGGGACAAGGTGTCCTTCGATCTCATTGGTATTTTTCGTGGAATTCCAGCAGCAGCTGATCACGGCTTATAGTGTCCAGCAGTTGCATCTCGACCAGTATCTCGCCCAGGTAGGGGCGTCTTTCATCCTGGATATCCAGGATTCTGGTCAGATCTCGGTCTGCCAACAACCCGAATTCAACAGCCAGCTCGCCAAAGCGTTTCGTGGTACCTGCCTGTTCCCGGAGAATGCGCATGACTTGCCTGACAGTCAGGAGATTCTCCCCGATGGCAATTGTGCCAATATAGTCCGTCCTGTTGCGCTGGATATCCAGCGCCTCAAGAATCTGTTCATAGGTGACTTCGCCACACTCGACCAAGAACTCCCCGAACCTATGGATTTCCAAGACAGCGCTCCTTGTGTGATATCTGTGAAAAATTACTGTATAAACTTACTTTTTCAAACAACATGTTAACTCTATGCAGTTGCGCGGGGTTTTGCGCAACGGGTTGCCTATACGCCATCAGCTCAACTCGTCCGGCGCATCCGTACCGATCCGCGCTTGGCTTCCTTTCAGAACGAGCGCTGTAACTTCCATCTATTCGCCGGCTGGGATTTCAATGATGAGGACTTCGCCTGGGTGGCGGGGTCAGGGTGAGGTTGAGCATGTGCAATTCTCCTTTTGCCTGGTTTCGATCACGACACGATAACCAATTTCAACACTAACGACACCAGGTGCGCAACAGCTCACCGTGGCCAAGATGCAAATGGGGAGTTTGCCGTGGGTCTATGGGGGGCGGACACAGCATGGGTCAATGCGGTTCTGTCAACTTGGCGGCGGGCATATCTTCACTACTTTGCTCGCCTACAACCTGGTGCATCAAAGCCGCTGCCGGTTGAAGGTGCAAGGAATAGACACAGCTGGGACAAGATACGTGCCACGATGAGTACCCAGGTGCGTATAACCACCAGCCTACGGGGTGAACGCGGTGAGCAAATACACGTACGCAAGAGCTGCCGACCCAGTGCTGATCAGCAAATCCTTCTGCGTGCGCTTGGGCTGGAGTGGCTGCCCGGCAGGACGGAAAAGACAGTGGTTACGCCATAGATGTACAAACTGTAGTGACACAATGGTCGCTTTGATAGCATAACATATTGTTTCTATGCACTATTATTTAGACACCTGACAAAGATGGGTTAACAGGCTTAAGAAGGCTCCATAGATGCCGAAGATCTTTGTAGCAGATCTCAGGTAGCATACGGCACCGATCGTGCCCGGCAGTTGCCTGATTGCGAAAAGGAGAGGGAACTTGGGTAAGTCAGCACTAATGGGCGTTTTGTTGGCAGCAAAATAACGATGCCGCGATCCACGCCAACGGTATGCAACCGTATGATGGCGATTTCGACCGCTGTTGACCGACCCAACGCTGGTTCATACGATGCAGCTTGAGAATCGATTCATGAAGGGAATCAACAAGAGGCTCAGCCTCACGCTCAAATTTGTGCCTCCGATCGTCATTGGCATCCTGGCGATCCAGGTGATTGGAGCAAGCGTGCAGCTCAACGTAGTGAAGCGGGGCAGCCAGGAGCAGGTACAAATAGCTGCCTCGACTCTCAATCAGGAGCAGCAGAGTTTCCGCGAAGTTCAGCTGGCTGCAATAGACTCCAAGTCCCGGATGCTTGGTCAGTTTCTCGCCAAGGTGGCCCCGGACTTCATTACCTCGTTTGATTTTGAATCCTTGAATTCATTTCGGGTCCAGGCGGAACAGGATGCGGATGTGGTTTATGTGGCATTCCTGAATTCTGAAGGTCAGCAGCTTGCCGGAGCCGATATCCCCGGGAACCCGTCGCAACTGGTTGAGAAACGCTATCCCATCGTACTTGACGGACAGGACCTCGGTGTAGTTGTCGTGGGTTTGTCTACCGCCAGGGTGTCTTCCGCGGTCGACGAGAGCAATGCCCGGGTCGTACAAGCCATTACCGAGGCCAGGCTGGCCGGTGAATCAGTAAGTGATCATTTCGCCATGGTTGTAGCTACAGCTGTATTAATCATCGTGCTGTTTATCAGTATGATGGTGTTTTTCCTGTTCCGTGTATTCGTCGTCAATCCGCTGCAGCGAACGGTCAACGTACTCGAAAGAATGGCGGTTGGCGATCTGAGTCAACGCCTCGAACTTGATTCGCAAGATGAAATGGGGGGCATGGCCGCGGCGCTCAATCGGGCGATCGAAGGTATTCGCAACGCGGTACAGGCAGATTCGGAGCGCAGTGCAGCGGAACTCAGGCGCATAAACCAGGCGCTTGACAGCGTTTCTTCCAAGGTCATGGTCACTGACGCGCAGTATAATATCGTCTACCTCAACAATAGCGCCAGACGAATGTTCGAAAACGTTGAGTCCGACATCCGCCAGAATGTCCAGGGATTCGGCGCTCATGACCTGGTCGGCAGCAATATCAGCATGTTTGAGACGGGATCAGGCCACTGGCATGAAGTTCAGACGGTGGAGCGGGATCACGACGGTGAATTCAATCTCGGGTCACGCATCTTCCACACCGTCTCCAATGCAGTCTCTGACCAGGAAAACGAGCGCATCGGTACCGTCATTGAATGGAACGACCGTACCCAGGAGCATGCAGTGGAGAACGAGGTGGAGGGTATTGTCTCGGCTGCGCGTGCAGGCGACCTGACGCAGCGCATCGAAATTGGGCAAAAGAGTGGATTTTTTGCGAGTCTTTCCAGCGGAATCAACGAACTGTTAGGTGTTTGCGAGCAGGTGATCGGGGATGTAGTGCGCGTATTCGGTGACTATGCAGAGGGCGATTTCACTCAACGCATCAATACCGACTACCATGGTGCGTTCGGAGAGTTGAAGCGGCATGCCAATACCACGGCCTCGAAGCTGCACGAAATCACCGACAAAATCTCGGTCGCCGCTAACATGGTGAGCACAGGTGCCGACGATATTTCCAGAGGCAACCTGAATCTCAACCAACGCACAGAGGAACAGGCGGCGTCCCTGGATGAAACCTCGGCGAACATGGAGGAAATGACCTCAACCGTGCATGCGAACGCCGAGCACGCGCAGCGGGCCAATGCACTTGCGACCGATGCACGTACCCAGGCAGAACAGGGCAGTGCCATCGTGGATGACGCCAATAAAGCGATGATGGATATTGAACAGGCAAGTCAGAAGATCGCCAATATCATTGGCGTCATTGACGATATCGCATTCCAGACTAATCTGCTGGCCCTAAATGCAGCGGTCGAATCAGCGCGGGCGGGAGAGCATGGCCGTGGCTTTGCGGTTGTGGCATCCGAGGTGCGCACCCTCGCGCAACGCTGCGCGGATGCGGCGAAAGAGATCAAGTCATTAATAGAAGACAGCGTCGCCAAGGTTCATCAGGGATCACAAATGGTCGACGAATCGGGAACGACACTGCAGAAAATCGTCAAGTCCGTGAAGGAGGTGAGTCATATCATTGCCGAGATCGCCGCCGCGGGCCATGAGCAGAGCGATGGTATCGTGCAGGTGAACAGCACGATTGCCAAACTGGATGTGATGACGAAGCAGAACGCGGCGATGGTAGAGCAGGTTTCGACAGCCAGCCAGGCAATGGAAGAGCAGGCCCGGAAGTTAAACGAGTTGATCAGTTTCTTTCGTTCAGGGGATGCCGAATCCGGTAAGGACGAAAAAACTTGTGTGAGAGCGGCGAGCTGATACCCAAGCAGTCGATGCGGCGCAATGGATTGACGCTCTTGAAGATGCGTTCGACAAGGCCGGCCCGGCGACAGGACGTGACAGGCGCATGTTGCCGGGAAAACTGTATTTATTTATCCAGACTATAGAACCTTTTGGTCCTGCACCTGCATCGAACCGTGCAACTGGTGCGGGTTCCTCTTAGCACGGATGGAGAGTTACCATGAGCAAGCAGTTGACCCACCTGATTATTGCCGTCTTGATTGCCTTACCCGCTTTGGCGCATGCGGAACTGAAGTGGACGGGGTGCGGCATATCGAAAAAGGCGTATATGACAGAATTGGCGGATGCCTTCGAACAGGCCGAGGGCGTAAGTATTCTCGTGTCCGGAGGAGGTGCAACCAAGGGAATTCGGGATACGGCCGCAGGCAAGTCCGATCTGGGGGGGGCTTGCAGGCATCTCATCCTTGAAGATGCCGAGAAAGGCGTGAAACTCCACGCTGTCGCATGGGACGCACTGGTCATCATCACCCATAAGGAGAATGCGGTAGACGATATCTCCTATGAAAATCTGAAGAAAGTATTTTCAGGAGAGATTACTAACTGGAAGGACCTTGGGGGAGAAGACGCTCCTGTCGAAGTCCTGTTACGCAAGGGAAGCATTTCCGGAGTTGGCATGATGGCACGGGAGCTGATTTTCGGTGATGCCAATTACAAACTTGCAGGCTCCCGTGAATTTCGCAGCACGGGCCCCCTGGAAAAAGCGGTAGAGTCCTCTAGGTACGCGATAGCTATTGACGGTATCTCTTCGGCAAAAAAACGGGATCTGAAAATACTGGAATTAAATGGTATAGCGCCTACTGTGGAAAATATATCCAGCGGTAAATATCTGCTCTTTCGGCCTCTGTATATCGCAACCGCGGCAAAAATGACGCCAGACGTGCAGAAATTCATCAAGTTTGTAAAATCACCAGAAGGTCAGGAGGTGATTGCTTCACAGGGAACCGTCACATTGTCCCAGGGAAGCGGCTTGTGGAAACCCTATCGTGAACATATGAAGACCGTTGCCGGAAACAAGAAAGGCGTATTTGAGTGATTTTGTACGGATCTCGCGGCGGTGTCATTCCGCAAACCCGGAGAGATCAAGATCACTCGGGACTGCGCCGATCGCCCCTGCGGCCATCAGCTCAACGCTTCCGGCATCCGTACTGATCCGCGCTTGGCTTCCTTTCAGAACGAGCGCTGTAACTTCCATCTGTTCGCCGGCTGGGATTTCAATGATGAGGGCTTCGCCTGGGTGGCGGGTCAGGGTGAGGTTGAGCATGTGCAATTCTCCTTTTGCCTAGTTTCGATCACGACACGATAACCAATTCCAACACTACTGACACCAGGTGCGCAACAGCTCACCGTGTCCAAGTTACAAATGGGGAGTTTGCCGTGGGTCTATGGGGTGCTGACAAGTTAACTCCAGTCTGCCAAATAATTCCGACGATTGCATTTTCTCATACGGCTACTGCCTTCTCCCAAAACGCAAAGGCACCCTGTCTTGACTCCCGATAATGGCGAGCGGAAACCAGATGACGCCCGAGATTGAAAAGGTAGTATACAGCGGCATGGACATCCAAGAATCGCTGCGCCTGCAGGGCCGATTTGAATCGACTCATCCCCCGCTCCCGAACTCGAGTAGGTTGATGCGACAGTTCAGCGCGATTGCTGGCATAGTGCGACATATCATGAATCGCCCCGGGAGTCAGTTCCCGATGGGCGACACCGTAGCTTCTCAACTTGTCCGTCACGATCTTCCTCGGCTCACCCTGATGGCTCTTGATCAGACGCCTGAAGAACCGCTTGGCGGCCTTGCCATCTCTGCGCGTCTGTAGAAACACATCAACCACCTCACCATCCTGGTCGACCGCTCGCCACAGATAGTGCTGCTTGCCTTGGATTTTGACAAAGACTTCATCAATGAAGAACGTATCGCCGAAACCCTGGTGCCTACGCCGTAGTCGACGGGCGTACCGTGATCCAAATTTATTGCACCAGCGGCGAATCGCTTCATGTGTGACGAAGATCTCTCGCTGAGCCAACAGATCTTCGATGTCACGATGGCTTAAATTGAACCGGAAATAGAGCCAGACTGCGTATTGAATGATCTCCGGCGGAAATCGGTGGCGTTTGTAAAGGCGGGCTTGTTTATTCATCCGCCAATTGTCGCTCAGACGCGGTTATTTGGCAGTACCGAAACTTGGACCGGAATTTACGATATCCTGAGCTTTTAACTTGCCAGTACCGCTCGCCCGATTGACGGGAGTCGGCTAATGAGCGACCCCTTTTGTCACAGAAAGAATTAAACACGCGGACAGTTATGATACCGCCCGCGTGTTGTATGGTTATAAACTCAGTCGCTTGCTGTTAGTTTTGCGTAGCAAAGGCGATAAATTTCTGTTGCTGGGCAGCGACTTCATCACCCATGACTTGAGCTACGGTGCCACCGAACATTTTACCCATCATACCAGCATTCATGGTGCCGATATAGGTCTTGCCATCAGCCTTTTGGTAAACAGAAATGGTGCATGGCATCATTACTGAAACAATGCGACTGTCTTCTTCGCGAAGAATCTTGGACGCATGGTGGGCTTGGCATAGATTGACCAACATGATCGGGGGCAGATCACCACCACCGTGTTTCTTCACGGATTTATGTAAAGGTTTCACGCCAGAAACCACCCAGCCTTCAGCAATGGCATTGGCTTTGATTTTTTCAACGGTTTCTCCGACGCCGTAAGGGCTGAGTGTTTCCTGCAACATCATACCTGGGGCAGACGTCCAGCCAACCAAACCAAGTACCAGAAGACCAGAAAAGAAACCAATTAACAACGACAACGCAGTTTTTTTATTTAACATATCACTTTTCCTTTAGCAGTTAGATTAACGTAGAATATTCAAATTCGCCTGAAGAAGACCGAGAAATTTTCCGGCTTCCTTGAGTAATAATTAGAACATGCTCATGTAAACCGCTCATGTCCAGAAAGCGCCGTTTTGTAAGCGTATATATCCTGGGCCGGGCTGTTAACATTCGTTTACAATGAGAGGTGGAGAAATGCCATGTCGACCCATCCGGATCATATTCTGATCGTCGACGACGACCGGGAGATCTGCCGGCTGTTGTGTGACTACCTGGAAAGAAATACCTTTCGTGCTAGTACTGTAAACAGCGGGAAGGAAATGTGGAGCTGTTTGAGGCAGAAGCAAATCGACTTGATTGTGCTGGACTTGATGCTGCCGGGAGAAGATGGCCTGGAAATATGCCGCAACTTGCGCGCACGCAAGAACATCCCGGTCATCATCCTGAGCGCGCTGGGCGAGGAAACCGACCGAATCGTCGGACTGGAAATGGGCGCGGACGATTACCTGTCCAAGCCTTTCAATCCACGCGAACTGCTGGTGCGCATCAAAGTAGTCTTACGCCGTACACGTACCCTGCCCGCCGCGGACAACGGAACGGAGGAAGCATCTAAACTTCGTTTCGCGGGCTGGACGCTGGACTTGAATAACCATCACCTGCACTCCCCGCAAGGGGTTTTGGTACTGCTCAGCGGCGGCGAATTCCGCCTGCTGCAAACATTGCTGGAACACCCCGGCAGGCCGCTGAACCGTGACCAGTTACTGGAGCTCACCCAGGGTCGCGAAGCAGGTGTATTCGACCGCAGCGTCGATGTTCTCATCGGCCGTTTGCGCCGCCATTTGGGGGAAAACGCCAAATACCCGGAGATTATCCAAACCGAGCGGGGCGTCGGCTACCGCCTGGCCGTACCTGTGGAAAAATTCTGAATGTTGGAACGTATCTTACCGGCCTCCCTGTTTGGCCGTCTTGTTATCGTGCTCCTCGCCGGACTGTTGCCGGCACAATTGTTCAGCAGCGCGTTGCAATTTCAAAGCTGGCAGCAGCAAGTAGCGCAAGCCAAGGGTCTACACCTGGCACAACACATCGTCAACAGCGTAAAGACCCTGGAGTCTGTTGCGGCCACGGAGCGCCCGCTGATCATTAGAGCGTTGAATTCGCCGCGTTTGAGGATCTTTCTAAGCGCTGCACCTGGTCCCGCGCAATGTATACCGGCGTCGGAGATACCGGATTACGCCCGGAGTTTTCATGACTTTCTGAACTATGCTTTTGAGCAAAATCATACGTTCTGCATGATGGCCGCGGACGCCGGGGAAATTCCGGCACCCTCCGCGGTAATTGTCTCGCAAGACCCTGACTACATTAATCGCTTCCAATGGTATGGCCGCACTTTTCTGGTGGAGACACAACTTCAGGATGGTACCTGGCTGGGCGTAGAACACCGCACCGGTTCCGACCATGCCTTGAGTTGGCCCCTACGTTTGCTGCTCACTCTGGGCTTGATGATGACGGTGGTCATCACCCTGTCGCTACTCGCGGTACGCCATCTGACCCGGCCGCTGCATCTGTTAGCTCAGGCTGCTTCGGATTTGGGTCGTGACATCGAACAGCCGCCGCTGGCGGTACAAGGACCACTGGAAGTACGCCGCGCTGCGCAGGCTTTCAATACCATGAAAGCGCGCCTGCAACGTTTTATCAAGGACCGCGCGCGTTTTCTCAGCGCCATCTCACACGACTTGAAAACCCCGGTGACACGTTTGCGTTTGCGTGCAGAAATGCTCGATGATGAAAAAATACGTCACGCGCTTATTAAAGACCTGGATGAAATGCAGGAAATGATCAGCGCCACCATGGATTTCATGCGCGGCGCGGAAAACCCTGAATGCGCCCAAATGATGGATCTGTGTGCCTTGTTGGAGAGCATCCAGGGCGATCAGGAAGCGATGGGGCATACGGTAAAAATCAACGGCGATTCCATTCCGCCTTGTCCTGTACGTCCACTGGCCTTCAAACGGTGTTTGGAAAACCTGATTGGTAATGGCGTCAAATATGGAGAATCCGTCGATATAACCATAGAACGCCAGGAAGACGACATTCTCATCCATATCGTTGACCACGGGCCGGGGATCCCAGAAGACAAATTGGAAACCGTATTCGAACCATTCTACCGCCTCGAAAGCTCGCGAAATCGCGACACCGGTGGCAATGGCTTGGGGCTCAGCATCGCCCGCAACATCGCCCGCGCGCACGGCGGCGATCTTCTCTTGCTCAACTCACCCGGCGGCGGCCTGGAAGCGTTGCTCAGCCTGCCCTGCCTGACCACTGAAGACCGCCGCTATGAGGAAACGAATTGCGGAGGCGAAGACCAGGACGTGCCTGGTTACGATGACGGGCGTTGAATCTCTGTATTGGTGACGGTACTCAAGCGTGTCGCTACCTCCGGGTAGAGACAGCCATTGCTGGCCATCCCCCGTATGGTGCAAAAACAGAATCCTTGCTTTCAAGCTGCTTCCCGATAGTAGTAATTGAGCATACCACCAAGCCGTTCACGACATTGAATGGGCTCATTGATTGAACTGACCGTTGCAAGTGGCTCCAGCAATCGATTCCCT
>Ga0209567_10001595_pt1 | contig 11492 bp, 13 predicted proteins | sample COG_12_FD_184756 | JGI IMG/M metagenome (GOLD analysis project Ga0209567, IMG submission 184756) | Pelagic marine sediment microbial communities from the LTER site Helgoland, North Sea, for post-phytoplankton bloom and carbon turnover... | ecosystem: Environmental > Aquatic > Marine > Neritic...
CGATGACATCGCGGGCAACGGGATGGAGCTCGTCGAGCAGTTGCTCACGATCTACCAAAACTATGGGCTGACCACGCAAGTCCTCGCCGCGAGCATTCGCCATCCCCTTCACGCCGTGCAGGCCTCGCTCATCGGCGCGGACGTCGCGACGATTCCCCATAAGGTCATCCTCCAGCTATTGAAGCATCCCTTGACGGACATCGGCCTCGAGCGGTTCTTGGCTGACGCGAAGAAGATCCCGACCGGGTAAGACACGGCGAGTCGCGAACCTCACCACGAGTCATGCATGCGACCCAGAGTCCTCGTCGTCTATAAGAAGAGCACCTACCAGCGCTACGTGGGTCGCGCGCAGGCGCGGCTTCAGGAGCTGATCGAGCACAGCGATGTTTCGGTCGAAGGGCTGCTTCACGAGCACGAGGTCCATCAGGCGACGCTGCAGAGCGCGAAGCAAGCGCTTCGCGACTTGGGGGCGCGCGCGATCCTTCGATACCGCCCCGAGCCGATGCCCGAAGAGGGGTCCTGGGACTTCATCGTCACGCTCGGAGGGGATGGCACGCTCCTGTGGGCCTCCCATCTTGCGGACTCTTCGACGCCGATGCTGGCGATCAACAGCGCGCCGGATACGAGCGTCGGCTACTTTTGCGCAGGGGACGCTCACGACGTCAGTGAGGTGCTGGCTGCCGCCCTCGATGGAAGCCTGAAGTCGAGCCGTCTTGCGCGGATGCGGGTCGATGTGGGCGACAAGCTCATCTCGACACGCGTGCTCAATGACGCGCTCTACTGCCACGAAAGCCCCGCTGCGACCTCTCGCTACATTCTGAAATTCGGCGGCGAGCAGGAGCGGCAAATGTCGAGTGGGGTCTGGGTCGGCCCGGCGGCCGGTTCAACGGCCGCGCTTCGCTCGGCTGGCGGCAAGGTACTTCCGGTAGGCTCGCAGAAGATACAGTTCGTCGTCCGCGAGCCGTATCGTGGTGTCGACAACAAATATCGGCTCGTCAAAGGCATGTTGGCGCGCGACGAGGTACTCGAGATCACCAGCCGCATGACCAAGGGGCGGATCTTCCTCGACGGTACCCAGAAGGTGTACGCCGTCGGGATTGGCGACCGGATTCGGCTGACTTTGTCCGACGAGCCGCTCACACTTCTGGGGCTGAGGCGGCGGACGGACGGCTCGAGCAAGGTCCCGCGATTGAAGTAAATTGACCAGCGAAACACCTGAGCGTTAGGTAGTAGTCCGTGCCGCGCTATCGCAGCCACATCGCCCTCACGGTTTGGCCCCTCGGCGTCCTTTTCGTCTTGGAGCTGGCCCGGCTTTGGCCTGCGCTCCGCGGCGGAACCTCGTTTGCCGAAGCGTCGCCTGCGAGCTGGTTTGCGCTCCTCACCTGGACAGTGCTGATCTTGGGTTCGCTCGGAGCCTACGCGCGCGGCTGGAGCATTATCGGGTCGGAGGCCGCCCAAAGCGCCGGGCCCTACCGGTCGCACGGCTGCTTGCGGCTTCAGAGGCTGGCCGGAGGGCTCGCGTGGGCTCTCGTCGTCTCACAGCTCGTCCTGCACTGGGTCATGACCGTCCGCGTGGGACCGGTCGCCATCAGTCAGTACGAGCTATTGCGCGAGTTTCTGTCACGCCCAGCCGTCATGATCTTCTATGTGCTCGGGCTCGGCGCGCTCGGGCTCTTCCTGTCGCAAGGAATCGCGGCTTCGTTTCGTGCCTGGGGTCTCGCACAGCGGCCTGAAAGTTCACGCTGGCTCGAAATCGCCAGTACCTTGACCTCGGCTGTCATGTTGCTGATGGCGATCAACGTCCTGAGTCACTTCGTGACCGGGCGCGCATACTGGATGGGCCCGTGAGCGTCGCGCGAATCTATGCCATTGCTCTGAACACCTATCGCGAAGCCGTGCGCGACCGCGTCTTGTTTGGCGTTCTCGTGCTTGCGGCGGCCGTCCTCGCGCTGACCTTGGCGCTGGGGGAGCTTTCGCTCGACCAGCAGATGCGGGTCGTCACCGATCTCGGGCTCGCGTCGATCTCGCTGTTTTCGGTGGTGGTTGCGATTTTCCTCGGCTCCTCGCTCCTTTACAAAGAGATCGAGCGGAAGACGCTGTACGTGATTCTTCCCAAGCCGATTGCGCGCTTCGAATTCTTGCTGGGCAAATACTTCGGCATCGTCGCGACCTGTGCGGTGTTCATCGCGATCATGGGGGCCCTCCAGCTCCTGGTGACCGCCATTCAAGCAGAGGCGTCGGTCACGCTCGTCATCGCCGTTCCCGTCGCCCTGCTGGTCGGTCTCGGCATTGCCTTGCTGGTCGCCAAAGACCGAACGCTGGTCGTGCCAATTTGGTCCCTGGTTGCGCTCGGCGCGTCGGCTTGGATTTGCTCGACGGTGGATGTCGAGCTCTTTCAGCTGCTCGCTTCCCTATTGCTGAGCCTGGGCGAGGTGCTCATTTTGACGGCGGTAGCGCTCTTGTTTTCATCGTTTTCGACTCCCTTTCTCACTGGTGCGTTCACGTTCGGGGTTTGGCTGGTTGGGCGGGCGGCACACGACATGGTCGCGATGGAGACTCGGGTTCTGAGCCCTGCTATGAAGTCCCTGCTCCGTTGGCTGGCCGAGTTCCTCCCCAACTTCAATCTCTTCGTCCCGGGTCGAAACACCCTGGTAACCAAGACCGCCGCTTACGGCGAACCCTTGACCTACCTTGCAACGTCGATGGGCTACGCAATCCTTTACGCCGGAGCCACGCTCTTCATCGCGGCGCTGATTTTTCGTCGCAGAGACTTCTTGTGAGCTCCGTCTGGGCGCGCTCTGGCATCGTGGCTGGGATCGCGATCATCGCCCTGCTCGCCCTGCTCTTGGGACGCGTCGCATCCGAGTCTCGCGGGGAGCTCGTCGCGGCAAACGCTTACCGCAACGACGGTCGTCCCAGCCGAGCGATAGAGCACTACCGCCGCTCCATCCGATGGGCCCTGCCACTGAGCCCCTACCACACCGAAGCGATCTCCGAATTGGAATCCCTCGCCAAGGAGCTCGAGGCCGAGGGAGACCGCGACCTCGCTCTTTTGGCATGGCGGTCGCTCTCGGGCGGCATTGCGGCTACTCGAACGCTCCATACGGGCTCTCACCCGGCGCGCGAGAATGCAAACGACCAGATTGCTCGTCTCCTTGCCATGGATCGGAGCGCTGCCGTCGATGCTCGTCTGAGCCCTGAGCAGCTAGCTGCCGACCACCGCCGCCTCCTCAACGATGAGGTGTCTCCCGATCCGTTCTGGGGGCTCGTGCTCTTGCTGGGAATGGCCGTCTGGGTCGGGGCGTTGGTGCTCTTGGCGCGGCGCGGTTTCGACTCGGCCGGACGCTTTCACTGGGCCACCGCGCAGGGCCCGGTTTGGGGCGCCCTGCTGGGCTTGGTTTCGTTTGCTGTAGGACTGCTCTTCGCCTGAAGTTGCCCGAACTTGGGCCACGGGGTAACAGGGGGCGTCGTGGATAGCATCCGAATCGTTGGGGGAAACAGGCTCGTCGGCTCGGTGCCGATCAGCGGTGCAAAGAACGCGGCGCTGCCCATCATGACGGCGGCCCTCCTGGCGGACGGCGAGCATGTGTTTCGCAACGTCCCCAATTTGCGCGACGTCCATACGATGACGCGACTTCTACAGCGGCTCGGCGCGGAGGCGGAGTACGAGGACGGCCAGGTGCACGTCAGCCTGTCTGGCGCAATCGAGCCTACCGCCCCGTACGACCTCGTGAAGCAGATGCGCGCCTCGGTCCTGGTACTCGGTCCGCTCGTGGCGCGCTGCGGACGCGCGGTGGTCTCCATGCCGGGCGGCTGCGCGATTGGAGCGCGACCCATCGACCAGCATCTCAAAGGACTCTCCGCGATGGGTGCGGTGGTCGAGTTGCACCATGGCTACGTCGAGGTGACCGTCCCCGGTGGCCGGCTGAAGGGCTCCGACATCAACTTGGACTTTCCGACACACACCGGGACCGAGAACCTCATGTGTGCGGCGGTCTTGGCGAAGGGGCGTACCACGCTCACGAACTGCGCCCGCGAGCCAGAGGTCGAAGAGCTGGCCCGCGTCCTGAACAAAATGGGCGGTCGCATCGAAGGCGCTGGAACGTCCGTGATCTCGATCGAGGGCGTTGAATCACTTCATCCGATCGACCATGCGATCATTCCGGACCGAATCGAAGCCGGGACCTTCATGGTTGCCGCTGCTGCGACCGACGGCGACCTGCTTTTGCAAGGCGTGGGCTTCGAGCCCCTCGAAGCGGTGATCGCGAAGCTCCGGGAAGCCGGCGCAGCCGTCGAGCGCGAAGGCGACGGAATCCGGGTCGTTGGTTCGCGTCCGATCCGCCCGACCGACGTGATCACGCAGCCGCACCCTGGTTTCCCGACCGACATGCAAGCGCAGTTCATGATGTTGATGTGCCTCGCAAAAGGCACGAGCCGAATCACCGAAACGGTATTCGAGAATCGCTTCATGCACGTCTCGGAGCTCAACCGGATGGGCGCCAAGATTCAAGTCAATGGCCGAACGGCGACCGTACAGGGCGTGGATAAGCTCGAAGGCGCAGAGGTGATGGCCACCGACCTTCGCGCCAGCGCGTCGCTGGTCGTGGCGGGGCTGGTTGCCGAGGGCACCAGCTACGTCCGGCGGGTCTATCACCTCGATCGGGGCTATGAGCACATCGAGGAGAAGCTGGCTCCGCTTGGAGCCCAGATCGAGCGAGTAGCTGGAAATGCCTAGACGCAACAAGGACACCATCGTCATTGCCGTTCCCAAGGGGCGGGTTCTCGAGCAGCTCAGCAGCCGGCTCGAGCAAGCCGGGATTCCAACTGACGCGCTGACGGCGAAGAGCCGCAAGCTCGTTCGCGAGGATAAGGAAACCGGGCTGAGCTATCTCTTGCTCAAGCCCGACGACGTGCCGACCTACGTCGAGTACGGTGCGGCCGATTTGGGCGTCGTGGGCCGTGACGTGTTGATGGAACGGAACTACGACGTCTTCGCGCCGGTCGACCTCGATATCGGCAAATGTCAGATGATGGTCTGCGGTCGTCCAAACGAGCCCATTGCCGGCAAAGGAGAACGCCCCCTGCGTGTCGCCACGAAGTTCCCGCACATCGCCGAACAATACTTCCGCGCGAAGGGCACGCCCGTCGAGCTGATCTTCTGCCAGGGCTCGGTCGAGCTCGGTCCCTTGACCGGGCTTGCCGACGTCATCGTCGACCTCGTCGAAACCGGCGAAACGCTTCGCCAGAACGGGCTCGTCCCCCTCGAGAAGATCGCGGACATCAGCTCGGTCGTGATCGCCAATCGCGCAGCACTGAAACTTCGTCGAAGCAAAATCCAGCCGATCCTCGACGCGCTTCGCGGCTAGGCCGAACTATGCTCCGTTTACGTATGGCAACCGACCCATCCTGGATCGACGTCGTGCTCGGCGATTTCGATGGCTTCCTCGTCGACCACGCTGCATGCGAGCGAAAGGCCTCGGCGACGGCACTCAAGCTCGTCTCGCACTACTCGGACCGCACTCTGCTCGTGCGCGAGCTGATTCCGTTCGCGCAGGAAGAGCTCGAACACTACGCGCAGGTCATGACAATCATCCTCGACCGGGGTCTATCGACGCGGGTCGACGAGAAGGACCCATACGTAGGCGCGCTGATGGGGCTGATCAAGCGCGGGCCGGAGCAGTATTTCCTCGATCGATTGCTCGTGCTCGGAATCGTCGAAGCGCGGGGCTGTGAGCGCTTTGGCATGGTAGCCGACGCCCTCGAACCGGGGCCGCTGAAGGACTTCTACGCGGACATCACCCGTTCGGAGGCCAGGCACCACGGCTTGTTCGTTCGCCTGGCGCGCGAATACTTTCCCGCGGAAGGCGTGCAGGCGCGGCTGGACGAGTTGCTCGGCGCGGAGGCCGGGATCGTCGAACGGCTACCTTTGCGCGCGGCCGTTCACTGACCACGTTTTCGAGTACACCAGGCCCCCCGTAGGGCAGTGTCTGTGTCAGGGCCGGTGCCAGTGCCAGCGCCCGCGCCAGTGCCAGTGCCAGCGCCAGCGCCAGTGTCAGCGTCAGTGACCGACCTAGATCCGTTTTCGGTACATCACCCGGATCTCGCGGAACCCGAGGGCATCGTGGGCGCGCCTCGCTCCTTCGTTGGCCGACCAGGTCGCCGATTCGATCACCTCGCAGCCAGCCGCTGCGAAACGCCCTTCGAGCTCGCGCAGCAAGGACGCGCCCAGCCCGGTGCCCCTCGACTCCGGCACGACGTACCAATCCTCCACGACGCCCCTGTGCGGCAATACGCGCCTTTGCTCCACCCTGACTCGACCGGTGATGTATCCGACGGCGACGCCCTGGGATTCGGCCACCAGGACGTGACTGCTCGGGTCGTCCAGGAGCGCCTGGAGGTCGTCGCGGAGAATGCGCTCGTAGTCCCGATACTCGATGAGCGGGCGGTCTTGCTCAGCAACGACCTCGTCGCGGTGGGCTTGATAGAGGCTCTGGTGAAAGCTCATCAGCATCTGACGGTCGGAATCATCTGCCTCGCGGACTTCGAACGTCGGGACCATGAGCCTGAACCTAAGCGGTTCGACGGGCGAGTGGTAGCGGCTAGCGCACGCGAATCGAATGCCGGATTCGACCGAAGGTCTTTCGACCGATCCCCGGGACCCGAATGATGTCCTCGATGCGACGAAAACGTCGCTTTTCCCGCTCGGCGACGATTGCCTCGGCGCGGCTCGGGCCGATGCCCGGGAGCTTCACGAGCTCCTCGGGCGGGGCCTCGTTGATGTTGATGCGCAGGTCCTGCTCGACGCTTGGCGGCCCCTGATCAGGGGGGCCGACGCCGCCGCCGACCGCTCCGGCTGGCGCTGCATGAAGCGCGCTCACCGCGAGCAGCAGAACGAACAGCCGCTTCATCAGGCGGCCTGGTCACGCGAGGCGCCCTCGCGGGCTTCCCTTGGCTGGTAGTCTCGGATTTGAAGCTCGCCGTTGACCGGCATCGCGTCGAGCCGAACGTTGAGGCTTCCGTCACGATTGACGAACGCTGCACCCACGCGCACCCAGAATTTCCGACCGTCCTTGTTTCGCTCCACCACGGTGTAGGCAATCTTCACTTTGTTTTCTTCGAGCATGTTTCCTCCTGCTTGAAATGAGAGACGAGCTCGATGCACACGCAGTGCCAGGGGTCGGTCGAGTGATCCCGGGTAGCTACGCGGTGTGAATTGGCGAATCGGCGGCGTGGCAACGGCGGCCGCCGGCCAATCGCGGTTGCGGTTTGGTTTGTTGGCCGCAGAAGTTCCTGTCAGTATCCCGCCGACCAGGGGGCAGAAGGAGCCAGATGAAGATTTCACTTTCTGAGGGCACGTGGGACAAATCGACCGCAGACATCGTCGCGCTCGCGGTTCCATCGGGGAAGACCAAGCTCAACCGTGCCTTAGGGCGCATCGAAGCCGTCACCGGCAAGGGCAGCATCAAGCCCCTTGCTTCGGATGAACGCTTTGCGGGGAAGGTCGCGCAAACCCTCAAAGTCGTGGCCGCAGGCAAGGCGAAGGCTCGCTGGCTCTTGCTCGTCGGTGTGGGTGACGAAGAAGACGCAGAAAAGATCGCCTGGAACCTCGGGCATTCGCTGGCTTCGGCTGCCCGCGCGCAAAAGAGCGCGGCTGTCGAGCTTCCGGTCGTCAACGTCGAGACCGTTCGCGCCGCCACGCAGGGGCTCGTTGCCGGAGCCTATCGCTATACCGAGTACAAGAGTGATAAGGAGGCGGCCGCAACGCTCAGCTCCGCCGTCATCGTCGGCGCCCCAAAGGCTGGTAAGGGTCTGACTGCCGCCATCCGCGCGGGGAAAGCCGTCGCGGAGAGCGTTAACTTCGCCCGTGACCTCGTCAACCGACCACCGAATGACCTGAATCCAGTGACCCTCGCGCGTGCCGCCTCGAGCGAGTCACGAAAGCTGGGCTTGTCCTGCCGCGTCTGGAACAAGGCGCGAATCGAGAAAGAGGGGATGAACTTACTGCTGGCGGTCAACAAGGGCAGCGCGATCGAACCGCGGGTCATTCACGTGGTGTACAAGCCAGCGCGCCCAAAAAAGAAGGTGGTTTTCGTGGGGAAGGGCCTCACCTTCGATGCGGGTGGCCTTTGCATCAAGCCGGCAGCTTCGATGGTCGACATGAAGTGCGACATGGCCGGTGCCGCGACCACGTTGGGGATCGTCTTCGCCGCGGCGCGACTCAAGCTCCCGGTCGAGGTACACGCCGTCATCGGCTCTACCGAAAACATGACGGGTGCAAAGGCTTACCGACCCGGCGATGTCTACAAGTCGCTGGAGGGCAAGACCGTGGAGGTCATCAACACCGATGCCGAGGGGCGCTTGGTGCTTGCCGACGTGCTCACCTGGGCGGTGCGCAAACTCAAACCCGACTACATGATCGATCACGCCACCCTCACCGGCGCGTGCCTTGTGGCACTGGGCCCGTGGCGCGCGGCGCTCTACACCGACGACGACAAGTTAGCGTCGAAGTATCTCGACGCCTCCGATGGGGAGGGCGAGTCGTTCTGGCGCCTGCCGCTCGATTCGGATCTTCGCTCGACGCTCAAGAGCTCCATAGCCGACTTGAAACACGTGGGCGGCCGCTATGGGGGCTCGATCACCGCTGCGCTCTTCCTCAAAGAGTTCGTCGGCGACGCCACTTGGATGCACCTCGACATCGCCGGTCCGGCCTTCGTCGACCGGCCGCATGGGCGCCTACCCAAAGGGGGAACGGGCTTCGGCGTCGCGACTGGAGTCCGATTTCTCGAGGGGATTCGGTAGACTGCCGAGCTCAGAGACGGTACGGGAAGGTGACCTTGAACGATGACTGCTTGAAGCGGGGGACGCGCGCTCGCTTCACCGCCGACTCGATGCAGGACCCGACCGGGGTGCCCTTGAAGGGCCCCGAAGCGACCTTCGCACCACTTGCGCGGCCGGTCTTTCCGCTAAACGTGACGTTCACGGTGGCTGTTCCGCCGCTGTCTTTCTTGCACGCCTTCACACCGCCACTCACACCCTGAAGCGCGGTCTTCACGTCGTTTCGTGACGGCGCGTCGGGGAGGCTGGAGCTGTCCCGGCTGGAGGACGCGCTGGTTTGCTTCGGCTTTGTCTTCGGAGACGAGCCGCCTACGACCTCGTCCATGAGTGCGTCGAGGTTTCCGCTGCGCTTTTTCGGTGCCGGAGCGGGCTCGGGCGACGAGCTCGTCGTGCTCTTGGCCGTTCGCGGGCGTCGCTGCGTGTTGCTCGCGCTGCGCTTCTTGGGCGCCGGCTCCACCAGCTCAGGTGCGGGCTCCGGTGCGTTGTCCTCGATCGTCGCGGCTCCGATAGGCTCTGCGGCCTCTGCGGCCGCGAGCGCCTCGTCCGGAGGCTCGATGGGCGCCTGCGCTGAGGCTGCCGCCGCATTGGAGCCCGGAATCGCCACGGCGGGGGCGGCTTGGTTTTCCGCCGTGATTTCGAGTGCGTCTTCCTCGGAGCCTCCGAGCGCCATCCCGACCCCAACTCCCGCGCCGACGATCGCGATCACCGCGATCGCGATGCCGCCGATCCAGAGCCAGCGATTTCCATAGCTCGTATCATCGGGTGCCGGTCCGAGCAGGGGCGCGCCAAACGCAGCACCGCCACCGGTTCCGATGGCCAGAAGATCATCCACCGCCTGGGAAGGCGCGGCACGCGTTCCCGGCGTCGTGGACTTCGCCAACGCACGAATGTCGATGAGCCCCGAGCCTTCCCCGGATGGAGGAGGAGCGCTTTGAGCGCCAAGCGATGCACTGGGAGGCTGGCTCGCCATCGACGCGGAATCAGCCGGCGAGCCCCCGCGCGACGCGAGCTGTTGTAGATTGCTGAGCGAGAACAAGACCGAATTCTCATTGCGTTGGCCGGTCATACGCTGAGGCGCGGACCCGCCCATCGCGCCCCCTCCGAGCGAAGCGCCTGCGTCGTTGGAGCCTGCTGCCACTGGCGAATGCTCGACCCCAGCCGGCGCCGGCGTCGGGCTCTCGTCAAAGCCGGCAAACATGCTGCTGTTCGTGTCGATCTCGCTCGTGGGCTCGCGGCCATCGTTGTTGCCAAACAGATCACCACCTGCACCAAACGCCAACGTGTCGTCGGTGGCAGCCTGCGGTTTCGCTCGCGATGCGGCGCCGCCAAAGAGCTGCGCGACCTCGGGCACTTCGCTTGCGACTCTCCAGTCGTCGAAGCCTTCGTTCCAAACGTAGGATTCGAGACCGACGCTGCCCTTTGCAAACAGTTGACTAAGGTCGATCGGAGCCAATGGCCCCTTCTGCTCACCGTCGACGACGATGTACCAAGTCGCATCGCCTCCGCGATCCGATGTCGCGCTCTGTTCGTTACCAGCGTTCGCGTTGGTTTGGTCGCCGCGAACCTCCAGAACCGATGAGCACTTCTTGCATCGAATCTTGAAGATTTTTCCAGCGACCTTTTCGTCGGCGATGGAGTATTTCGCCCCGCAGCTATCGCAAACGATCTTCATCTATTGCCCCCGTCTCCTCTCCCCCCAAGACCGCTCGACTGACACCTCGAGCTGCTCCGGATCGAAGATTCCCCTTTACGACCGCGATCATAGCGGTCATTTCCTATGCCAAGCAAGAAGTCCACCAAGGTTGTTCCCGCGTCATTGGACCCCGGCTCCCTGGAATCCTTGGCCTTTTTTTCAGTTTACCGCCACGAGCTCGGTGCCGTCCTGGCCGCAGAACAAGTGGGCCGACGCGTCGCGAATCCCACATTCCGGGCAGATCTTGTGCGTGTCGAGCCCCAGGGGAGGTCGGGTCGAGCTGGCGGCGCCGTAGAGGCCGTAGGGCACCAATTCGTCGGCATCTTCGGGGCAATAGCTCGAATCGAAGGGATAGCCGCGCCGGCAGGTCGGGCAAATCATGCCCTGGGCGAACGGCCCCGAGGAAGGGCCTTCCATCAGCTCGGCCCCGTCGCGGACACAGAAGCGATTCCGCGTCGGATACTCCGAGAGACACACCGGGCAGCTCTTCGATGGGGTGGGCTCGGGCTCCTCCGCCGGCTGCGAGGCGCGAGCTCGGGGGTTTTCTCCCTGTACGTCAGGACGCCGGCCGTCAGGCGACTCCCCCGACGGCCTTCGCCGACCCCGCCGGAGCCGTGCCGGCGCGACCAACGCGACTGCGAGCATCACCAGAGCAGCGACGGACCAGGCCATCTAGGAATTGTGCAGGATCGGCAAAGCCCGGGGCCACAAAAGCGCTAGCCGCCATGAAAAATCCCGGGACGCTTGGCGACCCGGGCTTCGTCTGTGGGGCAATGCTGCCTAGAGGTTCAGAGCTTTTTGACGGCCTCGGTGAGCGCAGGGACCGTGTCGAAGAGATCGGCGACTAGGAAGTAGTCCGCGACCTGAGCGATCGGCGCTTCCTTGTCTTTGTTGATCGCGACGATGGTCTTGCTGCCCTTCATCCCGGCCAAGTGCTGGATGGCCCCCGAGATGCCGATCGCGA
>Ga0209567_10001596_pt1 | contig 11486 bp, 11 predicted proteins | sample COG_12_FD_184756 | JGI IMG/M metagenome (GOLD analysis project Ga0209567, IMG submission 184756) | Pelagic marine sediment microbial communities from the LTER site Helgoland, North Sea, for post-phytoplankton bloom and carbon turnover... | ecosystem: Environmental > Aquatic > Marine > Neritic...
GCCCGGTGCTCGAGATGATCGAGGATCCTTCGGATCACGACTGGGTCTTCGATACCGGCAATCACCTTGACAACGCCGCCGCACTGCTCACAGGTTTCGATACACATCTTGAATGTGCGCTTGAGGCGTTGCGCCCACGTCATGGCGGCGCGGTGTTGGGCGAGCGTTTTGGCTTCGTCGGTGGTTCGTTTACCGCGCCCGGCCGCTGTCCAATTTAGCCGAGAGCGGATTCCGCTACCTCGACCATCGTGCCGACCTGACCGTTGCGGTAGGAAGCCGGGTTACTGCCAGCTGGACCGGTCGGTCTAGGGCCTGCTCCAATTGTTTTGCGATCACTGTCAGATCACCAGTCTCGATGTTTTTGGAAGAAGAGATGGCCGCAGTGACCCGCAGCCGACCGTCGTCGTCTTCGACTACCGACCACTCGACCAGGCGTGCCTCCGCGCCGATTCCGGCCACATGCTGGGTGAGGTGATCACGCACCGCCGACTCTGCGCGCGTTTCTTTGATCTTGCCCACGGACAGCACAATCAGCTGCGAAAAGACCGCCAGAGTAACCAGACCCGCAACCAGAAACCCCCGCTGAAACGCCTGGTACCGTTTCGTATCACGTTCGCGGACGGGCGGTGGGTGAAAACCCAGAAGCGTGAACACGAGTCCGCTCGCGAGAGTGATGGCGGCGAGATTGGTCGCAAAAAGCAGAAACGCCCCGTAAGCACCCACGAGCATTCCCATCCCGGCGAACAAGCCAACGGTCGCGAGCGGCGGCACTAGAGCGACCGCGATAGCCACGCCGGGCAAAGCGGCGGACAAGTCTTTTCGGCACAGGGCGTAGGCGGCAGCGAACCCGGATACGGTAGCGACCAGAAAGTCGAGCACGCTCGGCTCGGTCCGGGCCAGCATCTCGGTAGTCGGTTCGTTGCCGATGTTGAGAATGCCCATCAGCAGGCCGACCAGTATGGCCAGGAGAATACCTCGCAGCGAGGCCTTTGCCGCCGATCCGAAGAATCGAAAGTCACCCTGGACGATGGCCAGCCCCATGCCGATGATGGCTGACATCAGGGGAGCAATCAGCATCGCACCGATGATGACCGCCGGACTGTTCAGGATCAGTCCGACGGACGCAATGCTGGCCGACGCCCCGATCATGATGAAAAAGTCCTGGGTCGGGCGCGCGGAGCGGCGTATTTCCCGGTAGACATCGATCCTTTCATCGGAGCTCAGGGTCGGCAAGAATCGGTCGCCGCGGGTGAACAAACTGGAGAGCAGAACTCCGAACCATCCCTGATATGCTCGAAGCACGACGGAGGACTTTGTCGTTTGGTGAATGAGCGCGCGTTGCACCTTAGTCAGGATAAGAGTGGCTGTATCCCCCATGGCGGCCCGCAGAAACACGAACCCCTGGCCCACACCCATCACAATGATGTCGTGATGCTCCGCCTCATCCACTAGGAGATCGACCGGCTCCGGGCCGATCAGCAGTTTGGAGACGACACGCGTATCATCCGCCCATTCGGACAGGGCCTCGTTCAGCTCCCGTTCCTGACCCTGATGCTCCGTATCTTCCATCGGGCTCGCAACCACCATCGCCGCCGTAACAGTTGCATCCGGGTCGAGATCCAGCGCCGTGCGTATGGCGAATCGTGAGTTCTCGTCATCGCTGAACGGCACCAGCATGCGGAATCCAGTATGATCAGGCTTGAGCTCGGATTCCCGTTTCACAATGGCGACAGGGCATTTGATTCGTTGCATCAAGGGATCCAGCTCTTTACGCACCAAACTTCGCCCGCCCGCTTCCACGCCCAAGACCACCAGGGTCGGGGGGTGTCCGCGCAGCCGTTGGGACACTGTCTTGACCACGTCCGGCAATGTGATCACCTGCGTCTCGATCCGATCCGGCTCGTAGTCGGGCGGAATTGCCATCCAGTCGGGCTCCGAGCCGTTCTCGGCCACCACGAACAGGAGCACGGGCTCATTGCGCGCCGTAGCGAGTCGGTATGCACCGCTCAGCAGCGGCAACCACTGCTCTTGGCGATCGACGACAACAACGATACCGCTGGGCTGATAGACTGCCTTTCTCGTCACGGAACTGACCAAGTCACCAAGATGTGTCTTTGGAGCACTTCAGATTAGAACTCGAGGTGCGATTTGATACAAAGCGAAGGGTTTATACTACTACAACTGGAGGATTCCCTTTCGGCCAATTGTGTTGAAAAAGTAGGGCAGAATTCTATTGATTTTCAGTGGATTTCGATGGGTTGAGCATGAGTCTTCCGTTTGTTACCGGATTGGGGCGGACGTATTTTTAAGTGTGGAGACACCCTGCTGCGTACCTATTTGTTTGAAGCAGCGGGCGCACTACTTACTCGAACCCAGAAGATGAATTCGCGAACTTCCCCAGCGGATCAATCCGTGAGGCGCGCATCCGTGTTGCCGATGACCCTGAAAGTGTCTACGCTATGCGGCTGCAGGTGGGCTCGCAATGGCTGGACGAACTAGGTTGGTAAAGATATGTTCTCGTTGTCAAAGAATTCATGCGGCGCCACCGCACACCGTAATCCACTCGGCTCGGCGCGACAGGAATCGTTCCGCCCGGGCCAAAGGTGTTGACGTTGCCATGCGACAGATAGTAGTGCTGGTCTTGCTGGCCGCGTTCGCGTCTCCCGTTTTCAGCGCACAGGCCCTCCGCGTGGGCGTGCTGCAGGAGACACCCCTCGCATTCATGACAAAAAATGGCCGTTTCCACGGATTTGCCGTTGACGTGCTGCAAAATGTCGCCATGCTGCGGGGTTGGCAGATGGCGTATGAAACGGGGACCGAATCGGAACTCCTCGAAAAGCTCGAACGCCATGAGATCGATGTGCTGGCCAACGTGGCTTATGCCCCGGAGCATGCGAATCGAGTCCGGTACACGCAACACGCCTTGATCAACAACTGGGGGGAAATCGCGGTTCGGAACGATGCATCCGCCGAATCCCTGGCCGACCTGGACGGCAAGCGCATCGGCGTGGTGCGGGCCAGTCGCTTTGAGGAGGCGCTGCAGGATCTGCTGAACCGGTTCGGCATCGAGTCGGAGCTCGTGGCTTACCCTTCATTCGACGACGTCGCCAATGCCATCGTCGATTCAGATATTTATGCCGGGGCGCTGAGCCGGATATTCATGCTGCGCCGGGCGGATCACTACCAAATCAAGCGGGTGCCAGCCACCTTTGCGCCCCTGGAGATACGTTACGCCGCGGCCCGCCCGCCGCCTCCCGAGGTGCTGGAGGCGATAGAGGCGATAGACGAGTCACTCGGGGAAGGCAAAAGATCCGGGGCATCCTATTACTACGCAAGCTTCGACAAGTGGCTTCCGATAGACCGCCGCTACCATTTGCCGCGCCACGTGGTGTGGTCGCTGTACGTGATGGCGGCTCTGTTGGCTGGCATCGTCCTCGGCCGGGTCTGGGAGCGGGTTCAGGCGCGAAAAAACACGAGGGATGCGCACGGGCCCTAAACCAACACGGGGACGCAGTCTGTGAATCCACCCGGCGGCGAGCCGCTCCGGATTCTCCTCGAATTCCGTCGCCGGGTTTCCCGAAAGATCGCCTTAGGCCGGGGACCGGTACATGTCGAGAACCGACGCGGCGTTATCCTCACCGGCGACCACCCAAGCGCTTAGACTGGCCAACAGGTTGATTTGGGTTGCATCCAGTGCCGTGTCGATGGTGCGGTAATGCGGAAAGCCGCTAAAGGACGCCGGATCGTCGAAGTCCCCCAGGATCTCCTGGACCTCCGGACTGAGGCGCTGGTACCAGTCGCGCACCCGATTGTTGTATACCCATAGAACGCCGACGGTCCTGCCGCCCGCGATGCCGAACCAGGGATTGGCCTGAACGCGCAGCGTCTGGCGGCACACCGCGGGCCGCTGGTTGGACCCGGGATTTTGGGCATTGCCGCTGTGCTCCCAGAGACCGGAAAGCAGCTCGGCGAACGCTTGTGACGGAAACACCTGGTTGAAGCGCATGACCTTCGTTTCCGGATCGGCGTCTCCGGCATAAAGTCGATATCCAGTATCCTCCTGGTAAGGTTGATAGCCGAACAGCGGCGGAATCTGATTGTCGACGATGACCCGTGTCCCGGGTGCCTCCGTGCCGTTTGTGTCGAACACACCGAGATTGCCCTGGGTCATGGGCGTCGCGCTGTTGACGAAGGCGATCAGGTTGTCGATGTCCGCATAGGCGAGCAGCCCGCTGACTCCGGTGTTCTCGACATTACCACCATCGGCAAAGGCTGTGTCTTCGAAATTCTGGATAGGTTCCGGATGCGTCGCAGGCCAGTAACCATATCTGGGAACCAGACCCTCCAGACGAATCTCATGACAGTCATCGGCGAGTTCCTGGGCAGTGACTCCCGCATTCTCAAAGGCCGGCTTCACGCTCTGCACGCGCCGTAGTTTGTCTCGTTGCACAACACGGGCGAGCCCCTCGACCAGTTTGTTCAACGGCTTGTCGGTGATGCCCAGATCGTCGACTACCTCCTTCAGCCAGCGCTCGAGGTCTTCGCCAACGTCCGTCGCGGCGTCGAAGAAGCGGTCCGGATTCCGTTCCCAATCGGCGAACAGGTTCATTAACGTCTCGGCATAGAAGGCGCTGCTCGTACCGATGCTGTCCGTCAGTGCCCATTGCCGCGTCTGCTCCAGCTTCACCAGGCCGGCATCCCGGCCTTCAGGTTGTGAATTGAAAGCAAAGGAGGTGACACCACCACCGCCCGGCGTCAACCCGTTCGCGTCGGTTCCGCCCGGGCTCCCAATAATGCCCGTAAGGAAGGCGGTGGACTGGACCGGCGCCAGATATTGAAAGTCGCCCTGGTCGACGCCGCTCACGAACATGGCCGAGTTGCAGATGGCAAAGGGACGGCGCTCGCGTCCGCTGCCCTCCGCGACAAGGTGTATCGCATTCTGCGCCTGCGCCAGTCCAGGGTTGGGGATAAGAACATCTCGCTTGAGGACCCCCTCGTCGAAACTGAACAGCGAGTCCGGCGCCATGTCGTCGCTCGGTGCGTACAATCCGCAGGATTTCAGAATATTGAGGCCCACCAGCGTTTGCCAGAGCATGTGTGAGGGGACTGACAAGAACTTCCACAGTATGTAAGCCGTCACCCCCAGGCCCAGCGGTGAGAACAGCACGCTGTCGATGGCGCGTCCCAGGTTGCCCTCCGGCAGCGTGTCGAGCGTTTCGGAGAGGTCGTGGCCGATCGTCTGGGTTGGCACCAATCGCCCCGGATCCTCGACGTAGCGGTTGAGAAAAGCGTCGTCGGAGGCGTTGGTCAGATAGGTAAACGTCTGGCCCACCCACGATCCCCCGGATACCGTGGACAAGGCCCGGGTCTGGGCCAGCAGGCTCTTGCCGTTGAGCTGCAACTGCTTGAGTGCCCGCAGTTGCCCCATGCCCGCCGTCATCGCACGGGAACCGCCGCCGGACAGGCAGATGCCCACATTGCCGGGGGTATCGGGCAAATCGACGAACTGTTCGACCCTGAGGCCATTGCCGCTGGAAGTGACGCGTGCATTGACGGTGTGCTGTCCGGTGAAATTCACGATTCCCAAAATGCCTCCTGTGTCATTTGCGGTGGTGTCGAACCGACGGTTGCCGCGGTTACATGCCGCTGTTGAGTTTGGGCTGAAGAGATTCAGGCAACCGAGCGTAGTGGCGAACAAACGATAACGCCGTCTCGTCGCGGACGTTTCGGCAATTCTATGCCGCAACTCTTCTGGCAATCAACGAGCGATCGACATACGGCGCCGCCGGTCATGCGATAATGATACTCTCTTCAGTCACCGCTGCCTTCGTGCGTTAGTCGTCACTCTGAGCACGTCGAGTAGCCTACTGTGCTATCGTTGATATCCTGCCCAGCAAGCAAGCGATTAACTGCCAGAATTACGCGGCCGCTGCGGAGGCGGAGCAGTCAGATGGTACGGTGAAATGATAGACGCAAACATGGACAAGATCGGCATACCTCAAGTGGAAACAACGAAACGATTCTCAACCCGTTCACCCAAGACGTTGCTTTGCGGCTTGTTTCTTGCATTTTTCCTGAGCGGCTGTGCGGGATTGCCGGAAAACTCCGGCCGGGAGCGGTCCCGGGTCATCGACGACGGCGTCGACACCCGGCTAGGTGGACACTTCAAGGATCCAATTGCCGCGAATCCAGGCAAAAATGGTGTGCGCATACTGCGCTATGGGCCGGACGCGTTTGTCGCCCGCGCGGTGCTGGCGCGGCTGGCCGAGCGCAGCATCGATGCCCAGTACTACCTATGGCAGCAGGACACGGTGGGACGTCTGCTGATCAGGGAGATGATCGACGCCGCGGACCGCGGCGTTCGAGTGCGGCTCCTGATCGACGACATGTACGGCGACGGCGGGCAGGACACCTGGCTGGCGATGGATGTCCACCCACAGATCGAAGTGCGGCTGTTTAATCCGTTTTCCCGCGGCCAGCCAAGGGCCACGCAGTTCCTGACGAACCTCGAGGACGTCAATTACCGGATGCACAGCAAGTCGTACAACGTCGACAATCAGGTGGCTATCGTCGGCGGGCGGAACATCGGTGACGAGTACTTCGATGCGTCAACCGATCTCGTTTTCGTCGACAGGGATGCGCTGGTGGTCGGCCCCGCCGTGCCGCAGGTGTCGGGCGAGTTCGACGAATACTGGAACAGTGAGCATGCCTACCCGGTGACGACGCTGCTGCCGGCAGCGTCGGACGCCGAGCTGCAGGCACTGCGCGACCAGTTCGGCGCCTTTCTCGACGGAAGCAGTACGGCGAGTTACCTTCAGGCCCTCGACGAATCGGGGCTCGCCGGCGAGTTGCGCGCCGGCACCGTCGAACTGCTCTGGGGCCCCGGCAAGATCATCCGTGACTCGTCGGAGAAGAAAGAGCACGATGAGGACTGGCGGCAGGAACTCGTGATCTCCCAGCTCGCGCCCTATATCACGGGATCGACTGAAGAGGTGATCATCGTGTCGCCCTATTTCGTGCCGGGGAAAAAAGCCACGCAGGCGCTCTGCGAGCTCGCAAGGAACACGGGGTGCGCGTAGAGGTGCTCACTAATTCGCTGGCATCGAACGACGTGCCCGCCGTACATGCGGGCTATTCGAAGTACCGCAGGCCGTTGCTACGCTGCGGTGTGCACCTTTACGAACTGAACGAAGCGCGGAAGAGGGAAAAACGGCACGTCTTAAGCTGGCTGCCCAGCCTCAGCAAATTCGGACTGCACGCGAAGACGATGGCGTTCGACAAGAAGATATTGTTCATTGGCTCGTTCAATTTCGATCAGCGTTCGATGCACATCAACAACGAGATAGGACTGCTGTTCGATCAACCTGAGGCTGCCGGGCCCGTCAGCGATGAATTCGACCGGAACATCGAGAAAGCGGCATTCAAGGTCGAACTACACTACGAGGAAGACGGTAGAGAATCTTTGCGCTGGCGGGGCCTGCAGGACGGAAAGGAAGTGGTGTTCATATCCGAACCCTACGCCGGGCTGGGTACCCGGATCGCCGTGTGGCTGATGAAGATTCTGCCCATAGAGTCCCAGCTCTGATCCACGCGGCATTGTGTACGGTTCCGACGAGGGTTGGTTGAGCCGGATACGTGGCGTAAAGCGATTCAATAACAGGTGATTAAATGGTTAGTTTCTTTCTAACGATTATGAAGTTACTGGAGTCGGTACGTCGTGCTGCCGGCGACCTGACGCCCACAACCCACATATCGAAAGTGTTCACCATAGTCTATGCCTGTGTCAGTATAGGGATTTTTGTAGCTCTGGCGGCCAAACTGGCGTCGGCCTTGTTCAGGCACAGTCCCAAGTCCTAGATCGCGCTGTGCTCCTTTGAGCTAAGCCTCGTGCAGCAGGACCTGAATGTCCTGGCTAAGAGTCTGCCTTGGGGATTTTGAAAATGTGGATGGACTGGTCTTTCTTGGCGCAGACCTCTGGCTGCTCTTTCTTCTTCTTGTCGGAGACGGCCACGAGCGTGTCATCGGAGAGCCATGCTATCCCTTCGACATTGCCATAGCCTTTGGACGGAAAACGGTAGACGCTTCCCGAGCCTTCCACGAACGCCCGTGCCTCCTCGTCTACGCTCCCGATCCAGAGCCTGGCGGACGCCTGCGAGACGACGGCGAGCCGACCCTCGCGATAGCTGACCCCGGCATAGTCCTCGAACTCCGCGCTGTCGGGAAGCTTGACCTCGTGGGACCACTCCCAGCTTCCTTCCGGGGTTCGAACGAACGCCTGGATTCGCCCCCCGCCGGACTTCGCATCGGTGCACAGGTTTCCTTCGCACATCGCGTAGAGAATCTGCTTGCCGCCGCGGCGCAGGAACGCCAGACCCTCGAATCCCTTGTTCGGGCTGGTGAACTCGGTCTCGAGCCGTTCGCACCGCTGGAATTTTCCTTCGCGGTCGTATTCAGAGACGAATCCCCGGTACTTGCCGTCGGTATCCTCCATGGTTTCGATGATACAGAAGACCTGTTTTCCCTCGTGGTCGATGGCGATGTCCTCGAATCCCTCAGCGATGCTCGGGGCGGGGATCAATCGATTCCCGTCGCCGGGCTCCAGTGACAGGTCGATGCGCGCGATGAGATTCAGGCTGTCGAAGATCACCAGCGCGGTGTCGTCATTGAGGAGGGCGACACCGCTCGCTTCGAGCCGGCTAGATTTTTTCTTCCCCGGAATGAGGCGGTATAGTTTCTCTTCTCGAATCAGTTTCAGTTTTTTAGCCATGACGCCCTCGACTTTTGCGGGTTGATCGAAATATTGTCCAGCCTCCTCGCGTGGGGCTGGGCAGCGCTTGAAATCAGCATGTCAGTGCGTCGCACGGTGATGGTCTGATCGCATGCGGATTATAGTCCATGGATCGCGGCGAGGGCGCCGCTCCTACGTAGCGGGGGGAATCCAATCTGTTGTAGGAGGCGCGCCTCGCGCCGATGGATCGCGGCGGTGGCGCCGCTCCTACGTCGGTACCCAGGACGAACAAATTGCGAAAAGTGCATAGCCATAAGATAATTTCGAAGCCCACCTCATCCAGCAATCGATGACCGGCAAAGCCCGTCCTACGGGAGATGCATACGCTTCCCAGTACGTGTTCAACAATACCGTGTACGAGGTTACGCAGGTTCAAAACGTCCCGGCCGGTGAGCTGGCGGTCTTCAGCGGTATGCGCGTGGCTGCGACTGACGGGAAAGTGGGCAGGCTGGATGAACACATGCTCTATCCAGAGACCGGAGACGTGACGCACCTGCTGATGCGAAAAGGGCATCTATGGGGCAAGCGGGAGGTTGCCGTACCCACTTCGAATGCCGAATACGTCGAAACCGATACCGTTCAGCTCAACGTGGACAAGGCGTCCGTCGAAGCCCTGCCGTCCGTCAAGGTTCGCCGGCCTTCCGGCTAAGCATGCCTCGGCGGATCTTGATCAAGGCGCGTTCAGAAGTTTGTCGCGGCCGGGTACCAGCGCGGTCGTCTGGTAAAGACATCAATCAGTCGCGGATTGGGCGCGGTTCCATGTGTTTTCAACGTCTCGGACGGTTTTTGGCTGAAAAACTCACGATATTGCACCGAGAATCGCCCAAACTCGGTGAAGCCGTTGCGACCGGCAATATCGGCGACGGTCAACGGTGAATCGGGATCTGCATCGCGGAGTTGCCGGTGGGCGGCCATCAGGCGTCGAAAACGGTCAAACCGGATTGGGGTAACCCCCAGCGCACATTTGAAGGCGTGTTCGAGCGTACGCTGGCTCACGCAGACGGCCGCCGCCAGTTCCGACATGGAGAAGACGGGGTGATCCGATGCGTCCAGAATCTCCAGTGCGTCTAGCACGGTCTTCCAATTGACGGAACCACCCGGCCGGTCACCGAAGGTGGATGTGGGGTCTGGGCGCTGCTCGAACAGCTGCAGCAATCGGGATTCGAAGGCCCTGGCGTTGTGAGGATTGCTCAGGAGCTGAGGGTGCGCCACACAGCGCCGCACCCAGTTCGTGAACTGCTGTCGAAACCGCGTCCCGGCGACCAGCGTTCCCACGGCAGTATTCCCGAGTGAGCGATTGAAATTGCGTTCCGGTATGAGTACGATGGCATGATCGGAATGATCCGGAGTCGTAAAGCCGAGCTCTGAGCCGGCAGTGGCGAAGGCGAGGCATTCGGGCTCGAGTAGTTTGCCACACCAAGAGACGTTTTCAGCGTAACCCAGCATGACGTAACCAGGCGGCGGAGCACCAGTTGCCAGTACGCGGTGCGTCCAACGTTCCCGATAGATTATCAGGCCGTCAAGCTCTACCACCTCACAAAGTCCGTGGAACTTTCCGAGCGCCAACTGCGTAAATTTGACATCCCAGGGTTGGACGTTTTGCGCAAGTTGATCCACGTCGGTCGTGGTGACGCATGCTGTGGTCGGCTTGTTCACCATGGTCGTATTTTGGTTCGGCCCTCGGCGTTGTAAATTGACCTGCTTCAAGTCCGATATTGGCCCAGTGTCCAAAGGTTACACCCTAACATTGTGAAAATCACCAATTGTTTCCAAATTTCCTTCCAATCCGCACTGAGCCCCAGCCCATGCCCGGCGCCGGATTGGGTCAGTATGCAAGTTGAAAGAAATGATGACATTATATTCTTGCGAAAACTGCATATACGATTACACCCTAACCTAGTAGCATCGAGACAAACTAGATTCCGGCGTGTCAGGAGAACGCCGAGTGCTTCTCATTCCCATCCTGGCGTCGTTCGCTTTTTCGGTGGTCCTCACGCTGGTGGTGGTACTGGATCGGCCACAGTATCACATTGCCACGGTTACGAATTCGGCAATGATTGATGTCCGGGACGATATTAATAGATCCGTGCATTTGCAGCGCTAGAAGATTCTGAACGCCGCTGGTTCCCTGGTCATCTGATGAATCACGCCTGGACCGAACTGACATCGACGCTGTTGAAAAATGACGGCGCGGACTGGGGACGCCGGACCACCCCAAAGGCTGCCGGCGCTCCCGGTCCGTACATTCGGCGAACGTGGGCAACGCGGCCGTCTTCCTGTCGCCTTGAACTTAGTTTGAACGAAGAGGGAAGATGAAAGATATCCCGATCAATGCCAAAGTGGAGTGTACCGACGGCCCGGTGGGCAGGAGCACCAATGTCGTCATCAATCCCGTCACCAGAAAAGTCACCCACATCGCGGTGAAAGGCAAACACCTGTCCGGTAATGACACCCGGCTGATGGGGCCCGGATTTCTCCCCTGGTAGGAGCGGCACAGTGAATAGTTCCGGCCGCCCGCCGAGCCATTTCCGTCTTTCGTCGGGTGGGCTGATGAGCCTGATACAGCGCTGGATGCGCGGCCCGGAGTCAAAGGATTTTTCCATCCCGACCCAGATTGCGATCGCGCTCGGGCTGATTTGGCTGCCGTTGACAATACTGTCACTCGCGGCGGGGAGTTTCAGCGGCAACGACGTTACCC
>Ga0209567_10001597_pt1 | contig 11479 bp, 10 predicted proteins | sample COG_12_FD_184756 | JGI IMG/M metagenome (GOLD analysis project Ga0209567, IMG submission 184756) | Pelagic marine sediment microbial communities from the LTER site Helgoland, North Sea, for post-phytoplankton bloom and carbon turnover... | ecosystem: Environmental > Aquatic > Marine > Neritic...
TTCATCGACGATAACGTCGACGAAGCGGCCGCCCGCCAATTCCTGGTGCAGTCGGGTGGTTGTGAAGTACATATTCCCCGGCACGCGGTCACCGTCCTTGATCAGGATTTGCGACATCAGGTGTTCGGCGCCGCGGCCCTGGTGCGTCGGCACGAGGTATTTGTACCCGTAGTATTCCCGGACGACCGCTTCGAGGTGATAGAAATTCTCGCTGCCGGAATAGGCTTCATCGCCCATCATCATGCCCGCCCACTGGCGGTCGCTCATCGCAGACGTACCGGAATCGGTCAGCAGGTCGATATAGACGTCGCGGCTCTTCGTAAGGAATGTGTTGTAGCCGGCCTCGCGAATGGCTTTGAGACGCTCTTCGCGCGTCGTCATCCGCAGTAGTTCGACCATCTTGATTTTGTAGGGCTCTGCCCAGTTGTGGTGTTTATGTGTGTCCATGAGGCGCACGTTAGGCCCGATTTGGTCCCCGCGCGATACGTAGATTTACTGCGATTCATGCCTACTTGCCCCGCCGGCTCGATTTGGCATAATTCAGGGCAGCATCAGGCATCCCCCGAGCTTTCGGCTCGACAACAAGAAAAAGGCAATCCTTTGAATATTAAGGCGTTCTGCGCAAACGGCGCAGCGTTACTCGTCGGTCTGGCTTTATTGCCCGCAGCCGGCGAACCTGCGCGGGCCCAGGCCTCGGATGATGTCGTCGACGAGATCGTCGTCACGTCCCGCTACCGCGCGGAAAAACTCACCGATATCCCGGATTCGATCACCCCGTTTACGATCGACGATATCAGGCGCTATCGCATTGAGCGCGTCAACCGCGTGGCGTCTTTGACGCCCAACCTGCGTTTCTCGGACGACCAGGAAGTCGGCGTCAGCACGCTCGTCATTCGTGGCGTGAGCCAGAATCGTGGCACGGGCCAGCCGCCCGTATCGTTTAGAATCGACGGGGTCAGCGCTACCAACAACCTGCTCACGACGCAGGACATGTTCGACATCGAGAGCATCGATGTGTTGCGCGGACCTCAGGGCGCACTCTACGGACGCAATGCCATTGGCGGTGCGATACTCGTCTCGAACCGCCAGCCCACCGCAACGCCGGAGTACGGGCTGCGCTTCAGGGCCGCGCAGGGCAGTGACTATGTGCTCGCGGGCAATGTCTCCGGACCGATCTCGGAGGACAAGGTACTCGGACGCTTCGCATTCCGGTTGCAGGACCGGGAAGGGCAGTTGCGCAATGCCTACCTCGATAACGTGCTGGTCGACTACAAGCAGTCGTCCGCATTTCGCGGCAAGCTGCTGATCACCCCTAGCGACAAGCTGACTCTCGATCTGCGTGCACAGTACATCGACCAGGACGGTGGTTCCGGTTACTTCATGCCAGGGAGCAACTTCTTCCTGCCACTACCGGAGCCAAATCCGCCGATCATCGTTGACGTACCCGAATACGAGATCCAGTCGAACAAGCTGGGCAAGTCGTTCGTGAAGGCTTCCGAACTCGCGGCAAAGATCGATTACAACATGGGTTGGGCGACACTGACCTCGATCACCTCGTATACAGATGTTGACTCCGGCAACGACCAGGACCTGGACCAGACCCTCGTGGAAGCCATCGACATCCTCGTGATCGATGAGTCGCAGACGCTGGCCCAGGAGTTGCGGCTGGTTTCCGACGACGATCGCGCCTTGCGTTGGGTGGCCGGCGTTTCATATTTCACACAGGACCGTTTCCGCTCGCTCGGCACTACGTTTCTCGGCACAGAGGTGCCGCCGGCCGCGCAGGATCTCGAACTGGAGAACTTTGCGGTGTTCGGTAGCCTCAGCTATGACATTCGGGACGATCTCGAGCTGACACTGGCGGCCCGCTGGGACGAAGAGACGCCCAGCGATCTTACCCAGGGGCGCAGCGAGACGTTTACGGAGCTTCAACCCAAGATCAGTCTCGCCTACCACTTCCGCGAGGGACTCCTGGGTTACGTGACCATAGGGAAGGGCTTCCGCGCAGGCGGTTTCAACAACGTGGCGCCGGACAGCAATTTCCCGCCGGGCTTCGACAAGGAGTCGCTGATCAGCTACGAGACCGGCCTGAAAGGCAGTGCATACGATGGGCGATTGCGCGGTGCCGTGTCGTTGTTCTACATCGATTACACCGATATGCAGTACTTCCTGTTCGACCAGACGGGGACGCAAGCAAACATTAATGTGAAAAAGAGCGAGATTGCTGGCGGCGAGCTCGAGCTCACGGCCCAGCCAACCGACGCATTGCTCCTGAATCTCGGCGTCGCGTTTACCGACAGCGAAATCCTCGAGTACGAAGAAGTCCCGGGTGTACTGGTGCCGGCTAGTGAGATCATCGGTCGTGAAGTGCCAGGTGCGCCGATCGTCTCCGTTAATTTCGCGCTGCAATATACGGCGTCGTTGTCGAATGACCTGGATCTCGTCAGCCGATTAGATTATGAGCATCGTGGCAAGACCTACTGGACGCTCGACAATCTCGATACGCAAAGCGCGTACAACCTGACCAATCTCAGCTTTGCGCTCGAGAAGGAGAACTGGTCAGCGCGCCTCTACGTCAATAACCTGTTTGACGAGGAGTACATCGAGTGGTTCTTCGCCCGGCGCTTCATCGGCTTGCCGGCGGACATCGCGTGGCCGAGCAAGCCGCGGCAGGCCGGGGTGGAGTTCTCTCTCCGCTACTAGCGACGAATACTATTCACCGCGCTTTTGTTCGAGGCGCTCGTCGCGAGTCAATTCCCGGGGATGTTTGGCGCGGCGGCGTCCGTCGATGTAGTGAGAAATTGTGAGAAGGGGATGCCGCAGCAGCATGCGGGGACCTGCGTAACGCATGATCGCACGCGCTTGCTCACGGTACGCCGTCTTGTAGCAATGCACCGGGCAGTTCGCGCAGGTCGGCTTGTCCTCGCCGTAGGGGCATTTCTCGAGGCGGACTTCGGCGTATTCGAGGAACTTCGAGCAGTCAGCGCATAGACCAGGCTCACTATGATGAGCCGAGCAATAGATCCCGACCATCTTCTCCATGGTCAGAGATTCGCGTTGGAGATGATCCTTGCTCATCAGAATCGAAAGACGATGCCGGCCATGGCCTGGACCTGCCACAGGATATCGGCCGCAACGGTGATCGCGCAGCCTGCCTGACCGCCGCCCGGGTCGCTCAGGCAGAAGATCGTCGAACCCGAACTCAGCGTTGTGCCAAAGGCGCGTGCCTCGAGCCGGAGCCCGAGCCTGCTGGTCGGGGCGATCTGCAGGCCACCGCCGATCGAGAAGCCGAAGAACGTGTCGCTGCCGTAGCCCTCGGTGTCCACGTCGATGTGGGTGGCGCCCAGAGTGGCCGACATAAACGGCAGGACTTTGCCAATCTCATCAAACTGGTAGGTGCCACCGAGCTGCAGATAGTGCATGTTGACGTCGGCAAAGGCCGCATCGTTCACACTCGCGTCAGTGCGTTGCAGCGAATAGATCACTTCGATCTGGGTATTGTCTTTGCGCTGGAGATCGAAGATCAGGCCGAAACTCCCCGAGTCCTGCAACTCTGCCTTGGTCGCGGAAGCCTCATCCTGGAAAGTCCCGCCCATGCTGTAGGCGCCGTAGGGTGTTAATTCGATCGTGCCCGGCGTGGTCTGCGACAGGGCAGGGGCTGCCACCAGGGTGATCAAGAATGCCGCGACATATCGTTGCAAGGGCCCGTCTCCGAGTAGGTGTAATCCGTCATTCTATTCGTACAAATCGGCGCTGTCTTAATTTTCGGGATTGATACTATGGCCGCGCCTGATCGCTTGGGCGTGGCTAGGAGGCCAACATGGAACACGCAAGACCTTCGCTTAACCGATGGCTCGTCGTCGTCGGCGCTATCCTTATTCAACTGGCACTGGGCGCTATTTATGCCTGGTCCGTATTCACAGCCAGGTTGACGGACGCAGCAGGGGCCTACGCCTTCAGCGCGAGCGAAACGGCCTGGGTGTTCTCGGCAGGCCTGGCGACGTTTGCGATCGTCATGGTACTCGCCGGCCGTATTCTGCCTCGCGTGGGCCCGAGATTGCTGGCCGTCGTCGGTGGTCTGCTACTCGGCGGCGGTTATGTGCTGGGTGGCCTGTTCGGCGAGAGCTTCTGGGTGCAGTTGATTTGTATCGGCTTCATCGGCGGCGCCGGCATCGGTCTCGCCTACGTCGTACCTATCTCGGTCTGCGTCAAGTGGTTCCCTGACAAGAAGGGCCTGATTACTGGTCTGGCCGTAGCAGGATTCGGCTTCGGTGCAACGATCTGGGTGAAACTGGCAGGCTCCTGGTTCGGCGGCCTGCTCAATACGACGAATGTCTTCGGTTTGCCGGGCGTGCAAAGCGTGTTCGTTATCTACGGAATCGCGCTTGCGGCGCTCGTACTGCTTGGCAGCATCGTCATGGTTAACCCGCCCGAGGACTTCCGGCCGGCAGGCTGGACACCCGTGACATCCGAGAATGGCGATCACGAGGGTGCGGTCGAGTTTCGGGCGCGCGACATGTTGCGCACCTCGCAATTTTACCTGCTCTGGGCGGTCTTCATGTTCGCCGGCATCGCCGGACTCATGGTGATCTACTCGATCAAACTGTTTGGAATCGATGCGCTCGAGCACAAAGGAATCGTCGACGCCGGTGCAATTACGGGCACGGCGATGGCGTGGTACGCGATCTTCAATGGCCTCGGCCGCATCGCCTGGGGCAGTATCTCGGACCGTCTCGGCCGGCGTTCGACCATTATCGTCATGTCCGCCCTGCAGGGCGTCACGATGCTGGCGACCTACCACATATTCATCAGCTTCGGCATGGTGTATGGCTTCATCTTCGCCGCCGCACTCATCGGCTTCAACTATGGTGGCAGCTTCGCGCTGTTTCCGGCAATCACGGCGGATTATTTCGGTAACAAGAATGTCGGCAGCAACTACGGCTGGATGTTCACCGCGTACGGCGTTGCCGGTCTCGCGGGTCCACTGCTCGCGGGCTATTTCAAGGACGCGGCACAAGGGGCGGTAGATCCGAGCGTTTGGATGGCACCGTTCATTATCGCCGGTTTGGTCTGCCTGATCGGCGCGGGCATCATGCTGGTCATCAGGCGCCCGACAGTTCCTGTGCCACTGCCCGCAGTGGCGACCGCACGGGCGACCGCCGAGTAAGCTCAGGGAGATACGGCGCGAGCATATGACGTTATACTAATGGGCTAGCCGGAGAGAACCAATGCAACCCCATCAGGACGTCATCGCCGAAATACTGGAATTGCCCGACGGGCCCCAGGTCGGTGCGTTTTTTGACTTTGATGGCACGCTGATTTCGGGCTACTCCGCCATCGCCTTCATCGAGGAACAGATCACTCGAGGCAACCTGTCGGTCCGCGAGCTCGTCGAGCTGGTCGGGGCAATGGCCAGTTTCGGCGTCGGCAATATGGGCTTCTCCGCAATGATGATCGCGACCTCGCAATTCCTGCGCGGCGTTCGCGAGGATAGCTACATCAATTTTGGTGAGGAATTGTTTCGCTCGCACATCGCGCGACAGGTGTACCCGGAGGCGCGGGCTATTGTGCAGGCGCACCTTGCCAAGGGTCACACGGTGGCGATTATTTCGTCGGCAACGCCCTACCAGGTGTTGCCAGCCGCACGTGACCTGGAAATCGAAAACGTCATGTGCACCGAACTCGAGGTCGAGAAAGGGAACTTCACCGGCGCCGTTCTGCAGCCTACCTGTTTCGGTCCCGGCAAAGTCACGGCGGCGGAGACCCTGGCTGAGAAGTTTGGCGTCGACCTCGACGAGTCGTTCTTCTACTCGGACAGTGACGACGACATTCAATTGCTCGAGCGAGTCGGTAACCCGCGGCCGTTGAATCCGAATGGTGGTTTGCTATCGATAGCCGAACGCCGGGGGTGGCCCGTGCGCCGCTTCGGCAGTCGCGGCTTTACCCGTCCTTCCGACTGGATTCGCTCGCTCATGATGCCGGCAACCCTGGTTGGTTCGTTTCTCGCGGGCTTGCCGATCTGGGCGCTGTCGGGCTCCAAGAGGGATGCACTCAACTTCTCGATCTCGGTGTTTGCGGATACGGCCAGCGCGCTGATCGGGTTGAACCTCAAGGTCACCGGTGAACAGCATATCTGGTCACACCGTCCGGCAGTCTTTATCTTCAATCACCAGAGCAATGCAGACCTTGTCGTCATGGCGCGCCTGATGCGGCGCGATATCAGCGGCGTCGGTAAACGTGAATTGCGTGATATGCCCGTGATCGGCCGCGTCCTCGAATTCTCCGGCGTGGTCCTGATCGATCGTTCCAATACCGCGGCGGCCATTGCGTCGATGGCGCCGCTCGTTGATGCGATGCGCGTCGAGGGCAAATCGGTTTGTCTCTCACCCGAGGGAACCCGGGCGATAACGCCGAGGCTGGCGCAATTCAAGAAAGGCGCATTCCATCTCGCGATGGAGGCCGGTGTGCCGATGGTGCCGATCGTTATCCACAATTCCGGTGACGTGCAGCCCAAGGGCGACATGCTGTACCACCCGGGCACCGTCAAAGTCGATGTCCTGCCGCCGATCGACACCAGCGAGTGGACGGTTGAGACCATTGATGAGCATGTCGCCGAAGTCAGGGGCATGTATCTGCGGGAACTCGGGCAGGACGAGCCGGCGAAGCCGAAAATGGTGCCGCGCGTCGTTGGTAGCGATACGGAGTAGGCCGCATGGATCAGCTGAATCCCCAGGACGCACAGTTCCTTTACTTCGAGTCGGACGACAACCTGACGCACCTGACGACGATATCGATACTCGATCAGTCGACGGTGCCGGGCGGCAACATCGTGCGCTTCAGGGACATTCTCGAACACGTCGAGAGCCGTCTGCACATGAGTCCTGTATTCAAGCGGCGTCTTGTCCACGTGCCGCTCGAACTCGACTTTCCGTACTGGGTCGATGATGAAAACTTCGATCTCGAGTATCACGTGCGCCATGAGCGCCTGCCGAAACCCGGCGACTGGCGCCAGTTCTGCATACAGATGGCACGCTACCACTCGCGCCCGCTCGACATGAGCAAGCCGCTTTGGGAAATGTTCGTCCTCGAGGGGCTGGACAATGTCGACGGGCTACCCGAGGGAAGCTACGCCATTGCCACGAAGATTCACCATGCGGCAGCGGACGGCAAGACGCTTGTGACCTTCTTCGGCGCGCTCTCGGATATCGACAACAAGGGGACACCGGCCATGCCCCTGAACAAGGCGGAACTCCGGCGCAGCCCGCAGCCGGGCTACCTGGAGATGGCCGTACGGGCGGCGTGGCATACAGTGCGCTCGCCGATCAGCATGACCGACGCCGTTATGCGGGCGATGCCGAGCGTCTACAGGATGGCGCAGGACGCACTCACCTCGCGCGGGAAACCCGGCCAAGTTGTGCCCGAGACGCGCTTCAACGGTCCGGTCGAGCCACAAAAGATGTGGGATGCCAGGACGTTCAAACTGGACGATCTGAAGGCCGTTCGGGCACTCGTACCCGGAGCGACGATCAACGACGCGGTACTCGCAATTTGTGGCGGCGCTTTGCGTTGTTACCTCGAGCATCACGATGAATTGCCCGAGGAGTCACTGGTCGCATGGGTACCGATCAACGCCCGCGTGGCGTCAAACGCAGACACTAACTCGCCCGGGAACGACATCACGTCGATGACCGTTCCATTGTTTACCAACATTGAAGACGGCGTGGAACGCCTTGCTGCAATACAAGAGGCGACCAGGCAAAGCAAGGAAGCAAAGGCGGGAGTATCGGCCCGCCTGATGACCGATCTCAGCAAGCATGTGCCGGCCGCGACGCAGGTACTGGCTGGCCGGCTTGTATCGCGCGTCGGTATGGCATCGCGCATGTGCAACCTGTTCATCTCGAATGTACCGGGCCCGCAGATTCCCTTGTACATGAACGGAGCCAGGCAGGTCGGCGTGTACGGACTTGCGCCACTGGTCAATGGCATGGGCTTGTTCATTGCCACACCAAGCTACAATGGCGAGATAAGCTTTAACGTGACATCGACACGTGAGATCCTCCCCGACATCGACTTCTTTATCGACTGTCTCGAAGCCTCCCTGGACGGATACCTGGATTGATTGCAACGCTCAAATCCTGGGCGAGGGAACCCCTCGTACATTTTCTTGTGATTGGCGCCGGCCTGTTTGCGCTGTCGGAAATACTGGCCGATGGCAGCAGCCCGGATGAAGAACGGGCCGTGTTTGTATCTGCCAGTGACGTCAATGCCATGGTGGATCAGTGGCGGAAAGCATGGATGCGCCCGCCGACAGAGGAAGAATTCGCTCGCCTGGTTCGTGCTCACGTACGCGTCAAAGTCCTTTACCAGGAAGCCGTGGCGATGGGTCTGGATGCCGGCGATGTGACCATCGAGCGGCGTCTCGCACAAAAGGTCGAGTTGCTCGCGCGCAGCCTGAACACGCCAACGGAGCCTAGCGACGAGGTCCTGGAGGCCTGGTTTGCCGTGAACTCGGAGCGGTTCAAGCAACCTGACCTGTATTCGATCGCGCAGGTCTTCTTCGACCCGGAACGACGTGGGGAAGCCGCGGAAGGTGATGCGCGCGAGGTACTGGAAAAGCTCAACGCACTGGACAAGGTGCCGGCTGACTTTGCCAGCTTCGGGGACCGGGCGGCGCAACAAAACTACCTCGATCAATACAGTGAGCTCGAATTGCGACGGCTTTTCGGCTCGCGGTTGGTTGACGAGATCGTCGAACTGGCGCCCGGCCAGTGGCACGGTCCGCTGATGTCCGGCTACGGCGCTCACCTCGTGTGGGTCAACGACATCGTTCGCTTTCCAACACCGGGCCTGGGCAGGGTAAGAGAGGAAGCGAAGCAGCAATGGATGGCCGAGCAGATCGCGACTAAAAGCGAGCAATACGTCGATGAACTCGTGTCGCGCTACGATGTTGTGATCGAAGACGCGCAGCCAGCCATAGCGGGTAAGGGAGCGACGCCGTGAAATTGGCAAGGCTTGCGCTTCTGTGGATTGGCTTGCTGCTGACCACGTCCGCGACACTCGCCGACGAGTTTCGTCCCGCTCTGCTCGAGATAGACGAGTTGGAGCCCGGACGGTATGCCGTGATGTGGAAAGTGCCGCTGCAGAGAGGCCGGGCGCTCGACATGTCGCCGACATTCCCCGAGCACATGAAACGAATGGGTCCTGTGTCAGCGCGAGTTGTACAGTCAAACAATATTGAGCAGTCGACCTGGACGACGGACTCCGGGTCGCTCGTCGGCGGCACCATTTTCATCGAGGGCCTGTCCGCGCTGCCTATTGACGTTATCGTGCAGATCGACATGGCCGACGGTACAGAGCATTCAGCGATATTACGCCCCGCGTCGCCATCCTATGTTGTTCCCGCTAGCGCCACGAAATGGACGGTCGCCGCATCGTACTGGAAGATCGGCACCATCCATATTCTCGAGGGCTACGACCACCTGCTGTTCGTACTGGCGCTGCTGCTCATCATTCCCAACCTGTGGATGCTGCTTAAGACCATCACGGCGTTTACTCTCGCACACAGTGTTAGCCTGGCCCTGGCGACGCTTGGCGTCGTGAACATGCCCGGCGCGCCGACCGAAGCCGTAATCTCCCTGAGTATCCTGTTTCTCGCCGTCGAAATCGTGCACAGCCGGCAGGGCCAAGTCACATTCACGGAGCAGTACCCATGGGTGGTGGCGCTGGCATTCGGCCTGGTTCACGGCCTCGGCTTTGCCGGCGCACTGGCAGAAGTCGGGTTACCGGAACGCGAGATCCCTCTCGCTTTGTTGATGTTCAATGTCGGGGTCGAGACCGGCCAGATACTCTTCGTTTGTGCCGTGCTCGCGGTGATCGCGATCGTCAAGCGCATCCCGGTCAGTTGGCCGAGTGAAGGTTGGCGCGTAATGCCCTATGCAATTGGCTGCACGGCCGCGTTCTGGACCGTGCAGCGCGTCAGCTCATTCGTCTGACCTGCAATCGGCGTTCAATTACCTTTTACGACATCGCGCAGCGCATAGGCCATGAATACCGGAGCATCCACGTTATCCGGTAGTGGCGGCAAATCGCCTCCCATGGCAACGCTGATCGGGTTCTTCGCGGGCGTGTTGGAGTCCGTATTAATTCCGTAGTAAGTTAGGAAAATTCCGAGGTTTTTCGGTACGACGAAATCCACGATGATAGGTAGTTACGCCAAATAGCAGATGGGAGTGAAGAAAATGAAAAAGAGATCGTATTTCCTGTTGTTCCTGACCGGGGTATTCCTGATCGGCTGCGTCAGTCAGACGCCCGAAGAGCGTGCGGCCAAGTACGTCGCCAAAGGCGATGCAAAGATGGAGCAGGCGATGGGTGAGCTGAAGACGGCCGACGACGAATATCTCGCCTTCGATACCAAGGACGCCATCAGGTACTTCAACAAGGCGCTGGACCATATCGATGACGCCGTCGTGTATTATGCGAAAGCCTATACGACGCCGGACGAAAAAGCGGCCGTCTCCGCATTGGAGGACGGTTTGAATGAATTGGAAAAATGCGTCAAGGCGATGCAGGATAATGATTCGGCGAAAGCGTTGGAACACTACACTGCCGCGCAAGGCTATTTCGACAAAGCCGCAGATGAGCTATGGGCTACGAGCTAGTTGTTGCTTGCTAATTGTTAAGGGAGAAAAACATGTCCGAAAATACTCAGAATAATTCAGGACTTCTCGACGGGATTAAATCCAATGCCCGCCTGGCGGTGATCGTTGGGGTCCTCATGCTGATCTGCGGGTTCCTCGCGATCGGCTCGCCACTCGTGGCCGGAATGTCCGTTACGGTCGTCGTAGGCATCATGCTCATCATCGGCGGTATTGCCGAGTGCTTCCTCGCTTTTAAGGCGGGCGCATTTGGCAAAGGTCTGTTGATATTCGTGGTGGGCGCGTTGACTGTCGTGGCTGGATTCTATTTGTTCAACCAGCCAGTAGCAGGCCTGGCCGCAATCACCTTATTCCTTGCCGTGTACTTCGTAGTTACCGGCATCTCTGAACTGATTGGTGCGTTCCAGATTCGTCCCGCCGAAGGCTGGGGAGTGATGTTGTTTAGCGGCGTCATAACTCTGCTGCTCGGCATCATGATCTGGAGGCAGTTCCCGGTGTCCGGTGCCTGGGCCGTCGGCGTGCTGTTTGGAATCAAGCTAATCGTGAGTGGGTGGGCGCTGATATTCATCGGCCGCAGTGTACGCGGCGCCGCCAAGGAAGCTGAAGCCTGATCGACAATGAAGAAGTACTAAGACGTCGAGATTGTCGACCCGTACTCCTTGTCTTCTTGACGATGTTCGCAGCGGCTCCGGCCGCTGCGGAACATCCGAAGACGGATATTGTCACGACGAACGACGGGAGTACGTTGTACGGTGAAATCCTGCAGCTTCAATATGCGACTCTGCATTTGAAGACGGATGTTGCCGGTACGCTGGAGATCGAGT
>Ga0209567_10001600_pt1 | contig 11453 bp, 6 predicted proteins | sample COG_12_FD_184756 | JGI IMG/M metagenome (GOLD analysis project Ga0209567, IMG submission 184756) | Pelagic marine sediment microbial communities from the LTER site Helgoland, North Sea, for post-phytoplankton bloom and carbon turnover... | ecosystem: Environmental > Aquatic > Marine > Neritic...
GGGTCGGTCGTCGTCGACGTCCATGGCGTCGGATACGAGGTGTTCTTGCCAGGCGGCACGGCCGGGCGGCTTGGTTCTGAGCCGGGGCAGGCGGTGATGCTCGAGATTCACACGCACGTCCGCGAGGATGCGATGACCCTCTTCGGCTTCGCCACGACCGAAGACCGCGCCGCGTTTCGGGCCCTTCTCAAGGTGAGCAGCATCGGCCCGAAGCTCGCGCTTGCGATCGTGGGCGTCATGAACGCGAGCGAGCTCCGGGATGCGATTGCGCGACAAGACAAGGCGGCCTTCAAAGGGATCAGTGGCGTCGGAAAGAGGACGGTCGAACGAATCCTTCTCGATCTGGAAGGGAAGCTCGACTTCGCCGGGAGCGACAAGACCGGGGTTCGACTCCGGGCGGTTCGGAGCCCAGCCGGATCGACCGGTGACACAGTCGTTGGTGCCTTGGTGCAAATGGGATACAAACGAAGCGAGGCAGAGGCCGCAGTCGGAAGCGCGATGGGCGCTTCGAGCGACGAGAACGTCGAAGAACTGTTGCGCTCGGCGCTGTCGGCGCTGTCATGACTGAAATGGAAGCCAGAGCGAACGAGAACCTGAGCAACGACGAACAGACCGAAGATCGCGTGTTCGACCGAAGCCTTCGCCCGTCGCAGTTCGACGACTTCGTCGGCCAAGAGCGCATCAAAGACAACCTCCGCGTCTTCGTCGAGGCGGCGCGGCGGCGGGGTGAGCCGGTCGACCACACCTTGTTCTGCGGTCCGCCCGGGCTCGGCAAGACCACTCTCGCGCTGATTTTGGCTGGTGAACGTGGGGTCACGCTGCACTCGGCCTCCGGTCCTGCCATCGAGCACAAGGGGCAGCTCGCTGCGCTCCTCACCAAGCTCGAGCCAAACGACGTGCTCTTCATCGACGAGATCCATCGCCTGAACGCAACCGTCGAAGAGAACCTCTACACCGCGGTGGAAGACTTCCGCATCGACATCGTCAACGGTGACGGCCCGTATGCGCAAACGCTGCAGCTTCCGTTGAACCCGTTTACTCTGGTCGGGGCAACGACGCGGACGGGCCTTCTCACGAACCCGATGCGTTCGCGCTTTGGATACGTAGCGCGCCTCGACTACTACCCCGAAGAAGCTCTGCGCTCGATCATCGAGCGAAGCGCACGTTTGCTTGCACTCGTGATTAGCGCCGAGGCTGCGCAGGAGCTTGCTCAGCGTTCGCGTGGCACGCCTCGAATCGCCAATCGCCTGTTGCGTCGTTCGCGCGACTTCGCCGAAGTGCTATCCGACGGCAAGGTCGATGCAGAGTCCGCACGCGAAGCGCTCGAGCGGCTCGATGTCGACGCGGCAGGCCTCGACCAAATGGACCGGCGCTATCTGACCGTGATCATCGATCACTACGATGGCGGCCCAGTCGGAATCGAGACTTTGGCGGCTGCCCTGAGCGAGCCGCGCGATACGCTGGAAGACGTCTATGAGCCCTACCTGCTTCAGAAAGGGCTGCTGGCGCGCACCGCGAGGGGACGTGTAGCGACCCGGCACGCCTTCGAACACCTCGGAAAAGAGCAGCCGGACAAATCACAAGCCAACCTGTTCTGAGTCGTTTTTGGAACTCTGCGCCTCGGTAGAGGGGCGCTTCACGAGCCCTATCCCCCATGAATTTCCAACTAAACGCGGCCAGCGAGGGCCTTCTCTCGTCGGCGGAGCGCTGGTCGCCCGCCGATGCGGAGCTCTGGGGCCGCTGGCGCGAGTCGCTGACGGCCGACCAGCGGTCGGACGCCTTGTTGCCCCTTCAGGCACTGCTGTCAGGGCTCGTGGCGTTTCACGACTGGGAGAACCAAGCGCGTCCCGAACTCGGAATCGACTTTCGCCGGCACCTCCAAGCGGTGCGGACGGGTTACGACTGGGCTCTTCGGCTGGTGGCTCGACTGCGAAGCAACGGGGCGCCGCAGTCGGCGCTGGTCGGCGTGCCCCTCGGCGAGCCAGAGTGTTCGTTGCGCGCGCTCGAGCGTTCGCTTCGCGATGCGCTTCGGGTCGCCGAGCGTCTCTTGGAGCTTCCGCGTGTCGATGCAGGCACGTTTCAAGAAGCCTGTGACCTCTTTTTGCGCGAGCTCGGACGCAATCCGTTTTTCCAGCCGCCCGAACCGCTGGAGTTTTCCAATGCAGCGGAGCTCCTGGGCCCCGAAGGCCTGACGCCTCAGCTCGAGTCCTGGGAAAGCGAGGCAGCCAAGACGGCAACCATGATCGCGTTTCTCGCATTGCTCCGCGACCATCGCTTCCTCGGCATCGCCGACGGCCAGCTCCGGGAACCGAACGGGGTATTCCACTCGCACCTCGTCGCCGCCGCAGTTCGACGGGAGCTTCAGGTGCTGAGTCGATTTCTTTTGGTGCAGGGGTTAGAAACCTTTGCCGCCGAGCTCGAAACGAGGCTGCTCTCGGTGGAAGCGATCGCGACGAGCATTCACGCAAAATCCAGGTCTCTGCTGAACGACCCCCTGCCAGAGCCAGCTGTGCTGGGCAGTGACGCCCTCGCGGCCGAGCGGATGCACCGGGGCATCGTCGAGCTTCGCGCCGCCGTGAGGGACGCCGCCAAGAAGCTGCACGCTCTCGGCCGGCCAGCGCCAGCAGAGCGCGCGGAACGACAGAGCGAGCGTATGCAGCGGAACCTGCATCAGGAGATTTGGGCGTTTCGCCTCATTTTGCAAGCATTCGTGGCGAAGGCGTCCGCCGCCTCGGCGAGCGACGCCCACTCGAACGATGGCGGCGGCCTCGATTTTGCCGGCGAGTTCCTCCGCCACTTCCGATTGTTTGGGCTGCGTTTGAGCCGGGGTACGATGTACCCGCGCCGAGGGCAGCTTACGCGGGCGGTGAGCGCGCTGAATGAGCGCTACGCGATCGACGAAGCCAAGCTCGCCCTTGCGGCGGGCGAATGCACGCTGTTCCTCGAGCATCTCGACGATTCGCTGGCCGAGTTACCGGAGTCGCCGCTTGCGCCGTTCGACAAGACCAAGGCGGCCACCGAGCTTCGCGCGTACCTGAATGCCGTGAAGCACCGAAACTTCTAACCGACGTTTCCGAAGGCAGCGAACATTCGTTCGATGAACCAGAACGCAGCTAGCGAGCCGATGACGTAGGCCGGAATGGTTCGGCTGCTTTGCCAAGTCGATGGAAGCGCCGAACGGATCGCTTTGAAGCTCAACCATGCCACCGCGATCACCCCGAGCTGTGCGACTTCGAGGCCGAGGTTGAAGCCCAGGAGCGCGAGCGGGATCTCCTCGCTGGGCAGGCCCGCATCGAAAAGGACGGACGCGAATCCGAGGCCGTGAAGAAGGCCGAGTGCGCCCGGGAGTATCCAGGGGTGCTTCCAGACCGGTCCCTGCTTTCCCGATTGAATCTCGAGTGCGAGTACGACAATCGTCAGCGCGATCGAGGCTTCTACCAGCGCCGTGGGGAGCGAGACGATCCCCAGGACGGAAAGCGCGAGCGTGAGGCTGTGACCCACGGTGAACGCGGTCACGGCAGCGATGAGCCGGCGGTGCCAGCCGAAAAGCACGAGAAGCCCGAGGACGAAGGTCAGGTGGTCCCAGCCGGTGAGCAGGTGCCCGACGCCGAGCATGAGGTACTCGAAGAACGAGTGCGACTCCTCAATCTGCGCAACGATGGTCAGCTCTGGTGTACCGCTGTCGAGGATCGCATGATGCACATCGCCACCGAGGCGAGCGATGCGCACGACGACGGTGATGCTCGAGTCCTCGAAGCCGTCGACGCGAATGACCGCACCCAGCATGTCGGGCGGATCACAGCGGATCTCGGTCGTTTTGATGATGGCGATTTCATCTTCGGTCTTCCGAACCTTGGCTGGGCCCAGTTGCTCGCAGGTTTCCGGGATCTGCGGCCTCAGCGATTGACCGGTGGGCCGTTTCACCGGCGCTCGCCAGCGCATCGTGACGGTGCCGTCCGCGCGATGCTCGAATGAAAGCACCGACGGCGCTAGGGGATGAGCGCTGGCATGCTCCGGAGCTCCGAAAGCCAGCACAGCCAAGAGCGCAAGCAGTGAGATCCGCATCAAGGCGCCCGCTCGATAGTGATGCGATACGCCTCGCGAAGCGCCGCCATGCGTTCTTGCCGAACCTCCTCGCGGATCTCGCGGAGTCGATCCGCGCGGACTTCGGCGCCGATGACATCGAGCGGTGGTACGTAGGCGGGCTCGGTGCCGATCACCTTCACGAAGTGAAGGCCGTACACGGAGGACACAGGCCCTCGCCACGCACCCACCACCGCCTCCCCGACCGCGACAGCCAGCTCAGCGCCGTAGTCGTCTTTCAACTCGGACGGCGTTGCGGATTGCTCGGGACGAAGACCGGGCAAAGGGTCACCGAGGCCTGCAGGCGCCGAGTCGCCAAGCGCAGCCAGTCGCTCGCGCATCTCGCGTGCATCTGCCGCAAGCGCCTCCCGACGCTTTGAACGGCTGAGGAACACCTGTTGAAACCGAACGCGCCCCTCGCGCTCGAAGCGATCCTCGTGCGTGCGGCGATGCTCCTCGAGCTCAGCGCGGCTTGGCATTCGATCCTCGGGCACGAACGTGAGGGCCTCGCGTGCGCGGTAGAGCAACCTTGCCCGCACGACTGGATCGTGCGCCTGCATGTTCATCTCGATGGCGCGCTGAAAGAGCGCCAGATCGTCGTCCGGCGAGTCCGGTTCGATGAAGCGCATGTTGCGAATCAGGTGCGTGTAGACGATCGGGTCGGTTCTGTCCCAGCCCAAGCGTTGGGCCTCGTTGAGCAGAATGGCCTCGCGGACGGCGGTCTCGACGTTTGCATCCGTGGCGTCCACCGCAACCCGAACCGTGATCGCGGGTCCTTCGATCCGGCTCTTCTCATACACGGACTTCGCGCTGAAAAGCAGGCCACCGATCAGAAAAAAGTGGACGAGCGGGCGAAGCATCAACTGGGAGGTTGATACCAGATCGGCGAGGTCCAGGCGCGCTCTTGAATCGTAGGCTCGACCTGGTGACAGCAGCGCTCCTCGGCTTCAGGCAGCAAGCCAGGATCTCTGCAATCGACCTCAGCACAAAAGGCTTGGTTGAGCCCCGCTGCCGGGTCACAGCAGTCGCAGGTAAAGTCGCTCGGGAGAAAATCCTGCTTGCGCTCGACGCAGGCGGCGTAGTCCCAATCCGTGCAGTCATACTCGGCCGCGGAGCATTGCCAGGTCGTCCAGCGACAGCTCGGGTTCTCGAGAACTCGGGCGTAGTAATAAGCTCGCTGGCCTGGATCGAAGTCGGCGTCCTGCCAGACGCCGCAGAGGTCGCCAAAGCCCTCGCCCTGCAGCTCGCAGGTGTCGAGATCGGCGCTCGCGCCGTTGTTGGCGTCACCGGCGATCTCGAAGACCTGGACCTGGTAGTCGTCTCCGTCGAGCCAGCCCTTGACGATCTGGATCCGCTGAAGAGGCGCGCTATTTGAATCCTGCATGGCCGAAACCAAGAATACCGGTGCGGACGAAGCAGGCTGCGGCTCGAGCGTGCCACCCATGGGAACACCCGCGGCGTCGGCCTGCGCCACGAGATCTGAGGCGTTGCAGAGGTCGCTCGGGTAGTCCCAGCCGCCAAACATGCGCACGGCCATCCGAGGGCCGCTCGTACCGAACGTTTCCTTCCGGCGCAGGGCCGAAAAGATCGCGTCGCGCGCGTTCTCTTCAGCCCAAACCGCGGTGAGGCCGCCGGGGCTGAGATACTCGACGTCCGGGAAGCCAGGGGGCGGCGGCAGAAAGCGGTTGGGCTGACCCGCACCGCCATGACCTTTGAAATCGTTTTCGGCCACAAAACCAGGGGCCGAGATGTGCGTATCGGTCGCCGCCGTAATGCCGTATTGGAACGGATTGGTACCGAGGCTGGCTTCGAGCCGCATGCCTTCTCCGTACGCGTGGCGGAGGAACCCCTTCGGGTCGGGTGGCGTGATGAGCTCCAAGTTGGTGGTGGCCAAATTCGAGAACGGAATCACCTCGAATCCGCAGAGCTCGTCCGCAGTCGCCGCGCCTGGAAGGCACTCCGAAGCGCCCTTGTGCTGGTAAACCTCGATCACGGGCTCCATCGCATTGCGGGCCTCGACATACTCGCTCGTAAAGGGCTCACCATTCGCCATCTCGTTCTGAAAGTAGATGCCTTCGGAGATGTTGCTGTTGTGCGGAATGGTCAGCACTTCACAGCCTGTGCCCGCGTCGACGCACTCTTCTCGGAGGCGCGCCCAGAGGCCCTCAGCGTAGGGCTCATCGAAGTAGTTGTAGGGAAGTGCCGTGACGTTCTCGTTCTTGAACATGACGTTGCGGTGGAGGTTCTTCAACCTGGGCCCGCCGCTCCACTCGTAGCCGGGAAACGTCGTGAGCTCGCAAGCGTCACTGCGGTCATAGGCCGCTTCGGCATCACTGACGACCTGGCGCCAAACGTCCATTCCGGCTTCCAAGCAGTACTCGTCCGCCGGACCACAGAGCTCGGGGTAGCGCGCTCTTTGGGGTTCGGCAGCGGTGAGGGCGTTGAGCTCGACGAAGATGCCAGCCACTTCCTGCGGGCTGGCATCGAACTGCTGGGCAGCGCGATAGTCGACGCATTGCCGCGCGCCATACCCGGGCGAGCTCGGATCGTTGCAGACCTTCAAGGTGCCGAGGAACTCCGCATGGTCGCTCAGCATGACGAAATCCAAAGGTCGATCGATGGCCGCCATCCGGGTCGGGGTGCCGTCCTCGTTGTAAGGCTGGAGCGGGATCGGCTCGCCCCGCGCGAACTCGTACGCATCGTCTACGGTCGTGCGTGTGCCCTGCATGTTGGCGTCGAACGAAAGCTCTGTGTGGATGTGCGTGTCGCCCCAGAAGAGCTGACGGAGCGGGTCGAAGTCTGCGCAGCGGCCGAAGTCGTCCGCGATACCGCTGCGACTCTCAGCATCGCTGCAGCCAACAACGGTCATCGCGAGGGCGATCAGCCAGAGCGCTGAAGAGAGGAAACGGGGCATCACGAGAACTTAACGGAAGCGGCCGATATTGCAATCGACGGGCTAGATCTCGATTTGGCCCGAGAATACGAAGCGTGCTGAGCCCTGCATGAGCACGCTGTCACCAGGCGCGGCTATGGTGATCAGGAGCGTCCCGCCGGGAAGTCGAATGCTGAGCTGCTCGTCACGCTCGGCGCGACCGGTTTCGACGGCGGCGACCGCGGCTGCGCAGGCTCCGGTCCCACAGGCCTGGGTCCATCCGGCGCCGCGCTCGAGAACGTCCAAGCGCATGCTGTGTCCTTCACGTTCTGAAACGAAGCCAACGTTGACCCCTTCAGGGAAGTGCGGGTCGCTTTGAATCGCCGGACCGAGCGCGAAGCGCGCGTCGCCGACCTCGTCAAACGTGACAGCATGCGGGTTGCCCATCGACACGCCGCTGAGATGCAGCGTACGCCCATCGACCTCGAGCGGATGATCGAGCCAAGGGGTGGCGGAGCTCAATGGAAGGTCGGAAGGCACCAGCGACGGGGGCGCCATTTGCACGGCCACGGATTCCGCGTGCGGCCGGTTCACGACGACGCAAAGATGAGGCCCGGCAGCAGTTCCGACCGTCAACTCGAGTGCCGCCTCGTCCCTGCGGCGGGCGAGGTGCAAGGCCGCACACCGAAGCCCGTTCCCGCACATTTCCGGGACCGAGCCATCGGAGTTGATCACCTCCATCGACGGCGCGTCCACGTCGAGCAGCAACACACCGTCGGCGCCGATCCCGCGATGCCGATCGCAAAGCGCGATCGCCTGCTCGGCCGTCAGCCGCACGCCCCCGAGCGCTTCCTTCTCGACGATAAGGAAGTCATTCCCGAGACCTTCGTACTTATAGAACCGCAGAGTCACCGGTGGGGGTTCTAGGGCAGGGACAGCGACAGCGCCAGGGACAGAAACAGCGGCAGTGTCAGGGACCGTGTCAGGGGCAGTGTCAGCGGCAGTGCAAGAACCTGACGGGGCTGAGTTGCGTCGATCGGCGAGCGCCCCCACAGCCGTCGTGTCCTAACGGGGTGAGGCGCCGTGAGCTGTCGAGCGCGCCCGGAGAGCCGTAGCGAGGAATACGTACGTATTTCGCAGCGAAGGTTCGAGGACGTAAGCCGACAGATGGCGGCGGATCGCCCCGTTAGGAGCAGCCCATGCTGTTGCCGCAGTTCAGGCAGCGATAACAAGCCCCATTGCGGACCGTGATGTGCCCGCACTTATCGCACATCGGCGCGTCGCCCATCATCTCGCCGAGCTGTTGGTCGAGGGCGTTGGCCTGCGGGGACGAGTCGTCGAAACCGAACGTGACTTGCTCGGCCGGCTCGATGGCCGGGGGCGGCTCGCTTGGCTGCGACCCTTCCAGGCGTTGGACGGCAGCCACGTCGGTCGGGTTTTGGAGCTCTTCCTGCTCCTCCTTCGGTGGCACCTGCGCAAAGTCGTATTGCTTGAGGTATTCGACACCGAGCACGCGGAACACGTAGTCGATGATCGACGTGGAGAACTTGATGTTCGGATGACCCTCGACGATGCCCTGTGGCTCGAAGCGCGTGAACGTGAACTGCCGAACGTAGGCATCGAGCGGCACGCCGTGCTGAAGACCCATCGAGACACTGATCGCGAAGCAGTTCATCAGCGAGCGGAACGCAGCGCCTTCTTTGTGCATGTCGACGAAGATCTCGCCGAGCGAGCCGTCCACGTATTCACCCGTGCGAAGGAAGACTTTGTGACCTCCGACGCGTGCTTCCTGCGTGAAGCCGCTGCGCTTCTTCGGAAGACGATGGCGCCGAGTGCTCGGGGGCGTGAGCCATTCCTGAACTGGAGCGTCGATGGCCTGTACGGGCGCCGTAGCCTTCGCTTCGGGGCTCGCGTCGTCCTTCTCTTCGCTCTTGGAGTCGTCCTTGGTGTTGAGCGGCTGGGAGGACTTCGAGCCGTCCCGATAGAGCGCAATCGCCTTGAGACCGAGCTTCCAACCCTCTTCGTAGATCTCCTCGACGTCTTCGATGGTCGCTTCGTTGGGCAGGTTCACCGTCTTGGAGATCGCACCCGAAAGGAAGGGCTGCGCTGCCGCCATCATGTGAACGTGCGCCATGGGGTCGATGAAACGCTCGCCGATCTTGCCGCAGCGGTTTGCGCAGTCGAACACCGGAAGGTGCTCGGCTCTGAGGTGCGGCGCGCCTTCCACCGTCATCCGGCCGATGACGACGTCGTTGAGCTCGCCGATCTCTTTGTCTCTGTGACCCCAGAACCGGAGCAGATGAAAGCCCGGCTTGTTGTAGGTGGCCGCGTCAATCCCAAGACGCTCGTAGGCTTCGGTCCCGATGACCCAGGGCGCCAGTGCGAAGCCGACATCGAACACGCCACGAAGGGCTGCTTCGGCCTTTTCGATCTCGCGCTCGGTGAGGCCGTTTTGAAGCAGGGCCTTTCGACCGCAGTGCGGAGCGCCGGTGAAGGTGTTGGTGCCCGTCACGTACGACACGATGTCTGCGAGCTGCGCGTCGGTGTAGCCGAGCCGCTCGAGTGCGTTCGGAACGCTCTGGTTTACGATCTTGAAGTAACCGCCGCCTGCGAGCTTCTTGAACTTCACCAGCGCGAAGTCAGGCTCGATGCCGGTCGTGTCGCAGTCCATCAGAAGACCGATCGTTCCGGTTGGCGCGAGCACGGTGGTTTGTGAATTGCGGTAGCCGTAGAGCTCGCCGAGCTTGCAGGCCAAGTCCCAATCCTCTTGCGCGGCCTGGATGAGCTCGGGCGGGCAAGAGGTCTGCTCCTCGTCGGTCATTCCGGGGCCACCGGCCTCGTTGATGCGGTAAGCGGCTTCACGGTGCTTGCCCATGACGCGAAGCATCGGCTGGCGGTTGCGCTGGAATCCGCCGAACGGGCCCTTGCTCGCGGCGATCTCCGAGGAGGTGGCGTACGCATGCCCGCAGAGAATCGAGGTCAGCGCTGCGCAGATCGTTCGACCCTCGTCGCTGTCGTAGGGGATCCCGAGCTGCATCAGCAAGGTGCCGAGATTGGCGTAGCCTAGGCCGAGAGGCCTGAAATTATGGCTGTTCTTTGCGATTTCCTGTGTCGGGTAGCTTGCGAAGTCGACCGCGATGTCCATCGCGGTGATCAGGACGCGGATCGCCTGGCGGTAACCTTCGATGTCGAAGCGTCCCTCCGCATCGAGGAACTTCGACAGGTTGATCGACGCTAGATTGCAGGCCGAGTTGTCGAGGAACATGTACTCCGAGCACGGGTTCGAGGCGTTGATGCGGTCGGTGTTCGGGCACGTGTGCCAGTCGTTGATCGTGGTGTCGTACTGGACGCCAGGGTCGGCGCAGCCCCAAGCAGCTTGAGCAAGCTTCCGCCAGATGTCGCGTGCCCGGTACGTGTCGCACACTTCGCCACTGGTGCGCAGCGTCGTCTTCCACTCACCGTCTGTTTCGACCGCCTTCATGAACTCGTCGGTTACGCGAATGGAGTTGTTCGAGTTCTGACCGGAGACTGTGTGATAGGCGTCGCCGTTGAAGTCCGAGTCGTAGCCGGCTTCGATCAGCGCCCGCGCCTTCTTCTCTTCGCGGACCTTCCACTCGATGAAGTCGACTATCTCGGGATGATCCATGTCGAGACAGACCATCTTCGCAGCGCGGCGTGTGGTGCCTCCGGACTTGGTGGCGCCCGCCGCTCGATCGAGAACTTCGAGGAAGCTCATCAGCCCGCTCGAGGTACCGCCGCCGGAAAGCTTCTCCTGCTTGCCGCGAATCTTCGAGAAGTTGGTGCCCGTGCCCGAGCCGTACTTGAAAAGGCGCGCCTCGTTTTTGATGAGCTCGTAGATCGCCATCAGGTCGTCGTTGACGGCTTGAATGAAGCAGGCGGAGCACTGTGGATTCTCGTACGCCGTGCTGGTCTCGAAGATGACGTCGAGCTCGGGGTCCCAGGCGTAGTTGCCGCCCGACCCTTCGATGCCGTAGCGCTGATAGAGGCCGCAGTTGAACCAGACCGGCGAGTTGAATGCGGCTTTCTGATGAACCAGGAGGTGAGAGAGCTCGGCCTCGAAGGTGTCTGCTGCGTCCTGGTCGGCGAAGTAGCCGCCAAACCTGTCACCGGCCTCGCGGAGGCTGTGCGCCACGCGGTAGACGAGCTGGCGGACGCTGCGCTCGCCCAGATTTTTGTCGCCGTTGATGCCGGCTTTGCGGAAATACTTGGAGACTGCGATGTCGGTCGCGAGCTGACTCCAGCCCTCCGGAACCTGCGCCCCCTTGAGCTCGAAGACGACCGAGCCGTCCGAGTTGGTGATCTGGCTGTCTCGTAGGACGTACTCCACCGCGTCGAGAGGGTCGGTGCCGGCCTCGGTCAGCTTGCGTTCCATCGAAAGACCGCCGGATTTCTGCGAAACTTCGGCCCGCCGGGCGCCTTCGATCTCCAAATTGCTAGTCATTCCCCTCGTATCCAATGCCACAGCATACCTCCAACC
>Ga0209567_10001602_pt1 | contig 11451 bp, 6 predicted proteins | sample COG_12_FD_184756 | JGI IMG/M metagenome (GOLD analysis project Ga0209567, IMG submission 184756) | Pelagic marine sediment microbial communities from the LTER site Helgoland, North Sea, for post-phytoplankton bloom and carbon turnover... | ecosystem: Environmental > Aquatic > Marine > Neritic...
GGAAACGCAAGCAACCTCCCCGGAGACACGATGGTCGCGTTCTACCCGACTCGTGACTACGCCTACGGCGCGCAGATCTCGGTGGACGTCCGCTACGACGGCGCAACCTTGGTGCACAGCCAGTTCAACACACGGCCGCTGCCGACACTGGCTCAAGGGTTCGTCTCGGACAGTGCGTCGGTGCCTCTGGCAGGCATCCAAGTCGAGGTCCCGGCGCTTGGACTGACGATGACCAGCAACGACGACGGCAACTTCGATGCAGGCTTTGGTTGGCCTGCCAATCGTGTGATGCCGCCAGGCACCTATCGCCTCTACGTCAATCGGCACCGCGCCAATCCAAAGTACGGCTCGGTCGAGCACTTCTTGCACATCCGCGACGGCGAGCTGAACTCGTTTGGAACCGCTCGCCTCCCCATCCTGGACAGGACCGAGCCGTTCCGCTTGGTTCAGTCGGGCGATGCTGCCGCGCTGCTCGCGAAGGGAGACCTCACCCTGGACCTCAGCGGCGCGTCGTTGACGTTCCCGGATGCGCAGGACGCGGGTGGGGTGCACGCCCAACTGATGTCGCGCTCCGAGCTCGGGTACCGAGCGCGCGTGGCGACGCCGGTCGATTGGGGCTTCGTGGTCACGCCGAGCATCGGAGTTTCAGGCCCGGTCGGCATCGACATCCGATTGCCCGCGTTCAACGAATCGCATGCGTACGTGGAGCAGATGGCGGACTACGGCTTGCTGTTGGCCGTCGATCCCGCGTCCCTGCAACTCGTCGTGGCCGGCGTGTTCGAAGTGGACAAAGTCAACAACCGGATCCGCACCGTCGGCCTGGTCCACGTCCAGCGGCTGGACGTGATCGCGTTCGGCCGCACCCGTCAAGCCCATCAGCCGCTGTTACAGAGCTACGCCCAAGGTGAGCTCGACATCACAGCCCTCATCGCAGCATTGGAGGCACCATGAGTCGTCGTTGGCTCATCATACACGCGCTACGCGCGCTCCTGATCGTGGCCACGATCCAAGCGGCCGGGCCTGAAGGGGCCCAGGCCCAGTTCTTCTACGACCCGTTCTTGCCGCCCGTGGGCCCGAGCCCTGCGCACTATGTCGGTTACGTAGCGTCCCAAGGGATCCCCCTCAGCGAAGATGGGCAGCCGATCGTCGTGGAGTACGACGCCCAGGGCCAGGTTGTCGGCACCGTGAACGTCCAGCCCGGCATGCTCATTAAGTCCACGCAGGAGTGGAACAGCTGGGTCAGCCGCTGGGAGCAGGCGCGCACCGAGTACGAGGACGCCGGAGGAAGCACACTCGAACTGACTCGCGTGGAGTACGACGCGGCTGGGCGCAAGTGTCTGGATGCCGAAGCCAACGAGGTTTCCGTATCCGCCGCGACCGCTCTTTCGCCGGAAATCCGGTCCGTGCTGGTGGTTCGGGCCGATGCAGGCTTGCCAGCGTGCGAGGGCTACATATTGGCCACCTCTCCGCTGTCCGAGCCGAGGCTGCCCCTCGCCGCCAATGCCTCGGTGGTCGTCGACGGCGAGTGGCGAAGTCAACAAGTGTCTGAAACCGGTCACTACTTTGCACTCGAGACCGGATACTTCGACGCCGACGCCTCGGGCTGCCCCGAGCAATCTGGCTTGCCGCCCACGGTTCGCAATGTCCAAGCGTTCATCAACTGCCCCGCCGGCTCGGTGCAGGGCGTCTACGCCCCGGTTCACGGCGCCGAGATCGAGACGACCTCACAGAACAGCTTCATCACGGTGGTTACGTCGCAGACCGGTTATTACCAGCTTCCGTACATGAGCTACGGAAACGTCGACGACTGGAGTGGCGACTGGGTCAGCGCGAGGCTGGCGTTTGCTCGACCCGACCCCCGACTGCGGACGGCTCGGTTTTTCTCTCTTCGCAAGCGCGGTGCTGGTCGCACGGTGAGCTTCGCCGTCGATACTGTGTACCTGCAAGCTCATGCGCGCTTGATGAACGACCCGTCGTCCATCGTCGACCTTGTCGATCCGGATTACCAGTTCGAGGACTTCACGCAATACGCGGTGGATCCCGGAGGAGCGCGAGGCCAGGACCAGGGTCTGCTGGTCGAAATCAGCGCTCAAGACCTGCGTGAAACCGACATCTATTTGTTCCGAGTCGCCGACAACAAGCTGATCGGCGAGCGGCGGGGCATGTCGCCCAACGAGCTCTCGGGCATTCCGCCCGATCTGGCGCAGTTCCCCAATGCCACGGTCTACCCGGGATGCCTGGGCGGCGCATGCCTGAGCTTCGTGCTCGTGACCCGAGGACCGGCGCTCTCCGGGGCAGGTGGGGTCTCTGAGAACAACGCGTTCCTTCCCTTTGCGTCCCGGCCCGCTGATGGGCAACCGGGCCTCGAGCCGGAGTATCCAGACAGTCCCATCCGAACGTTCTTACGTCCAGGAGACGCGGTCAAGCTGGTCGCTATCAATCGCTCCACCGGGTACACCGGCGTCGCGCTCGGCAAGGTGCATGTGGGCGAGGGTGGTCTCTCGGTCATCGCGAGTCCCGACGATGCCTCGGCAGAGCTCGTCATCGACATGTTCCCGCCGAACCTGCGCGTGCGGGCGAATCGTCAGTACGAGGTGGAGTACGGCGCCACCGCTGGCGAAGAGCGAAACTACATCGTCGGTTTCGAAGGTTCGGCACTCAATACCGATCAGTTGATCGCGATCCGAACCGAGTGGTTTGCCCCCGACGGATCCGCGCTGCCAGAGGGCTTGCCAGGACTGACGGGTCGCTTGGCGCGTGTGCAGATGGGCGAGCTTCAGGCGGGCGGCCCAACGGACGCGGCCGGCCAAGCCTTGGGGCAGTTCTCGATCGAGCCGGGAATCAAGACCTCGGTTGTCCGGCTTCCCGAAGAAGGCGTCGAGCGGGAGCACTACTACATCCACGTCGACGGCGCGCCGCTGACAAGCTCGGTGGACTTTGCGGGAAGGGCGGGCATCAGCCGACCGGACTTCAGTGTCGGTCAGGTCTGCTACTACAGCGCGGGCGACGCGCAGGCGTGTTTCGACAGACAGGCGGACGAGCCGGAGCTCCAGTCACGACCCGGACAGTTCGTGCCGTTCAAGGTGCCTGTTTACGACAAGCAGTTCAGCGAAGAGCAGCGGGCTGCGTTCTTGGAGCAGGACTTGGAGGACCCGGGGCCGGTGTATCGGTGGCCATATCGGCCGGAGATGCAGTTTACGGTGCATGAGCTCCTGGTGGAGGACGTGTATCGGGTCGAGGACGATGGGACGCAGGTTAGCGTCATTGGGGATGCGAACCCGCACTTCTACTCCTCTTCGGGCACGATGAACGCCAGTATTGAGTACGACCTCACCGCGCCGCTTGATGATCCGCTGTCGCCGTTCAATCCCACGGTCGATGATATCGACGGGGACGGCGAACGCGAGCACCGAGCATTCTCGTGGGATTTCGCGGGATCTTCTACGAGCATCTTGCCATCAACAGGCACGAAGCTCGATTTCTCTGTCGAAGACTACGTAGCCGAAAACGAGAACTTGGAGGCGGACGACTACGTGGCGCTTCGACTTCTACAACTCGGAGACGACGCCAACATTCTGTGGGAGTTCGTTGTCGAGGCCCTCATCGTCGAGCCCGCCGTCGAGGGACATCCGCTCCAGGACGAAGTTGATGACGTCTTCCGCGTCAGCGTTGACGACCCGGCGATGCCCTTCACTGCTCTCCTCCTCGGTTACGAGCGGCGTTCGGCGAAAGACCCGATAACAATCGAATGGAAAGTCGAGCCCGCGACTTTCGGGGTGTGGCAAGAACCCGAAGAGCAAACGGACAACGAAACCGGCGCATTTGGAAATACTCTGATAGTCACGGAAACTACACCGGGCGCCGAGGCGGACGTCGTGGTCACGCTGATCTCCTCCGACGGCGTCGAAGCGAGATTCCGAAAACTGGTGGTGGTGCCAGGCGCTCCTTCATCGGTGGATGTGCAGACGTCAGGAACCGCGTCGGCACTCGAGGCGGGCGGCATCGATGTAGAAGTCACCGTCCGCGATCAGTTCGGCAATCCTGTGGTCGATGGCACTTCGGTCGACATCAATTTGAAGGCGACGAGCGACACAAATGCGGATGCGGTCGTCACCCTCATCTCGGCCGACGACGACGATCGAACGCCCTACGAGGCGGGTACCATCGATGGCATCGTCCGGGCCAAGATCGAAGGGGCGGCGTTTGAAAGCACTGATGAACTGCTTGTGGTGAGCGCGGGCAAGTTGGCGCCGCAAGAGTTTCCCTTCGAGGTTCTGGGCTTCGATGTCGAGTGGGTATCGCCCCCCGATGTGGTCCTCACGGGAGCCCTGCAGAGCGTAACAGCCAAGGTAATCGACAAGTCAGGGCAACCGGTCGAAGGCCTTGAGGTCACGTTCTTGGGCGACTACGCGGGCTTTGTTGACGGGAATGTGGAGACCGACTCGGCGGGGCTGGCACGCGCAAAATTCTCAACAGGGCTAGTACCACGGCAAGGAGCGCAGCTCGTGGTTCGCGCTGGCGTCGGTCAGTCGGGCAAGGCGACTCACACATACGACGTCCTGCCGGCTCCTGGCAACGAAGGGCTAAATGTCCGCGATGCGCTGATGGTCGGCGACGTCGCCATTGATGGTGTGGTCACGGTCGAACGTTATGACGGCACATTGATAGATGTCGACTACGAAACATCTGCCGAGATCGAAGTCAACGGGGATGGTGGCGAATTGTTGACGGTCGCGCTCGGCGACTTGAGCGACCCCAACTTGGAGCCAGTCCTCGCGCTTCTGATGAACGACATCGAAACCGTGGAAAGCGGGTTTGAAGCACCGGACGAAGTCGGGCTTCACCCCGCAGCCGCAACGCTGATCACGCCGGTATTGGGCACGCCTCTGGGCGATGGGCGAAGCTATCTCTTCCGCAAGGCGGACGCGGGCGTTGCGGGCTCCAGTTTGGTGGTGCCTCAGAGCGATGTTCTTGAGCGTGTGGATGACGTCGGGTTCCGCCTTGACTTCATGCCCTACGACGATGAGGGCACACTGCTCAACGTAGGGAATGGTACGCACACGATCTCCTACTCAGTTGGCGCGGGAGTCACGTATCGCCTTCGTACGACGGATGGGACCGTCGTCGTCACGCATTCCACCGCGGTCATCCCTAGTCAGTGGCACACGGTCGCCGTCCGGGTGAAAAACGGTTTCATCGAGCTCGAAGTGGACCGCGTGCCAGTGCTGGCTGTGCCGCTCACCGGCACGATCGACTACGCGGGCGGTGGCGATCTGGTCGTCGGAGACGGGGACTTTCATGGTCAACTCAACAGCTTGAAGTGGTACGACTGGAGCGCGGAGCCGCTCGTTGAGTTCGCAGATGGATCAACGTCGCGAAGCGTGGTGTTGGACGCTAGCGGCGTCGCCACGCTGACACTTCAGAGCGCGGGACGGCTCAATGCCCTGCAACCGGGTGCTGCGATCCGAATGCTACGAATCGCTGTCGATTGCGGCACAGCTCGACAGTATGCGTCGCTGATTTCTACCGCCGGCTACGCCGAGGTGGCAGGCAACATGCTCGATGCCAACTTGCTAACCGGTGCGCCGCCGGTCGATTTGTCCGGATGGACCGCTCAAGGTCCAAAGCCCGCGGATAACGCCCCCTCGTTCGCGGCGCGAATTGGGCTCATATCTGTCGCGCATGCGCAGTCGGGTGGGGAGAGTCTTGCAGACAAAGCGTGGGGCTTCGTCAAGGGGACAGTGGCGTTCTTCATACCGTACGAAGAATTCTTCGTTGTCGTCCGGCAACTGGGCTACCTCGCACAGCGGAGCGACCAGTTCAATCCGGTGGAGTTGATTCTCGCGGGACTCGGGGTTGCCACGGTCGTGCCCATCGCCAAGCCCTTGAAGCTCGTGCTCAAGCCACTCAAGCTCTTCATTGGCAACGCTCAGGGTCGAGCGTTCACTAGAGCATTCGCGGGCGTGCTTGGAAGGGCGATCCAGCTTGCGAAGAAGGGGCAACTTCACCGGCTGAGAGTTCTGCTGCCTTACGTGTTGATTGTCGGAGAGATGGCGGCGGACCCTGAAGCGAGGGAGGGGCTCACCGTGATGCTGAATGCGATCAGGAGCTCGGACGATCTTTGGGCTTGGATCGACTATTTCAACCTTCCTGCTGACGGATGGGAGGGAGATGGTGAGCCGCCGCTCGTCGGATTGGGAGCACCAGCCGGAGGCGAGCAAGCAGTCTTGGCGCCTGGGTTACTCCGACGAATGGAAGGTGCATTCGTCGGGACAGCACATGCAGCGAACCCCGTCGCTAAGCTGGCACGAATGGCGGGCCCAATCTTGGGTCGAGCTCTGAAGAAGGCGGTGCAAACGGCAGAAGACGCGGGGCTACTATCCGACGGAATGCGTGCCGTCGTACGGGCCTTGCGAAACACTTCACAGAAGGAACTCCGCAAACACGTCCAGGAGGTGGCCACGATGCGCACCCTCGTTGGCCTTTCGCGCGCGGGTCGAAAGAACGTGACCGAGTTCTTCAAAGGGCGAACCGACGCGAGGGTTAAACCAGTCACACTCATTGCTATCGTTGCCTTTCTCACCACCGAATGGGGAGATTTCAGAGACGACAAAGTAAGGGAGAAGATCACGTTCCTGTACACCAAGGCTTTCGTGGGGATCGCGACGCGATTCCAGGGGCAGACCGAGGAGTCGGTTACGCTAGACGCCCACGGTGCGTTGTTTCATCTCACGCAAGTCGCGGTTGCGCAGGCGGTTCACAAGGCAAGCCTGGGTATTTCTCCGCCGATCAAGGCGCTTGAGGCACCGCGTCGCGTGCAACTCCAAAGCCAAAGACTTGGACGGGTCGAACGCGTTGCCTACGGCAGGCGCCTTCAGCGCTACATCGATATCGTCCTGTATACGGGCGAGGACAGCGAAAAGTGGGTCGAGCTCAAGTCCAAGAAGAGCCCTGAGTCAGTAAGCGCGGCGGCAGCGGACAGGAAGTTCCGGACCTGGACCGTTCGCAAAACGAGCAAATCTTCAGATCATCGCCAGTTCGTTGCCGACGTTGCGGCTGCGTACGGAATCGACCTTGTCCTTCCGGTCGATGGACAATCCGTCAGCGTCGGCAGACCCAGATGGCTGTTTCAGAAGTTTTCGGTTCGGACGCCGAGCGGCAAGCAACACCGGGGCTACAACAAGCAAGAGTTCGCGGAGGTGGAGAAGCGCCTGAGAACGCAACCAAAAGGCTCGGATTGGGACCGCGTCCGGCGGGGCAGCTTCGTGGGCCCATACGCAGGGTATGCAAACTTGACGGCCATCGACAATGTTAGCGTTAGCAGCTCTTTTTTGAGCGCGATCGGGGACGCGATCTACGATGCTCTCTCCGCAGAGGCTGTTCAGAGGCTAATAGAAGAGGCATCGGACGAAGCATCGGAACCGTAGTGGCGGGAGACAGCTGTGAGGGATTTTGAATCCGGTAACGACGCCTGGCGAGCAACGCGGAAGAAACAATGGGCCGCGATCAAGCAGAGCCTTCAGTGGCAACGCAAGTGCATGGGGTCCGCGTACCTTCCCAATGCAAAGCAATTGGGAGCGTTTCAACGCTATTGGCTCACCGGGCAAAGCTCGGAACGTTTGCCGTTGGCGTTTCGAGTGTGGGCGCACCCGGAGCCGAGTACAGACATCGTCGAGCGGTTTCTTCGCCAAACGTCGAAAGAGGAGTGGGGTTGGTCTCGCGGGTTTTGGTACGAGATCGCCATGGCCGATCCTCGCTTGCCGGCGATCGACCTGTTTGGGCGGAGTAAGAACGTTCTTCGGGGCCTCTTTGGTCCTTTGCAGGAATCCAGCGTCAAGCTCGCTGATGGCGCTGTTGCGGTTCGAACCCCACTGAAATTCAGACGTTGGTGGGAAGGCGTCTCTCAATGGCTGCGTCTTCGCGTGTCGAACGCTAACTACTGCTTGCCTGACTACTCTGACGCAATGTGGAACCTTGCGCCCGATCACTATCAGGGTGTCAGTGGGCTCTATGGGGTTCTCTATCAAGCTGCGCACTTCATTGAACCTCGAGGATTGAAAGGCGCTGATACACGGCAAAAGCGATTCGCCGAAGCATTTGCAGCCGACTTGGAGTCGAGAGATCTACCCAGGTACCTGAGGGTGTTGTGGGAGCAGCTAAAGACCCGGAAAGGGCGAGCGTTCCGCTGGGAAAGTGAGATTGGATCCTCGGACTACCCCGATCTGGATGGCTATGAAGTTGTTGTCAGCCATGGTGCCGAGGTCGGCGAGACTGTGATTCGCCGCGCCGGAGCCGTGTTCGAGGGCCTGGGACTTGGGATCCCGGATTTGGCGGGCATCCAAGCGGTGGAGGTAGCGCAAGCGATCTCGCGGCCACTCGCGGAAGAGCTTGGCTACGGTGCAGGTGTCCCGATTCCTGCGCGGCGGCTACGCATTCGCACAAACCCTGATTTCACTGACAGCGAGATTGCCGAGATTCACGTGGATGTGATAGCGCCCATCCCGAACCCGGCGCGACCAGTTCCCGGAACCGCACCCACCTTGCTGCTCGTGCCACGGCCCAAGGAGAGCTACGTCCAGGGTTCCGCATACGGCTATGAGTTCAACTACCGACTCGTTCAGCGGACGTTTACCGACGAGACCGGTATCACGCTCAAACCGTACGTGACGATGGACGAGTGGGAGGGCAACGAGCGTACCGCGGAACGTTTCTGGGGGCCTTGCTACAAGGCAGACTACCAGCCACTCAAAGTCGGCCGCAATGCCCTTCTCGACGACCCCGAGCGCGACTTCCCACCATGGGACGGAGAGCCGCTCGCTGCGCTCGGCAGTTGAACCTGGGAGCAACGGACCGGTGGGCTTCAAGTGAAGGGTGAAAGATGGAGCTGTCGCTAGAACTGGAAGCCGAGTTTTCAAATGCCGCCGATCGGGACGAGGCGCAGAAATTTCTCGAAAAGGACGGCCCCACCTTCGCCGACGAAGTTGCACAATCCTATCGATTCATGTGGAAGTGCCTTCAGGAGGAGCTCCCGCCACCACAGCGTACGACCGCAAAGGACTCCAGTAAACTCCGAGTTGTTTACGACGTGCTGCCCTACGACACCGAGGGATTCGATAGTCCTCGGAAGCTTGCTGAACGCATCATTGAGTGTCTTGCGGATGTCGGTGCGGGTCTAGTTTACGCCGAGTACACCGGAGATATCGACGAGTTTCTCGTCGTGACGAAGGACGGCATACAGGACGTTTTCAACCAAGAGAACAATCCGGAGTTCTGGACGGAAGCCACGGACGCGCTCGGCGAACATGCCGAAGATGATTTGGGCGCGATGATCTTTTGCTACGAGCGGAGACGAAAAGAGCCGGCCGTCGATTGAAAAAGCAGCGAGCGACCAGCGACCTTCCCACGTTGAGCGAGCGAGCGACCTTCCCACGTTGAAAAGTCAGCGAGCGACAATCTCGGCCACAGGGGCCGAGATTCAAGGAACCCTGCCAGTTTGACGCGTCGCGGGGTGTATTGTCCCACGTCGGGTAGAGGCAAGGCAACCTTCCCACGTTGGAACGTCAGCTTCGCGACAATCTCGGCCACAGGGGCCGAGATTCAAGGAACCTTGCCAGTTTGACGCGTGGCGGGGTGTGTTGTCCCACATCGGGTAGGGTGCGGGCCCATCACGTTGCCCCCTTTTATGGTCCAAGAGTGCCGCTGGGCTCGTGCCTTGCGCGCGTTTGCGAATCTGGGGACAGCTATCCCGGTCAGTCTTTGAAAAACCGGCGCCTGCGCTTCGAACCTAGCTCGCGATGCGCGCTACGTTGCGGCTGCGGCTGCGGCTCCGGCGCAGCGAACGACCCACCAAGTGCCCACAGGGAAGGCCACGTCACGCGCGCCACCTCGCCAGGCTCTATACGCTTCGCGATAGGCCAGACGGAATGCGCGGAGTTTTTGGACCGCGGCGCGCCACGCAGAACGAGTGAGCGCCGAGAACGTTGGGTTGCGTCCGAACCTCGGCTTCTTGGTGCTCGGTCGGTCAGTCACGACCGTCTTTCGGACGCGGGTGCGCCCGAGGAAGCCGCGACCTTGGCGACGAAGCTCGGCGCGGATTTGCGAAATGCGGTTGGGTAGCAGCGCACCAAGGGCGCGGAGGTAGCCGACTCCGTCCGAAAAGCACGGCGGCGTGGTGAGTGTAACGCTTGCTTCCTTGGGTGCGCTGTCCTTGAACCAGATGCGCGGGTGCTTGGCTATCATCGTGCCCCTGCCGAGCGTCTCGAGGGTGCTCAACGCCCCAGGCCATCGATCGGGGGAACGCACCAGGCCCGCGCTCACCGGGTTGAGGAGCGTGTAGGCGATTTTGTCGAGCACTTCGCTCGGACCGCTGAGCTCGACGGCGCTGTAGGTCACGTTCGGCTCCCAGACCACTTCATCCCAGCCCCGGATACGCTTGATGCACTTGGCGAGCTGTCGGTTGAGCCACGCCATGAAGTCGGGGAGCACCCCTTCGACGTCAGTGAGGACCAGGTGGTAGTGATTGCTCATCGCGCTCAGTGCGTGGACCTGAACGCTGTATTTCGCCGCGGCAAGGCTCAGGCAGTAGATGAATACGTTGTTGAGGGCGTCATCGGGGCGCAGCAAGAAGCGGCGGCCGATGCAGCGGCGGGTCACGAGGTAGGTCTGATTGGGCAGGACCTGTCGTGGCAAGGTCATGCCCGGGTATCGGCCCGTCGTCCGCCCCGTTTCCTGAATTCGAACGTGGGAAAGGTTTAGGAAGGTCGGGTTTCGGTCCCGGAGCGGCTTGGCCCAAGGCTAACGAAGTCGATCCTTCCAACGTTCAGGGTTTCGGGAGCTGTGACTGAATGCCACGATGGTTCCCGTCCCGTCTTCATCGAAGAACATTAAGATCGAGTAACGGGCGAACCTGCGCAGCCGGAAGCGGCGGATGAGCCGCCCGTCGTTCGTCGAACCAACGACTGCCCCCGCGGCGGGCCGTTCGATCGCGAATGCGACGCGTTGCCCAAACTCAGGAGCGAGCGACCTTCCCACGTTGAAACGTCAGCTTCGCTACGATCTCGGCCCCAGGAGCCGAGATTCAATGAACCTTGCGAGGTTGACGCGTGGCCTCGCCCTAAGGGTGCCCGCTGGGACTCGTGCCTGGCCCGCGTTTGCGAATCTGGGCGCAGCTATCCCTGTCGGCCTTTGAAAACCCGACGGATGTGTTCCGAACCTAGGTCGCGATACTCGCTACGTCGCGGCGGCAAACGATCCCTCCCTGGTTGAGATCCTGAGTGAGCGACTTTCCCACGTAGTGAGCGACTTTCCCACGTTGAAACGTCAACAACCTCACCGAGGTCTGAAGGCTCCCCACAAATAGTTAAATGAAGTTAACGGGTTAGCTTCGTTGTTTGAAAAAGGAAGCGCGCAAGGAGATCTTCGTGGGCAACAACACCAACAACGGAGAGCTCA
>Ga0209567_10001604_pt1 | contig 11446 bp, 11 predicted proteins | sample COG_12_FD_184756 | JGI IMG/M metagenome (GOLD analysis project Ga0209567, IMG submission 184756) | Pelagic marine sediment microbial communities from the LTER site Helgoland, North Sea, for post-phytoplankton bloom and carbon turnover... | ecosystem: Environmental > Aquatic > Marine > Neritic...
TATCACGAGCACTACGTCAACATGGCGCCGTTCATCGAAAAGCTGATGAAGGCTTCGCGTGCGACCCCGGCGTCGGTCGCCCAGGTGGTGCTCAAAACGATGCGCCGGCCGAGGCCGCCGCTGCGCGTGCCGGCGACCTTGGACGCGCGGGCCTTCACGCTGCTTCGGCGTATCCTGCCGCGCAGCACCTACCACTGGCTCCTCTACAACATGCTTCCACGCGTCGAGACCTGGGGGCCGTCGCCGAAGCGCTTGTCGGCGCTGCCGCCTCCACGGCGCGAAACCGATTGATCAGCGCGTGTGGCGCGCGAGGTATTTCTTTTTGGCCGCACGTCCTTTGCGTTCGAGCGCCGGAAGCAAGGTGCGGCGCAGGGACGGAAAGAGATAGCCCATCGTTGCGAGCTTGCCGCTGAACGCAGGCTTCGTCCGCTCCCTCAGGCCATCGTCCGCGGAGGCCAGCACCAGATCGGCGATCTCATCGGCTGTGCTCATCGGCTGCGAAAACACGAGCGCGGGGACGGCTTCGATGACACCCGGGTCCAGGATGAAGCCGGTTTCGACGGGCCCCGGGCTTACGACGGAGATGCGCACGTTGGTATTCCGCAGCTCCTCCGCGACGGCAAACGAGAAGATTCGAAGCCCGAATTTAGTGGTGGAATAGGTCGCCTCGTCGTCGAGTGGAAAGCGGCCTGCCAGGGATGCGACATTGACGATCGTCCCGGAGTCGCGCGCCCGCATGTGCGGAAGCGCGAGCTTGGTGAGCATCATCGGGCCGCGGAGATTCACGTCGAGAATCTGAAGCATCGTATCCATGGGAAGCTCTTCGAGCGGCCCGCGGGAGTTGTACCCGGCGTTGTTGACGAGAATGTCGATGCCCCCGAACCGCGATCTTGCTTCTTCGAGAAGGTGCTCGCACGCGCCGAGATTCGACACATCGGTCGGCACGGCGTGCGCGACGTCGGCACCGAGCTCCTCGACCAGCCGCTGTAGGGGCTCGGCGCTTCGGGCCGCCAAGACCACGCGCGCGCCTGCCTCGACGAACTTCCGCGCACACGACTCCCCGATGCCACTGCTCGCCCCGGTAATCACCGCTGTCTTGCCTTCAAACTTTCTCATCCGGTCGCCTTTCTGGCTTCGAGCATCAGCTCGGCCAACTTCGTGAACACCTGGCCGACGTTGTGCCCCGTCTTGGCGCTAGCTTTGATGAGCCGCCAGTCGAGCTTGCTCGCCGCATCGATTTGGGCCTTGCTGAGCGCAAAGTTTCCCGTCAAATCGATTTTGTTCACGACGAGGATCGCCGGCCGCGAACCGATGAAACCCCGCTCCCTGGCCTGTGCTTCGAGCAAGTGGTCGAGCGTCTGCGGCTCGGTGGCGTCCACGACGAAGATGAGGCCCGACGCCCCGGAGATGAAGGAGCGGTTGTACTGGCCACCGGGCTCGACGCCCGCCGGGTCCCAGAGCATCATCTCGAGCGCGACGTCGCCCAGCTCGACGGTGCCCGAAAAGATCGACATCGCGATCGATGGATTGTGCTCCTGATCGAAGCTGCCATCGACGAAGCGCCGGACGAGGCTCGATTTGCCCACCCCCGACGCGCCTAGAAGACAGACTTTCCGCTTCAGCCGCATGGCTCTGTACTACGCCAAGTCCGTTGACCCGCAAAGCCCAGCGGAGGGGCTGGCGGCCCCATGCCCTCTTGCCCTAGAGTCCGGCCGATGAGCGAGCACAAAGAGAAGCTGGAGTTCGGCGGAGTCCCTGGAAATTTCGCCATGATTGTCGGCCTCCCCATTTTCACGGCGTATCTTTTCTTCGCGGTACGTTTCAACGACGGCGCCGTACTTCCGGGGCCCAGCGCCGATTGGGAGGGTTTCAAGCAGGCGATGATGCCGACCGGACGGGCGGCGGTCATCTATGGCGCCTGGTTCGTGCTGCAGGCTCTCCTCCAGCGGTACGCACCCGGCCGTGTGGTGCTAGGCGCCGAGCTGCCCGACGGCAGCCGCCTCCCCTACCGGATGAACGGCCTCTACTCGCTCTTCGTGACGTTCATCGCGGTGGCGATCGCGCAGTGGTCGGGGGTGTTCAACATTCGCGAGCTGTACGACCAGTTCGGCGCGTTGATCAGCGTGATGACCATCTTCGTGTTTTTCTTCAGCGCCTTTCTCTACTGGTACGGCAAGCAGCACGGCCAGGCGCACCATCTGAGCGGTAAGTTCATCCACGATTTTTGGATGGGGACGGGCCACAACCCGCGCATCCCACCGGGCCGCGACGGCCTCGACCTAAAGATCTTCTGCGAAGCTCGGCCCGGGCTGATTCTTTGGGTGCTGATCAACACCTCGTTCGCCTACGTGCAGTACGAAAAATACGGATTCGTTTCGACCTCGATGATTCTCGTCTGGCTCTTCCAGATGTTCTACATCATCGACTACTTCTGGAACGAGGAGGCCATCCTCACCACGATGGACATCAAGCACGAGAACTTCGGCTACATGCTGGCGTTCGGCGACTTGGTCTGGGTGCCGATGACCTATTCGCTCCAAGCGCACTACCTCATCGACCGCGTGCACTCCCTGCCGTGGTGGGGCGCACTGCTGATCGTCGCCGTCAACATGCTCGGCCTCTACATCTTCCGCGCGGTGAATCTGCAGAAGCACAAGTTTCGCAAAGACCCGGACAACGCCAGGATTTGGGGCAAGAAGGTCGAGTACCTTCAGACCGAGCAGGGCGGGAAGCTGTTACTGTCCGGATTTTGGGGTTGGTCCCGTCACTTCAACTACGTCGGGGACATATTGATGGCGCTTTCCTGGTCACTCCCCTGTCTGTTCGGCTCGGCCCTCCCCTACTTCTACCCGATCTATTTCGCGATCCTGTTGATCCACCGAGAGCGCCGAGACCACAACTTCTGCTCGAAGAAGTACGGCGAGGACTGGAAGCGATACTGCGAACGAGTCCGCTGGCGGATCATCCCCGGGCTCTACTAAACTCCGGCATGGCCCGCACCCCAGTTGCTTCCGCTGAAGTCGAGCGCATCGAGCGCAGGCGCAGGGAGCAAGGCAGCGACCTGGTCGCCGTCGAGGAGCCGCTTCAGATTCTTCTCGAGCACGGAGAGGCGCACGCGCGCAGCGAGGCCCCGCTGGCGATGACGATGCGTACGCCCGGTCACGATCGAGATCTGGTCACCGGCTTTCTGTTTGCTGAAGGTGTCATCGCCGGGGTCGACGACTTGGTCAGCGTCCGCCACTGCCTGCGTTCGGACACCCCGGACAACGTCGTCCGCGCGGTGTTGCACGAGCGCGTCGTCGTGCCGTCGCGACTGCTGGAACGAACGCTCACGATGACCAGCGCCTGCGGGGTCTGCGGGGAGCGCACCGTCGAAGCCTTGTCCAAAGCGGGCTGCGCACGACTGCCGGTGAAGCGAAACGCGTTCGATCCCTCGGCAATTCGCCATGCGCTTCTCTCCTTGGAAGAATCGCAGGCCTGGTTTCGCCATACCGGCGGCACGCACGGCGCGGCGCTGTTCAACGACGCGGGCGAGCTCTTGTTGCACCGGGAAGACGTCGGACGACACAATGCGCTCGACAAGTTGGTCGGCGCCTGGCTTGGCGGCGCCGCTCCCGATGCAGCCAACGGTTTCGTGGTGGTGAGCAGTCGCGCGAGCTTTGAGCTCGTCCAAAAGACCGTGCGCGCGGGCTTCCCGATGATGGTCGCCATTGGCGCAGCGACTAGCTTGGCGATTGAAACCGCGCGCCGATTCGACCTCACCTTGGTGGGCTTCGCGCGGGAGAACCGCTTCAACCTCTACTCGAATGGCGGGCGGGTCGCCCTCGAGCCCACCGACGCTGGGTTCGCGCAGGTTGAGGCAGGTTGATGACGAGTCACCGACCGAGCAGCGCCGAGCCGCCCGAAACCGACGACGCCTTGCGCATCGAGGCACCCAAAAAGAAGGCCGCGGGCCTCGCGTCGGTGCGTTCTTCGTTCGCGCACATGCACCTGCATGGCCATGGTCTGCCCTCCGCGGTTCGCATCCTCGGGCAGATGAACCAAGTCGACGGCTTCGATTGCCCCGGTTGCGCCTGGCCCGATCCGGACGACCGCGCAGCGATGACCGAGTTTTGCGAGAACGGCGCGAAGGCCGCGGCTTGGGAAACGACGCGGCGACGACTCGATGAGAGGTTCTTTCAGCGATACAGCATCGACGAGCTGGCCAATCGATCCGACTACTGGCTCGGCCTTCAAGGCAGGCTCACCGAGCCCCTCATGCTTCGCCCGGGCTCTCGTTTTTACGAGCCGATCAGCTGGGAGGAGGCGTTCAAGCGCGTGGCCGAAGGCCTGAAGGCGCTCGACTCGCCGGACGAAGCGATTTTTTACACCTCGGGCCGGACGAGCAACGAAGCGGCGTTCCTCTATCAGCTCTTCGTGCGCGCGTTCGGGACGAACAACCTGCCCGACTGCTCAAACATGTGCCACGAGTCGAGCGGCGTCGGGCTCGGGGAGACGGTGGGCATCGGCAAGGGCTCGGTCACGCTCGACGACATTCACGAAGCCGACACCATCATCGTGATGGGTCAGAACCCCGGCACCAACCATCCACGCATGCTCACGGCCTTGCAGAAGGCGAAAAAGAACGGCGCGCAGATCATCGCCATCAACCCGCTCCCCGAAGCGGGCCTGATGGGGTTCGTGAATCCGAAGAGCCCGGCGCAGGTGCTCAGCGGCGGAACGCAGGTCGCCGACCTCTTTCTTCAAGTGCAGATCAACGGCGACGTCGCACTGCTCAAAGCGTTGATGTGCCTCTTACTCGAAGAAGAAGCCAAGCGGCCCGGCGAAGTGCTCGACGGAGATTTCATGGGCCTCTACACCGAAGGCTTTGCAGAGCTGCGGGCCCACTTGGAGGCACAAGATGTCGATGCGCTGCTCGAGGCCGCCGGCATCACGCGCGCCGAGCTCGAGCAAGCGGTCGCAATCATCGTGCGCAGCCGAAAGACGATTGTCTGCTGGGCGATGGGCCTGACGCAGCATCGAAACGGCGTCGGCAATGTCCGCGAAATCGTCAACTTCCTCTTGATGCGCGGCAGCATCGGCATGCCGGGCGCGGGGACCTGCCCGGTTCGAGGCCACAGCAACGTTCAGGGCGACCGGACGATGGGGATTCACGACCGGCCGTCGAAGGCGCTGCTCGATCGAATCCAAGACGTGTTCGGCTTTGACCCGCAGCGCAAGCCCGGCTTCAACACCGTCGAAGCGATTCACGCGATGCTCGACGGCCGCGCCAAGCTCTTCTTCGCGATGGGGGGCAACTTCCTTCAGGCGACACCGGACACGGAACGCACCGCGCACGCCCTCCAAAACTGCGAGATGACCGTGCACGTGAGCACCAAGCTCAACCGCGGCCATCTGATTCGCGGCAACTGGTCGATCATCTTGCCCTGCCTTGCTCGCTCTGAAGTCGACGAGCAAGCCTACGGCCCGCAGTTCGTCACCGTCGAGAACTCGATGGGCGTCGTCCATTCGTCGCACGGCCATCTGAGCCCTGCCAATCCAAAGCTCTACAGCGAATCGTCGATCGTGGCCTGGCTTGCCGAGCAAGTGCTCGGCCCCGAGACGCCGGTGAGCTGGTGCTGGTTGATCGAGAACTACGATCGCATCCGCGATCTCATCGAGCAGACGATTCCGGGTTTCGAAGACTTCAACGCCCGTGTGCGCAAGCCCGGTGGCTTTCACCTGTACAACAGTGCGCGCGAACGCCGGTTCGATACCGATAGCGGCAAGGCGCAGTTCACGATCAACCCGGCGCCCGACCTGGCGCTGCCCGATGGCTGCTTCCGGATGATGACCGTGCGCACCCACGACCAGTACAACACCACGGTCTACGGAAACGACGACCGTTACCGAGGCGTTCGTGGCGGCCGGCGCGTGGTGTTCATGAACGAAGCCGACATGCAGCAGGCCGGCATCGCGGCGGGCTCCAAAGTCGACATCACCAACGATTTTGGGGGCAAACGGCGCATTGCCCCCCGGTTCACAGCCGTCCCCTACCCGATCCCGAGCCGTTGCGTGGCGACGTATTTCCCTGAAGCCAACGTCCTGGTTCCACTGAACCGGTTCGCCGAAGGCAGCTTCACGCCGGCCTCCAAGGACGTCACCGTTCGCATCGCCCCGAGCGCGTAGGAAACACTACAACCGCCGCAGGACTTCGTCGGCCGCGCGTTCGCCCGATTGAATGGCGCCCTCCATGTAGCCGATCCATTCGGTGGCCGCCTCGGTGCCGGCCCAATGGATTCGGCCTTCGGGCTTGCGAAGGTGCGCAAACGACTTGGTGAGCACGCCGGGCGGCAGGCCACCGACCGGGCCTCCGCGCGACCAGGGCTCCGCGCCCCAGTCGAGCTCGTGGTACTCCAGAAACGATTTGGCTTCGTCGCCGAAGTAGCGCGCGAGCGCATTGGCGACGCGGCGCTTTCGGTCGGACAGAGGTTGCGCTGACCATTGCCGCGCTTGGCTTCCAACGACGAAGCCGACCAGCGCGGGCTGCCGGCCGTCATGCGAGGTGTTGTCGTAGATCACGCTCAGCGGCCCGTCCGAGCTGACCACTTCACCCGAGAACCTTGCCTCGCGCCAGAACGCGCGTTCGTAGGTGACGAGCACCTTCACCGCCGCGCCCATCGCAAAGCGCTGTGTGACTTGGTCGCGGCCAACCGAGACCGGGGGCTGGTATTCGATTCGCCCGGCGAGCGGCGGCGGCACCGCAACGATGGCGAAGCGCGCAGCTACCATGTTCGAGTCGGAGAGCGCATCGACGCCGTCCTGGTTCTGGACGATCGTCCGAACCGGCGTGCCTAGGATCAGCGAATCACCGAGCTCTTTGGCGAGCGCGTGTGAAATCGATTGCGCGCCGGGGACGAAGCGATCCTGCTGCGCCCCGCCGCTGGTCTCCGAATGGCTCAGCAGCCCGCCCCCTGCGTTGAGGTACATCAGGAAGTAGAGCGCCGAAAGCTCGCGCGCCTCGGCGCCAAAAATCGAGCGAATGGCGGCGTCCATCACGGCGAGGATCTTGCCAGACTTCACGAATCGAGCCCGCCAGGTCTCGAGCGTTTCGCCATCGAGCGCCTCGGCGCCCTCTGCGCTCATTGGCGCGGTCGGCGAAATCCGTTTCTGAACCCGGTGCAGGTAGCTGAGCGCGCCCTGCATCTGAATCAGAGAGGGCAGCGACATCGAAGCCACCGACCGCTTGTAGGTCGAGACCTTCCCCTCGACTTCCAAGATCTTTCTGCCGTCGGTGTACGTGGGAAACGTTTGGATGCCGAGCTCGTTCGCAAGCGCATGCACGCGCTCTTGCCCAGGGCCGATCCACTGCCCACCCAAGTCGAAGCTGGCTTGCCCGATCTGTTCCGTCCGGGTGCGCCCGCCAACACGATCGCGCGCTTCGACGACGACCACCGACTTCCCCTGAGCCCGAAGCTTGCGCGCCGCACAAAGCCCCGAAAGCCCAGCCCCTACAACAACGACATCCGCCCGATCACCCATCGCGATCGGTATAGTACGCCGTCCGGGGCGTTATTCAATTTTGGTGATTCTCGTTCGCTGTGGGCCCCGCCGGCGGGGTGCTTTTCGAAGCTCGAACGACTGGTTGACGACGAAGATCTCATTCGCGTCTGGGAGTGTCCTCAAATGCTTTGGGCGCTGCGGGCTCAGTTGAGGTCGACTTCCTGTGTCGAGTTCTACGATGAAGTCCGTGCCTGGACGGGCCGAGGTCGAGAAGTGCGCGACGCCTGAACGATTGGTTCGGGCCACGCTTTGCCCGTTGAGAAGGACGGGAAGCTCTGCACCGTTCTTTGCTCGAATGATGAAAACCGCGTGCCTCTCTTCAGGTTGGCATCTCAAAGTGATCCTCAAGGCGTCTGATTGGGACTCTGCGACCGGGTCGAAGCTGCGTAGCCTCAGAAATTTGGGGGCGGACGGGGGGACGTGTCCGTGTGGGCAATCGTGCTCGACTTTGAATCGTTGCCCGTGCTTGCCGTCGATCGTCGTTCGCAGCAGACCGTTCGAATCTGTCTCCCCCGCGGATCGGCCGTCGATAGCGACACGGACGTTGCTGAGTCGGAGGCCTGGATCTGATTCGGCCGCGAAGACGACCTCGATTTCAGGTGCGGAGGCCGACGGCGCCCGACACGACGCGGACACCCCGGCAGCGACGAAGAGGATCCAACGACGCTTCAGCGACATGCGCCACTCGCGAAACCACCAGATGGGTCGCAACGGAGTTTCGTCCTCAGCACGGTGACGACGTCGCGGAGCGTTTTGTCATCGGGAAAGAGCTCAGTGAGGGTCTCGTACTGACTTAGTGCGGCCGAGAAGTCGTTTGATGCGATGAGGGCGGCAGCGTGCCGTTCCAGTGCCTCACGCTCGTTGGTCGCGAGCTCTTTGATGAGCGCACGACGCTCGACCTCGCCTGGGGTGGGCCTCTCTTGGGATCGCGGGAGCTCGTCAGACCGGACCGGAACCATTTCCTGGCGAGGAGCCCGAATCTCGGCGAGCGTCTCACGCAGGGCGCCGGCAATCCGCCATTGTTGGTGCACCACCGAGCCAAGGCCAACGAGGACAGTGATGGCCACACTGAACTCGATCATCTCGCGCCTATTACTCGTCAGCAGCGAACGCCAAGCTCGGCGCGTTTGCTTTGCCTCAGGCTTGGCGCAGTCGCCGTCCCCGTTTTGCGATTTCCCCGGAACCGGATGAACGGACCCGGCGAATGCTGGCTCCGGACTCGAAAGTTGGGCGCGGTCGACCAAGGTGCGCTCCTCGTCCGCATCCCAAAGAATTAGGGTTGGAGGCTCCGTCATCCGCCTCCTCCAAGGTCTGGCGGCCGTTCGAATAGGTGATGGATCTGATAGCCGCTATTTCGATCGTGACCGAGCACCTGGGATACATGGGTCACATGGCGCAAGCCATCGGAGCGACGTGAAACTTGGACGATCGTGTCCACTGCAGAGGCGATTTGAATGCGGATAGCGGAGAGCGGCATCTCCACGTCGCTCATGAGCGCCATCGTTTCCAATCGGCTCAGCGTGTCGATCGGAAGTGTGGCGTGAACGGTGGAGAGGCAACCCCGATGACCAGATGTCATCGCTTGAATCAGGTCGAGCGCTTCGCCGCCACGTATTTCGCCAATCACGATGCGGTCGGGACGCATTCGAAGCGTGGCCCGAAGAAGGTCTCGAATCGTGACGGCGCCTCGGCCGCGAATGTCAGGCGGCTGCGACTCCAATTGTACGACGTGACGCAGCCTAACCTGAAGCTCCTGGGAATCTTCGATGACCACGACCCGCTCGTCATCCGAAGCAAGCGATGCCAGCGCGTTGAGGAAAGACGTTTTCCCGGATCCGCTGCCGCCTGCGATAATTACGTTGTGCTTTCGTTCGATGACCGATCGAAGCAGAATCGCGGCGTCACGAGGCACCGCCCCCAGCTCGACCAGGCGTTCCAAGGACAACTGCTGACGGCGAAAGCGCCTGATGCTGACCAGCGGGCCGGAAGGAGCGGCTGGCGGAATGACCGCTTCGACTCGCGAACCGTCAGGAAGTCGGGCCTCCAAAATGGGTTGCTGCGAGTTGAGCTCGCGACCCACGAACTGTGAGAGGTTTCTGAGCGCGGACATCAAATCGTGCTCTGATGCAAAGCGGCTCTCTGTGAGATGGAGTCGGCCCCGTTTCTCGATGTAGATCTGGTCGTGACCATTGATCATGATTTCGCTCACCGCATCGCCTTCCAAGAAAGGGACGACCGGGGCAAATAGCGATGCGACGGTTTGGTCGAAGACGTAACGAGGAATGCTCATGGCGCGCCCTGCACCCATTGGCTCGCATCGACTGGATAGGGAATGCGCTGCGGACCTGTCTCCGTTTCTGAAACCTCGCTGAGAACAGACTGCGCTTCCGCCGCGTGAGGGCCCCGAGGCACTAGTTCGAGGTACTCCTCGAGGTGCGCCTTGGATCGACCTCGGTCGTCTTCCCTGTTGCGATAGAGCATGGCAAGCCGGTAGTGAGGCAACGGGCTCTCGGGGGCCGCTCTCACGATCCGCTCCAGCTCCGATTCCGCGCGATCCAGATCTCCGAGCGCTTCGTAGATACTCGCGACGACGAGACGAAGCGGCCAATGCGTGGGATGGTCGCGAAGGTACTGGGCGGCGTGGCCGAGCGCCGAATGATAACGGTTTGCTGCTACGCAGACACGAACCAGCCAGTAGATTGCGGATGCGGCGTCGTGTCCTCGTTGTCGAGCGGCGGTCAGGTATTGCTCCGCGCGCAGGAGGTCTCCCGAACGCGCATGGGAAACACCGAGGAGGAAGAGGTCCTCGGCAGTGACGGTGGTGAGCTCGGTTTGAAGCTCCGAGCCTTGATGAAGCGTTGTGTGATGACAGCCACCAATCATCGCGAGGCACGGTGCGAGCAAGAGCCCTAGTGCCTTGCTAGGGCGTCGTGCTTGCCCGAGCGGCGATCTTTCCAATAATCTCGTTGAGCCATTCGACATACCCGTGCCTCCTCAAGTGCTCAGTCAGTAGAAGTAGCCGATAAATCTCGCTGAGCGCATCAGACCATCGACGCTGGTCGAGCGCGGTGACCAGATTCAAACGCGCTGCCGCATAGTCCGTGTTGACTCGGGCGGAGAGGGCCGTGAGCAAACGACCGACACGCGCTCCGTCGCTGTGCGAGCCAGCCGCTCGATAGCAGGCTTGGGCTTCACTGTAGCGCTGCACAGCTCGAACGCCGTCGCCTGCATTGTACGCATAACGGTCTGCACGAAGTAGGCCGAGCTCCTCCAAGCGTCGACCGTTCGGCAGAGGATCGCCTTGCAACGGACAGGCCGTGACGTCGACGAAGAGCTCCGGATAATCGTGGAGAGCTTGCTGGTTGTGGCTGGGAGCCGCCGGGCCTCGGAGCCATGCCACAAGCACCACAAGCCCGCATGCTACGAACAACGCCACGAAGCCATTGCGCCGGACTTGCGAGATCCCCGTCATGCCGGTCCAAGCCCTCCCGTCATGAAGCGAACGACGACCGGGCCAAGAAGCAGGACGATCACGCACAGAAAGATTAGCGCCATCGGACCTAGGAGCATGAGTGCGGCCTCCGATGCCGTTTCCTCGGCGGCGATGCTGCGCCGTAGACGCTGCGTCTGTGCCTGTATGGTCAGAACGCCCGCGAGGGGGCTTCCTTTCTCTTCCGCCTGGACGACGCTGTTGACGAATTCGCGGACCTGGTCGGTTGGAATGCGGGCAGCGAACCCTTCCATTGCACGTCGCCGAGTGTGGCCGAGGTCGAGCTCCTGCAGCACTCTGGCAAATTCTTCGATCACAGGGTCGTCGGGATCTGAGGCGCTATGGACGATGCGTCGGAGTGAACCCGGGAAGTCCAGACCCGCGCTCATGCACATGGATGCAAGCTCGACCGAC
>Ga0209567_10001605_pt1 | contig 11442 bp, 5 predicted proteins | sample COG_12_FD_184756 | JGI IMG/M metagenome (GOLD analysis project Ga0209567, IMG submission 184756) | Pelagic marine sediment microbial communities from the LTER site Helgoland, North Sea, for post-phytoplankton bloom and carbon turnover... | ecosystem: Environmental > Aquatic > Marine > Neritic...
CAGTACCCCAAGGCCCACGTTTTCAATTTCCATTTCCCTACGAAGCTGGATTGGAACAACGAGGGAAGGAAGGCCACCCGGGACAGACTGGAAGCTTTGGAGTACCTGGCTTGCCGACTGACGGGAAGAAGAGGGGCGTCTGGATGGGATCTAGTAGATTTCATCAACACCAGGCGCCTTACGGAAGCCCATAGGTTTAAGGGAGTTGATTCCTGGCTGGGGACCGTTGCGAGACAGATGGAACATCAGTCCCGAGGACGTTATGCGGTGCCAAGGAGATTTAGTGTATATCCATTGAACTCACCAGCCCTACTTTTCCATTGGGCAGTCATGCAGGAGGTGGCGGCGAGTCTTGAGCCAACCGAGTATAACGCATACATGAAGCTTTTCTCGGATCCAGCCCGTAGCACGGAGCTTAATCAACGGTTTGCACGTTTCCAGTTGTTGCAAGCCCCGTGTACCGTGTCAACGGTAGCAGCGGAAGAGGAGAGTGGAGTGCAGATACAAAGAAGGCAAGAGACGCGCCCCGCTGATCTAATCATTGTCAGGCCAAATGCGGACAGTTCAGTGAAGCCCAGAGTGTTGGTGAGGGAGGAGGAGAGGGCTAGTAGCCCGAAGAAGCAGTGCAGTGCTTTCGACAGCCACTTCCACATGGACAGGTTGAGGAAGCAGACGGGAGTGAGGACCTGGAGTGTGGAGGACGTGGAATCCTGCAGAAGAGGTGCTGTGCCAGAAGTGAACCTAGTAGGAGGTGTGGCAAACTTTTGCGATCCTGCGACGTACCCAACCGTCGAGATCATCCGGAAGCTCAGTGAGCAAGGAGTTGAGGTTACCGTGGGTTTGCACCCGAAGTTTGCTGCAACAGTCAGTCCTGCTGCATTGGAGCACCTGAGCCGACTGGTCGCCCTTCCAGAAGTTGCCGGTGTAGGAGAGATCGGTTTGGACCAAACAGTCAAGTCCAAGAAATTTCCGATGCAGCGGGATGTTCTGGCAGAGTGCCTTGCCATGGTGCAGGAGCGTCATGTGTTGGTATTGCACTGCAGAGAGTCGTCACAGGATACCAAATCCGACTTGCTGGCGTCACTTTTCTACCAGGTGTCTGAGATGGTGCCGACGGAGCAGAGGATTCACCTTCACTGTTTCAGCGGGACCACCAGTGACATGCGGCGATGGACCAGACATTTCCCCAACGTGTATATCGGATTCACCCCGATGGCTAGGTCATTTGGAAACGAACAAGTGCAGGCGGTGCGGGCTGTCAGGAAGGAGCGGTTATTGCTGGAGACCGACGCCCCGTACTTCGCCCCCGCAGGGAGCCAAGTGGTCAACACCAGGATGCGTTGGGGCAACAGGAAAGGCTGTGGCAAAGCTGAGAGGAGAAGCTTGGGAGGAGGTGATGTCACAGTCTTTGGAGAATGGCCATCGCCTTTATCACCAGTAGGAGTGAGGCCAGGAAGAAGAGTGATCGACGTCCTACCGGATGTAGTACATTCGGTAGTCCTGTGTTAATTTCTATGCTGGCAGAAGAAGATATGTGTGTAACATCATGTGTAGTACATATGGTGTTATGAAGATGACAATTTAAGGGCCATGAGTTTAACATTTAGTAAATATCTTTAAAGTGAACTGTAGAAGAAGAATTGTGGGAAATGCCATGTGTAGTACATATGGTGTTGTGAAGCTAACGTTATAGTGTCAATGTGATAAACAACTAGTAATCATGAGACACGGCGGAGGCAGAATCGTGTGTAACATCGTGTGTAGTACATGGGGTGTTATGAAGATGACAGTATTGTGACAGTGTGAAATATTGAGTAATAAGTGCGCTGCAGCTGACTAAAAATCTGGCCAAACAGTGATACACATAACCGTCTGTAGTAGAAAGTGCCAAAGACAATGATAAACACTTAATCAAGTGATTGGTAACTTAATCAACTAGTGCAGAACTGTAATAAGTGTGTGTTACTGTGACACTTAGTAAGTGGTGGTTCCATCTGTGGTGGTCGGGGCGGAGAGAAAGAGCAGAGAGGACGCTGATCCGGCTAATAGGGGACGCACCAGGGCCAGAGGATTGGTAAAGTATAGAAAGAGGCGAGGCAGGCACTTGGGTGAGTATGTTAGCTGTAAGTGAATGAGGGAAATGTTTAATATTAGGGGAAATTGCTATATGACTTTTGGGGGATAAATTCAAAATTTTAGGGTATATGCAGCAACGCTTTCAAATAAAGTGGGGGGGGAGTGTAGTGGTTTTACTATTTACCGTACCGTAGAGCAGTTAGGTTAAGTAATAGAATAGCCGTTGGAATAGCGGAAGTGTGCGCCAATATGCAAATTAGCGGCTTCCAAGGCCGTCCGCTAGGTGGCGCCAGCTGTTTTTTGGTGCTTTTGGCCTTCTGCGCGTGAATCTGGCCGCCCGAATCTGGCCGTTATGACGTCACTACGTTCTTCTGCTTCTAAAGTGAGTGGCTACCACATTTTATCCTTGGGCGAATTCTAGTATCTTTTAATGGTTAATCGCGGTATCGGTGCAATTCTAGACTAGCGAGACACTTTATTGGCGTTGTACGGCAGGATTGGCTTGAATTCTGGAAAAAAATTCGGTTCCGATCTTGTGTTTATCGGCAGGCGCGGCGCGGCGAAGCGTGAAGGTCGCGGGTGGGGAAGCGCGAAATTCGGATTCAAGTCAATCGAGAGACTTAAAGTTCGTCCGTTGGTCTAGTTGTAAACTACAGCGTTAGTTTAGTAAACTAACTGTAGTTTGCTTCGATTTCGGGGTGCGCGGAGTGGAATTTGTTGATACGCGGTCGCGAGATACAAGGGGGCGCCCAAGGGTATTTTGTGGTCTGCCAGTTTCCGCGAATGAAAGTGAAACAACATGGTCAGTGACCGGAAAGTAGTTCGCGGAAAATGACGTCAGTGTTGTTTGGAATTTTTCTAGTGTTACCGGAGAGACAGTGATATTTAGACTTTAGTGACAGTGATACTGTGTAGTGACAATTGTGAGTGACTGTGAGGAGATATAGTGAACATTACACTTGAGTGTGCAAACGGAGGAGCCCCGACCACCAAAATACCAGCAGACAGTGTTCGTTGCCTAGTAGGCTAGCTCAGCACTTGCAAGACTTCACAAGTACGTAAGGTAAGTGGGGCGAAAGGCGTTTGCGAGCGAGAGTGGTTTCCCTTTGACCAGTTTCTTTTACAGAATTTGATGCAGTCTGGATTAAGTACAAACGCCTAGTAGGTGACTGATCCAGACTAGCAACATACCACTGAACCACGGATCCAGATCAGAGATTTACCATTCCCAACAATTAAATATTTGGTCCGTTTTTCTGATTTCTGTTTGCTTTAAAATCACAATCACATATATACTGACACCGTACAGATTTACAGTTGCAGAACTGCATATATAGATCTATAAGCTGAAAAAATTGTAGTCCCAGCCAGGCCGGTGAAACATCCCCAATTTTTAAGCTCAATAAAATATTCTATACTGTTTAGGATCTGATCATTCCATTTAGTTGGCGTTGGAAGGGTGTGTATGTGTGTGTGAAAGAAATAGATCATTTTTCAGGTGTTGTTGAAGTGCATTGATAATTATTTTCAGAGTGGAGCAGTATCATTTCCCTTCCTTTTTCCCCCGTTGCCATATTCACCTTGTCTTTTTCAGAAGTTTGAGTAGAAGTAGAATCTTTTTCTTTTTCAGGAGTTGATTTTCTTTTTCAGAAGTTTGAGTAGAGGTAGAATCTTTTTCTATTTCAGAAGTTGATTTTCTTTTTCAGAAGTTTGAGTAGAAGTAGAATCTTTTTCTTTTTCAGGAGTTAATTTTCATTTTGAGTAGAGGTAGGATATTTTTCTTTTTCAGGAGTTTATTTTCATTTCAGAATTTTGAGTAGAGGTAGTATCTCGTTTCTTTTCAGGAATTAATTTTCATTTTCAGGATTTTGAGTAGAGGTAGGATCTTTTATTTTTGCAGGCTCAAATTTTTCGCATTTCCAGCATATTGCGGACTTCACACATTTACTTTTCAGGAGTAGATTTAGGGTAGTTTTTAACTTTTGTATTTCAGTTGACGGGCCGGCCAAGGCGTATATTGTTATATTTTGTCAAATTAAGTAGATTAGGTGGAAGAAGATGGCAGACAGTAGGTTAGGGTCGACTGAGGAGGGTCGGTACACACCGAAGGGGGCATATGGGATACCCCCATCATCAGTTGCTGAGTCCCTCAGAAGAACAATCAAGAGGGTGATGATCAACTTTGTTGAGGAAAGGGAGCTCACCACTGTTCCCGGGATCGGCCAAAAGTTTGCGGCCAAGATTGTGAAGGTGCGAGCCCTAGTAGGGAACATCACACCTGAAGTGCTGATATCTTGTGTGGGAGGCCGGGCTGATCGTCATATGATTGACCGGTTCGATTTTGCTCCAAATGAGGACAGAATGGATCCAGATAAGGATGAGGAGGAACCGTTAGGCGCAGTTAAGGATCCATTCATGTTGGCTGCTCTGACGAAAATGATGTCGGAAATACAGAAGAAGGAGTTAGTAACTCCGAAAGGTCCGCGTCAGGGCACAGAGCCGAGAAGAATTTGGGGTGAAGAGGATGATAATGAAGACCAAGGCGTAGTACGCCGCGGAGCAAGGCGGGGCCCCCGGGGGTTGCCTAAGAATTTGTCATTTGACGGCAAAAGTAATTGGGCTGCGTTCAAACAGAAATTTGAACGGTATGCAGAGGCATACGAATGGACAGAGGAGGAGTGTTTAAATTGTCTGTGCTGGAGCCTAGTAGGTAAGGCAGCAGAGTTTTATGCCACGGTGACAGAGCGAATGGAGAATCTGTCATTCCGTGTTCTATTGAAGAAGTTGGAGAAGCGTTTTGGGGCAAGCTCAGTTCCAGCAAGCTATGCAGAACGAGGGCGAGAGTTTAGAGGATTGGGCAGATAGGGTACTGACCCTTGCAACTAGGGCGTTTAAAGAACTGCCCGAGAAGTATGCCAACCAACAGGCTGTGGTCCGTTTTTGCCAGGGACTACACGACAAGTCCGCTGCTCAAGACGCTTGTATCCAGCGGCATAAAACCATGGAGGAAGCAATGGATCATGTGAAGTGGTTTCAGCATGTCCATCAAGCCGTCTATGGCAAACCAAAGGCCTCTCGTCGTACACGTGACTATGATGACGAGGCAGCGGTATACGAGGCGCGAATGGCCTCCCGTCGTACAAGGGACTACGATGACGAGGCAGATGTGTTTGAAGCACGGGCGGACCCCCGGGTACGTGACAATACATCGGTGACCGCAGCTGAGGTTGAGAAGATGATGGAGAAGCTCAGCAAGGAGTTGATGGAGAAGCTCTCTGCCGGATCAAGGCCTAAAGAGTATAGAAGGTCAGACGACTTCAAGTGCTTTGGTTGCGGTCAGAAGGGACACATTAGGAGAAATTGTCCCGAATTGCAGTGTTTTAACTGCCAGAGAATGGGGCACTTGAAGAAGGACTGTCCAGAGGCTAGGCGGGATTTAAACGGGTCAGGGTCGGGGAGGCGGTCCGAAACTCGACCCCAGTAGTAGAAAAGGGACCAGGGCGCGCACAAGTCTGTAGTACAGACTCTGTTGCAGATAGCGCTGATGTTGAAAGTAAAGTAAGTAGGGATGTTGAAAGTAAAGTAAGTGAGGAAAGGTTTAAATCTTCTTGTCCCTTTGAGAAAGGAGAACTGGAAACTAGTAGTTTTCAGGATGAGGAAGTTGATGGTCTGGAGGATGTGGCAAGGGTGTGTCAGCTGTCTTCGGTGTCGAAATATAAACTGCAATTGGAAGTTGCAGGTAGGCCAGTGGAGGCTATAGTTGACACCGCAGCAGAAGTGACAATTATATCTGAGGAGGTGTTCAGATCTTTGCCGAAAAGACCAGATGTAGTTAGAAAGGTGAAATTGTTGACAGCCGGAAAACAGCAATCAATCCAGGGATTCATTGTGGGTCCAGTAAAGTTGAAAATTGGTTCAAGAGTCTATAAGGAGACTATTTACGTGGCACCCATTGCACAAGACATGCTCCTTGGGTTTGATTTGTTGCACACCAAAGCTGTCTTGGACATGAGGAGAGGAGTTATTAACTTCGATGGGGAAGAAATTGGCCTCAACATGGACCAGTCCGACGGTAAACCGCTAGTAGCGAGGGTTGCCATAGCCAAGAGGAGGGTAGTGCCCCCCAACACAGTGATGAAGATCAAGTGCAAGGTGAATCGAGACATGCCGGAGTTTCTAGTAGAACCGGATGAGGGGTTGAAGGTGCTGGTTCCCAGGTCAGTGCATAGCAAGGGCAAGGAGGCTGTGTTGTGTGTGATGAATGTCACCGACAAATTTCGATTGCTGAAAAAAGGTACTCCTGTCGCAACAGCCTACCCAGTGGACGATGTTTTACAGGAGGAGTCTCTAGTAGAGGTTCCGAGTGTGAACACAGTTGAGGCTGGTGAGGTCAAAGGGGAGTTGCCTGATCACTTACAGGATGTCTACACTCGATCCATAGAACATTTAGACACACACCAGCAGGAGCAGCTAAAGCAAGTTCTGAACAACTTTCAGGAAGCCTTTGCAACCAATGAATTCGACCTAGGCCACTTCACGGAAATCGAACAAAGTATTGATACCGGGGATGCAAAGCCAGTTAAACAGAGGATGCGTCGGACGCCGGCATGCTTTGCAGGGGAAGAGGAGGCCCACTTGAAGAAGATGCTGGAGGCAGGGGTTATTCAGGAGTCGACGTCTGAGTGGGCGTCGGTACCCGTGCTTATCCGTAAGAGAGACGGTTCCGTGCGCTGGTGCGTAGACTACCGCGCCCTCAATCATGTGACATTGAAAGATAAGTTTCCCCTCCCATTGCTGGACGATTGTCTCGACACGCTTGCTGGGAATTTCTGGTTCTCAAAACTAGACGCGAATTCAGCCTACTGGCAGATTAACATCAAAGAATCTGACCGCCACAAGACTGCTTTTGTAACAAAGTATGGGTTATTTGAGCACGTGAAAATGGGGTTTGGGCTGTGCAACTCGCCAGCTTGTTTCTCTAGAGTTGTCAATCTGGTGCTCAGAGGGCTGAATTGGAAGATTGTGCTCGCCTTTTTAGATGACATTTTAGTCCTAGGAAACACTTTCGAAAGCCATCTGCAAAATCTAGTAGAAGTTCTAGAAAGATTCAAGAAATATGGCCTAAAGTTGAAACCAAAGAAGTGTGTGTTCTTTCAGCATGAGGTTGAGTTCTTAGGTAGAAACGTTAGTAACGATAGCCTAGAGATGGCTGATAAGGACATAGAAGTGGTTGTCAATTGGCCAGTGCCAAAGTGCTACAAAGATGTTGAAAGGTTCATGGGGCTCTCCAATTATCACCGATCTTTTATAAAGGACTTTGCCGCGGTCAGCAAACCGTTATATGACGTTGCGGGAAAAAACAAGTTTCGGTGGGGTGATGACCAGCAAACTGCCTTTGATGAGTTGAAGAGAGCTCTTACTTCTCCGCCAGTGTTAGCACTTCCTAACCATTCAGACGAGTTCATCCTGGATACGGATGCGTCTAATGTAGCAGTGGGAGCCGAACTGAGTCAGCTGCAAAATGGGGAGGAAAAAGTGATAGCTTACGGAAGCTATGCGCTAACACCTGAGCAGCGAAATTATTGCGTAACAAGAAGGGAGCTCTTAGCCGTAGTACGGTTCACGAGGCAGTACAGATACTATCTGTTGGGGAGACCATTTACACTGAGAACAGACCATTCGAGTTTGATCTGGCTGCTGAACTTTAAAGATCCCCAGGGGCAACTAGCTAGATGGATGGAAGAGTTGTCCCAGTACGACATCCTATTGAAGCATCGTCCGGGAAAAAAGCACGAGAATGCTGATCCGTTATCCCGAGTGACAGAAGAGGAACTCTGCAGGTATTTTGAAGTAGGTGTAAGGGTAGAGGATTTGCCCTGTAAGGGTTGCAGGTATTGCAAGAAGGCAGATGAGCAGTGGGGAAGGTTTACCACCGAGGTAGATGAGGCAGTGCCTCTAGTGTACACTGGAGCAAGAAGAGTAGGAATTGCTGGAGAAAGCACAAGAGGGGATAAGGACGGAACTATGGGGGTGTCTCAATGTCGAGAAGGAGACTGTAGTGCGGTTCCGGACCTATCCAAAGAAGTTGGCAGTCATGCAGCTGTCCATACAAACGCTGCTCCTAGGAGCAACAAAGGGGAAGTGGACGGAGACTGCCGGATGGTGCTTTTAGACCAGATAAATTCCATAGGGGGGAGTCCAAGAGAGTGCAGACGTGCACAATGGAGGATGGGGCTTCCAGAACCTATGGTGGGGGTCTAGTAGACCAGATAAATTCCATGGGTGGGGGTCTAGCGGTGGACCAGATAAATTCCTATGGTGGGGGTCTAGTGGCAGACCGGATAAATTCCATAGGTGGGGGTCTAGTGGACCAGATAAATTCCCATGGTGGGGGTCTACATGGCAATTCAGAGGAGAAGTCTCAGGGTAGTACTCTGTCGACTTGCAATGATGAAGGTGTAGTACACCTAGAGGTGAGACGAGAAGGGGCAGAGTTTAGTGTTGAAGTGATTGGGATAACGGAAGTTCGGTCAGAGACGGACGAACCTTCAAGTTGGGGATTTACTCTAAAAGATCTGAGGGAGGCGCAAGAGAAAGACGAGGACTTGAGGACAATTCTGCAGTGGTTAACATCAGGAGTTGTACCAGAGGAAGGTGCTTTGTTTTTGACGAGTCCTGCAGGGAAGTATTACTGGCTGAACAAAGAAATGCTCTGTCTAGTAGATGGAGTGTTGTACATGGATACAGGTCAAGAGGATAAGAAACTGGTAGTACCAGATAGCCTAAAGGAGAAGGCTGTAAGCCTGAACCATGACCTGCCGTCAGCCGCACACCAGGGGATTGCCAGGACAAAGGCAAAGATGAAAGAGAAGTTCTTCTGGTATGGAATGTCAGAATTTGTCAAAAATTTCGTCATCTCTTGCGATAAGTGCAGCCAGAACAAGAAATCAGCCAGGCATGGGAGGTGTCCAATGACGGAGTACCACGCAGGTGCACCAATGGAGAGGGTCCATATTGATTTTCTTGGACCTTTGCCTGAAACACCTAGGGGTAACCAACATATTCTGGTGATGGTAGATCAGTTTACCAAGTGGGTCGAATGTGTACCCCTGCCATCTCAGACAGCAGAGGTAACAGCACAGGCAGCTGTTAACGAGTTTTTCTCGAGATTTGGTTACCCTTTGCAGCTCCATTCTGACCAAGGCAGGAATTTTGAGGGCAAGCTTTTTACAGCATTGTGCAAAGCTCTGGAGATTCATAAAACAAGATCTACTCCTTATCGACCCTCTTCTAACGGTCAGGTGGAAAGATATAACCGCACACTTATGGATGCGGTTAGGTGTTTCATTGGCAAATCGCAGCACCGCTGGGATGTTCACTTGCAACAGATTGCAGGCGCTCTGAGAGCTTCGGTGAACCGTAGTACGGGTTTCACTCCAAATAAGCTCATGTTAGGGCGAGAAGTGAACACACCTGCCAGTCTGATGTTTCCGCTTGAGGGATCTAAACCAAAGAACCAAGATCCAGAGGATTTCGTGGTTCGGTTGACAAGCGGAATTCAGGAGGCACATGACACGGCTAGGCGTACTTTGAAGAGCTCCCTGAAGAGGATGAAGCGAAACTATGATCTGAGGATCTTGACGAGGCCTTTCGAGAAAGGAGATGTAGTACATCTGCTGGATACGGCGAGTATCAAGGGGAAATGTAAGAAGTTGTCGTCCCCATGGAAAGGGCCCGGGATCATAGTGAAGAAATTCTCTGCGTACATCTACAGGGTGAAACTGAGGAATGCCGTGTTTGTGACGAACCATGATCGGATGAAACCGTGTAGGGATCGGAACTTGCCGACATGGATAAAAAACTGGAAGAAGAAACCAGAAGGAGACGAGGACACCGAAGAGGACGAGAGTGCAGTGCACTGTAGTTGTAGGAAGCCATGTGGTGGGAGATTCATGATCCTGTGTGAACAGTGTGATGTATGGTATCATGGGTCTTGTGTGAATGTTACGCCAACTGAAGCGCTAGATATTGACAAATATAAGTGCAGGGAGTGTGTGGAGAGGGTGTAAGCAGGTTAGTAACTTGCCATCCATGTGGTTTACAATGTCTTTTACTTTCTGTTTTCAGCATGGCTTCTAAGGATTTCTGCCAGCAGCTACTGAACGCTACTGCTCGGGTCACCCTGATGCCTACAAAAGAGCTGATGCATAAACTCATGTTATGTACAAAGCGCCCGGGGAAAGAGCAGCAGGAAGCCCTACTGGGGCAAGTGAAAGTGGCTCTTTCCACGGGTAGGCACGGGTGGCTACGTACAGTAGCTAAGGAGGCGTTCAGCCTGGACTTTGCCAGTAGGTCCTGGATAGAGGAGAACGTGCACACTTTGCCGCCCCTGAAGAAGAAGACATCGGTATCCCTCCATTGTGACCGAGATATCCGGCTGAAATCAAACCCCAACATGGAGCATCGGGTGGAAAATGCGGCGACTGGGGATTCTACCACCGACCTCGTGACCGAGATGGAGGCGCTGTTGGCGTCCATTGGAGACCCTGCTCTCGATTACGAGGATAGGATTGAACCTGTAGTTGCCGCGGAGAAACCGGTCCAACCAGAAATGGAAGCCCAGCCGGAGGTGGGAGTGGAGGCCGAACCATCCGTTAGAAGCTTGGATTCGCCGACAGTTCCAGCAGCTTCAGGAACGAAGAGAGTCCAGGATGATGACGGATCTGGGGCGGTAAAGTCAGCAAAGCGTCCAAGGGAAGCGGAGGCTAGTAGCCGTCCGGAGCCGAGGAGGAGTGTCCATCCCATACCCAGGAACCAGCCAGTGAGGAGCCAAGAAGTCAGGAACGACGAAGAAAGATGTCCTGTTCCGTGTTGTACCCAGGAGTACCAGTACCCCAAGGCCCACGTATTCAATTTCCATTTCCCTACGAAGCTGGATTGGAACAACGAGGGAAGGAAGGCCACCCTGGACAGACTGGAAGCTTTGGAGTACCTGGCTTGCCGACTGACGGGAAAACGAGGGGCGTCTGGATGGGATCTAGTAGATTTCATCAACACCAGGCGCCTAACTGAAGCCCATAGGTTTAAGGGAGTTGATTCCTGGCTGGGGACCGTTGCGAGACAGATGGAACACCAGTCCCGAGGACGTTATGCGGTGCCAAGGAGGTTTGTGTTTCCGTTGAACTCACCAGCTCTATTTTTCCATTGGGCAGTCATGCAGGAGGTAGCGGCGAGTCTTGAACCAACCGAGTATAATGCATACATGAAGCTATTCTCGGTTCCAGCCCGTAGCACGGAGCTAACTGAACGGTTTGCACATTTCCAGTTGTACCGTGTCAACGGTAGCCGCGGAAGAGGAGAGTGGAG
>Ga0209567_10001606_pt1 | contig 11437 bp, 12 predicted proteins | sample COG_12_FD_184756 | JGI IMG/M metagenome (GOLD analysis project Ga0209567, IMG submission 184756) | Pelagic marine sediment microbial communities from the LTER site Helgoland, North Sea, for post-phytoplankton bloom and carbon turnover... | ecosystem: Environmental > Aquatic > Marine > Neritic...
ATTTTGCCCGGGCCTTCATAATCGCGCACGGCACCGCCCTGGCGCGCCACCACTGCGATGGCCTTGGCACAATCGATTGGGCTGCCGCCCCCAACAGCCACCAGACAATCTGCGCCCAATCGTCTGGCAGTCTCAGTGCCTTCTTCTACGTTATAATCTTTGGGGTTGGGTTCAACGCGATCAAATACTTCCCATTTCAGGTGATGGGCATCCAGCGTATCGGATACCCGTTTCAGAAGGCCTGAACGCAAAACCCCCTCATCGGTAACCAACAACGGGCTCTTGAAATTCATATTTTTGATCACATCCGCCAGGCTTTTGGCAGCGCCGACGCCGTATTCTATTTTGGTCGGCAACTCGAAGCTGAAAGAATTCAACACATTCATAGTGAAATATTCCTTTCCCGGCTCTTTTTAATCAACCGATAATAAAAACTTTTATAGGTGAGTCATCGGGTTCAAAGGTTCAGCGTTCAAAGGTTCAGAGGTTATATAGCAGCAAAAATAAAAGGGTCAGCTGAGCCTTGAACCGCTAAGACCTGCTCGCCGCGGTGAAGCTTGCTAAAACGAAGCCGGGAACCCAGAACCTGTGAACCCTGAACCTGTTTTTGAATGCCACGTCAGTTTCATTTTATAAGCGAAAATGGTATATATAGCAATAAGACGAAGATTTTACTTGAAACCCGGACAGGGAGTTAACCTTTGGTAAAAGAGCAAACGGGTGAGCAAATTGATGCGCCGCGAGTTGCCAACAAAGAGCAGGTGGTCCGCAAGGTAACATGGGTCGGGCTTTTCGTAAATTTATTTTTAGCCGGTCTCAAATTCGCTGCCGGCGTTTTGGGAAAAAGTCAGGCACTGGTTGCCGATGCAATTCACAGCCTGACCGACCTGACAACCGATGCCGCCGTGATTGCAGGTTCGCATTACTGGGAGCGACCACCGGATGATGATCATCCGTATGGTCATAAGCGCCTGGAAACCCTGGTGACCGCTTTTATCGGCATCATGCTGGCGGCAGCCGGCATCGGTATCGGCTGGAAGGCGGTTTCAACCCTGCAGCTTAAGGCGGTCTCTTCTCCGGGCTGGATTGCCGTCCTGGCAGCATTGGTCTCGATCATCTGCAAAGAGGCTATTTACCGTTGGACGGCTCGAACCGGCAAACGCCTCAAAAGCGCTGCCCTGGCAGCTAATGCCTGGCATCATCGCACAGATGCCTTGAGTTCGCTACCGGTATTGGTTGCCGTTGCAGGTGCCAAATTATTTCCGTCCTGGTCTTTTCTTGATCGCGTCGGCGCGGTGGTGGTTTCAATCTTTATCATTCATGCGTCGCTAAAAATCATCTGGCCGGCTCTCAGTGAATTGATTGACTCCGGCGTACCGGCAGAGACACGTAAAAAGATTCGCGCAATTGCCCATGAAAACGAAAATGTTCAGCAGGTCCATGATATTAGAACGCGTTACATCAGCACCAGCGTTCAGGTAGATTTGCATATTGTCGTTCAAGGATCATTAACCGTGCGACAGGGCCATGATATTGCCGATGATGTCAGACATCGAATTATTGCAGTTCTCCCGGAAATATTGGATGTCGTGATCCATGTGGATCCCCCGGAAAAAGCACTTCCGGAGCAGAATTTACAATAAAAACCGGGAGCGCCCGTCACCCTGCCGAACTCTTTTGACATCCTTTCTGGCGACCGGTTCGGCCTGAGAAACAAACCCGGACCGGCGGCGGTCAATCTGATTGGAATCAAATTTCCTTTTTGTAAATACCCCGCAGCAGCAGGCACGTGGCGGCTTTCTGTTTAAGACCGGACATTTTCCAGTTGAAAAGAAACGCATAACATCATATCCTAATTCCAGAATCTTGCATGAAAATGAATGTGAAGGTAAAATTACTTTTAGAGCATCAATGTCATCAAATTAACTGATCAAAGTAAGCCTATCCGGCAAAAGGAATGAAAATCATCTTTTCGCATTCATTTTCACCCGATAGGCATGCCGGAAACTTCAGGCAGCAAATTAGGCCTTAGCGGCCGCTGCCAGCCCTACAGACCAGACGTTATTTTCGGAGCATACACGTAATGCCAGTTTACGAATACACAGCCCTGGATACCAAAGGCAAAATGACATCCGGTATCATCGATGCGGACGGTGCCCGGGCCGCCCGGCAAAAATTAAGAGCAGGTGGTATCTTTCCGGTTGATATCAAAGAAACTCAGGAAAAAGAGACCACCGAAATAAAGACAACCCGGATCGCCAATCTATCTCAATATCTGAGACGTGTTAAGCCGGCTGAAATTGCTATAATAACGAGACAACTGTCAACTTTGATTTCGGCGGGTTTTCCGCTGGTCTCTGCCATTGATGCCCTGGTGCCCCAGACCAAATCCCAGCGTCTCAAGACCGTTTTGGCCCAGATCAAAGAGACTATCGTTGAAGGTCAGAGTTTTGCCCAGGCCCTGTCGCAATATCCAAAAATTTTCACACCGATTTATATTAATATGGTGCGCGCCGGAGAGACTTCCGGCACCCTGGAAATCGTACTGGAGCGGCTGGCGGATATTACCGAAAAACAGCAGGATTTGTCCAATCGGATTCAGACAGCCCTGGCGTATCCCCTGTTTATGTGTTTGATCGGAACAGTTGTCCTGTTTGTGCTTTTAACCTATATTGTACCCAGCATCACCGCCATTTTTTTGGATATGGGCCAGACATTGCCAACCCCGACACGCCTGCTGATTTTTTTAAGTAGTTTTTTCAAATCTTTTTGGTGGATTATCATAATTGCGCTGATTGGCGCCGGTATTGCTTTGCATCGCGTTAAAAAAACCGAAAAAGGGCGCTATGTTTACGATAAAACCATCCTGGCAATGCCTGTTCTGGGGGTTTTAGCAAGGAAACTGGCCGTAGCCCGTTTTACGCGCACCCTGGGTTCTTTGCTCGAAAACGGGGTTTCAATGCTAATCGCACTTGACATTGTTAAAAATATCGCCGGCAATGTGCTGCTGTCAGCGGCCGTAGAAAAAGCAGCCCAGGAAGTTGGTAAGGGTCAGGCATTGTGGGCGGCCCTGAATGAAGGTCAGGTTTTTCCCCAGCTGTCCATTCAAATGATTCAGGTGGGAGAACAAAGCGGGGAGCTGGAAGGCATGCTCAATAAAATAGCCGATGTATTTGAAAAAGAAGTTGAAAACAGTGTCATGCGCCTGACATCTTATCTGGAACCGGTCATGATACTGGTCATGGGCTGCATTGTCGGGTTTATTGTATTGTCGATTTGTCTTCCTATTTTTGAGATGAACCAGTTGATCAAATAATGGCGCTGGTATTCTACAGCAAGCAAGAGAAGGGAAATGGGTTATGAGGATCATCAATAAAAATGACAACCAGGGATTTACGTTAATTGAGTTAATGGTTGTTGTCATCATACTGGGCATCCTGGCGCTTTACGTCGGCCCTAAAATAATGGGCGAACCGGATAAAGCAAAGCGCGTCAAAGCTCAGATGGACATTGCCACCTTTGAGACCGCTTTAAAAATGTATAAACTTGACAGTGGGACCTATCCGACAACCGAGCAGGGGCTTCAGGCGCTGGTCGAAAAGCCCGAAAGCGGGACGATTCCCCGAAAATGGCGCGATGGCGGTTATCTGGAGAAACGCAAAGTCCCCAAGGATCCATGGGGAAATGAATTTGTGTACATTTCACCGGGCGTCAATGGCGATTTTGATTTGAGTTCCTACGGCAAAGACGGCGTACCCGACGGCGAGGGGGAGAATAATCGGGATATTAACAACTGGGAAATCGAGTAGTTTGCTGTCAGAAACGGCCCTTTTGCGCAATCTCTGTGTCAATCAGGGAATTGCATTGTGCGACGTACTAAAAGTACGCCTCCGCCCAATTCCCTGATTTCCTTGACCTTGCACAAAATTGCTCGCCTCTGACAGCAAACTCAAATTATTTTACATCAAAAAAATCTCTCATTTAAAAATCGGAAACTTAATATTTCTAAAAAACAAGGTGCGCTTCTGACGACAAATTTAATTTATTAATCTACGAAAAACGATGAATTGTAGCTAATCCGGCGTTTAGATGAAAAGCAAAATGCTTTCAAAAGCTTTGAAGAAAAAATTCAATCGACACAACGGACCACGGACCACCGACAACGGGCGCCCGGGCGGGTTTTCATTGATGGAATTGATTGTGGTCATGGCCTTGTTGTCCATCATGCTGGTTTTTAGCATTCCCCGCTTTCATCAAAGTCTATTTTTGGATGATAGCAAGACCAGCTCCCGCTGGATAACCAGAAAAATCCAGTCCTTAAAAGAAGCAGCCGTCAGAAATCAGAAACACTATACACTGCACTTCGATTTGGACACAGACCATTACTGGGAAACCGATGATTCGATGCCGGCAGAGGACCTCGAAAAAGCTGCCATGCACACCGAACCACTTCCGGACGGTTTAAAAATAGCTGATATCGAATTTCCCCTTCGCGGAAAAGTCAGTTCCGGTCGGACCGATATTACCTTTTTCAAAAACGGTTACTCAGACAAAGCCATGATCCATACACAAGATGGAGGATCATATGCGTCGTATTTAATCGAGCCCTTTCTCTCTGAAATAAAACGCTTTGACACATATGCCAGTTTTGAACATTAAGCTGCCGGTCTGAAAACGACCGGCAGCAGGTTGACCGAACCTGTCAGCAAGCCGACGGCCGGACGCCATAGACCATTAGCAGTGTATTGCAACATGAAAATTTTTACATACCCATAATTTTTTCCTTTCTCGTTTGAGTGCGCTTCAGCCTGCACCCTGACCATGATTCAATTTTTATTCTCAATGGCTTGAACAAAAGTTTGCTCTGGTGCAAAAAAAAGATTGTATCTTTGTTGTTAAATTTTGTATAATAACAAATAAATGGTGTATGAAAAAGTGCACATATATGGCGATATTTCAACCCCAAACACAGAATAAAAAGCCCGGCTGGAAAAGATTATCACCCGGTTTCACTTTGCTTGAGGTCATGGTTGCAATGGCCGTGATGGCAATTGTTCTGGTGAGCGTTTATCGCATGCATTCCCAAACTGTGGCCATGAGCACCGCGGCCCGCTTCTATACCCAGGCACCCTTGCTGGCCCAAAAGAAACTGGCCGAAGTGACAACAACTTCTTCACAAATTTTCGCGTCTGATTCTGGCGATTTTGGCGAAAATTTCCCGGGATACAGCTGGCAGGTGTCAGCGACCGATGTGTCCTCCGAGTTGCTTGGAGAAGTCGCCGACGATTTTAAACGCATAGATGTCACGGTGGCTTACCTTAACAACAATTTCTCATATCTTTTAACCACCTATCGGTTTCAGAGGGAATAGGCAAATCACACCTAACAGAGGACAGATGTCAGAGGACAAAAGACAGAATCGCGCATCACGCGTTCAGCCGCCACATGCCCGCAGCCAGAAGCCAGCCTGCGAGGAGCCCTGTCGCGTCAAAGCCAGAAGCCAGCGTTTGGCGACCGGTTTTACGCTGATGGAAATACTGATCGCCATCGCGATCCTGGCCATCGTGGTGACAACGGCCCTGGCATCGTTTAATGCTGTATTTTCAACCACAGAGGTGCTTGACGACGGTGCCCATCTATATGAAATGGCCAATACCTGTATGAAACGCATTGTGCAGGACCTTGCATCGATGCACATCAACCAGAGACCGTTGTACAAACCGCCCGAATTTGACCAACCGCCGGACTCTTATCGTCTCATCGCCACCGCCGACGAGACCGGTGGCACAGGATTTGCACAAAATATCAGATTTACCAGTCGAGCCCACCTGCCCTTTGAAAAAAGCTACGGTAAAGGGATCGTTGAAATTGTTTATTACTTTCAGACCTCCAATGACGGGTATCTGGAGCTAAGGCGGGCGGATAATGCCTATCCGTTTCCTGAATTTGAAAAAAAAGCCAGTGATCCGATCTTATGCAAGTACGTCAAATCCTTGTCGTTTAAGTTTTACGACACGGACGGAATTGAATTCGATGTGTGGGATTCGGATTCGGATGAATTCGGCTATGCAACACCCACAGCAATTGCCGTGAAACTCGAATTGGCAAAGAATGCCGAAGTGCACATCTTCGAAACGATGGTGTCCCTGCCGTTGATACGGGAGCGGGCGGAATAACAAATGCTTGGAATGACCCAAACGATAAATAACAACCGGGGCATTGCTCTTTTGCTGGTCATTTCCGTGACGACCATTTTGATCGCAACGGCTCTGGAGTACAATCGCCGGGCCCGCTTTACGGTCCTATCTACAGCGGCCGCAAGGGATCGACTGACGCTTTCGCAGATGGCATCCTCTGGCGTTCATGCCGCCATGGCATTGCTGGCAAAAGATCGCGCCGAGTCAAAAGTTGATTCATTACAGGAGGACTGGGCCAATCCGGATAAAATTAAAGAGTTGTTGAATGATATTTCGTTTGAAGAAGGCGAGATCAACGTGACGATCAGCGATGAAATGGGTCGAATTCAAGTCAACGCCCTGGTAACGTTTCCTGATAGCCGCAGTTTCAACGAGCCTCAACGCCTGATGCTCGAGCGGTATTTAAACTTTTTGAAGGATGCCACTGAGGAAACGCCAGAAGATAGCCAGCCACCGGCGATTATCAATTCACTCAAGGACTGGCTGGATTCCGGTGATGACGATGCGACAACCGGGCTCAGCGGTGCGGAGTCACCCTATTATCAGGATTTAAGCCCTTCCTACAGCAGTCGAAATGGCCCCATTGCAGATATCCATGATTTATTGCGGGTTAAAGGCATCACGCCTGACATCTTCTACGGCAACGCTGAAAAGCCCGGTTTGGCAGACGTTTTAACTGTATATGGCATGAAACCGGGGGCGGGGACTGAATTTAAATTTCCCGGCAAGATTAATATCAACACCGCTGAACTGCCGGTGTTGGTAGCGCTGATGCCGTCTGAAAACCCTGAAATGGCCATGGCCTTTTATGAGTTGCGTCAGCAGGCCGCCACCGATAAAAAGGCTCCCGATTTCTCAAACCCGGCCTGGCATAAAGATATAGCCGGACTCGGTGACCTGAACCTGGATACAAAATTGCTGGCCACCGCCAGCGACATATTTCGGATTATATCCGAAGCCAAAGTCAACGATTCCGTATTAACCGCTACGGCAGTTGTTGAACGGCAAAAAAATGAAAAAAGCGGCAAATGGACCTGCAATATATTAAGCTGGAACACGCAATAGTGCGTCATTCAGACAAGCCAGACGATATTGACATTGAGTTCAACCCAATAAACTGTTAAAATAAGGGTTTAGGTACCTAATCCAATAACAATCAGAGATTCAATGAGCAGAAAAGTTATCGGCATAGATATTCGAAATCAGTCCCTGACCGCAGTACTATTAAACAGTAGCCTGCGGGAGCATCATGTGGACGATTTTATTCATCTACCCTATTCCGGTCCCGATGACCCGGAAAGAAGTCTGTCGGCCGCTCTGGAAACGCTGAAAGAAAGAATGGACCTGACCGGCAGTGATTGTGTTGTTTCGGTACCGGCCCACCAGTTTATTTTCCGCAACATGCAGGTTCCTTTTCACAATGCCAAAAAAATCCGGCTGGTTCTGCCCTTCGAGCTCGAGCCCAGCCTGCCTTTTGCGGTCGAAGACCTGGCTATTGATTTTCAGGGTCTCAACAGCACCCAGGCAGGTGATCAGACCGACCTGATTGTTGCGGCAATCGAAAAAAGCCAGCTGGCACCTTACATCGAGGCCCTGGCAGCGGTGAATATCGATCCGGAGAAGCTAACACTCAGCGGCTTATCGGTTGCGCAGTGCCTGGCCCATCAGGCCGATCCACAGGAGGATTTGATTTTCATCGAAATTGACGATTTGCACGCCACTCTTTTTGTGCTGGTGGACGGTCGCATGCAACTGATACGATCGTTTCCGCTACCGGCGGCCGGACCTTCCAAAACCTCAATGCTGTGTGCCCAAACCCAGCAGACACTGGCGGCTTTTCAGGAGACATCGCCATTGGATTTTGAGCCCATCGAAGCGGTCATAAATGACACCGCAGACGCCGATAATAAAATGGCGGGGGATATATCCAAATTTTTGGAAATACCGGTCAAAGCCGCTTCGATTAAGGATCGTTTGAACATCCCGTTGAAAGCGGACGCTGCAAACGAGTGGGTTCCGGGCTTAATGGAAAATGCCCTCGCACTGGCATTGATGGAAGTTGAAGGCTATCCGGCCCTTAATTTCCACAAGGGCCAGTTTGCCGCTCAAAAGTTTCTCGCCAAGCATAAAGGCGCTTTGATAAAAACAGGTATACTGGCTGCGGCTATGCTGGTGCTGATGTTTTTTAACCTGATGATGAAAACCCATTCGCTCAACAAACGCATCGACGCCATCAACGATCAGATGACCCAGGTATTTAAAGAGACCTTCCCGGAGATAAAGTCCGTACGCTATCCATTCAAGGAAATGCAGGCTAAGATGCGCGAGACCAGAGGCAATGCGGCCTTGCAGACCGAAACCGGCCCCCATGTCCGCAGTATTGACATCATCAACAATATCAGTGAAAAAATACCCGCCAGTATTACGGTTAATCTGAAACGGCTGGTCATTCAGCCGGATAATGTGTTAGTTTCGGGTACGACCGATACATACGAATCGGTGGATACCATTAAGAGTCGTTTGGAATCCATTCAACAATTTGAAAAAGTCACCATTAGCTCGGCCAATCTGGATCGCTCGGGCAAGGAAGTTCAATTTATGCTCAAGGTGGAGCTGTAAAAATCGGCAAAAAAAATCGTTATGGAATTTATTCACAAATACCTGAATTTAAAAAAACTCAATCGTCGCGATAAATATATTGTATATGGCGTCGGCTGCCTTTTGGGGCTTCTGATTATCGTTCAGTTTATCATCCGGCCTTTTTTTGATAATCGAAAACGGCTGGAGCGAACCCTGCAGACCCGAAAAGTGGAGCTTGAGCAAATGAGAGAGCTTCAGGCGGACTACAAGGCCCTGAAGGGCAGGATGCAACTGTCTCAGGTTCGCGTCAACAAAAGACAAGAAGGGTTTACGCTGAATTCATTTCTGGTTCAGGCGGCGGGCCAGGTGGGGATCAAAGACCGCATCAGCTCCATGAAGCCGACGACAACAGCCCAGAAAAACAGCAATTTTAAAGTATCACGGGTTGAAATGAAATTGGATGCCATCTCACTGGAACAGTTGACCGCATTTTTACATGGTGTTGAAACATCACCCAATATGGTCATGGTCAAGAAACTATCGGTTTCAAAGAAGGACAAAAAAGAAGGCCTTATAAACGTGATTATGCAGGTTGAAACCATTGAGGCCTAACATAAATATGACTCTCAGAGTCAACGGCTAATTCCAAATTCAGATAACATATAACAACTCATATATAACCTATAGTGGATGAAATTTTTTAAAACGCGATTTGCCTGGGCCGTGTACGTCCTTGGTGCCGCGCTGGTATTTTTATATGTTCTATTTCCGTCCGAACTGCTAAAAGAATATCTGGCGAACCGGATCCATCAGGCGGCCCCGAACCTGACGGTGGAAATTGGCCGGCTCAAGCTGGGATTCCCGCCGGCTTTAAGACTGTATGAAGTTAGCGTTTATCATTCAGGGTGGGCCATCGCTGATTTGGAAAATCTGAAAATATCGCCGAATATTGTATCCTTATTTTTAGAGACAACGCAGGTATCATTCCAGGGCAACGGCTACGGCGGTCATTTTAAAGGCGATATGGACATTATAAAAAAGACCGATGACCGTGAAATGGTCATCGATGCTGATTTATCCGGAATTCAGGTCGATCGGCTGGAGGCATTGCAGGCGATTACAACCCACAGGCTGTCCGGCATTCTGGAAGGCACCTTGACAGTGACGAACCAGATGACCCGGCAGGCGCTCACGGGTGACCTGGTCCTGACAGACGGAAAGATTGAACTGTCACCGCCACTGCTCGATCAAAAGGAGTTGACCTTTGACAGCATTGAAGCCCAGCTGATGTTTAACGGTCGCTCCCTGACGATTGAACACTGTGAACTGATCGGTAACCAGCTCGATGGTGAGGTGGCAGGTTCGATCATGTTCAGCAATCATTCGTCAAGCAAGATCCTAAATTTAGAGGGTAACGTAAGGCCGCATGCAGAGTTCGTCGCCCGTTTGGGAAATCAAGTCCCCAAACTGCTGGAAAATAATAGTTGGCAGACTCAGGGCGTTGCGTTTAATATTAAAGGGCCCATGGAATCGCCCACATATACTTTTTATTAAAGCGCCGCTGTGCTTGAAACGCATACTGCAGTTAAAAGGCGCGAAAAACGGTTGCGAGTCAACAACCACCCGCACAGCGGGTGGCTTGGATTTTGCCGCCGAAGGTGGTAAAAGACAGGGGCGCGAAGTGCCCCAATTGTTGCGGGTTAAACCGGGTGCGAAGCATCCGGTTTGGAAAACACAATCAAATACAGCATTGGTGTCGCAACCGGGCAATAGACACCCGGAATGAAACTGATGGTATTAACGCCCAAAAAATACTTCATGATCATCAATGTGCTGCTGATCACTGCCGGCCTGTATTTTGGTGTCAGCGCTTTTTATACGATCGGTACGGCCTGGCTGGGGACACCTGATGAAACACCGCCCAAGGTATCGTCAAAAAAAGCCATTAAGCCCGCGGAGAAAACCCGGCCCCTGTCGGCATATAATGCCATTGCAAAACGGAATCTATTCAATACCAATTCGGATACTGTGGCACCGGCTAAAGCCATTAATGTCGACAACCTGAAAGAGACCGATCTGAAATTAAAACTATGGGGGACCGTCGCCAGCGGGGAGCGTCGGGCGTACGCTGTAATCGAGGATACCAAAACCAGGGAGCAGAGCCTGTATCGCACGGGGGATTCCATCCAGAATGCCACCCTCAAAATGATCTTAAGGCAAAAGGTGGTGCTGATCGTCAACGGCCAGGATGAGATTCTGGGAATGGAAGAGCCCGGAACCGCTAAAAGAGGCGGCTCGAGTCCACGTGTTGCCAGGCAGGATGCCTCACCGCCGAAAATGCCCGTATCCTCCTATCCGCGGCAGCTGACACTCAAAAGCGATCAGATAGAGAGCGCCCTGGAAAATGTGGATCAACTCATGGAACAGGCCCGCATAAGACCCCATATTGAAGAGGGCCGGCCGGCCGGGATATCCATTACCGGGATCAAACCCAACACGGTTTTTAGAAAAATGCGGCTGCGCAATGGCGACATTATCACTGGCGTCAACGGTGCCCCGATTGAATCGGTGGAAGATGCGATGAAGGTCTTCGGTGACCTGTCATCGTCTCCAGAGATTCAGCTGGAAATAAAGCGACGCGGCCGTAAACGGACGTTGAA
>Ga0209567_10001609_pt1 | contig 11418 bp, 9 predicted proteins | sample COG_12_FD_184756 | JGI IMG/M metagenome (GOLD analysis project Ga0209567, IMG submission 184756) | Pelagic marine sediment microbial communities from the LTER site Helgoland, North Sea, for post-phytoplankton bloom and carbon turnover... | ecosystem: Environmental > Aquatic > Marine > Neritic...
TGGCCCGCGCGCTGGCATCGGACGCGCCCATCTTGCTGCTCGACGAGCCGACCTCAGCGCTCGACGTGGGCGAGGGGATGGCAGTCCTACGGCTGATCAGGAAGCTCGCCGCACACAAGCATACGCTGATCGTGGTGCTCCACGACCTTGCGGACGCCCGCAGCACCACCGACCGCGCTCTCTTGTTGAAGGACGGGCGTGTCGTCGAGCAGGGCGCCACCGCAGACGTGGTCAGCGCCGAACCCATTCGGGCGGTGTACGGCGTGAAGCTCATCGAGAATGCCCGCATCGGTTTCGAGCCCGACGCGGAAACCGTGAGCCCGGAGTGAGATGAAGCGGGTCAACGGCATCAACGGCGCGCTCCTTCTCATCGCCGTGCTGACCGGCACGATTCTCACGGGAGCCATCTCGAAGCGGACGCCTTCCAACGGCCGTCGCGACCAGCTGCGCACTGTCGAAGACGCAACTGGCGAGCGCATCCCTGTGCGCAACTACGCCCGTATCGTCAGCACCAGCACCATCGCCGACCAGGTTCTGGTCGAGATTATTGAGCCGCAACGCTTGCTCGCAGTTAGCGCCCATACACTTCGAAGCGAGGCATCGCGTTCCTACGACGACAAGATCGGCGTCGAGCACGCACGAGACATCGAAACGATCATCGAGCTCCGGCCTGACGTCGTTTTCATCAACAACTTCATCGATCGACGGCAGGTAGAGCGCCTCAAAGAAGCGGGTCTCAACGTCTTCGACCTGGGGCCGATGCGCGGCCTCGAGACCTTGCTGCCGAATATCGGGCAACTGGCATCGCTGCTCGACGTGCCGGAGCGCGGCCAGAAGCTTGCCGACGAGCTCGTGCGCAACCTGAACGCCGTTTCCGCAGACCTCGCCGAGGACGAAAGACAACGCGGCATCTACGTTGGCATCCATGGCGATCGGCTCTACGGCGGAACCGCGGGAACCAGCTTCCACGACGTGCTCGTAGCCGGGGGTCTAATCGATGTTGCCGCAGAGGCCGGATTCAACGGTTGGCCAGCGTTCACGAACGAACAGCTGCTCAGTCTCGACCCGCCCTGGATCATCACCAACCCGGGCACCGAGGGCTCGCTATGTCGCCATCCTGGCTTCCAATCACTCTCCGCGTGCAAGGCCGGGCAGGTCCGCAGCATCGAGACGCATTTGCTCACGGACCCAGGGCTTGGGATCCTGCGGGCCGCCGTCGCGGTTCACGCGGCGGTGTACGGCGAGGGCGCCTAGCCGCGGCCAACGCCTGTTCTTGGTTGAATCTCGGTGGATTCCGCGTCTATAGTCGCAGCCCATTCCCAACTGACGGAGACTATCGATGCCTGCGAAGTTCGAGCTGAAGCAATCAAAGGGCGGCCGCTACATGTGGAACCTTCACGCCAGCAATGGCGAGGTCATTCTGACGAGCCAGCAGTACAAAAGTAAGAGCAGCGCCAAGAAGGGCATTTCATCGGTGCAGGTCTGTGCTTCCAGCGACAACCTCTTTGAGCGCCGCAAGGCCAAGAACGGCGATGGCTACTTCGTCCTCAAGGCGCGAAACGGCCGCGTCGTGGGTTCTAGCGAACAGTACAAGTCGAACCGCGCCCTCGAGAACGGCATCAAGTCCGTCTGCAAAAACGCGCCGGGCGCCAGCACCAAGGACTTGACCGGCTAGGCTCAGCCCGGGGCTAGTCCAGCAACGCCGAGAGCAGTTCGCTGTACTCGTCGGTCCGCTTGAACTCCGGGAATTCCTCGGCGACGTTGTCGGGGCATCGAAACAAAATGCCCCGGTTCGCTTCCTTCAGCATGGTCGTGTCGTTGTAGCTGTCGCCGGCGGCATGCACCCGAAAACCGATATTCTTGAGCGCTGCGACGGCCTGTCGCTTGCCGTCCGGCAGCCGGAGCTGGTAGCCGGTCACACGATTGCTCTGGTCGGTCGATAGCTCGTGACAGAAGAGCGTAGGCTGGCCGAGTTGCCGCATGAAAGGCGCGGCAAACTGGTAGAAGGTGTCGCTCAGGATGATCAGCTGCGCACGGTCCCGGAGCTCGTCGAGGAACTCTTTGGCACCGGGCAGCGGCTCCATCGTGCCGATTACGTCCTGGATGTCGGAGAGCTTGAAGCCGTGCTCGTCGAGGATCGCGAGCCGACCGCGCATGAGCACGTCGTAATCCGGCTCGTCACGGGTGGTGCGCCTGAGCGCATCGATTCCGGTCTTCTCGGCAAAGGCGATCCACACCTCCGGGATGAGGACACCTTCGAGATCGAGGCAGACGATGAGTGGCGACATGGGGAGTACTCCGAGGCCAAAGAAGAGGCTGCTGTGAGAGGGCGCTTCGTCTACCCGATTTTCTGGCCCAGGCAACCGGCTTCCGCTCGACAGACGCCAGGTCGCGGATCAACAATGGTCGTCCGATGAAGTTCCGGAACGCGATCTTTGCAGGTGGAGGCAGCCGCTGTTTTTGGCAGCTCGGTTTCTGGGAAGGCGCGAAGGAGTCCGGGCTCGATCTCCAAGGCTCGGTGAAGTTTGTCGGCTCGACGAGCGCCGGCTGCGCAATGGCGAGCGCCGCGGTCCTCGACCGCTGCCACGACGCGCTCGACGTCTTCAAGGACCTCACCGAAAAGAACCCGAAGAACATCCACTGGAAGAACCTCAATCCGTTTAGCCCGGGCGCCTTGCTTCCTCATGGTCGCATGTACCGGGAGGCGCTCCGCGCGTTCATCGGGCCCGACGACTTCGAGAACCTGAAGAAGACCTCGGTTCATCTCTTGATGAGTAGCTACCCCAAGAGGCTCAGTGGCGCGATCGGTGCAGCCACCGCGCTCTGCATCTACGGAATTGAAAAGACGCTCCGCAAAGATCCCATCCACCCCAAGTGGCCTGCGAAGGCCGGCTTCAGGCCGCTCATTGGACGCGCTGCCGACTGCAAGAGCGCGCAGGACTACATCGAAATGATCTTGGCCGCGTCCTGCGTGCCTCCCGTGTTGCCGGAAGGCCGCCTCGGTGATCGCAAGGTGCTCGACGGCGGTTTGATCGAGAACGTCCCTGTTCGCCTCGCCGAGAACGAGCCAGGCGAAACACTGGTACTCCTCAGCCGCATGTACGAGCGCCCGCTTCCTACGACCAAGCGGGTCACGTGGGTGCAACCTTCGCAAGCGATCACGATCGACAAATTCGACTACGCAAATCCAGACGGGTTGCAGGAGACCTTCGAGCTCGGCATTGATGATGGCCGGAGCTTCGGTCGGAGTTGTGTTCTGGGCGGCGGAGCCTATAGTTCCGCGCGGTGACGCGATCAGTCCTGACACTCGCCGTTGCGCTCGGTCTCGCGTCATTGGCGGCTTGGAATGCACGGGCCCTTCAACTCGATACCGGGCTCGAAGCCTTGTTGCCGGACGATTCGGTTTCAGTGCTCTCGATTGAGGCCACGCGCGACAAGCTGGGCCTCGAAGAACCGCTCACGATCCTCATCGAGTCCGACGACCGGGACCGAAACGAGGCCCTGGCCGCTCAGCTCGCTGAAACATTTGCAACGTGGCCAGAAACCGTCTGGGTGATGACCGGATACGGCCTAGACGCACTCGCTGAGCGCGCGCTTTACTACGTCGACGCCGACACGCTCTACGAGTGGAGCGAGCTCGCGGAAGAGGCGCTCGATTGGGAGGTCTGCAAAGCGTCGCCCCTGTGCGTGACCATCGCGGACCCGCCCGAGCTCCCGGACAGTGGCGAGATTCGAGAAGCTGTCGATCGCTCACCCGCGGGGACCGTACTCCAGGAGCTCACCGGCGAGTCCGCCAAACAGGCGGGCTCGAGCGATGAGGGCGAAGAAGGCCCGCAATCGCTGTGCAATGACGAGGGTACGGTTTGCGCGGTGCAGGTCATGCTCAGCGGCTCGCCCGGCGACCTCGGCTACGCCCGCATGATCAAAGAGCGCGCCGAGGCGATCACCGTGCCGCTGGCCCAAACACAGCCGGAGGGCACGCGCATCGAAGTCATCGGCCGCTACCGCGCGGCCCCTGTCGAACACGGCATCATTCTAAACGACCTCCGCCTGGTCTCGATCCTCGCTGCCCTCGGCTCCCTCCTGATGGTACTGCTGTTCTTTCGGGACCTCACGGCGGTGGTGCAGCTCATGGTGCCCATGCTGAGCGGTCTCGCCGTCGCCGTAGGCCTGATCGTCCTCATCGAACCGAAGGTCAATATCATCAGCGCGTCGGCGCTCGCGATCCTCGCAGGCATGGCGATCGACTTCGGCATTCATCTCTTGATGCACTACCAATCCGCGCGCTCGGAAGGCTTGAGCGCGGCAGCGGCTGCAAAAGCAAGCGTGCAAGAGCTCTGGGTGTCGCTTCTAGTCGCGGGCGTGACCACAGCTTGCGGCTTCGGCGCTCTGTCGATGACCGATTTTCAGGGCTTCTCCCAGATGGGTTGGATGGCCTCGCTTGGGATCATCGTGACGCTGCTCTGGACGCTTGCCGTCTTCCCGAGCATGGTTCGCCTCGTTCCCGGCGGTAACAAGAGTCACCGGCAACCGGCGGCAAAGGACCGCAGCGCCCGCGGCTTCGCAACCCTAGTGCTGGTGCTGGGGCTCGTTGCAATCCCGTTCGCATTGCAAATCGGGTTCGAGCCCAATTTGGGCAAGCTACAACCCAAGGGCGTCGGCCACGGCATCGACGCTTCCCTGATGCGCGCCCGTGGCAACATCAACGCGCTGTACATCGGTGAATCCCGAGAAGCGGTGAGCGCCGCGATCAACGACCCGCTCATGACCACGGGCGGTATAGACGCCCTCGGCGTCGAGCCAGTCGTGGTCTCCGCCCAGGTGATCTTCCCTGAGGACTCGGACGAGAAGACCGAAATACTAACGAACCTGAAGGCGACGCTCGTTAGAGCCCGAGAGAAGGCGATCGAGCGTGAAGACACCAAGCTTGTCGAAGAGCTGGACGAGCTCGAGCCCTGGGTTGACGTCGATGGCCCGCCCCAACCCGATCAGATCCCCAAATGGCTTGCCGCGACGCTCGTGCTCAAGGATGGCTCAATCGGAAAGAGTGGCATCATCTACGTGCCCCTCAGGGGCTCGAACGCCGAAGCCATGGAACGGCTTGCTGCCTGGCTCGATCAGTTGCGCGCAGCGCATCCCAAGGTGACCTTTGCCTCCGCTGCGGCCCTTCTCGGCGAAGTGACGCCAGCCTTGATCGCCGATTCGCCTTGGATTCTCGCCCTGGTGTTCTTGGGCTTGATCACCGCCACGGCCATTGCAAGCCGTTCCTTCGCGGTCACTCGCGACGTGTTCTTGGCGACGGCACTGACGACGATTCTCTTCGCGGCAACGCTGACTCTCTTCGGAATTGATCTCCATCTCTACAATCTGCTCGCGGTGCCGGTGGTGGTCGGCCTTGCGGTCGATGGCGCCGTGCATGTTCGATGGGCGCACGACTACGACAGCGCTCGGCAGCAATACGCGACCTACAAAGCCGTGGCCGCATCGACGCTCACCTCGATGGTCGCCTTCAGCGCCTTGATGACCGCCGACAGCCCCGGCCTACGATCCCTAGGGCAGGTCGGCGTGATCGGCCTCGGGATTTCGCTGGCGGTGAATCTGATCTGGCTTCGCGCCTGGTGCGCACCCACGCAGCCGAAGGAAGTCTGACGTCATGTGCGGCATCGCAGGCATGCTGGCGGTGAACCCCCAGGCAGCCCCCGACGGCAAAGCGGTTTGGCGCATGTGCGACGCGATGGTGCACCGGGGGCCCGACGATCATGGATACCTGAGGGACGGCCCCTGTGCGCTCGGTCACCGTCGCCTGTCGATCATCGATCTGCGACCAGAGGGCGCCCAGCCGATGACCAACGAAGACGACTCGATTGCAGTCGTCGTCAACGGCGAGATCTACAATTTCCAGGAGCTTCGGTACGAGCTCGAGGCCAAGGGACACCGATTCAAGTCACGCTCCGACTCGGAGGTCATCGTCCATCTCTACGAAGAAGAAGGGCTGGACTTTCTCGATCGGCTTCGCGGTATGTTCGCGCTCGCGCTTTGGGATGCGGCTCGCCAGCGCCTGGTGCTCGCGCGCGATCGGTTCGGAAAGAAGCCGCTCTTCTACCATTCCGGTCCCGAAGGCCTGGTCTTCGCATCCGAGCTCGGCGCGCTGGCCGAATCCAATCACTTCGATCGGCGGCCCAACATCGACGCAATCGATGCGTTCCTGTGCCTGCAGTACGTGCCCTCTCCCTGGACGGCGTTCGAAGGCGTGCGCAAGCTACCGGCCGGCTGCCGGCTCGTTTGTGAAAACGGAAGCATCGGCGAGCCGGAGCGTTACTTCGAGCTTCGGTTTGATCAGCCGATCACTGGTCCGCTGCCCGAGCTCACCGAACGCCTGCACGCACAGATCGAGGACGCCGTTCGGGTTCGCATGGTCTCGGACGTGCCGCTCGGGGCGTTTCTCTCGGGTGGGCTCGACTCCTCGCTGATCGTCGCCATGATGGCAATGCACTCGTCACAGCCGGTCAAGACATTCGCGGTTGGCTTCACGAGCAAAGACTTCAGCGAGCTCCCGTATGCCGAAATGGTGGCCGAGCGCTACGGCACCGACCACCACGAAATCGTCGTTCAGCCCGATATGGCCTCCGTCATCCCCGAGTTCGTTCGCCACTACGGCGAGCCATTCGCGGACAGCTCGGCGCTGCCAACCTGGTACCTTTGCGAGTACACCCGCACCGGCGTCACCGTGGCATTGAGCGGCGACGGCGGCGACGAAGCGTTTTCGGGCTACCGCCGCTATTCGCACTCCCGCACGGCTCGCATGCTGCGCGGGCTCCCGGGGCCGCTTCCTTCGGTGCTCGCAAAGGCGATTGGGAGCATTCCGATACCGGCGGCACAGCAAGTTCGCGACTTCGGCCGGCGGCTCATGGAGCCCGAGCACGTGCGCTTCCTAGGCCTTGCAGCGCACATTCCGCACGAAGATCGGCTCGCCCTCTACGGCCAGGCCATGCGCGAGCGTTTCTCCGACGACCCGGTGGCGCGACGATTTGCGGAGCTCTACGCCGCCTCGACAGCGTCGGACCCGGTGAACCGCTTGCTCGATCTCGATATCCAGACTTACCTCACGGACGACATCCTCACGAAAGTCGACATCGCTTCGATGGCGCATTCCTTGGAGGTGCGATGCCCGCTCGTCGATCAGGACTTGATGGTCTTCGCCGCGTCACTCCCCGGCGAGATGAAGCTTCGCGGGCTCACGACCAAGCTCATCCTACGAGAGGTGGCCAAACCTCTGCTCCCCGAAAAGATCCTCACGCGACGGAAGCAAGGGTTCGGCTTGCCCGTCGATCGCTGGATGCGAGAAGACCTATCACCGATGTCGCGCGACGTCTTGCTCGACCAGACGGCGCGAGAGCGCGGTCTCTTCGACCCGGCCGCCATAGAAGCCCTGCTTGAGCAGCACCAGCGGGGCGTGCCACGGGGCGATCAGATCTGGGCGCTGATGATGCTCGAGCTCTGGTACCGTACGTTCATCGATCGATGAGCTCGCCATCGAGCACGGGTCTCGCCAGTGCAGCGAAGAGCTGCTGACCCGCAACCCGCCGCAGCTCCGTCTCGTCCATCGTCGCCACGATCTTCTTGGTGCGCACCGAGGCGTACCAGTGCACACAGCAAGTTTCCGGGTGGAGGACTTCCATGGCGTCGACTCCATCGCGGTAAAAGCGGAACCAGTGCGCACTAATCTCAGGCGGTAGCGGATAAAAATAGGGCGGGGGGAAGGTGTGCAGGTCGTCGCCCGAGTAGCCCTTGTAGACGGACTGCAGCAGATGGGTGCCAAGCGCGTGCGGCCTATTCCAACGCGCCTTCGGCACCTCCGTCATCGCGCTCAGGTACGCCGCGCAAAACGCATGGCCCGGCACCCCGCCGAGGATCGCTCCGTTGACGGCGCGGTGATAGTGTCGTTCGATCCGAGCGAAATACCGGTAGCCATGCGGCAGGCGGCGGAAGGCATCGCGTACCGTCGTCTTCAAGTAGGCCTTGGCCTTCACTCGGGGATCCCAGGAAGCAACGACCTCTTCGGGGAACACGATATGTTCTTCGGCGAGAAATCCGGGCGCCGTTGCGCGGACTTCGTCGAATGGCCGGATCGTGAGCGTGTCCATGTCTAGATAGACACCGCCATCGCGATACACCAACGCTGTCCGCACGAGGTTCGATCGGGCAACCGGCGACTTCAAGGCGCTGATCAGATCGGCAAGCGCGGTTCCACTCGCTTCTTCACACAGAACGCGATCGTCGAGCGGGACGAGCTCGAAGTTGGGGATCTCGTAGAGCTCACGCACATGCGGCAGCTCGTCCAGAGGATCGGTATGATGCAGACGCACCGAGTCGAAGCCGCCGTGCGTCGCCGCGGACCGAATCGCCAGCGCGTGCAGATACGGCAACTTGGTTCCGTACCAAACGAAGTGCGCAATTGAAGGAATCAAAGTCCCAACCTCGGCGCGACCTGTAGCCCAGCGGTCTCGGCCGCGCCACTCAGCACCGGGGCCGCCGATCTGTGCTAGACCGGCCCCCGCGTGATCTCCATCGTCGTTCCAACCTATCGAGAAGCTGACAACCTCGCTTTGCTTGCCAAAGCCGTAGACGAGGCGCTTTCGGGCCCCGGTTACGACTACGAGCTACTGTTCATCGATGACGATTCGCAGGACGGCTCCGAGGAGATCTGCGCAACGCTTTCCGAGCACCTTCCGACACGCATTGTGGTGCGAAAAGGCGAGCGCGGTCTGGCGACGGCGGTGATTCACGGCATCTCGGTGGCGTCCGGAGACATCGTCGTCGTAATGGACGCGGACCTGTCTCATCCGGCGAGCGCGATTCCAGCCATGATCGACCATCTGCAAAGCGGCGAAAGTGATTTCGTGCTTGGCTCGCGCTACGTCGAAGGTGGCTCAATCCACGGTGACTGGAGCTTCTTTCGCCAACTCAACTCCATCATCCCATCCCTGCTGGCGAAGCCCCTCTGCCCGCTCGAGGATCCGATGAGCGGTTTCTTCGCCATTCGACGCACGGACATGCCGGACGCGAGCCGACTCTCGCCCGTCGGCTACAAGATCGCCCTCGAGATCTTCGTCAAAGGCGAGTTCAGCCGTCCGAGCGAGGTGCCGATTCACTTCTCGGACCGGCAACACGGCGAAAGCAAGCTCTCGCTGAAGGAGCAGCTGAACTTCCTTCGCCACCTCGGCCGTCTCTACGCATACAAGCTCCGCCCCGGCGCAGAAACGTGAAGCTCGTCCGGGAGGATCGGACGGTCGCTTGGATCGTCGTCATCTTCGCCCTCTCGCAGCTCGTTGCGATCGGCTGGGACTTGCCGGGCTCATACGGATGGGAAAACGATGGTATCGCGCCGCGTGATTTCTTTGCAGGAATCGCGATCAACCTCACCCCGGGCCAAGGTCATCGGTATCCGCTGTTTCACAACCTGGTCGTGGGGCTCTTGTCTCTCCCGATTCTCCTGCCCGCTGCGCTCTCGGCCGAGGAGTGGAGCCTTCCTGCACTGATGGAGCAGATCCTGACCGTGTCGCCGATGACCGGGGTCTCCGTCGTTGCGAAGCTCCTTGGCCTGTTCATGGCCTGCGTCGCTCTCCTGGTCATCGCCCGGATCGCTCGGCGTACGGTAAGCACCGAGGCGGGCCGCTGGGCCGCCGTTTGGGCCGCGACTTGTTTGTCGTTCGCGTACTATGGGCGCGTCAGCAACCTCGACGGTCCGTACTTGATGTGGACCGCACTTGCGATCGACCGGCTCCTCAGCATCGCCGAAACGCGCAAGCGTCGCGACTACGTCGTTTTCGGCTTGCTCGCTGGCGCGGCCGTCGCAACCAAGGACCAAGCCTATGCGGGCTTGGTGTTGCCAGGCCTGATCTACATGCTGTTGCTGCCACTGCGTGGCGACCAACCCTTTGGACCGCGGGCGGCCCACTACCGGAACACCGCCTTGTCCACGGTCGCCGGCGCCGTGTCACTCGGGCTCCTTGGCGGGGGACTCTTCAATCCAACCGGCTTCGTGACCCGACTTCGCGAGCTCACCGGCGGAGCCAGTCAAGATTGGATGAAGTACGCGCGGACGCCCGAGGGCGTGCTCGCGAACGTCATCGATGTCGTGCTGAGCCAAGAAGCGTTCTACTGGCCCTGGCTGGTCGTCGCTCTTTGCTGGGTCGGCGTCGGCCTGGTCATCTTCCGTCGTGGAGGTGAAGGCATCCGCTCGCGCACCTTCCGTTTGCTTCCCCTGAGCGCCGGCATCAGCAGCCTGGTCTTCTTCACGCTGGTCGTCGCGCGCTGTGAGCATCGTTTCGTACTGCCTCTAGGATTCTGGTTGGCGTACTACGGTGGGGTCGCGTCCGCGGATTTCCTCTCGCGTCTGGCTGGCAAGGGGCTCCCGGCGCGACGGGGCGCGCAAGTTGCTCTCGGTGTGCTGGTGCTCTGGGCAGCAGGTCACAGCTTCGAAGTGCAACTCACCCAACGCGGTGATGCGCGAAACGAAGTGCACGCCTATCTGGCTTCACTACCGGAAGGCACGGTCGTCGAAACCTACGCATGGCTCGTTCACTTGCCACACTTCGACGTGTCCGATGCATCGCCCTATCGCCTCCAACACGTCAGCCGCCGCCCGATCGACAAGCGCAACCCGCTGCTCGGTTCGAAAGAGATCGATGCGCCCTACGGCGAGGTACAGGCGCGCCGACCCGACGTGCTGATCGTCCCCGAGTTCACTGCCCTCGAGTTCATTCCGCGACAGCTTCAGAAAGGCATGGCCGAGTCGGCTGTTGGCGAACGCGCGCAGGCAGACACGGACGCACAAGCGTTCTTCCGTTCGGTATTGAGCGATTCGCTGGAAGGCTACGAACTGGTGTTCGTTGCCGAACCGAAGCTCCCGCCCTGGGCGAAAGCACTCGGTGCGGAGCCGGTTCAAGTCCACGCGAGCGTGGGAAATCGCCAGTGGATCCTTCGCCGCTCCGATCGCTGAGCATTGCACCGCACGACCGAAAACGGCGAACGCGCAGAATGTGCGCGTTGATTCCTCGTGAAAAGAGCCCCTTCGGTCGATCACGTCGACTGCACCGGTTGCATGTTCAGCATCGAACGATGCGTGATCTCCGTTACTACTCGCGCTGAACCGGACCCAACACCGCGCCACGACGCCCGGGACCTTGAAAAAAGGGGGTAGACAGAACGTTGCGCGATTGTGCATGCTCCACAGCACCGGGGTTCTCACCGACTCCGGAACACGCATTCGGTGCGCTCTCGTGAGAGAAGGTGGAGGTGCGACGTGAAATATGGATGGATCGCGGTAGTCGCCATGATGGCGGCCTTGTTGTCAACGGGACAGGTTGCCGCTCAAGACGAATACGGGCCGGAAGAGATCGGGGCCGAGCCGTCTCC
>Ga0209567_10001611_pt1 | contig 11412 bp, 6 predicted proteins | sample COG_12_FD_184756 | JGI IMG/M metagenome (GOLD analysis project Ga0209567, IMG submission 184756) | Pelagic marine sediment microbial communities from the LTER site Helgoland, North Sea, for post-phytoplankton bloom and carbon turnover... | ecosystem: Environmental > Aquatic > Marine > Neritic...
TTCGCTGGACCGGTTGGTGCCGCAAAGGTCGGCTATGCCGATGGCGAATACGTCCTTAATCCAGGCCGTGAAGCTCTCGAGAGCTTGTCGCTTGAGCTCGTCGTAGCTGGCACCAAAGATGCTGTGCTGATGGTTGAGTCGGAAGCCGATGGCTTGTCCGAGGAAGTCATGCTGGGCGCCGTTATGTACGGTCACGAACAAATGCAGATCGCGATCGATACGATCAGCGAGCTTGCCGCAGAAGTGGGCAAGCCGTCGTGGAATTGGGAAGCACCGGCCGAGGACACTGAACTCGCCGATGCCGTTGCGGCTCAGGCTAGCGCGGGTCTCTCAGCGGCCTACCAGACTACTGACAAGCAGGAGCGCCAGGCTGCCGTAGGCGCGGCCAAGGACGCAGCTGTTGAGGCCCTGACTGCGGGCGACGATGCCAAGTGGAGCGCCGAGGACGTTAAGGGCGCGCTGTACAAACTTGAAAAGAGCACCGTTCGTAACCGTGTTATTGCCGGTGAGCCGAGAATTGATGGCCGGGACAGAGAGACAGTTCGACCTATCGATGTAAAGGTCGGGGTATTACCCAGAACGCATGGCTCATCGATATTCACTCGCGGTGAAACTCAGGCGATTGTTACGACGACACTCGGAACGGGCCGCGATGCCCAGATCATCGATGCGATTGAGGGTGAGCGCAAAGAGCCGTTCATGCTGCACTACAACTTCCCTCCGTTCTGCGTAGGCGAGACAGGCTTTATCGGATCTACGAAACGACGCGAGATCGGACACGGCAAGCTGGCGAAACGGGGCATTCAGGCGGTAATGCCCAGCTTTGACGACTTCAGCTATGTCATTCGCGTAGTGTCGGAAATTACCGAGTCCAACGGCTCCAGCTCCATGGCCTCTGTGTGCGGCACCAGCCTCGCATTGATGGATGCGGGTGTGCCAATCAAGGCGCCTGTTGCTGGTGTTGCGATGGGTCTGGTCAAAGAAGGCGATGACTTTGCAGTACTCACCGATATCCTGGGCGATGAAGATCACCTCGGTGACATGGACTTCAAGGTTGCCGGCACCGACGGTGGCATCACCGCGCTGCAGATGGATATCAAGATCCAGGGAATTACTCGCGAGATCATGGACAAGGCGCTGGCTCAGGCCCGCGATGCACGCCTGCATATCCTTGGTGAGATGAACAAGGTCCTGAGTACGCCGCGTGAAGAAATGTCCGAATGGGCACCGTCAATCATCGCATTCAAGATTGACCCTGAGAAAATTCGTGACGTCATCGGCAAGGGCGGTTCAGTGATTCGTGCAATGACCGAAGAGACTGGTGCAACGATTGATATCGATCAGGACGGTACGGTTCGTATCGCGTCCATCGACGGAGCATCAGGCAAAGAAGCGCAGCGTCGCATTGAGCTGATCACCGCAGATGTTGAAGTCGGCCGAATCTACGATGGCAAGGTCGCTCGACTGATGGACTTTGGAGCCTTCGTTACGATTCTGCCTGGCAAGGATGGCCTGGTACACATTTCACAGATCTCGAACGAACGCGTCGAAAAAGTCAGCGATAAGCTGGCCGAAGGCGATGAGGTGAAGGTCAAGGTCCTCGAAGTAGATCGTCAGGGGCGAGTCCGACTCTCCATGAAGGAAGTCGACGCCGCTTAGAGCTTCGTTTCAAGGAAATCGAGTATACGCCGTGGCAGGTAATACCTTGGCCGCCACGGCGTACCTCCCTCCACAAATCCCACGTGCCCGCCGGCATCTGCAATCTCGAGCGTAACGTGCTCTGAGAGCTTGTCGTGGTGCGGAATCACCTCCGGTGTCATAAATGGGTCATCGAGTGAGTTGATGATCAATGTAGGCCTGGTCACTGTCTTCAAAAACTGGGCCGAACTGCATTTGTCGTAGTAGTCGTTCTTGCCTTCGAAACCATGCAACGGGGCAGTCACTGCGTCATCGAATTCGGCAAAGTCTACTGCCGCCATAGCGCGATCCCAATCGAAAGCTGCCGTGTCACGGTCGAACTTGCGCTGCATTGAAATCTTCATGTTCTTTAGAAGAAGTCTCTGGTAATTCTTTGAAAAACCTTGATTTAATGCCTCTGCACAGATGTGAAGGTTCAGGGGAACACAGACGGCACCAGCCGCTTGCAGTCGCGATTCAGTGCCGGATTCACCAAGGTATTTGAGCAGAATGTTGCCACCGAGCGAGTAGCCAACGGCGAAAATCGGGCCGGTCTGACCCTGCGCATGCAGGGTCTGGAGGAAATGTCGGATATCGCCGGTCTCGCCTGCGTGATACCGCCGCGGCAGTGGATTTCGGTAATCGCCACAGTCACGGAAATGCAGTACGCACGGCCGCCATTGTCGCTCGAGGGCTGCTTGCATCAGCATGCGGGCGTAGGACGACTCGGCGGATCCCTCAAGCCCGTGCAATACAACGAGTAACGGTGCACTGCGGGGGAGCTCATCGCCGGCACTGACCCAGTCGACGGCGGTCGAATCCCCATCCGGCAGATTCAGGATTTCGCGGCGCACTGTCGGGCGCTCACGCCAGGCCCAGGGAAGAGATGGGAAAATAGTCTGCAAGTGCCGGTGCTTCAGCCAGCTGACCGGTCTGAATGTGCTTCGCAGGATGCGTTTGTCAGTGTTTTCGTCAGTCATATCGCGGACAAAAAAATGGCCCCCCGCTTGCGCAGGGGGCCTGCCGTGGAGTGTAAACCCCTTCAGGCTTTGCAACAGGGGGCGGGGGAGCGTATCCCCGTTGCAAGCTCCACGCTAGGGCATCTAAGGTACTGATGTCAAGGAATTTTTGGGATTCGTCGTTAACCACCGGGACAACCTTTCTGCGACATCGCTATCGCTCTTTAGCTGGCACGGGCGTAGGGACTTCTGTCATCTGCCAGAGGACCGCGATATCCCAGGACTCTAAAGCCCATTGCCAGATATCGGTTATCCCACTCGCCTTGAGTTCCGGCGGCGGTCGCTGGTCCAGCAGCTCGAGAGCGCGGATCAGGTTGCCTTCCGGATGTCGCAGGTCGACACCACAGGCGCCATGACTCTTGCTCAGTTTCTGGCCCAGTTCGTTTACCGCGACCGGTAAATGGCAATAGTCGGGCGTATCGTAGCCAAGTAACTGTTGCAGCCAGATCTGCCGGGGTGTGGAGTCCATCAGGTCGATACCTCTGACGACGTCCGTGATCCCCTGAAGGTGGTCATCCACCACAACGGCCAGCTGGTAAGCTATTAGACCGTCACGACGCAGGATGATGAAATCACCAGATTCTGACTGAAGTGACTGTTCCTGCGGGCCTTGCAGCTGGTCGTTGAACGCAGTCGGAATATCGTCCGTGAGAACGCGCAAAGCGTATTCACTGGCGCTGCAGCCGCCACGGCAGGTGCCGGGATAGATGATCCCGAGTGTGCCACGGGGTGCTTCGGCCAGGTCCCGTCGCGAGCATCCGCAAGGATAGGCCTTCCCGGCGTCAACAAGTTGCTGGATAGCGGCATCGTGTGCCGCTCGGCTCGCACTCTGATAAGTGACCGCGCCGTCCCATTCGAAGCCGTAGAGCTCAAGTGCCGCGAGAATTTCATCGCTGCTGCCCGGTTGTTCGCGAGGCGGGTCGATATCCTCGACACGGAGCAACCACTGACCGTCGTGCCGGCGGGCTTCGAGGAAGCTCGCGACCGCGGTCAGTAGTGATCCGAAGTGCAGGGGGCCGGTTGGTGACGGTGCAAACCGACCAATGTAGGGAGTAGAGCGCGTTGCTTTAGCGGTAACGATCGTCCCGATCTCGGAACTGCCGTTCCGCGAGTTCGCGCCGCTCTTGCGCTTCGAGGCAAAGGGTTGCAACCGGGCGTGCTTCAAGCCGCTTCAGTCCGATTTCCTCACCTGTTTCGTCACAATAGCCGTAGCTGCCATCGTCAAGTCGCGACAATGCCGATTCGATTTTGCGGAGCAATTTGCGCTCGCGGTCGCGCGTGCGAAGCTCAAGACCAAATTCCGATTCCTGAGTGGCACGGTCGTTCGGGTCAGGGAAGTTCGCAGCTTCGTCCTGCATGTGATGCACAGTACGGTCTACCTCGAACATCAGTTCGCGCTTCCAGGCCCTCAGTATGTTGTTGAAATGTCCGAGCTGGTCACTGCTCATGTACTCTTCGCCGCGTTTTGGCTTGTAAGGGTCGATGCCGTGAATTGGCCCTGACAGTACGTCACCGCGCGATCGTGCCCGGCGTGCCGGGGCCTTGCGCGCGACTTTCTTCGCCGTGGGCTTCTTCCTGGAGATCGCCTTTTTCTTGCTGGCTTTCCTGGCGACCTTCTTCTTGCTCACCTTCTTTTTGGCGACCTTTTTCTTGGCCACCTTCTTCTTGGTCACCTTCTTCTTGGCGACCTTCTTCCTGGTGACCTTTTTCTTTGAAGCCGCCTTCTTCCTGGTGACCTTTCTCTTTGAAGCCGCCTTCTTCCTGGTGACCTTTTTCCTTGAAGCTGCCTTCTTCGCCGGCTTTTTCTTGCTCAACGTCTTCTTCGCGACCTTTTTCCTGGAAACCTTTTTCCTGGCAACCTTCTTCTTGCTCACACGTTTCGACGCAACCTTCTTGCGAGAGGCTGTCGTTTTCTTCCGCTTTTTGCTTGCGGCCTTCTTTGCGGGCATCTGGTACTCCTCCCGGATCGAGAAAAGGGCGGGATTATACATTGATGGCGGCCACATGGAAGCCTATTTTTTTCGGGAATATCGGGCGCTCCGGAATACCTCTGGAAGCCCCGTAGTACTTGGTCTTCGGAGTCATTGTCTTTTTTGCGAGACAATCGTTTTATTGGTTAAATTCCATTACACTAGCCGGATTTGACGGGCTAATGGCGTCTGACACCACATGCGACTAAGCAAAATTAAGCTCGCCGGCTTCAAATCGTTCGTCGACCCCACAAATATCACTTTCCCCAGCAGCCTTGTCGGCGTCGTTGGGCCGAATGGTTGTGGTAAGTCGAATGTCATCGATGCCGTGCGATGGGTTATGGGCGAAAGCTCGGCAAGCCGGCTGCGCGGCGATTCCATAACCGACGTCATCTTCAATGGCTCCAGCTCGAGGAAGCCGGTCGGTGCAGCCTCGGTCGAGCTGCTATTCGATAACACGGATACGACGCTGGAAGGGCAGTACGCCAAATACGCCGAGATTGCCATTCGCCGCGAGGTCACGCGGGACGGTATCTCAAACTACTTCCTGAACGGCACACGGTGCCGCCGCAAGGACATTACTGGCATTTTCCTGGGTACCGGGCTGGGGCCGCGCAGCTACTCGATTATCGAGCAGGGCATGATTTCTCGCCTTATTGAGGCGAAGCCGGAAGAAATGCGCGTGTTTCTCGAGGAAGCCGCAGGCATATCCAAGTACAAGGAACGGCGCCGGGAAACCTCGAATCGCATCAAACACACCAAAGAGAACCTCGATCGATTGTTGGATGTGCTCGAGGAGGTCGAGAAGCAGATCAAGCACCTCGATCGACAGGCGAAGACTGCCGAGCGCTACGGTCGTTACAAAGACGATGAGCGTCGCACTGCGGCAGAATTGCTCGCCCTGAGGACGAAACATCTTGATGATCGTGCGGCTGATGCCGAGCGGCAGCTGGCTGAACGCAAGAACAGCCTCGAGGCCGCGATAGCCGAGCAGCGCAAGCTCGAAGCGTTAATCGAAGAGTCTCGCGTTCTACAGAGCCACCGCAACGATGAGTTCAACGAAGTACAGGGAAGGTATTACAAGGTTGGTTCGGAGATCGCCCGGCTCGAGCAGTCCATCGAACATGCGCACGAGTTGCGCGAGCGGCAAAAGAAAGACCTCGAGCAGGCTATCCAGGGCGCCAAGGAAATTCGGGGCCACATTGATAAGGACCAGACAGAGATCGCTCAACTTGAGCTGACGCTCAACGAGTTGGTTCCGGGTCTTGAACAGGCCCGGCAAAGCGAGAAGTCATCCGGCGAGTCGCTGCTCCAGGCGGAAGAGGCGCTGGCAGAGTGGCAACAGAATTGGGATGACTACACGGCCCGGTTTAACGCGGCGCAGCAACAGCAAAACGTAGAGCAGACTCGCGCTGAACAGATCGAATCCAGGATACATAGCTTCAACGAGCGCCGGCAAAAACTCGACGAAGCAAAGTCAGGTGCCAGTGCGGAAGAACTTCAAGCTAGTCTCGACGAGTTAACCGCGCAGGAACTGCGTAAGCGCCAGGCGCGTGACGAATTTGACCGTCACCTTGCAGACATTGCGGACAAGATTCGCAAATTGCGTGAACAAGACGGCAAGCTGACCCGGCTCGTTGACGAACGTCGTGCGACATTGCAGGTAGCCGAAGGCAAATATGCGTCTCTCGAGGCTCTGCAGAAGGCGGCCCTTGGCGAAGGTGACGAAGGCATCCAGGATTGGCTGGAGAATTCCGGGCTCGATTCCAATCGCAAGGTAGCGCAGGCCCTCGATGTTGCTGATGGCTGGGAAAAAGCGGTCGAGACGGTTCTTGGCGACTATTTGCAGGCGATTTGCGTGAGCGATATCACCCCGGTCACCGAAAACATTGCCAAACTACGTAGCGGCCATCTCACGATACTCGAGGAGTTTGGCACCGAGCCTGAGTTATTCGATGTGTCCGACACGCTGGCCGCCAAAGTGAGCGGCGCGCCGAAAGCGATCCACCGGCTGCTGGCACAGGTTAAAGTCGCCGAGTCACTGGGTAGCGCTTTGGCTCTGCGTGAGACTGTTGGTGACGACAGTTCCGTTATTACTGTCGATGGCATCTGGCTTGGCAAGCAATGGCTGCGCGTCTCGCGCGACAAGGACTCCAAGGCGGGCATCTTGTCACGCGAACATGATATGCGCCGGCTCAAAGGCGAGACGAGGGAATTCAAGGCGCGATTCGACAGTGCCCGGAAACTTGTGAACGACGGCCGCATTCGCCTCAATCAGCTCGAGGAGCGCAGGGAGGCAGTACAGTCTGACGCCGGATCATTACTCAACGAGTACTCAGAGATAAAGGCAGCCCACGATGCGGCGCAGTACCGCATGGACCAGGCGAATGCCCGTCAGGTATCGATCGCCGAGGAAACGGGCGAGGTCGATAACCAGCAGATTTCCGCCGAAGAACAGCTTCGCGAGTCGCGAAGAAATTTCAACCAGGCCGTTGAGTCGCTGGAAGAGTTTGACTCATTGCGTGTGACACTTGAGACACGTCGCAATGAACTCCGTACAGAACTGCAGCGTGTGCGCGAACAGGCCAATGAAGATCGCCAAACAGTTCAGAACATCACGATCCAGTTCGAGAGCCGTCGTACCAGTAAAGAATCCGCCGCACAAAACCTCGATCGCATGCGCTCGCAGCTGCAGGTATTTGAAAGTCGCGAGGTGGAAATTCGCGATCAGCTGGAACAGCGTCAAACACCACTGGCCGACCACAAAAAATCTCTTGAAGCGCAGTTGGCAGATCGCATCACGGTTGAAGAGCAACTGGCTTCGGCGCGCCGGCTGGTAGAGGAAGTCGAGACGAATTTGCGGGACCTTGACCAGACGAGGATGCAAATCGATCAATCCGTTGAAGAGGCGCGCTCAGGAGTGAGTGAAGCCGAGATGGGCGCGCGCGAATTGAGCGTCCGACGTGAAGGTTTTGCCGAGCAACTCGCGGCGACGGATTTTGAGTTTGAGGCGTTAATAGAAGAGATGGATGCCTCGGCAGACATCGATTCGTGGGAAGAGAAGCTCGAGAAAGTTCGTCGCAGGATCGACAGGCTGGGGCCAATCAACCTGGCCGCTATCGATGAATTCAAGGAACAGTCCGAGCGTAAAGAATACCTGGACTCGCAGCTTGAAGATCTGAATAGCGCACTCGCGACTCTCGAAGGCGCAATTCGCAAAATCGATCGCGAGACCCGCTCGCGGTTCCGTGAGACGTTTAACGACGTTAATGCCGGTTTCCAACGGCTGTTCCCGAAACTCTTCGGTGGTGGACACGCCTACATGGAATTGACGGGAGAAGATCTGCTGTCGGCTGGTGTCACGGTGATGGCCCGCCCGCCGGGCAAGCGAAACAGCACCATTCACTTGCTGTCGGGCGGTGAGAAGGCACTGACGGCGGTAGCCCTTGTATTTGCGATATTTGAATTGAATCCGGCGCCATTCTGCCTGCTCGACGAGGTCGATGCGCCGCTTGATGATGCCAACATTGCCCGGTTCTGCAATATTGTCCGGGACATGTCAGACAAGGTGCAGTTCGTGTTCATTACGCATAACAAAGTCACGATGGAGCTAGCCCGCCAGTTAACCGGCGTGACGATGCACGAACCTGGTGTGTCGCGACTCGTGTCCGTTGACCTTGACGAAGCAGTTGAAATGGCGGCGAGCTAGGTCATTGACAAATGGATGGTCTACGCTGGCTGCTGTTACTTTTTGGGATTCTGGTCATCACCGGTGTCTACTTCTATAGCCGGCGAGAGCGCAGCAACCCTGAGGTAGATACTGAGCCTGTGACGCGTGTGGCGCCCACGTTAGGCGAGGATGCTGTCGATCAGGAACCTCCCGTTCCGGAGCTGGCGCCGGACGACGATAACGATGCCGCAAGCCCAGTCTCGGACATAGCGCAGAAGATTGTCACTTTGCGCCTGATCGCACGTGATGGCGGTGCGTTCAAGGGCGATGAGTTGATTCTGAGTATGCGCGGTATCGGTCTGCGTCACGGTCAGTTCGGAATATTTCATCAATATGATGGCAGCGATGAGAGTCGCACGATATTTAGTGCCGCAAGTCTTGTTGAACCGGGTAGCTTCGATATTGCGAACATCAAGGAGCAGGAAATCCCGGGCATCAGCCTGTTTCTTGTACTCCCTGGACCAGTCGATGGCGTTGAAGCATTCGACATGATGTTGGAGGCGTCTCGAGCCCTGGCCCAGACTCTGGATGCCGAACTACTCGACGAATCGGGAAGCACGCTGAGCATTCAGCGCGAGCGGTACATGCGTGAGGAGGTCATTCAATACCAGCACAGCCATCTCGTCACCTGACCTGGACGAGTTGAGATTGTCATGGCCGCATCAAAAGCTATAAAAGACGAGCTCGAATCACTGCAGCAACAGATTCGCCAGCACAACTATCGATACCATGTTCTCGACGATCCGGAAGTTCCGGATGCCGAATACGATCGGCTGATGCGGCAGCTGCAGGCCATCGAGAGTGAATACCCTGAGCTGGTTACTGAAGACTCACCGACGCAGCGTGTCGGCGATACCCCCATCTCTGCATTTGGAACTGTGCAACACCAGGTGCCGATGTTGTCACTCGACAATGCGTTCGCGCCCGACGAGCTACGAGAATTTCACCGGCGAGTCACAGACAGGCTGGAACTCGAAGAAGGTGCGGATGAACTTCGCTACGCAGCAGAACCCAAACTGGACGGTGCCGCGGTAAGCCTCCTTTACGAGAACGGCCAGCTCGTGCGTGGCGCTACTCGTGGCGATGGCACAACCGGCGAAGACATTACTCACAATGTGCGCACCATCGATGCAATTCCGTTGCGGTTGATGGGGGGAGATTTCCCAGCAACCTTGGAAGTTCGCGGTGAGGTTTTTATGCCGAAAGCTGGTTTCGAGGCCTACAATAAAAATGCGGAGCAGGCAGGGGAAAAGACATTTGTTAATCCTCGCAATGCAGCCGCGGGGAGTTTACGTCAGCTCGATCCGAAGTTGACCGCGGAACGGCCGTTGGATATGTACGTGTATTCTGTCGGTCGAATTGATGGTGGTGAGCTACCTGAGACCCACAGCGAAGTCATCAGACGGCTGAAAAGTTGGGGTCTCAAGACTTGCCCCGAAAGCGCTGTCGTCGAAGGTGTGGAAGGATGCCTCGCTTATTACGAAGCGTTGGGTGCGAAACGCGAGTCGCTCCCCTATGAGATTGACGGCATCGTTTACAAGGTTGATAACCTGCTGCAGCAGCGCGAGCTCGGCTTTGTCTCGCGTGCGCCTCGCTGGGCCATCGCCCACAAATTTCCGGCGCAGGAAGAGCTCACGACGGTGGAGGGTGTTGAGTTTCAGGTCGGACGAACGGGCGCTGTTACGCCCGTAGCGCGGCTCAAGCCGGTGTTTGTTGGTGGTGTAACGGTAAGTAACGCGACACTGCACAACATCGATGAACTGCACCGCAAGGACGTGCGTGTGGGTGACACGGTCACGATTCGACGCGCAGGGGATGTCATACCCGAAGTGGTTGGCGTTATTGCCAGTCGACGTCCGAAAGGGACAAGCACCGTGCAGTTGCCGAAGCAATGCCCAGTGTGCGGCTCCGCAGTTACACGCGAAAGTGATGAGGCGGTGGCGCGTTGCAACGGCGGTTTGTATTGCTCCGCACAGCGCGCTGAAGCACTGAAGCACTTTGTGTCACGCAAGGCGATGGACATCGAGGGGCTTGGCTCGAAACTCATTGAGCAGCTAGTTGCAGTTGACCGCATCAAAACGCCTGCGGATATTTTTCAATTGGAAAAGGACGAACTTGCCGAGATGGAACGAATGGGCGAAAAGTCCGCTGAGAACCTTGTCAATTCTATTGAAGAAAGTCGATCAACAACACTGGAACGATTTCTCTATTCACTCGGAATTCGAGAAGTAGGTGAGGCGACGGCGTCCGCATTGGCGTCTTACTTCGGCAAGCTCGATGCGATTCAACAAGCAACAGAAGAAGAGCTGGTAGAAGTTCCCGACGTTGGCCCCATCGTCGCATCACGCATTCGTTCATTTTTCGACGAGGGTCATAATCGCGACGTGATAAGAGCACTGCAAAAATTTGGCGTGCACTGGAAAGAGTCCGAGCCACAACTAAGTCCCTCGGAAGGAGGATTGTCGGGCAAGACGTTTGTCCTGACAGGAACTTTGACCAACATGACTCGTGATGAGGCCAAACAGAAAATCCAGGCTCTCGGTGGCAAGGTCACCGGAAGCGTCTCCAAAAAAACCAGCTACGTTATCTACGGAGACAAAGCCGGATCAAAGCTGGTGAAGGCGCAAGATCTGGGTGTTGAGACAATCGATGAAGCAGGTCTGACCGAGCTTCTTGCCGAGTCCTGACACTCGGAGAAATCGTTTCCCTTAGAAAACTGCATGTTTTCGCCAGATTCATTTGTGGCTGATGTAATCCTTCTATGTTGAAACTTGGTCTATTTTTCCCAAGTCCGCAATTTCGTTAGCAAATTGACCATTTCATCAATATATTTGCCGCGCATGCAGAACGATATACAACAACAAATTCTCGGTGCACTGCTCCTTGTGCTGCGCCCCCTGGCTCGAGCGATGCTAGGCGCCGGAATCGGATATCGAGAGTTTGCGGAAGTATCAAAGACCGCGTTTGTTGATGTCGCCGGCAAGGACTACGGACTTCGCGGTCGCCCGACAAATAT
>Ga0209567_10001613_pt1 | contig 11409 bp, 9 predicted proteins | sample COG_12_FD_184756 | JGI IMG/M metagenome (GOLD analysis project Ga0209567, IMG submission 184756) | Pelagic marine sediment microbial communities from the LTER site Helgoland, North Sea, for post-phytoplankton bloom and carbon turnover... | ecosystem: Environmental > Aquatic > Marine > Neritic...
GGAGTCAGAGACGAGGAAGCTGACCAGACCGCGAGAAGTGCCCGCGTACTCGACTCCAATTCGCCCTCCCTGCCCCGCCAGAGCGTCGAGCGCGTTCTTGATGAGGTTCTCGAACGCCCATTCGATCAAGGTCTCGTTTCCGCGGATCGGAGGCGCGTCGGCCACGTCGATCGAGAACTCCACCCTCCCCGTGCCCTGCGGCATCCGGACCGTGAAGTAGCGACGCAGGCGTTCCAGCACTTCGGCTACATCGAGACGCCGCAGGGTGGGTGGATGGCCAATGAGCTCGAAACGACGCGACACCTTCTTGAGTCGCTCGACGTCGTCCTCCATCTCGCTGACCACCGTCCGGCTCTCCCCACCCGCGCTCCGGATCTCCGGCATCTCGCCGAGTCTCTCGAGCCAGCCCGAGAGCGAGCTGAGCGGGGTGCCCATCTGGTGCGCCGACTCGCGTGCCATGGCCGACCAGATGCGCTCCCGCTCGCTCCGGAACGAGGTGCGAATGGCCCAGGCGCCGGCGATGGCCATGGCCAGCAGGACACCCGCCTGAAGGACCGGGATCCACTTCAGGCGTCGGAGAAACAGGGACTCCCCGTAGTAGATCCGCCACGGACCCACATACGTGCCCGGAGCCAGCTCGCGGGCCGGTGCCACGAGAGGCGGGTTCTCCCGCGCGAGGTCGGCGATGTAGCGCTGAATGCGTGCCACATCGCTCGAGTCGGACAGGTCCGCCTCGAACGGCAGGTTAGCCGTGAACGTTGGCACGTCGAGCGTGTCCGCCAGCACCACGGCGACCTGCAGGTCCTCGATCGTGCTGAGCACATCGAGCTCCGCCTCGGGCTCCCACTGGCCTCCCGCGGCCGCTCCCTGGATCACCCGCGCATAGATGGTCCCGAAGGCCGCGGCGTTGCGCCGCAGCTCCTCTTCCATCTGGCGGGTGTAGACGAAGAACGAGACCAGGACGCTGGCAAACAGCAGCACGCCGATCAGCGTGAAGAGTCGCCGCCTCACGATGCCTCGATCAGCTCCCCGCCGAAGTAGGAGTGAAGGGCCGCCGGAAGCCGGACGCTTCCGTCCTCGCGCTGCCCATTCTCGAGAATCGCGATGATCGTGCGCGGCAGCGCCACACCAGATCCGTTCAGGGTGTGAACGAACTCCAGCGGCTGACCGGGCGACGGCCGAAAGCGAAGTCCCAGCCGACGCGCTTGGTAGTCCGTGAAGCAGGAGCAGCTGGAGACTTCGAGCCATTCCCCCACGCCGCCGGCCCACGCTTCCAGGTCGTAGGTAATGGCGTTGGAAAAGCCGAGGTCCCCGGTCGCCAGGAGGATCTTGCGGTACGGGATCTCCAACAGCTGCAGGACGCGTTCGGCGTGGCCCGTGAGCAGCTCCAGCTCCTCATTGGAGCGGTCGGGGGTCGTGAGGCGGACCAGCTCGACCTTGTCGAACTGGTGCACCCGGAGCAGCCCGCGCGTGTCGCGCCCGGCCGCCCCGGCCTCGCGCCGGAAACAGGGGGTGTACGCCGTGAGCGCGACGGGGAGATCCTCCCCGTCCAGCGCTTCGTCCCGGTAGACGTTGGTGACCGGCACTTCCGCGGTCGGGATCAGGAACAGGTCGTCCGGATCCGTCCGGTACATGTCCTCCTCGAACTTCGGGAGCTGGCCGGTGGCCGTCATCGAGGCCCGGTTGGCGACGAAAGGCGGCGCGACCTCGGTGTAGCCGTGCTCGCGGGTGTGCAGGTCCAGCATGAACTGGATCAGCGCCCGAACGAGCCGCGCACCATCGCCGACGAAGAGGGGAAACCCGGAACCGGCCAGCTTGGCGCCGCGCTCGAAGTCGAGGATGCCCAGTTCTACTCCGACATCCCAGTGCGGGCGCAGGGCGGCAGATGGAGGCGGCCGGTCACCCCATTCGGACACGACTTCGAACGCCTCGGCGCCCCCCTCGGGAAGCCGAGGGTCGGGCAGGTTGGGAACGTCCAGCAGCACAGTTTCGAGATCGCCGTCCACTTCGGAGAGACGCGCGTCGAGTTCCCGGATCCGCTCGACCACCCCCTGCATCTCGTTGATGAGGTCCCCGGCGTCCTCTCCCTTCCGCTTGCGCTCGCCGACGGCCTTCGAGGCTTCGTTCCGCCGCTGCTTGAGAGCCTCGACCTCACCGATCAGCTCACGCCGCGTCTCATCTAGCTCGAGGGCACGGTCCATCAGCGCCACCAGATCGGGATCGCCCCGACGCGCCAGCGCTACCCGAGCCGCCTCCGGCTCAGCCCGGAGCCGCTTGATGTCGAGCACTACTGGTCTTCGATAGGAACCGCCGCGCCTGGAACCAGATTTCGATTCTCGCAGTTGGGGTTGATCAGGTGCTTGAACGTCACGGTGCCGGCGGCGGCGTCGATGGCGAGGATCTCCATCTTTCCGTACCGGCGACAGCGGGTCGGTTCGAGAATGGCGTCGCGCTGGCTTTGCATGACGAGTACGTCCCCGACTTCGATCGGCACTGCTCGCATCCGGTTGTAGCCTGTGATCGGCGCGCTCTGAATCTCATCGAAAGTGACGATCACTTCGAGCAGACCCGCATCCGACCGGTCCACTTCGATGATCGTGGCTCTCGGCCTCAAGAGAGCCGTCCCGTCCGACTGCATTATGAACACGAAATCCCACCGCGTGCTCGAATCCAGCCGCACCGGCGAGGACGCAAGGATGTCGAAAGCCGACGCGTTGCGCACGTTTCCGTCCCGAAAGTTGAACAGCGTCGCTTCGGTCGGCTCGTCGGGGTTGGCGATCGTATCGACCCCGGTCGAGCTGCCGCAGGCCGCGAGGGCGACCGCTACGGCGGCGCACAGGAGCGCGTGCCAACCGGTTGATTCCGGCAAGCGGATGGCCCGCCGCCACTCATGTATGTTCTGCACCGTTACTATCCGTCCGTTGTTCGAGGTGAGCTTCCGTCGCGGTGAGTCTGCAATTGGACCCACGAACCGGCGTGCGGGTTGTCTCACGCGACCGAAGCCAAAGTCAAAGATGACGACCGCTGCGAGAGAGTGTCAAGAAAGTGAAACCGCCAAGAACGCCCGTACGCAAGGCCCTTTCTTGACTGGTCGGGTGGCCACTTCTAGCTTGACCGCGCCGTGAAACACCCCGGATGATCAGCCAAGGAGGAGCCATCCCCAACCGGTTCGCCGTCATCCTGGCCGGTGGCATCGGCTCCAGGTTCTGGCCCGCCTCCACACCCGAACGACCCAAGCAACTCCTCCCTCTCGGCAGCGAGCGGCCGCTCATCGCCGACACCGTCGATCGGGCCATCCGCATCGCGGGACTCGATCGGTTGCTGGTTGTAACCGGAAGCGGCCTGGTCGGTCCCTTCGCGGCGACCGTCCCCGAGCTCGATGATTCGAACTTCATGGTCGAGCCAGTGCCCCGGGGAACGGGGCCTGCCCTGGCCTGGGCCGCGACCGAAGTTCTGCGTCGAGATCCGGACGCCGTCATGATCTCGCTGCACGCGGATCACGTGATCTCTCCCGCTGCCGCGTTCGACGAGACGATCACGAAGGCGGTGGACGCCGCCGACACGGACGACCGTCTCTACTGTATCGGCATCCGGCCGGATCGCCCCGAGACGGGATACGGCTATGTCAGGATCGGCGAAGCGAGCGCTCCCGGTGTCCATCCGGCACGCCAATTCGTGGAGAAGCCGGACCTGGAAACCGCCCGCTCGTTCTGCGACTCGGGCGAGTACCTGTGGAACAGCGGCATCTTCGTGTGGCGCCCGGCCGACCTACTGGAGGCCATTCGCGAATTCACGCCGGAGCTGGCGGGCGGACTGGATCGGCTGGAGAGCGGAGACGTCGACGGGTTCTTCCGCGAAGTGGAGACGATTTCGATCGACCACGGTGTGATGGAGCGGGCCGACTCGGTCGGAGTGGTCGAGGCCGGCTTCGAGTGGGACGACGTCGGCTCGTGGAACGCCCTCGGCCGGACGCGGGCCACGGATGAGGCCGGCAACGCGGCCGTGGGCGCGGCGCGCCTGGTCGATGCGCGCGACAACATCGTGTGGAGCGAGGATGATTGTGTGACCCTGTTCGGAGTCGATGGGCTGGTCGTCGTGCGAAGCGGCGGACAGATCCTCGTCACATCTCGAGAGGCCGCACCGGACCTCAAGCGTCTGGTGTCCCGGATCCACGACGGCGGTGACGCATGAAGCTCTACCTGTTCGACGATCGCATCGCGGATGGGTGGGATCCCTTTTCCCTCAGCCGCCCCTGCTCCGAGCTACTGTTCGGCACCATGCGACTGCGGCAGCGGATCGAGCGTTTTGCCGGGCGCCCGGCGACGGGAGCGTTGTCACGTTCCTGGCTCGCGGACTTCGTCGAAGGCGATGCGCCGCCGGTGCTCGTGGATGCGAGCGCGATTCCGGGTGACGGGGCGCGATTGTTCGTCAGCTCGCGCGCGGTCCCAGATCCGGCCGTCCGCTTCGAGGGTTTCGAGGGTAACGATCGCGCGGCGGTCCTCGAGCTCGGAGAGGAAGTGGTCGGGTGCTACGTGCCCGCGGGCGAGCCGACGCCGGCGGCCGAGTGGTTCGCTGCGCCGCAGCCGGTGCCGGGGTGGGAGACTTACTCGGTCTCGGGACGCACCCTCGGCGCCGTGTGGGAGCTGGTCGTCGGAAGTCCGGCCCAGACGACGGCGGACATCGAGACCATGCGGCCCGAGGAGTCGGCACCCCCGGCTGGCGTCGAGCTCCGCGGCAGCGGACGCCTCGTCGTCGGACGCGAGGTCCGCATCGAGCCCGGGGTTCTCTTCGACACCAGTGAAGGCCCGATTCTGATCGGCGACCGCACCGAGGTCCGCACCGGTTCCCGCATCGCCGGGCCGTTCGTGTGCGGTCCCGACTCCCGCCTGCTGGGCGGCGTGTTGGACGGCGTGACCGCGGGTCCGTTCAGCTACCTGCGGGGCGAGGTCGAGGAGTCGGTTGTGCTCGGATACACGAACAAGGCGCACGACGGGTTTCTCGGCCACGCGTATGTGGGAAGCTGGGTCAACCTGGGAGCCATGACGACCAACAGCGACCTGAAAAACAACTACGGGACCGTCCGCCTCCAGCTTCCGGGCGGCGAAGTGGACACGGGCCTCACCAAGCTCGGGTGCCTGATGGGAGACCATGTGAAGACGGGGATCGGCACGCTCATCAACACGGGAAGCGTGATCGGGGCCGGGTCGAATCTGTTCGGGGGGGCCATGCCACCGCGGTGGGTACCGCCGTTTTCGTGGGGGAGCGGCGACTCGCTGACCGAATACCGCTCGGACGCGTTCCTGAGCACGGCCCGGATCGTCATGGAGCGACGTGGTCAGAGTTTCGACGACTCGGTCGAACGCTGGTTGTCCGCGGTGTGGGGAGTCGGGAGAGGCAGCATGGCGTGAAAGTCGCGACGATCGCCAGCGGCAGTCGTGGCAACTCGGTACTCATCGACAACGGCGACACTCGCGTTCTGGTAGACGCGGGGATCAGCGCCGCTCGAATGGCACGTCGGCTCGAGCAGCTCGAGGTGCTCCCCGAGAGCATCGACGCCGTCGTCATCACGCACGAGCACCGGGACCATACATCGGGGGTGGGTGTCGCCGGGCGGCGGTGGGGCTGGCCCGTCTACATGACCGAAGCCACTCGCACGCGGTGCGCAGCGCTACTGACGGGAGACGAGGATGTCCGTACCTACAGCGGCTACCGTCCGCTCCGCCTCGGCTCCCTGGAAGTTCTGCCCTTTCTCACCTGCCATGACGCGGCCGACCCGATCGCCGTAACGGTCCGGGACGTGGAAACGGGCCACAAGGTAGGCGTCGCCACCGACCTGGGACGGGCGACAACCGCCGTGCGCCACGCGCTCGCCGGCTGCCATCTCCTGATTCTGGAGGCGAACCACGACGAGCTGATGCTGCGCGAGGGTCCTTATCCGTGGTCGGTGAAGCAGCGGATCGGCGGCAGTCGGGGGCACTTGTCGAATCGCCTCGCAGCCGAGCTGGCGGTCGACCTCGTGCACACGGAGCTGGCCGCCATCCTGCTGGCACACCTGAGCCAGGAATGCAACGACCCCGGGCTGGCAAGAGAGACGGTAGCACGACACCTGGCGGCACGGAGCTTTGGAGGCCGGGTCGACGTGGCACCCGCGGATACCGTCTCGGAGGTCTACGATGTGGCGGCGCTGGTCCGGGAAACCCGCGCTCGTGAGGTGCCGCAGCTGGAGCTGTCGCTGTAGGGTCAGCCGATTCCGACGCCTCGCAGAAGCCGCAGGATGTCATTGGCGAAGGCGAGGATCATGATCCCGATGAGCACCACCAGGCCCACCTGACTGAACCGAATCCGCTGTTCGACCGTCAGAGACTTCCCGCGCAGTCCCTCCAGGACGAGAAGAAACATGTGGCCGCCATCGAGTACCGGGATCGGCAGCATGTTGAGGATGGCCAGGTTGACGCTGATGATGGCCATGAAGCCGAGCAGTGGCCAGATGCCGAGCCGCGCCGACTGGCCCGAGAGCTGGCCGATCAGGATAGGCCCGCCCAGCTCCTTCACTGACGTTTTCCCCGTCATCAGGTTCCAGAGGAAACGGTAGATCTCTCCGACCCAATACGCCGTGTGGTGGGCTCCCTCCAGTGCCGCACTCCGCCAGGTAAGGGGCCGATACCCCTTCTCCTGGTCGGAAGTAATGCCCAGGCGACCCAGCTCGACGGTGTCGGCGGCCAGCTCGTTGTACTGTCGCAGTTTCGCCGGCGTCGCACGCAAGGACAGAAGAGAGTCGTTCCGCATCACGGTGAGCGGGATCGTGCGCCCGGGATTCTGCTCGATGATGAGCGCCATCTCCGGCCACTGGAGAACCCCGCGTCCGTCGATCGCCACCACGATGTCCCCGGGCAGCAGTCCGGCCACTTCCGCAGGCGAGTCCGGGTTCACTTCCCCGATGAGCGGAATCTGAATGCCCCGCTCGTGCAGGATGACGACGAAGGCCAGATAGGCGAACACCATATTCATGATGACGCCGGCCGAGATCACCATCATTCGCGCCCACAGGGGCTTGGCGTCGAAGTCGCGGGGCGATGGTGGGCGCGGCTCCAGCGTGCCGCCACCTTCGAGCTTCGACTGCACTTCCTCGTCGGCCATCCCGGCCATTTTCACGTAGCCACCCAGCGGCAGCCAGGAGATCACGTATTCCGTCTCGCCTGGCTTGAATCCGACCATCTTGGGGCCGATGCCGATCGAGAACACGGGAACCTCGATGTCCACGGCCTTCGCCGCCCAGAAATGACCGAGCTCGTGAACGAGGATGAGGACACCCAGGACGAGGATCGTCGATAGAATGGTGATCAGCACGTCCGTGAATCCCCTTTCGGTGCGTTCATGTTGGTGCCTGGCAGCGTCGTACCAGGCGCTTCAAACACAGGCCGCGTAGCAGAAGTTCCTCACCCGGCCCGGCCGGCCCCCACCCCGCCCTTGCGGGCAATGAAGTCGGATGTCGTACGGCGGGCCTCCGCATCGACTCGCCGGACGTCGTTCAGGCCTTCGACCGATCCCTCGGGCGGCGCCTCCAGCGCCGCCTCCACTGCATGAGCTATGCCCGGAAAGTCGAGCTGTCCGCTCAAGAACGCCTGAACCGCCACTTCGTTGGCGGCATTGTACGTGGCGGGGAAGATACCTCCCCGGCGCCCGGCCGCGACTCCCAGACCGAACATGGGAAAACTATCTTCGCGCACCGTCTCGAATACCAGTGGGCTCGCCGCCACAGGATCGAAGCGCTGAAATGTGTCAGCCGGCCGTTCCGGGTGAAAGAGGGCGTAGCAGACAGGCACTTCCATGCTTGGGAAGCCCAGCTGGGAGAGCGTCGAGCCGTCGCGGAACTCCAGCAGGCAGTGTACCACCGAAGCCGGGTGAACCACGACATCGATGCGGTCGTAGTCCAGGCCGAACAGATAGTGACCCTCGATCACTTCCAGTGCCTTGTTGGCCAGAGTGGCCGAGTCGATCGTGATCTTGTCTCCCATGCTCCATGTCGGATGAGCCAGCGCGTCCTCAGGCTGGATATCGACGAACCGTTCGACCGGCCAGGTCCGGAAGGGCCCGCCGGAGGCGGTCAGCACCATGCGATTGATCTCGGCGGAGGGTCGCCCGTGCAGGCACTGAAACACGGCGCTATGCTCGCTGTCCACCGGAATCAGCTCGCCGTTTCCGGCTCGAAGCGCTGCTACTACCAGCTCGCCACCGGCCACGAGCGACTCCTTGTTGGCGAGCGCCACCCGTTTGTCCGCAGCGAGTGCGGTCAGAGTCGGCTCGAGACCCGCCACCCCGACCAGGCCGTTCACGATGATCTCGGCACCAGCGGCACTCGCGGCGGCCGCCATACCCTCCGGTCCGCGCAGCCACTCGCCCGACCATCCGGTCGCGGTCTCCGCATTCAGGTCCGTCAGAACGACGAACTCAGGCGCGAACTCCGCAGCCAGCCGGGCCAGCTCGGATGCGTTCTCGTTCGCCGTCAGCGCGACGACACGAAAGCGCTCGGGGTGTCGCCGAATGACGTTGAGAGTCGAGCGGCCGATGGATCCCGTCGCCCCGAGGACCGAGACTCCCACTGGTTCGGTCGTCACGCCGGGCGCCGCGATCGTAGAGATGTTCACACCAGCGCCACGATCGTAAAGAAGACGTACGCGGCCGGTATCGTGAAGAGAAGAGAATCGAGCCGGTCCAGCACGCCGCCGTGGCCGGGCAGAAGCGTGGACGCGTCCTTCACTTCGCACTCCCGCTTCATCGCGGACTCGACCAGGTCTCCAGCCACCGCCGCCACCGCGATGATGAAACCGAACAGCAGCGTGAGGCCCACACTCGGGTGGAGGCCATTGAGGGGCAGGATCCACAACCCCAGGAGACCGCACAGAGGACCCGCGACCAGGGCTCCGACCAGCCCGGCGATAGTCTTGTTGGGGCTGATCAGGGGCGCCATCCGGCGGCGTCCGAAGAAGCGGCCGATGAAGTAGGCCCCCGTATCCACACCCCAGGTAATCAGAATCGGATAGAAGAAGAAGAGCGTCTCGGACAATCGCCCGTGGCCGTCCTTGAAGCCCTCCCGCAGCAGAACGCCGAAGGCGAGCAGAGCGCCGGTATAGAACACCCCGAACAGGGTCAGCGAAGCCGCCGATATGGGTCCGGCGGAGGGTGGAAGTCGGCGGATCGAGTACACCGCGATCCCGACCACCAACAAGCCGCCATAGATCGAGCCGCCGGCGAAACCGAAGAAGAGCACGGCGAGCGGGTACATGGCGGCCGCACCCGCACCTGCGTTCAGGAATACGACCCGGTCCTTGTTCTCGAACATGCCGGCGAATTCCCAGAACGCGATCGTGGACAGCAGGCCGAGCCCGAGCGCGAAGAACCACCCGCCCGCGTACACAACCCCGGCGCAGAGCGGGATGCCAATTGCGGCGACGAGAAGTCGCTTGTGGAGGTCGGCCATCAGGAGGAAGCCACTAGGTGGAGACCTTGCCGAAGCGGCGGTCGCGTTTCTGGAACTCGAGGATCGCCGAATAGAACTCGGCCCGGTCGAAGTCGGGCCATAGAACCGGCGTCACGTAGATCTCCGCGTAAGCCGCCTGCCAGAGAAGGAAGTTGGAGATCCGGAACTCGCCCGAGGTCCGAATCAGGAGGTCCGGGTCCGGAATGCCGGAGGTGAACAACTCCCGTTCCAGATCTTCCTCGCCGATCTCGTCCGGACGGAGCTCGCCTCTTTGGACACGCTCCGCGAGTGCGCGGGCCGCATGCACCAGCTCACGCCGCGAGCTGTAGCTGATCGCCAATTGCAGGTTCAGAGTCCGGCCCTCGCGCGTGGTGCTCTCGATGTCATCGACCGCGCCCCGAGCCGAGCGGGACAGTCGGTCCAGCTCGCCCAGCACGCGGACCCGAACGCCCTTCTCGCTCAACTCGTCCTTCTCCCGCGTCACATACTCGCGGAGGAGCTTCATGAGCGCCGAGATCTCGGCCGCAGGCCGTTTCCAGTTCTCGGTGGAAAACGCGTACACGGTGAGGTACTCGGTGCCCGTCGCCAGGCAGCCCTTTACCACCTCGCGCACCGAGTTCATTCCCGCGCGGTGGCCCTCGCGACGCGGAAGCCCTCGCTCGGCGGCCCACCGCCCGTTGCCGTCCATGATCACGGCGACGTGTCGGGGGATCTCGCCGCTGGCCTTGACGAGAGCGAGCAGCTCCTCGGAGTTGGTCCTCTGCTCAGACATGGTGGCCAAAGCTGGGCCCTGGGACGGCGAGTGTCAAAGCCCGATCGACCACCCTTCCGGCCGGCGACCAGTCAGGAGGCGGGCGTCCCGGCGTCCGCCGCGGGCTCCAGCAATCCGCGCTGCGCCGCCAAGCGACGAACCCCCCGCAGACCGTGCCGGAAACTATAGGCCTCGTACCCCTCGGCCTGCATGCGCTCGGCCAGGTGAGCCGTGCTCGTGCCTTCGGCGCAGTAGAGCACGTAGGTCAGCTCGCGATCCAGATCGCGGAAACCGAGGTTCAGGTCGTCGATATCGCGCCGGATCGCGTCGGGCCAGTGCCAGGCGCGGTACTCGGCGTCGGGCCGCGCGTCGATCACCACCGCCCCCTGCCCGATTTCCTCGACGAACAGATTCGGGGTGATCATGTCGAAGGCGTCGAGCTCACGCACCCGGAGCGTCTCGCGTCCCTGAATCGCCCGCTCCAGTATCGCCGGGTCCACATCCGTCTCGTTCCTGGCTGCCGCCTCGGCGCTGGTCGCCGTGACCGGTCGGTCCGGAACCAGTTGGCAGTGCTCCCTCACCCTCGCGGACAGCTCGTAGGTGCCGATCTCGCGGGCCTGGTCGATGATGTCCCGCTTGTCGAATCCGACCAGGGGCCGGAGGACCGGCAGCGTCGCCACGGCCTCGATCGCGCGCAGATTGAGCAGCGTCTGTGACGATACCTGTCCGATCGCTTCCCCCGTCACGATCGCCTGGGCCCGGGTCTCCTCCCCGACCGCGCACGCCGCCCTGTACATCATGCGTTTGAGAACCACCTGGATGTACTGCGGCTTCACGGCCCGGCGGAGCTCGTCGGCCACCTCGGAGAAGTCGAGGACGTGGATGACCGGCCGGCTTCCAAACGCCCACTCGTCCACCAGAGCGTGGGTGACTTCCAGCACCATGCGCTTGTACGCCCCACCCGCCAGGTTGCAGAACAGATAGTCGAGCGCGACGCCACGCTTCATCAACATCCATGCGGCGACGACCGAGTCGAAGCCACCCGAGATGAGCGCGATCGCCCGGTCCTGAACGCCGAGCGGCAGCCCTCCGGGCCCGGGCTCGTGGGGACCCACGAAGAAAGCGCGCTCCCCGCGCACCTCCACCTCGACCAGCACGTCGGGATTCCCCAGATCCACGG
>Ga0209567_10001614_pt1 | contig 11409 bp, 10 predicted proteins | sample COG_12_FD_184756 | JGI IMG/M metagenome (GOLD analysis project Ga0209567, IMG submission 184756) | Pelagic marine sediment microbial communities from the LTER site Helgoland, North Sea, for post-phytoplankton bloom and carbon turnover... | ecosystem: Environmental > Aquatic > Marine > Neritic...
GATCGGGAACACATCGATAGCCAGCCGGAACCGGCCGTCGAGTACCAGGTCCGTCATTGCTTCGAAATCGACCAGGTGCCCCCGGCTGATCACCGCCAGAATGTCCGTGGGGCCGAGCGTCTCCATCAACTCACGAGACACGAGTTGGTAGTTCTCCGGGGTCGGCACGGCCAGCACGTAGACCACATCACTGGCCGCGAAGAGCTCCTCCAAACCGACCGCCTCAATCGAACGTTCGGCGAGCCGTTCGGGATCCAGCCACGGGTCGTATCCGATGAGCCGCCCGCCAAACGGCTCCACCAGCGACTGCAGGCTGACCGACAGCCCGCCGGCGCCCAGGAAGCCGAAGGTCTTGCCGTACAGCGTCACCGCGCCCTCGTTGCCGGCGTGAAGCCAACGCTCCTCACCTGCCCGAAATGCCCGGTCGCCCTCGCTCACCAGCCGGGCGGCGTCCAGGGTCAGTGCTACGGCCATCTCGGCCACCACCGGCCCAAAAGCCGGAGCGCAACTCCCCACCGTGATCCCCTGCTGAAAGCAGCCCTCGTAGTCGAGGTCCGGATGGTGATGACTCCCGGCGACCTCAAACAGGTACCTCAGGCTGTCGCCGGCTTGCCGAATCGCATCCTGCCCGTAGTGCCAGGTTCCAAAGACGACCGCGGTGGCGTCCGCCAGCGCCACATTGAACTCCGCCTGAGGCATGGGCCCGTCGCGCCCCCACACCACCTCGGCCACGTCTTCGAGCCGGGCCAAGGTCGGTGGGTCGAAAATCTCGTCCATCGTCCGGAAGTCTGGGGCCAAGATGACCCGAGGCCTCATCCGCCTTCTCCGGGAAAGGCCACCCCGACCCTCGTCCGGATCGCATCCATCCACTCCATCACCGCCAGCGTGTCGGCCGCGGGACGCTGTGGGCTCTCAGTCAGGCCGGCAGCAACGCACCGCTCCATCTCAGCCACCTCGAACCGGAACCCGTGGCCGGTGAAGCTCGTGTCGTAGGTCTCCACCACATCTCCCCGACGCTCCAGGGTGATGGTCGACGAGTGGTGGAACGGGGCATGGATCCGCAGTCTGCCTTTGCGCCCCGCCACGATGGCTTCGTTGGTTGGGTCGGAAAGGAAGGTTGCCCCGGACGTGGCCGACGCCTCGGCTCCGTGGTGAGAGATCACCCGGATATCGACGTCCACCCCGCCGTCCAACTGCGCCATCGCCTCGAACCGCCGCGGCGACCCGAGGACGTGGTGCACCAGGCTGAGCGAGTAGACCCCGAGGTCGAGCAGCGCTCCACCCCCGAGACTGCGATCGGTCCAGCGCCGGCTCTCCGGAGGCACGTAACCAAAGAAGACCTCGACATCGGTGACCTCGCCGATGGCCCCGTCGGTGATGAGTTCGTCAAGCGTGGCGATGAAGGGACAGAACCGCATCCACATCGCCTCCATCAACAGCACCCCCGCATCGGCGGCCGCGCCATACATCTCCGCCGCTTCGTCCGTGTTGAGCGCAATCGCCTTCTCGCACAGCACGGCCTTACCGCCGGCCACAGCATCGAGCACGTTTTGGTAGTGCCGGTCGTGCGTAGTGGCGACGTAGACGATGTCGACATCGTCGACCTCAGCCACCGCTTGATGCGAACCGACGGCGCGCGGTATCCCGAACTGGGCCGCAAAGGCCGCGGCACGCTCCGCCGAGCCGGAGCCGACGGCCACCACCGGCGAGCCGACGCTCTGCAAGGTCTCCGTCATCGTCCCGGCGATATCACCGGTGCCCATGATTCCCCAACGCAAAGGTGTGGTGGCATCCATGGCGCCAGCATATTGCGTCAGAGGTCCGTCGGAACCAGCCCGGCATCTCCTACCGTCATATCCTCATGCGAAGACTCATCGCCATGATCGCCGTACTCGCCATGCCGGCCGTCGCCTGCGGCAGCGACGACGACGCCACCGCGACGCTGCCCGACGACGGTGACACCATCATTCTGCAGGTCGTCTACGAGGGCGGCTTTGCCCCGGTCGAGTTCATCCTCAACGAGATGCCGCAGCACACCCTCTACGCCAACGGCCGCCTCGTCTCCCAGGGTCCCCAGCCGGCGATCTTCCCCGGGCCCATGCTGCCCTCGATGCAGCAGGTCAACATCGGTGATGCCGCCATGGCAGAGGTGCTTGCCATCGTCGAAGAGATCGGTCTCCCCGCCATGACCGACGAAAGCAACAGCGAGGCCGCCGCCTTCATCGCCGATGCCTCCGAGGCCGTTGCCTACTACTACGACGAGAACGGCACCCACCGCTACGCCGTCTACGCCCTCGGCGTCGTTGAGAGCTCCGATCCACAGGTCGCCGGGATGCGGACGTTGTTTGACACTCTCGATGTGCTGGCCGTCGAGGCGCCCACCGCCGGCGAGTACGTTCCCGACCGCGTCCAGGCGCTCGCCACCCAGAGCTTTGTCGACGAGACCGAGCCGGGCGCCACCCTCGAGCCGTGGCCGCTGGCGGCCAGTCCGGCCGACCTTCCCGAGGTTGCAGACCTTGGGGTTTCGTGCACAGTCCTCGAAGGCGACGAGGCCCTTGCGGCGTTGGCGGTGTTCGCCGAGGCCGACCAGATGACCTTCTGGGACTACGAAGGTGTCTCGTACCGCATCCTGGCCCGACCCCTCTTCGAGAATGAGCTCGGCTGCGAGTGGTGATCCCCCGCCCGGGTATCCTCCGGCGTTGCAGCGAGCAACGGAGACTCTGTGAACGAGGAACTGCAACGGCTGGGTGAGGAGTACTGGGAGTACAGCCTCGAGGTCGAACCCACCACCGCACTCATGCTGGGCGACCACCGTTACGACGATCGCATGGAGGACGCCTCGCGTGCGGCCGAGGACGCCCACATTGCACGCCTGGGTGCCTTTGCCGACGCCGCTGAAGCGATCGATCCGGCCACGCTCACCCCAGACGAACAGGTCACGCGTGAAGTCCTGATCTTCAGTGCCCGCTCTGTGGCGGAAACGGAAGAAACCCGCCCGGCCGAAATGGCCGTCAACCCGGCGGTGGGCTTCCAGGCCATGCTGCCGGTGATCGTGCCCCAGCTCCCCATCGAGTTGCCCGAACACGCCGCGGCGCTGGTCGCCAAATACCGGGCGCTGGGTCCCTTCTTCGACCAGATGGCCGAACGGCTGCGCGAGGGCGTGGCCGCCGGACGCACCCCTACGGACCTGATGGTGGACAAGACGGTGGCGCAGCTCGACGCCTACCTCGAGTCCTCCCCCGCCGAAGACGTGCTGCTCAACGTGCGGGCCCCGGCCGCCTTCGACGCCGCCGCCGTGGCGCAGTGGAAAGACAAGCTGCTCGACGCCATCATCGACACGATCCGGCCCGCCTACCAGCGCTACCGCGACGTGATCGCCAACGAGGTTCGGCCCGCCGCCCGCCCCGTCGACGAGCCCGGCCTGTGCTGGCTACCCGACGGCGAAGCCACTTATGCCCGCTACGTCCACCGCCACACGTCGCTGCCGATGGACCCCCGCGAGATCCACGAGATCGGGCGCCAACAGATCGCCCGACTAAACGAGGAGTACCGGGTACTCGGCCAGGCCGTGCTCGGTACCGCCGACCTCACCGAGATCTACGGCCGGTTGCGGGACGACCCCGAACTGCATTTCGACAACGGCCCCGAGATCGTCGCGGCTTCGGAGGCCGCGATGGCCAAGGCCAAGGCCAAGATGGGTGACTGGTTTGGACGCCTCCCTCAAGCCGACTGCCTCGTCTCCGAGACCCCGTCGGGACCACTGGCGTTCTACTTCTCGCCCGCTACCGACGGCTCCCGCCCCGGGACGTTCTTCGTCAACACGTCGGATCCAACAGCTTGGGGGCGCCACGAGATCGAGTCGATGGCCTTCCACGAGGGCATCCCCGGTCACCACCTGCAACTCGCCATTGCTCAAGAACTCGAAGGAGTTCCCGAGTTCCGCAAACACGAAGGTGTAACGGCATACGCCGAGGGCTGGGGCCTCTATACCGAGCGCCTCGCCGATGAGATGGGCCTATTCACCAGCGACCTCGAACGGATGGGCATGCTGTCGGCCGACTCGCTGCGGGCCGGCCGCCTCGTCGTCGATACCGGCATGCATGCCCTCGGCTGGAGCCGGGATGAGGCAATCCAGTACTTCGCCGACAACTCCCCGCTCAGCATGGCAACCATCGAAGGCGAGGTCGACCGCTACATCGGGATGCCCGGCCAGGCGCTCGCCTACATGATCGGCAGGCTCGAGATCCTGGAGTTGCGGGCCGCCGCCGAGGCGGCGATGGGTCCGGACTTCGACATCAAGGGCTTCCACGACACGGTGCTCGGCTCCGGCATGGTCCCGCTCGAGACGCTGGGCCGCATGGTCAGGGACTGGTCGGGCGCCGCCTGAGCGCCCCGCCCCAGATGCGCTCGCCCCATCGATCGGGGATACTTGGGGCGCGGAGTCGACAAGGGGCGGACCGAGCATGAACGAGGAACTGGCGAGACTGGCCGACGACTACTGGGAACTCGAACTCGAACGCAGTCCAACCACCGGGCTCTTCATCGGCGATTACCGGCGCGCCGGCGAGATGGAGGACCTGACCCGAGCGGCCGAAGACGAGTTCATCGAACGGCTTGATGCGGTCGCCGCCGCAGCCGAAGCGATCGACCCGGCAACCCTCACCGCAGACGAACAGGTGACCAGAGCCGTCATGATGAAGGAGGCCACCGGCGCCGCCACCGAGCTGAGATCACGCTTCGCCGAGTTTGCGGTCGACCCCTCGAGTGGGCTCCACGTCGAGCTGCTGCAGTTGGTCGGTCAAATCACGGTTCCGACCGCCGAGGTCGCCGATGCCATCGTCGTCAAGTGGTCGCGGCTCGGCACCACATTCGACCAAGCAATAAAGCGGCTGCGGCAAGGCACTGCGCGCGACCGAACGCCGCCGGCCATCTCGGTCCAAAAGGCCATGGCCCAGATCGACGACTACCTCGACAGCGACCTCGCCACCGACCCGTTCATCAACCTCGCTCCCCCGCCCCAGTTCAGCGACGACCAGACCGCCGCCTGGCGGGACCGGCTCGAGACGCAGGTCATCGAGTCGGTGCGGCCCGGGTACGCCGCCTACCGCGACACGCTGTGGAACGAGGTGCTGGAGAAGTCCCGTCCACCAGAGCGCACCGGACTGGTGTGGCTCCCCGACGGAGGCGAGACGTACGCAGGCGCCATCCGCCGCCACACCTCACTCGACCTGGCACCGCTCGACATCCACAACATCGGGCTCGAGGAAATCGTTCAGATCCGCAGCCAGTACCGCGAGTTGGGCAGCCGCGTGCTCGGCACCGACAACTTGACCATGATCTACCAGCAACTCCGCAACGATCGGGCGCTGCGGTTCGAGAGCGTCGAGCAGATCGTCGCTGCGGCCCAAGCCGCCATGGACCGGGCCCGCGCTGCTATCCCCGACTGGTTCGGCCGCCTGCCCCAGACCAATTGCGTCATGGCCCAGATCCCCGGGCCGGGGGCGGAGGACGCGCCGCTGGCGTTCTATCTCCCGCCCACCGTCGACGGGAGCAGGCCCGGCACGTACTTCGTCAACACCACCCAGCCGGCTACCAGAACCCGTTACGAATCTGAGGCTCTGGCGTTCCACGAGTCGATCCCCGGACATCATCTCCAGATCGCCATTGCTCAGGAACTCGAAGGCATCCCCGAGTTCCGCAAACACGCACTGGTGACCGCATACGTAGAGGGCTGGGGCCTGTACACCGAGCGCTTGGCCGACGAGATGGGCCTGTACTCCGGTGACCTGGAGCGTATGGGCATCCTCTCGTTCGACTCGTGGCGGGCGGGCCGTCTCGTCGTCGACACTGGGATGCATGCGCTGGGATGGAGCCGCGACGAGGCGATCGAGTATCTGATCATGAACTCGCCGCAGGCACCCAACAACATCGAGACGGAGATCGATCGCTACATCGGGTGGCCCGGCCAAGCCCTCGCCTACAAACTCGGCCAGCGCGAGATCTTCCGGCTGCGCGCCCAAGCGCAGCAGCGGCTCGGCGCATACTTCGACATCAAGGCCTTCCACGACGTGGTGTTGGACTCAGGCCCGGTACCGCTCCCGCTGCTGGCGGAGCGGGTCGGCGCCTGGCAGCCGGAGAGCACCGCATGATCGCGATCGATCTTGCACGGCGCCTCCGGGATGCCGGATTGGAGTGGCACCCGACCGACGGCGACCGGTTCTACATCCCCGACCGAGACCTCGACGAACACATCTTCTCCATCAGCGAGATGACGGTCGACGTCCGCCACGTGCAGGGGGGCCGCCAGATCGCCTTCAACGGCGCGGTCGAGTGGGCGCTCGACGCCATCATGGAGCACGAGGTCATCTGGCTGCCCGCAGAGTCGCAACTGCGGGTATTGCTGGGGGGCACGTTTGTCGGTCTACAACGTGATGCCTCCGGCTACCACTGCACCTTGAGCAGCGACTCCACCTTCAGCGCGCCGGTCGCAGCCGACGCCTACGGCTTGGCACTGCTTGACCAACTCCAGACTCACTCGGGGAGCACCGATACTGGGCTCTGATAACCTGCGGTTCACGGAGAGGTGGCCGAGCGGACGAAGGCGCTCGCCTGCTAAGCGAGTAGGGGGCTTTAAACCTCCTCGAGGGTTCAAATCCCTCCCTCTCCGCGCAGACGCCCGGTCATCATGGCCGGGCGTCTGTCATGCTGGCGGCCTCCGACCGCCGAGAGCTCCACGGCCGGCGCCGGAATCGTAGGGTGCTCACTTGACCGGAGGGAGAGCACGTTCATGAACCAGTCACAGTGGAGTCGCGTCATCGAAGCGGCCATGGGGCCGGCAGCCGAGTATCTCGGATCGTTACCGACCCGCCGGGTCTACCGGCCGGTCGAAGATCAGGACGAGATCAGAGCCATCGTGGGCGGCCCGCTGCCCGAGCAGGGTTCGGCGCCCGAGGACGTGGTCGCTGCCCTCGCCCGCGACGTTGAGCCCTACATCACCGCCCATGCTTCCGGCCGGTTCTTCGGCTTCGTCATCGGTGGACTTCACCCGGCGGCGTATGGGGCCGAGCTCCTGACGGCGACCTGGGACCAGAACGCAGTTTTCTTTCCGGTGACGCCGGGCGTTGCCGTCGTCGAGGACGTTGCCACCGGCTGGTTGCTTGACCTGCTCGACTTGCCATCAGATTCCTCCGTGGGATTGGTCACCGGAGGGCAGATGGCCAACTTCACGTGCCTCGCCGCAGCACGAGACCACGTACTACGAGAGACCGGTTGGGACGTCGAAACGGCAGGACTCCAGGGCGCGCCCAAGGTCACCGTTGTGGTGAAGTCAGATCGGCATTCGACCATTGCTCGCGCCCTGCGGTATCTCGGCCTGGGCGATTCCTGCGCCGTCGCCGTGGACAGCGATGAGCAGGCACGCATCGATCCCGAGGCACTCGAACGGACCCTGCGGTCCATTGACGGTCCAACCATTGTCGGTCTCGAATCGGCCAACATCAACACCGGTTCGTTCGACCCATTCGAGCGGGTCGCCGACCTCGCCCAAGACCACCGCGAGCGTGGCAACCCAACCTGGGTACACGTCGACGGCGCCATCGGGCTCTGGGCGCGGGTATCGCCCGACCGCAGGCACCTCACCGCGGGAGCGGATCTCGGTGTCGGATTGGGCTACGGACGAGGACGACATCGCCCGCGCGGTTGCCAGCCTGCTCCGTCACGCCGAGGAGTTGGCGGAGGCTCAGGCGTAGGAGCCCCACCGATCGTGTTGCCCGTCGCGTTATGACGTGTCAACGACCGCGTGGTCGGCGCTCATGACCGGGCAGGACACCGATCGGCCGATCGGCCCTAGCGGGCGTCGGTAGGGCAACGGCAGAGTGGGGCGCAGACTTGTTCGCCATCTGGAGGAGTGATGCATCGGGCGTGGGTGGGTTGGTGCCTCGTCGTTGCGCTCGCGGCGACGGCGTGCGGCGGTGAGACCTCGTTGACCGAGTACGTCGAGCAGGTCAATGCCGCAATCGAGAAAGGAATGAGCCGATACGAGGTGATCGTCGCCAGCCCAGAGGGCCAGGTGCTGGTAGCACAAGGTGAGGCGCTCTACGACTTCACGCCGCAGGACCTCCAGGCAGGACTCGAGCAAGTCGCCGACCTGCAGGCGGAAATCATGGAGATCGTCGACGACATCGAACCGCCCGAGCAGGTCGACGAGATCCACGCCCTCTTCTTCCGTACCCTTCCCATCGCCGATCTGGCTGCCCGGGCGGGGACGGCCGAGACGTGGGAGGAGCTGTCCGAGACTTCGGAGATGGCCGCCTACCGGGATGCGCTGGTCGCCGACCGGCAGGTGTGTGCCGATTTCCAAACCAAGCTGGACGCCACCGAACAGCGGGGAGTGTTCGAGGACACGCCGTGGATCCCGGGTGAGTTCAAGGAGATCGTCGACGCAGTCATTGGCTGCGGCGCGCTGCCCGAGAACCCCGAGGACATGTACCGCCCACCACCAGCCCCCTAGGACGACCCGAACGTCGAAAGAGAGTGCGGTGCAGGCGATCGCTTACGACGAGTACGGGGGGCCCGGTGAGATTCTCAGCTTGCGCGACGTCGACCGAACCAGCATGGAGGACAACACCGTCGGGAACCACTCCTTGAAGACGTGCCGGCGAGTGCTGACCCCCAACGGTACGTACGGTGCGTCGGGAGGGGGCCGCGGCCGCTGGATTGGGCCGGCAACTCAGCAGCTCAAGGCGGCCGCCACTTCCCCGTTCGTGAGCCATAACCTGATCGCCTTCAACGACGCCCCAAACCAGGACTTGACGTTCCTGACCGAGCTAATCGAGTCAGGCAAGCTCACACCCGTCATCGACCGGACGTACCAATTGAGGGAGGTTCCCGAGGCCATGCGCTACCTGGAGGAAGGTCATGCTCGGGGCAAGATCGTCATCACCGTGACCGAGACCGGCTGATGAGGTTTCGCAAAGCAGCGGAACTGACCATCGGCGCCCTCTATGCGATTGGGGCCGTGCACCAGGCGTTCTACGTCCTTCGGCACAGCGAACAGTTCTACGTCGACATGGCAGACCAAGCGTGGTTGCCCCCGGCTCAGGCCTTCATCGAGAGGGTCTTGGTTCCCAACAGTGTCGCCGTCACGGTGCTCGTGATCACCTTGGAGGCCGTGTTGGCCGTCTCCATACTGTCACGAGGCGCAGCCGTTCGCCCAGCGCTGATCGCCGGCGGGGTCTTCTCCATCGTCGGAGCACTCACCGGCGGCCCGGTGGAGACCATCGGTTATGGCCTCCTCGCCGCCCTCCACTTCTGGCTCGCCGCAAAGCGACGCGACGATTCCGAGAACCCACAGTTGGCAGTGACCTGAGATGACCTTGTCCTCTGGGTAGTGCGTCTCCGACTCCCGACGATGGGGTCACTATGAAGCAAACCGAACATCAACGTGTGGTGGTGCCCCAGCGCGGCGGCCCGGAAGTGTTGCGAGTCATCCACGAGCCGCTACCCGAGCCGGGAGATGGCGAGGTGCGTGTGGAAGTGCTTGCTGCCGGTATCTCCGGTTTCGACCTCATGTTGCGGCGATTCCGGTTCCCCGGCTTTCCGAAGGTGCCATTCACCCCGGGCGTTGATGTCGTTGGCTTGGCAGACAAGACGGGTGAGGGCGTCTCGACGGTCGAGAGCGGCCAATTCGTCGCAGCCCTTCTTGGAACGCAGGGTGGCTACGCCGAATATGTGTGCGTCCCCGCCGAGGCAGTAGTACCGGTCCCGTCGGACCTCGACCCTGTCGAGGTCGCTTGCGTGGTGGCGAACTACCTCACGGCCTACTCGATGATGCATCGAGCGGCCGGCGTGAAGAGCGGCGATCGAGTTCTCGTCCACGGCGCGGCTGGAGGCGTGGGGACAGCCTTGCTCCAACTTGGCAGCCTGTCCGACTTGGAGATGTTCGGCACGGCGTCGGCCCACAACCTCGAACTGGTCTCGTCGCTCGGTGCAACGCCGATCGACTATCGGTCCGAGGACTTCGTCGAGCGCATTCGCGCCCTCACCGGGGACGGGGTCGACGTCGTGTTCGACCCCATCGGCGGCGGGCGCCAGCTTCGGCGGTCCTACCAAGCCCTGCGCAAAGGAGGACGACTGGTGTGGTTCGGGGTGGCGGCGACCTCGAGGTCGGGCCTGCGGGTCATCCCGGCCACTCTGGCGACCCGAACCCTGTTGGCGTTGATTCCCGACGGCAAGAAGGCGCCGCTGCCGCAGGACGTCGACAAGCCCAACGACTGGTACCGCTCCAGCTTGACGACATTGCTCGACTATCTCGCAACAGGCAAGATCAAGCCGATCGTCGCCGCACGCATCCCACTGACCGAGGCCGCTCGTGCCCATGCCTTGCTCGAAGGCGGAGGGGTTGGCGGCAAGGTCGTGCTGGTCGCTGAGTAGTCGTAGTAGCGGCGAGGACACGGGGCCGACCCTCTAGGGTTCGGACCTCTCCAGGCGGACGGTTCAAGGCCATGGGCATTCCAGAACACAAGACCAGAATCGTCTGCACCATCGGTCCGGCGTCGAATTCCGCTGCGATGTTGGAGCGGCTGATTCTCGCCGGCATGGACGTTGCCCGGCTCGACTTCTCCCATGGTGAGTTCGGACGAAGGACCGTATCCCGGTGGGGTTCGCCCAAATTGCCTGCCGTGCTGAGCCCCAGGAGAGGGTCTTCCTCGCCGAGGAAACCATCGAGCTCGAAGTGCTTAGCGTCGACAGAGAAGATGTCATCACTCGGGTGCTGGCCGGAGGAGAACTGAGGGCCCGCAAGGGCATCAACCTGCCCGGATGCCATGGGAGTTGGAGCCTGACGCAGGAGGTATCGTTCCGGTGCCCCGCGCCACCATCGTCGACGGACGAGAGGACGCCCCTCGATGGCAGATCTCCAACCCACATCGCGACCTGCACCCGCCGGAGCGGCGGGCCGCGTCTCACGCGACTCTGCAGTGCTGGCAATTGGCTCGGTGGTCAATGGGCTGGCAGCGTATGTGTTCGTCATCCTGGGGACCAGAGCGCTTGGAGCAGAGGGCTTCGCACCGGTTGCCGTGCTGTGGGGGTTCTGGGCGTTCGCCGGTGCGTCGTTGGGGTTCCCGATTCAGCATTGGGCGATCCGCCAGATGGAGATCGACGGTGGAAGCGAAGGGGTGGCGGCAGCGCGGCGCCGGCTTCTGGTGCTCGCCGCAGCGGTCTCGATAGGGCTGGGGCTCGTGGCGTTCCTGCTGCGCGACCGCCTCTTCGGGTCGAGCGATCTGTTCTGGCCGATTGCGGTGATGGTTCTCGCCCTGGGCACGGCCTATCTGGGCTTGGTCCGCGGCCTCCTTGCCGGCCGCGGGAGATTTGCGGCCGCGGCCACCGTGATCGGCGGCGAGAACATCGTGC
>Ga0209567_10001615_pt1 | contig 11394 bp, 5 predicted proteins | sample COG_12_FD_184756 | JGI IMG/M metagenome (GOLD analysis project Ga0209567, IMG submission 184756) | Pelagic marine sediment microbial communities from the LTER site Helgoland, North Sea, for post-phytoplankton bloom and carbon turnover... | ecosystem: Environmental > Aquatic > Marine > Neritic...
GGAACAGGTACCGGAGGCGACCGAGCAGGACTTCGACACGGCCCTGGATTCGATCATGGCGACGATCGCCGACGGCTCCAGTCTTCCAGCCGGTGACCCCGAGACCCCGGCAGACGCCGTGGACAGCCAGGAGGTGGTGGCTGAGCTGGAACTGCCGCCCGGGATGGAACTGCCGGCTGCTGCGGACAGCTTGGAAGTGGCACCTGAGCTGGAACTGCCGCCCGAGCTGGAGCTGCCGACTCCCGCGGACAGCTTGGAGGTGGCACCTGAGCTGGAACTGCCGCCCGAGCTGGAACTGCCGGCTGCCGCGGACGAAGATCTTCCAGCCCCTCCCGACGGGGTGCAGTTCTCGGCTCCCGCTGACACCGGCCAGGCGCCTGCCGTCCCCGACAGCCTGATCGGTCCGCCCCGCCTTCCCTTGGAACGGGGCGGTGACGTGGTGGTGCTCCTGGAGCATGGGTTCGTGGCCCACAGGGTCGAACGCTCGGTGAACGTGCCCCTGTTTCCGATCGAAGCCGACGCGCTGCATAACCCGAACTCCAACATTCGTTTCGCGGCGGCATCCTGCGTTGCCTCGAGGGCCTTCCAGGGACGCTACGATTTCTCCGAGATCCTCTCCGAATCGGGAACGGATTGGAGGGGCGGATCTGGTGGGAAGTGCATCGTTCCGGGGACGAAGGACTCCAGCAACGAATCGGGTGACCCTGGACGTGACCTGTACCTTATGCGGGTCGCCTGGCCTGAAATGGTCTCGTCAGGCCTTCCAACGGATCTGTCGGTGCTTGGCCTGGCGATCGCAGCGGATGCCGGACCTCTGCAACTGGCGTCGCTGGATTCTGTGCCAGAGATGACCGTCGGCCCGCCTGACGACCTCGGCGCGGGAATCACTCCGCCATGGAGTGACGCTGACGAGGCAGAGGTCAGTCAGACAGCGCCTCGGCCCACCGTCGTGATGCCTGGGATGCGCGGGTCCGTTTCGGATGCGCTCACCGACGAATTTGAAGACGACCTTGGCGGCATCCTGATCAAGGCGGTGGCCCGCACGGCGCTGAAATACGAACTGGCCCGCGGAATCGAGAAAGAGCTGGACAAGGAGAATGAGATTCTCGGCGAAATCGCGTTCCTCACCGCCAACGCCGCCGCCGCCCTGTTCGAGCGCGCCGACACGCGGTCGTGGCACCTGCTTCCTGACGAACTCTCTGTGGTCCGTCTGCGTCTGCCGCCCGGCAGGCATCCCCTGACGCTCCAGGTGGAGACTGGCCAGGGCGGCACCCGCCTGATCGATCTGGGCGAGGTGGACGTGCGGGACGGCAGCGTTCAGGTGCTCTCTGCACGAGTTTGGCCATGAGCCTCACGCAGGGTTAGCTTCCCCGCCTTCACGATACGGCTAGAGGCGGCGTGGGAGCAGCATTCCAGCTGCGTCCAACCCCGACGAATACACATTGCTGGCAGGCGAATGATAGGCATCGAGAGAGAAAAGGTCGGCCGGCTTCCGGTCTGGGCGTGGGCCGTGCTGTCGGGCTTCGCGATCTGGCTGCTGTACTTGTTCACGTTGGGTCCATCGACGGCCTTCTGGGACACCTCGGAGTACATCGCGACGGCGCACATACTCGGACTGCCGCATCCGCCGGGGAATCCTTTCTTCGTACTGTTCGGAAAAGGATGGCTGCTCCTCACGGGTTGGACCGGACTCGGGGTCGCTGCCCGGATCAACCTTCTGAGCGCCACCGTCTCCGCCGCCGCCGCCGTTTTCTGGTTTCTCGCGGTAATGCGGATCTGGGCCCACTTCACCGAGAACCGGGCCGTTGCGCTGACCACCGCTTTCTGTGCCGTCCTCGTGAGCGGTACGGCCTATACGGTTTGGGCGCAGTCGAACGTGAACGAGAAGGTGTACACGGTCTCACTCCTGTTCGTGGCGGCGATCTCGTACCTGGCGATGCTGTGGGAGGATCACAGCGACACGTTCCGCGGCGACCGCCTGATGGTCCTGATCGCCTTCCTGCTCGGTCTCGGGGCGACGAACCACCAGATGTCGCTCCTTCCACTGCCGGCCCTGGCCGTGTTCGTGTTCTGGCACAACCATGGCCGGCTGCTGACCTGGAAATCCGTGGCGATCGTCGCCGGCGGACTCGTGGTCGGCGTGGTTCTCGGTGGGGCGCTTACCGGGTTGGGCTGGCCCCTGCCTCGCATGTGGCTGTACACGGGTGTCGTCGCCGTGGTAGCGGTCGTGCTGTCACCGCGAGTGGCGGTGGCGGGCACGGTGTTCTTGCTCATCGGCTTCTCGGTCCAGCTTCTGTTCGTACCCATCCGTTCGGCCCAGAACCCGATCATCGACGAGGCGGACCCGGAATGCGTGGTTCTCGGCGAAGACGGGATGCCGGAGAACCGGATCATCGACGCGGTGATCCCGAAGCAGTACGAGACGGGGTTTGGCGAGAAGAAACTGGCGGTGCGATGCGACAAGCTGGCGGCCTCGATCGCGCGTGAGCAGTACCAGAAGCCGCCGTGGGCCGAAGAGCAGTCCCCGCGGAAGGCCCAATTCGCGATGTTCTGGCAGTACTTCGATTGGCAGTGGGCTCGCACCCTCCCGATCGGGGTCAGGGGCCTGGTCACGATGCTGTTTTTTGCGTTCGGTTTCGTCGGCCTGGTGCGTCACGCTAGAGGCGACCTGGACAGTTTCGTCTACTTCGTCACCTTCCTCGGTACGATCACCGTTCTCCTGATTTTCTACCTCAACTTCAAATACGGTTACAGCACATACGCAGAAATTCCGCTGGATCGTCGAGAGGTCCGGGAACGCGACTACTTCTACATCTTCGGCTTCAACGTGTGGGGACTGTACGCGGGGATGGGGATCGCGACCGTGTGGAAGTGGATCGGCGACCGGCTGGCCACCGAGGGTGACCCGACGCGGGGCCTCCGCCTTGCCTCACCCATGCTCAGCATCGCGTTCCTGCCGCTGATTTTCAACTTCGGTCTCGTGGACCGGCGTGGGGACTACGCGGCCCGGGATTGGGCCTGGAACATCCTCCAGTCGGTTGAGCCGTACGGCGTCGTGTTCACGAATGGCGACAATGACACGTTCCCGCTGTGGTATTTGCAGGAGGTGGAGGGAATCCGGCGGGACGTTACCGTCATCGTCCATTCGTATCTCGGCACGAAGTGGTATCCAAAGCAGCTTCGAGAGATGACTACACCGTGTCCGGAGGGCGTCGACCCGCTCGCGACGCCGACCGTGGTCACGTGCCAGAGGTCTTTCGACCAGGAAGACGCGATCGAGTTGTACCGGGATTGGGACATCACGGCGCCGCGGCGTCCCGTCCACTCGCTTACAAACGAGGAAATCGACGCTCTGCCGATATACCAGGCGGCCCCGGCGGGCACGGTCGTGCAGTTCACACCAAACATTTCTTTGCAGTTCGACCAGGAGAAGTTCCTGATGCACCCCGACTTCCTGGTCTACTACATCGTCCAGGAGGCGCTGGGTGACCGGCCTATATACTTCGCGGCCACCGCACCCCCTGTATACGAGCAGTGGAACCTCGGCGCCCACCTGATCCGACACGGACTCGCGCACAAACTGGCCGAGAATATCGAAGCCACGGACAACATCGTCCTGCTCGATCCTCAGTTCATCATTCGATGGGTAGATGTTGAGCGAACGGAACACCTGCTGTGGGACGTGTTCCGACTGGACTACCTGTTTGATTGGGACCTGTGGCCCGAACCTTCCACGCGGGCGAGCATTCCGGCGCAATACTACATCGCGCACATAGCCCTGGCCGCTGCACTGGAGTACCTCGAACGGCCCGAGGATGCCGAAGCCGCGGCGGTGCGTGGCGAGAGATTGCTGGAGTTGACCGGGCGGGTCATTCCCTGAGGTCGCGCTGTGAATCGCTGGAAGCCGTCAGGCCCGTGATCTGGCGGCCCATGGCGGAGACTGCCACGTACTGAGCCTGGCCTTCCGGCGTCAGTACGAGTTCCAGCTCACTGGTCCCGGTGCTTCCCAGGAACCGGCCGTGTCTCGCGTCGAACCGGACGACCTGTTCGGCGGAGCCTCTCAGCGAGGCCACTCCCCCGCCGGTACCGCTGGGGTCCGGAGATGGCGCCCAGGTCGTCGTTACCGCCAGGAAGGCTACGCTCGAGTTCCCCGCCGACCTCACGTCGGTCAGCCGGACGGTCCGCGTCTGGACGACGTCGTAGTCCACGGCCAGGCCGAGCGCCATTGCCGGTACCGGCAAGGTCTCGGACCACTCGTTTCCGACTTCGACCGAGCCTCCCGGCAGCGGAGGAAAGCCCAGTTGGCTCAGCCAGTTCTCCATCTGCTCGAGCAGGCCCGGGCCCGCCTCCGACGACTGTCCCGCCAGGCGAAGGCTGAGGGTTCGTCCCGCCCGGCTGGCGGTGTGGTGAAACCGGAGTCCCTGTATTCCACTCAGATCGGGAAGCTCGGCCGGCGTCGGCCGCACCTCGAGCGAAACCTCCTCGAGCGTGGTCAGGTAGTCCAGCGTTTCAGCTGAGACCTTCTCGACCATTTGGAGCATTCGGATCGTAGTGCGCGTCGTCGCCGGACCGCCGAGGTCAGAAGGGAGATCCACCACGAGGTCGTTACGGTGGCTGTACCGCAGCCAATCGCCCTGCGCCCCGCCGAGCTCCAGCCGAACGGACTGCTGTGCGTCGGAGCTGCTGGATGACCCGACAAAGGCCAGGCCCATCGCCAGGGCGAGCACGCCTGATCGAAGACCGCAAACGGGACGGTGTGACATGCAGGGACCGTAGTCACGCACTCCGAATCTCACAAGCGCGGATGGGCGAACCGGGCGATCCAGTGTCCGTTTTTGGGTCAAAATGACGATGCGACGACTTCGACCCGGGTCCCTGGATCGACCCTGATCGGCCGCTTGCGCATGCTGGTGCAGGGGGCTCCCGGTCGGCCCCCAAATCGGCCCACCATCTGCGTATCTGCCTTGAAGAAAGCACGTTAGTGTCGACCACGCTTCCCGCTTCGCCCGTATCGCGGACGCCCGCATCCGCTACGAATTCGACAGTTGGCACAACCGTGCCATTTTCGGTTTCAATCTTGCTCGTCTGGGCCACGGATGGTCGCGCCCCGGCTCCGCCTTCCGAAGTGGGTACCGCGGCCAGACAGACTTCCCAGGCTGGGTGTCGCGTGATGAAACAACCGACAACACAGCGGACAGGGTCGGGCGACGTGCCGGTCCCGGATATCGACCCGGCGAGTGCGGTTGGGGGCCTCCGTGAGGCCGAGGAACGCTATCGGGCCATAGCGGAGGTCGTCGCGGACTGGGCCTATTCACTGCGCGTTCTCCCCGACGGCGAAGCTGAACTCCTGTGGACGAACATGGACCCGGCCCGGGTCGTCGGGTACCAGCCATCGGATCTCGACATGCGAATCGGGTGGCTCGGACTGGTCCACCCGGACGACAAGGCTGGGCTTCGGTCGCACATGGCAGCATTGCTCAAGGGCAGAACGGATATCGCCGAATACCGTATCGTGTCGCGCAGCGGCGAGGTTCGGTGGGTCCGTGACTATGCGCGCCCCCTGGAATCGAGCAACGGTTCGATCAACGCGGTCGGCGGTGTTCGTGATATCACGGCTCGTCGGCAGGCTGAACTTGACCGCGCCCGCCTGATTTCAGAGCTCGAAGCGACCAATGAAGAACTCGAGCGCATGGCGGCGTCAGTGTCCCAGGAACTCGAGGGCCCGCTGGCGGCGGTTGCGGCGGGTCTCCAGCGCCTGGACTCCCGTCTCGATGACAGCGATCCCGGTCTCGACTCTGACGTGCAGCGGGCACGCCAAGCCGTACTCCACTTGCGCGAGATGCTGGATAGTCTCGAAGAACTGGCCCGCATCGGACACCTTCCCGAGACCCTGGAGACGGTGTACCTGGGTGAGCTGGCGACCGAGGCCGTCGATCTCTGCCGTAGTCGCATCCTGTCCCGCGACGTAGACGTGGAGATCGGAGACCTGCCGCGCGTGTTCGGTGATCGAATCCGCCTGCTCCAGCTTTTCCGGATCCTGGTCCAGAACGCCGTGACGTACACGGGCGACCAGTCCGAGCCGCAGCTCGTAATTGGAACGGAGGCACGACCGGGCAAGCACGTGATCTTCGTCCGTGACAACGGTGTGGGCATCGATCCAGCGGACCTGGAGCGCGTGTTCGATGTGTTCCGCCGGCTGGACCAGAGGGGGACGGGAACGGGTGTCGGGCTGGCTATGGCCCGTCGGATCGTGGAGATGCACGGGGGACGGATCCGGGCCGAATCTGAAGGCAATGACAGTGGAAGCACCTTCGTGGTGGAGCTTCCCGCCTGATCGTCACCGGGTCAGCGGTACCGTCTCGTCGAAGATCTTGAACGGGCTGCCCTCCGCCGCGCGGTGAGCCTCGCCGAGCACCGCCCTCGACGTATCGCTCAACATGCCGCTCAGCAGCGTCTCGAAGACTCCCTGGTAGAACGCGTCCGGCTGGACGGAGATCTCGGCTCGCGCGTGCCGCGCACCCGGGGTAGCCGCCGCCGAGACCACGACCGAGCTGTCAGGGGCGAGGCGGGTGTCAGAGAGTTCGACCCAGGCTCCACCCTGGTAGTCGATGCGGCGCGCGATCGAGTGCTCCACGGTCGTTCCGTCGATCGGCTGCAGATCTTCGTCCAACAACTCGATGCGCACGAGGACTTCCGGCGTCGCGTACGTCGGGAAGCGGTGTCCGGTACCCGTGTTGCTAATGCGCAGGCCCACCTCGCCAGCGTCGCCCACGGTCCCCAACCACTCGACCGTGACCCCGGATCGAACCATCCGTGGATCGTGAATGCCCCGCCACAGGTGCTGTCTGTCGGGCATGTGACAGCCCTGACAGGACACGCCCTCGTCGGCGTACCGGCTGCTTTCCCATTCCGCAAAGGTGTTCTCCAGGGGCTTGCCGTTCGGAGCCGCCCCCCCGGGTCCGAACTGGTGGCACCCGGCGCAGAAGCGCGAGTCCTCGAAGAACTCCGTCCGGGCAACGCCACCGTGCGGTGAGCCGTCGGGCGACGGATCCACCGACCCGTCCAGCGTGGGTGGCCCGTGTCTGCGGTTGCCCCGAACGTGGCACGACGCGCACGCAATGCCGTGGTCCCGCAGACTCGCATCATACGCTGGGTTCGGCACCCACTCATCCCCGCTCGGCAGGCGGGCGCTCTGTTCCGACAGGGGAGCGTGGCACACGAGGCAGCTCTGCACCGTACCGAACGCATTCTGTTCCCAGTTTACCAGCTGCCCGGACAGTCCCGGCGAATAGGCGGCGGAATGCACGGTGGTTTGCCAGTCTTCGTATTGCATGGGGTGGCAGGTCCCGCAGTCCTGCGGACGGAGAGAGGCTTCGAGATCCGACCATGAACCAGGGGGCTCCCCCTGGGGTGGGACCGGCCGTACCCAGTATTCATCGGCGAAGTCCTGGAGCGTCTCGAAGAGGCGATCGTCCGCCTGTGAAGGCGTAGTCGAAGCCACCGCGCCGGCCATCTGGTGATCGTCGGGCGGATCGCCCGCTTGTTCAGCCGCTTCGCCGCAGGCGCCGAGGGAGGCCAGTACGGCGATCGCCGTTGCGATCCCCGGTGCGCGGAGCGTTCGAGTGCGCCGTGTGATGTCGTTCATCCCATCGCTGAACGGGAGGTAGGGCATCGCGGTTCCTCAGGTATGCTGCGGGGCGGCGACTCTCCGGGTCTCGGCCCGCTCCTGCAGGCTGCGTACGGAGAGCTTGCGACTGCGCAGCGCCATGATGGCGTCCGTGGCCGCGGAAGCGGCCGATAGCGTCGTCGTATATGGAACACCCCGCGTGATCGCGGCGCGGCGGATCATGTAGTCGTCCTGCTGCGCGTGCTTGCCGAGCGGAGTGTTGAGGAGCAGTTGGATGTCGCCCGACAACAGGAGGTCGAGGATGTTGGGTCGTCCCTCGTGTACTTTCAGCACCGACTGGCAGGGGACTCCCCGGCCCCTCAGGTACCGGGCGGTACCCTCCGTGGCCACGATCTCGAACCCCAACTCGTGAAACCGTCGAACGATCGGGATGGCTGCAGGCTTGTCGCGATCGTGCACCGTCACGACCACCCTGCCCTCGAGCGGAAGTGATTCATCCGCCGAAACCTGCGCCTTGGCGAACGCCAGCCCGAAACTATCCGCCCATCCCATGACTTCACCCGTCGAGCGCATCTCGGGCCCGAGCTGGGTATCGGCGTCCGGGATCTTGTTGAAGGGAAAGACAGCTTCCTTGACCGCTACGTCCCACACCTCGGGTTCTTCGGGCAGGCCCATGTCGGCCAGACGCTCTCCGGCCAGGACCCGCGCGGCCACCCGGGCGAGCGGGATCCCCGTGGCCTTGCTCACGAACGGGACGGTCCGGCTGGCCCGGGGGTTTACTTCGAGTACATAGGTCCGGCCTTCGTGCACGGCGTACTGCACGTTGATCAATCCTCGGACGCCCAGCGCCTCGGCGAACGCGCGGGTGTGCTGCTTCATCTCCGCTATTCGATCATCGCTGAGCAGATACGGCGGGAGCACGCACGCGGAATCGCCGGAGTGAATGCCCGCCTCCTCGATGTGCTGCATGACGCCACCGATCAAGACCGTCTCGCCGTCACACACGGCGTCCACGTCGGCCTCGAAGGCGTCTTCGAGGAAGCGGTCCAACAGGACTGGATGCTCGGGCGATGCGCTGGCGGCGACCGCGAAATACTCCTTCAGCCTGTCCTGATCGTACACGATTTCCATGCCCCGGCCCCCCAGCACGTAACTGGGACGCACGAGGACCGGGTAGCCGATTCGCTCGGCCGCTTCCACGGCTTCGGCCACGCTGTTAGCCGTACCCGCCTCGGGGCACGCGATGTCGAGCTCGCGGCACAGGGCCTCGAAGCGCTTGCGATCTTCAGCACGGTCGATCGCGTCCACGCTCGTCCCGAGGATCGGGACGCCCAGGTCCTGGAGCCGCCGTGCCAGGCGAAGGGGAGTCTGTCCGCCCATCTGCACGATGACGCCCTCGGGCCTCTCGTGCTCCACGATCTCCAGGACGTCCTCGAGGGTCAGCGGTTCGAAGTACAGCTTGTCCGAGATGTCGAAGTCGGTGGAGACAGTTTCGGGGTTCGAGTTCACCATGATCGTCTCCACCCCGATCTCGCGCAGGGCGAGCGCGGACGAGACGCAGCAGTAGTCGAACTCGACCCCCTGCCCGATACGGTTTGGCCCACTCCCGAGGATCACGATCTTCCGCCGGTCACTGCTCTCCGACTCGTTTTCGGTCTCATACGTGGAGTACAGGTAGGGCGTCGCGGCGGGAAACTCGCCCGCGCAGGTGTCCACCGTCTTGAACACGGGACGGATCTCGTGTTCGTGACGCAGCGTCCGGATCTCGTCCTCCGAGACTCCTCGGAGAAGGGCCAGCTCGGGGTCGCCGAAGCCGATCCGCTTGGCGGCCAGCAGCTCTCGCGGGCCGACCTGGGGAAGCGCTTCGAATTCGCGGGCCGCCTCGGACATCTGCAGGAGCTGGTCGAGGAACCACGGATCGATGTGGCTGCGTTCCGCCAGTTCCTCCACCGGGATACGCGCGAGGAGCGCACGGTACAGCTGAAACGGCCTCTCCGGAGTGGGCGTCCGGATCGCCGATCGCAGGGATTCGATCTCGTTGTCGGGCAAGCGGTCGTCGGCCGGATCGTCCGCCGGGACCCACCCCGGGCGGTCGTTCTCCAGGGCCCGAAAGCCCTTGAGCCACGCCTGGCTGAAGGTGCGGCCGATGGCCATCACCTCACCGACGGCCTTCATCTGCACGCCCAGCGTCGCGTCGGCCTTCGGGAACTTCTCGAACGCGAAGCGAGGGATCTTGACCACCACGTAGTCGAGCACCGGCTCGAAACAGGACGGAGTCTTCAGCGTGATCGCGTTGTCGATCTCATCCAGGCGATAGCCGACGGCCAGCTTGGCCCCGATTCGGGCGATGGGGAAGCCGGTGGCCTTGGACGCCAGGGCCGAGCTACGGGAGACCCTGGGGTTCATCTCGATGACCAGCAGTTCTCCGTCCGTGGGGCTGAGGGCGAACTGGACGTTGCAGCCTCCCGCCTCGACCCCGATCTCCCGGATGATCGCGATGGCCGCGTCGCGCATCTCCTGGTATTCGTCGTCAGAGAGCGTCATGGCCGGCGCGACCGTGATCGAGTCGCCCGTGTGCACGCCCATCGCATCGAAGTTCTCGATCGAGCACACGATGACCACGTTGTCGGCGCAGTCCCGCATGACCTCGAGCTCGAATTCCTTCCACCCGATCACGCTGCGGTCGATCAGGACCTCGGTGACCGGAGAGAGGTCGAGTCCGCGGCGGACCTTGGTCTCGAACTCCTCGCGGTTCCAGGCGATTCCGGCACCCGTGCCGCCCAGCGTGAACGACGGTCGGATGATCGCCGGGAACCCGGTGTCCTCAACGATCGGCAGCGCTTCGTCCACCGAGTGCGCGAAGCCTCCATGCGGGACCTTGAGGCCGATTCGCGCCATGGCCTCGGCGAACTCCCCGCGGTCTTCCGCCATGCGGATGGCGCGGGTGTCCGCGCCGATGAGCTCGACGCCGTGCTTCTCGAGCACGCCGTTGTCGTTGAGCTCGAGGGCGACGTTCAGGGCCGTCTGACCGCCCATGGTGGGAAGCAGCGCGTCGGGCTTCTCCTTCTCGATCACCCGCTCCACCCACTCGGCCGTGATTGGCTCGATGTAGGTGGCATCCGCGACGTCAGGATCCGTCATGATGGTGGCCGGGTTGGAGTTCACCAGGATGACCCGGTAGCCCTCCTCCCTGAGCGCACGACAGGCCTGCGTGCCCGAATAATCGAACTCGCAGGCCTGGCCGATAATGATCGGTCCGGAGCCGATCAGCAGAATCGAGGAAATGTCGTCGCGCTTTGGCATCGCCGGAGAATACGGCGGCGATGCGGTGAGTCAAGCGCTAACGAACCACGAGTTCCACTCTCCGGTTCTGCTGCCGCCCCTCCGGGGTCGCGTTGTCGCCGACCGGCATGGACTCTCCCAACCCTTCGGCCGTCAACCGGTCGGAGGCGATCCCGTGCGTTTCCACCAGGAAGCGGACTACGGCCTCCGCCCGACGCTTCGACAGGTCCTGGTTGTGGGCGTCGTCGCCCTCCGAGTCGGTGTGTCCTTCGATCAGGAGGCTGAGCTCAGCGTGATCCTCGAGCATGTCGCCGATCTCACGCAGGGTGGGCGTGGATTCAGGCTGGATCACGTCGCTGTTCGTGTCGAAGAAGATCCCCTGCGTGGCCACGCGTCCCTCGGAGGCGAGCTTGTCGTACAGGTCCCGTCCGCCGGCCGCGAGACGGATCCGGCCGACGTAGATCGGACGGTCCTGCCGGCCATCC
>Ga0209567_10001616_pt1 | contig 11386 bp, 8 predicted proteins | sample COG_12_FD_184756 | JGI IMG/M metagenome (GOLD analysis project Ga0209567, IMG submission 184756) | Pelagic marine sediment microbial communities from the LTER site Helgoland, North Sea, for post-phytoplankton bloom and carbon turnover... | ecosystem: Environmental > Aquatic > Marine > Neritic...
CCCGGAGGAACGTGACTATTTCCTCGATGATGCCGGCAAGCCATCGGTTGACACAATGATCGAGTGGTCGCGGGAAGTCGTCGACTTCATCAAGGCCTACCATGACGAGCATTTCAAGTGGCTGGACGCCTTTGCCAGCTATCCCTCAGGACACCTCGGGCTGGTCGATGACAATGGCGCCCTGGAGCTTTACGATGGGCGAATGCGGGCCATCGATAGTCGCGGCGAGATCACTCTCCACGATGTGCACGGCGACCACTACCTGAAGTATTTTGGTGAGGGCGTCGAGAAATGGTCGTACATGAAGTTCCCATTCCTGCGGCAGCTCGGCCGCCAGGAAGGCTGGAACCGCGTAGGTCCCCTGGCTCGTTTGAATGTCTGTGATGGCATTTCAACCCCGCTGGCCGATGCAGAGCTGCGCGAGTTCAAGGCGTACACCAACGGCCGGCCCAACAATCACACGATGCATTCGCACTGGGCGCGCCTTATTGAAATCCTGCACTGTGCCGAATTGATGAAGGAGCTGCTTAATGACCCGGCTATCCTCGACGAAGTCGACCGCCCCAAGGTCAACCGGCGCCCGGAAGGTGTCGGCATCATCGAAGCGCCGCGCGGGACCCTGATCCATCATTACCAGGTTGACGAAAAAGGCAGCATCACCAAGTGCAACCTGATCGTTTCCACTACGCAGAACAACGAAGCGATGAACCGGGCGGTGCAATGGGTGGCGCAGAATGTGCTGGACCAGCAACAGGAAATAACCGAAGGCATGCTGAACCAGGTCGAAGTGGCTATTCGTGCGTTCGATCCCTGCCTGAGCTGCGCGACCCATGCCATGAGCAAGATGCCGCTGCAACTCACGGTGCTCGATGCCACCGGCAAGGTCGTTGCCCAACACGTTAAAGGCTCCACTTGAGCGAAGATCGGCCAGTTGCAAACCAACGTGATCCCGAACCCGAAACGCTTCTGATTGGTATCGGCAACGGCGGCCGTAGCGACGACGGTCTGGGCTGGGCTTTTCTTGATCGGATTCAGCAGGGAGGAGCGTTCGACGGCCGGCTTGAGTACCGTTATCAGCTGCAGGTTGAGGACGCCGCCCTGATCAGCGACGTGAACCACGTCATCTTCATTGATTCACACAGCGGCGATTTGCCGGACGGCTTCCAGCTGAAGCGCCTCGAACCCCTGAAAGAATTCGCATTCACGAGCCACGTCTTGCCACCTGGCGCCGTGTTGTCGCTTTGCCAGGATCTCTACGGAAGAACTCCGCGTGCAGAGGTGCTGATGATCCAGGGAACGTCCTGGGATTTGCGTATCGGCATGTCAACTGAAGCAGAAGGTCGCCTGGAAAATGCGCTGCAGTTCTTTGAAGACTACTGGCGGAATCTGTGCGACGCATAATTGCCCACCATGCACGAGAGCCACTTCTTGGGGTACAGAAGTGGTGCGGGTTCACCTGATCTCAGCGATAGCCGAACAGCATCGTGTAGATGATCAGTATCAGAAGGACCAAACCGAGGGCGAGCGCTGCGGCGCCAAATATCCGGATGGCCCGCTCCTTTCGTGCCGGGTACCGATCGACGAGATGTTCCTCGAGCTCGCCGGATTCCTGCATCGCTTCGTATTCGCCGGGCTTGTCGTATTTCAGTTCGTCGAGCGGCACGAGCCCGGTGAATATCACGGGATCCATGGGGAACTTGTCAGGCCGGAAGTGCGCGTTGAAGAAGTGGATGGTGAAAATGAAGCCGACGGCGAGCAGCGCCTCGTCGCTATGGATGATCGTTGCCACGTTGACGGCCCAACCTGGAACGAAGTACGTGAAAAACTCCGGGAACCACAGCACCAGGCCCGTGCTGCCGATAATGATCACGCCCCAGGTTACTGCGAAGTAGTCAAACTTCTCCCAGTAGGTGTAGCGACCATAATGCGGGCGGCTGCCCATTCCGAAGAACCACTTGATCGACTGGACGAACTCCCGAACATCGCGGCCATTGAATATGATCGAGTCCGGCCCGGTGACGAGCTGCAACCAGGTCTGTCGCATCGCTCTCTTGCGGCGCGCAACGTCCCACAGGTGCACGATCGCAACGCCGAATAACAGAATTGCGCTGACGCGATGCTGGAAGCCCATGCTGTCGAATCCGCCGAGAAGCTTCGACGTTGCCTGTGCCCACGCCATGTAGGAGAACTTCAACGCCATGCCCGTCAACGCCAGTGTGAAGAAGCTGATCAACATCACGAAATGCAGACCGACCTGGAGGCGCGTGAACCGGCGGTAGAGTTTCTTCTTGCTGGTCCGGGCCCGCGCTTTATGCGCCTGCCACTCGTCGCGGCTCAGCCACAATCGCCATAGCCAGGCCAGCGTGTGCAGCATTGCAACCGTCAGCGTGCCTATCAGCAGCGCGGTCATACCGCGGAATGTCCAGAACAGGTAGGGGTAGCGGTCCCGGTCGTGGTGCGTCGCATGCGTCAGGTAGCCGGCGAAACGGCGGTGCGATCCTTCGTGACACGCGCCGCAGGTCTCAACCACGTTATCCCGGCTTAGCCGCGATGCAGTCTCGGTCGGGGGGAGAATATCGTGCGTACCATGGCAGTCGTAACACTTCGCTGCCCCCTCCGCACCCAGGCGCGAGACCTTGCCGTGAAACGTGTCGAAGAAGGTCTCTGCCTGCTCCGTGTGGCAGCGGCCGCACTGCTCCATCATGCGCGTCCGGAATCCGGGCTTGTCAGCGCGTGAGATGGTGTGAGAGGCGTGGCAGTCTTCGCAGGTCGGTCGCTGCGGGTCGCTGCCGGGTTGATCGGCCCAGTGAATGCTGGTCCGGAACTCCTCTTCGATACCGTGGTGGCACACGCCGCAGGTGCCGGCGATGTGCTGCGCGTTGGTCATCGAGCGTGGATCGTCTGTCGGCAGCTCGGAGTGGGCACCGTGGCAATCGGCGCAGGTCGCCGTCACGACGAGACCAGCCTTGATCAATGCCCGTCCATGCACGCTATCTTCGTAGCTGCCCACGATGTCTTCGACCTCGGCCTCGATCCGTTTCGCGACTTGCTCACCCGTGCGATGACACTGCCCGCACAACGTCGGCACATTGCGAGGGAAGGTGGGAGAGTTCGGCAAAACACTGCTGAGCGTGGTGTGCTTCGCGTGACAGTCCAGGCACGACGGCGCGTCCGGGTCCCGCTCGGCGAACAAGGTTCCGTGCGTGCTGTTGTCATATTCGGTGACCTGTTCGGCATGGCAAATGCTGCAATCCACCGGTGATTGCACCGTCGCGCAGGCGCGTTCCATCGCCACGGTTACGTCAGTGTGGCATTGCGCGCAGGCGGTGCCGGCATGCGCCGAGCCGCTGAAAATCATCTCGTCGACATAAAGGCTAACGGTCTCGCCGTTACGCATCATCGACAGATCGGGCTGGCCGTGGCAGGTCAGGCAGTCCTTGTTGGCCAGGCCCTCCGGGTAGAAGACCCGACGGATCTTATGCGGGGCGTGACAGTCGACACACGCCGGGATCTTGTTCGGCTCTTCAATCCACAAGCGGCCCTCGATGACCTTGCGGTGCACGCGTTCGATTTGCCCGTGACACGCGGCGCAGGTCGCAGCCACATTTCTCACGTGGATACTCGACCGCTCATCGGCGTGTGGCAGGATGTTGTGGGCCGTGTGACAGGAGGTGCAGACGGCGGTGACGGTGAGGCCCTGAAGGAACAATCCTTCACCGTGTATGCTCATCGAGTAGTTCTCGAGGATGCGGTCCTTCGAGATCCGGTGAGTCCGGGATACCGGCGACCCCTCCTGGTGGCAATTGCCGCACAGCAGCGGCACATTCATCATTGCTGTCGGCGAGTCCTGGTTTGAGGCCGAAAGGATGTCGTGCTTGCTGTGACAGTCGGCGCAGCTGGGGGCCATTGGATCGCCGCGTTTCGCGGCCTCGCCGTGCAGGCTTCTGCTATGCGCGCGTGCCTCGGATTTGTGGCAGGCGCCGCAGTCGACAAGATCGAGCTCTTCCGCGTGTCGCCGGCGCTTACTGCCGGCCAGGTCCGTGTGGCATTCCACGCAAGTCAAGCCTGGGTGAACGGATGTTGCGCCAGCGTCTTCGGCCACGAAGACAGATATCTCTTCGTCCCCGCGGTAGCCCGTCAGGTCCGGCTTGGAGTGACACCGGAGGCACTGCTCATCTTCCTGTGCCAGTGCGGGGCTTGGCGCCAACAGGAAGATCGCGGCCACTGCGAGGAGCCCGCCCTTCCCATGACTCCCTCGAAGGAGCCGGGGACAGGGTGAGTACTCGCGCGTACGCAAGACAATGCCACGTAATTACAGAGAATCACGAACGTACCCCCGGCCTGTGAAATTTGTCAATCAGGTATCCTACTGACAAAACGAGAAGAACGACGCCACACCGCCAAATACCAGGCACGGTGGGCAAGTCCACGCACTCATCGAATCGGGCGAAAGCCGGTTTGCGCTGATAGCGCAATAGGCCCCTCCAGGCATTCCTTCGGCGTCGAAGTTGTTTATGTCAACTAGCCGATGATTTCGGCTCACGATGTTTATACTGGACTTGTCTCGCGACAAGGAGTCGGACATGAAAAGGACATTCGCGGCTGCGATCAAGGCACTCGTCACCCTCTGTCTTGCGCTCGGTGCAGTTCAAGCCTCTGCGGATATTGCAGTGCCGGCTCAGCAGGAGTCCGGACAGCAAGGTCTCTATAAGGCCGCGCAGATGTCCAAAGCCGGGACGGCACTGACTCGGGCGTTCGCACAGTACCGGGCATATCTTAACCAGGGAAAGAGTGCGCCGTTCGTTCCGGGCAGCCCCTTCCTGCCCTATTCCGCCGGCCGGGTCCTCGTCGAAGCACGCGCGACCGCGGGTGGCCCGCAACTCCTCAACGACCTGCGCCGGCTCGGCCTGACGAACGGTTCGCACTACGGTGAACTGGTCTCGGGTGCCCTGCCGCTGGCGGCCCTGGATCGGGCCGTGTTGCTCGATAGCCTGCGTTCAATATCGGCCGCGATTCCGCCCGTCAGGAACGTCGGTTCGGTCACCAGCGAAGGTGATAGCGTATTACGCGCCGACATTGCGCGAACGTCGCACATGGTCGACGGAACCGGTGTGACTGTCGGTGTGCTGTCGGACAGCTTCGATACGCTCGGCGGCGCCGCAGACGACATCAACAGCGGCGACCTGCCGATGACCGGTGTACAGGTGCTCAGCGAATCGACGGTCTGCGGGACACTCGTGTTCTGCATCGACGAAGGCCGCGCCATGCTGCAGATCATCCATGACATGGCGCCTGGCGCCGAGCTGATGTTCCACACTGGCCTGGCCAGTAAGACGGAATACGCGTCGGCGATCACGGCGCTGGCGGCGGCAGGGGCGGACGTCATCGTCGATGATCTTTTGTATTTGCACGAACCGATGTTCCAGGACGGAATCGTCGCGCAGGCTGTCGATACCGTGACGTCCAGCGGCGCCATTTACTACTCCGCGGCAGGGAATGCCGGCGCGGAAAGTTACGAGGGCCCGTTCGTCGACAGCGGCGAGGTACTTTGCATCGAGTTCTTCCTGCCGTTGGGGGATTGCGACCCGATCTACGAACGGGTCGGCCGGATGCACGATTTCGATCCCGGTCCGGGGGTCGACAATTATCAGCACGTCACCGTACCACTCAACGGCGTGCTGACCGTCGCGATGCAGTGGAACGAGCCCTTCGGCGGCGCCGGCCCGAAGATCGACCACGACCTCGTACTGCTGGATGAAACCGGTGGCGTCTATTACACGATCAGTGCGAACGACAATATTCCTATGGGCGAGGGCTGGGAGGTGCTGCAGTTCGAGAACTCCGAGTTTCTCTACCAGAACACGTCATACAGTCTTGCTATCACCTACGACGATGTCGACTCCGTTGATCCGCCTGCCGGCCTTGTCAAGATGGTTGTGTTTGGATCCGGCAACACGATCAACGAATACCGGACAGACAGCGCGACGCTGTACGGGCACGCCAATTCCGCGGGAGCTGAGGCCGTCGCCGCCGCGTTCTGGCAGGATACGCCTGCGTTCGGAATCGACCCCCCGAAGCCTGAGCCCTATTCATCGCGTGGCGGTACTGCTATCTACTTCAATCCCAACGGTTCGCCGAAGCAGGCCCCGGAAGTTCGTGCAAAACCCGAGATCACCGCGGTCGACGGCGTCGGTACGACCTTTTTCTTTAGCGATACGAATGGCGATGGAATCGACGAGTTCTTCGGGACGTCCGCCGCGGCGCCACATGCCGCCGGGATTGCGGCATTGATGCTTGACGCACGGCCCAACGCCACGCCCGCCCAGGTCAATACGGCACTGGAAAGCAGCGCGATCGACATGGAATCACAGGGCTTCGACTTTGACACCGGGGCCGGTCTGATCGAGGCCGACGCGGCAATCAGCGCCTTACTCGCCGCGGGCGGCAACCTGCCGCCGACGGCGGGCTTCACATTCAGCACCTCTGGCCTTGCCGTCGACTTCACCGACATGAGCACGGACGCCGACGGCAGCGTCAGCACGTGGAGCTGGGATTTCGGCGATGGCACCACGGCGACCACGCAAAATACCTCTCATGCCTATGCGGTCAGCGGCACCTACGTGGTCACCTTAACCGTCATGGACAACGATGGTGAAGAGGATTCGGCGAGCCAGCAGGTAACGGTCGTCGATTCCGGCGGTAATACATCTCCTGTTGCAGCATTTTCGTACAACTGCAGCGCCCGCAGCTGTCTGTTCGATTCGTCCGGCTCGAGCGACGACGCCGGGATCGTCAGTTGGAGCTGGAACTTCGGTGACGGTAGTAATTCGTCCGAGCCCAACCCGGCACACACGTACGCTTCGCAGGGCAACTACACGGTGACACTTACCGTGGCCGATGCGGAAAGTGAGACGGATAGCGCCAGCGCCACCTTCCGCGTGAAAAACCGCGGTAACGCGTCCGGTTCGGTGGGCGGCGACGACGGCGGAACGACGGAGACAGCTTCGGAGAAAGGTCGCAAGAAGTGCTCTGACGGCATCGACAATGACGGTGACGGACTGATCGATGGCGCAGACCCGGATTGTTAACTACGCGTCTCGCGGCCGATCATCCGCCCCGGTAGTTATCAAAGAAGACCGCAAATAACACGCTGGATATCGCCAGTGTGACGAGCATGACGGGTGTGCCTTTCTTCAGCCAGAACAGCGGCGTAATCCGGTACTCTGGCCTGCGCGTGCGCTCGGCCTCGGCCACGCAGATAATATTCGCGGTAGACCCGATGTGCGAGCCGTTACCACCGAGCCCAACGCCGAGGGCCAGAGCCCACCACAGTGGCATCACGTCGACACCCTGGGTTTGCAGATGGGAGATGATCGGAATCATCGTCACCGTGAACGGAATGTTGTCCACCGCAGCGCTCAGAAACGCGGAGACCCACATGACCACCAGCGCGGTCACGAGCAATTTCTCGGGCTCCTGGGCGACGCTAACCAGCTGCTGGCCCAAGAGGTCGAGGAGACCGGACCCCTCCACGCCGCCAACGATGATGAAAAGACCGGCGAAGAACAGCAATACCGACCAGTCGATCTCCCTGAGGAACTCGTCCGGGTCCGGGCGTACGAGAGCGAGGGCCACCGCTACCCCGATCCAGGCGACATAGCCTGGAAAGAGATGAAAACGATGGTGAATGAAAAACAGGAGGATAACGAGGGCAATCGAAAAGCATACGGCGAATAACCCTCTCAGATCCTTCAGTACCTTGGACTCATCGAGGTCCAGGACCTCGTCGATTTTGTGCCCCAGGTCTTTGCGGAACAGGGCCAACAGGAGAAACAGGGTGGCCACCCATGCAACCAGAATGATCGGACCCATATGAAACAGGAACTGGTTGAAGTCGATGCCGGCCGCGCTACCGATCATGACGTTTGGCGGATCGCCGACCAGCGTGGCGACGCCACCCGTGTCAGATAGCAAGGCTTCGGCCATCAGGTAGGGGACGGGACTGATACCCAGTAGCCTCGCGATGACAACGGTCAGGGGCGCGAACACAAGGACCGTCGTGACATTGTCCAGGAACAGGCTGATGATCGTTACGACCGTCGACAGATAAATCAGGAGACGTACAGGGCTGCCTTTTGCCATCTTGGCGAGACGGATCGCGAGGTATTCAAACCCCCCGGTGGGCTTCAACAGGACGACCAGCGTCATCATTCCCATGAGCAGGAACATCGTGTTCGCGTCGACAGCAGCCACCGCCCCGGCCTGGGAATAAAAGCCGCCGATCATGCCGACCCCGACCATCGTAACGGCGCCAATAACGGCCGCCAGTGTCCGGTGGATCACCTCGGTGAAGATCAGCACATAGGCGGCAACAAGGATCGATGCCGCCAGCCACATGGTCGAAGTCACTGCGCCGGAATCCATTTCCATCATTTGGTCTCTTCGTGATTGCCGAGTGTTTAGCGGGGTATGATCAACTGTGTCGCAAGATCAACAGTGACATTTATGCATCCGATACGGATATGCCCTGTTCAAGCTCCTCCAGCCATTCCAGCAAGCGGTTAGCGATCACCATTCGCGTCACGATGCCCATGTACTTTCCATCCTCGATGAGAAAAATATAGTGGGTGTTATAGGCTTCCATGATCGAAAGCGCTTTTATAAGCGAAGAGGCGGGAGAAACAGTCGGTATATTTTCGAGCAAATAAGTTTCGACAGGCCGAGCCAGCGATTTTAAAATCCTCTTCTCTGACATATCGAGCCTGTCGGTCTTGTCGCCAATAGCGTCCACCAGCCTGAGGTAGCTGCTTGGGACGGCTATGTGTTTGAATACGTCGCGAACGGATATTCGTCCGACGATGCGATCGTGTTCGTCGACAAAAGGTAGTCCAGGCACGTTGCTGCGCACGGCTTCCTCGAAGAAATGACGCAAGGACATGCCTTTGCGCATGACTTCGGTCATTACGGCAAGTCGTTGTAACTTCATCGTTATTCGCTTGAGCAACTGTAGGGAGTGGAGAAATTATATCAGCGACGGTCGCGCTTTAGTCGATTAAGTCGACGTGGCTATTCCGGCACGGACGGACTCGTCTCCGGATTCCCTGCGCTATTCCGCCAACAGCAGGTCCAGGGCTTCTGGATCAAGGCTGTGGCCGCCGCAGACAATGGCCTATCCTTCTGTCAGATCAGACAGTTTCGCTGTCGATTTAGCCCGAAATTGGTGGATCTCCTCTCCGATTAACATCATCCGATGTATTATCATCGTGCTTCTTTCGGGCAGCCGGCCCGAAATGAGACCTCAAAAAAAATCACAACCACCAGGGAGCACCAATGAAGAAAATACTTATTGCCGCAATACTACTCTTGCCGTTTCAGGTATCCGCGGAGCACATGGACGTTATCCAGTTCAAACTTCACGACGATTGCTCGTTCGAAAAATACATGGCTATCGTTGCAGATTTCAATGAATGGGGTAAGGCATACGGCTACCAGACAAAGATCGCGTACCCGCTACAAAACGACGATCTCGTCCATATGTACTGGCTGGGTACCAGCGCCAACGCGGCGGCATTCGGCAAGGCATGGGATACGTGGCGTGACGCGCAGGCCGACGCTGACTCGGTGCCGGCAAAACTGCAGGCGAGGTTTTCAGCCTGCGAAACCAATATAACGCGCACAGGCTACGACATTTACTAGTTGCCGCGGGGACAGGCGCTGACGCGCGCAGAAACCGGGGTCGAACAGGGTCTTTCAAAGATGACTCAGTGAATTCGCGGTTCGACCCCTGCTACGCCTGGCCACCACCCGCATCTGGCCATGTAAACTGTCCGTGAACACAATAGACTGGCCACCGGGCGCACGTATCGGCGCTGCAGGCCGGCGTGACAATACAGGCGGGACCGAATGGGCGACGAACTGCTCGTAAGCACCCTCGTGCCGTTATGGCTCAAAGTCGCGTGGACCACGATGGTGCTCGTCATCGTCCTGATTTACTGGCGGCATCGCGGCCCCGCTAATTTTCTCTGGTTCTCCGACATCGCGTTCCTCGCGCTCGTGCCGGGCCTGTGGCTGGAAAGTTCGTTCATCGTCAGCCTGACGGCATGCATGGTGCTTGTTCCGGAGATGTTATGGAGCGTGAGCTTCTTCGGCGGCCTGCTGCGCCTGCCGCGCCTGACCCGCCTCGCTGACTACATGTTCGAAGAACAGAGCCCGCTGTGGCTGCGCGCGGTGTCGCTGTTCCACGTGCCGTTGCTGGCGGTCGTTGTTTGGGGCCCGTGGCGGCTCGGTTATGATCCCGGCGTCTATCTGTGGGCGGTGCTGATTGCATGGTTCGTGCTGCTGCTGACGCGCTGGCTGACAAAACCGGAACCGAACATCAATCATGTATACCGGTTTCCGGTCGCTGCGGGCGCAAACCTCACGCCGGTACAACATATGCTGGTGTTGTTGACAGCGGTGCCACTGGTGCTGCAGCTGCCGGGGCACCTGCTGCTGTGGGTGATGTTCGGAAACTGACGAAGGACAGAAAATTCTACAGGCCTATACTGGCTATCGGGATGAAGAGGATCGTGACATGGCTCGTGTTCGTTGTCTGGCTGTTGCCGGCGGCGGCCAGCGCGGATCAGCGGCCCGCGAAAGGCAGGCTGCTGGTGGCCACCGAGCTGGTGGGCGGTGAAGTCTTCGCTAAAACGGTCATTCTGCTCCTTCATTACGACGAAAACGGTGCGATGGGAATCGTCGTCAATCGCCCCACCGAGGTCGAGCCGGAGGAGCTTCTCGCCGATGTCGACGCAATCTCCGGTTACAGCGGCACAATTTACTGGGGCGGTCCGGTTCGGATGAACAGCCTGCGCGCGCTGCTGCGCACGGACATCCCGCCCAAGGGCGCACAACCGGTCATCGATTTGGTGTACCAGGTACCCATAGACGATGGATTGAAGGATGCTCTGGCGGACCTGGCGAGCTTGCGGTTATTTATCGGCTACGCCGGCTGGGATGCCGGACAACTCGACCGCGAGATGGACCGTGGGAGCTGGCACGTCGTGCCGGCATCGCATGAACATGTTTTTGCAGAAGACCCGCGCGCACTCTGGAAACAATTGGCGCCGCCACGCGAGTATCGCGCGGCCACGCAATCGAGCCACACGCCCGGGCTGTAGCCGCCTTCTTTATTGGCGACGGTCCCTTCGAATCGTTTCTTGCACGCTTGAGATGTCGCACTTAACCCCCAGTATACGAGCATGAAAAAACAGGACCTCACAAGGCGATGAAGGTTCGGCCAGGAGGAGTTGCCGGCATGTTCGAACCGGCCAAAACGGCGACGCCCGAAAGCACGGGCACGGAGCTTTTGCGTCTTGCGCGCGGCTCGATCGAATACGGCTTCATC
>Ga0209567_10001618_pt1 | contig 11382 bp, 8 predicted proteins | sample COG_12_FD_184756 | JGI IMG/M metagenome (GOLD analysis project Ga0209567, IMG submission 184756) | Pelagic marine sediment microbial communities from the LTER site Helgoland, North Sea, for post-phytoplankton bloom and carbon turnover... | ecosystem: Environmental > Aquatic > Marine > Neritic...
TGGTGCGTAACAGTCTAAAATTATTATAAACATGACAACCGCTATGTTATTTTTTTTATTGAAAAAAATCTAGACTTTGACGCAACGATGTGCCCTATTGGATGTTATCGACAACCCGCAGAAGACCCAACAAACCACCGCTATCGGAACGTTATTTTGACAAACGCTCTAACGGTTATGTGTTGTCATGCTCGCACCTGAATTTTTCCTGGATGGGCATGTTTTGCCGGATCCAGATCAACACCTTGTCAAATTCGCCTTTAAGTTCCCCCAGGGCCTTTCCCCGGTGGCTGATCCGGCTTTTTTCTTCCCGCGACAACTCGCCAAAGGTTTTTTTTAAGGGTGGGTAGTAAAATACCGGGTCATATCCAAACCCGCCATCCCCTGCCGGTTTTTCGGCAATCAACCCTTCGCAACGCGCTTCATATGTCAGGGCCGCTCCGGTGGGAACCGCCAGTGATATGACACATTCAAAGGTCGCCTGGCGATTGGTGTGTCCTTTCATCTCCTCGAGCAGTTTGGTGTAGCGTTGTTGATCGCTGGCATTCTCACCGGCATATCGGGCCGAATAAACGCCGGGGGCACCCCCAAGGGCGTCCACCACCAGACCGGAATCATCCGCCAAGGCCGGATAACCCAGTATCTTTGAAATGAAACTGGCCTTTTTGTAAGCATTTTCATCAAAGGTGTCCCCGTCCTCCACCACGGGTGGCAGGGGACCAAATTCGTCAAGATTCTTGATGTTGATGGGAAACCCCTTTAACAGGTCTCTAATCTCGGCTGTCTTTCCCGGGTTGCCGGTGGCAATCACCAGAGTCAAAGTCTCTTGCATAAACACCCCATTTTGGATTAACCTCAGTCTATACAAAAATTTAAATGCCTCTATAACGAAATCTGAGTTAAGATATTAGGGTAAAACCTAATCACACATCCTTCGTTGTAAAGATTTTAAACTCCATACAATAGTAATGGAGGGAGCAAAATATTTTCCGAAACATGTTTTTGACAATCACGATAAGACCATAGGAGGTAACGCCACCATGCAGCGCTGGAACGGCTGGGGGGACGAATCAATAAATATGGCTGTCGCGCCGGTAGGACTAAAAATCTTAAGAGACCGTATCGGCAAAGGACGGCCAGCACCCGCTTTTCCCCTGGAAAATATGCTAAACCGGATCCCGTCTTCGCGGATACCTCAGCATCCTTTAATATCGACTGACCCGAAATTACGGCTTGACCACGCCCATGGGCAAAGCCTGCCGGATTGGATTGCTCTGCGTTACGGAATTTTGCAGTGCTTCCCGGACGGCGTCGCCATGCCTGCCAGTGTTGAGGAGGTTCAGGAGCTGTTGAGGTTTGCTGCCGATCACGATTTGGTGGTCATCCCTTTCGGAGGCGGCACCAGTGTGGTCGGTCATTTGGACGTCCCTTCGGGTGAAAAAATGGTTCTCAGCTTATCCCTTGAGCACTTCAACCGTTTAATCCGTATTGATTCGGACAACATGTTGGCCACTTTTGAAGCCGGTATTCGCGGACCGCAGCTCGAAATGCAATTAAGCGCCAGGGGCTTCACCCTCGGCCATTACCCGCAATCCTTTGAGTATTCAACTCTGGGCGGATGGGTGGTCACCCGATCCAGCGGTCAGCAGTCGCGACATTTCGGTAGAATCGAACAGCTGTTTGCCGGGGGAGAAATGGTCACCCCCCGGGGGGTTCTGAATTTCCCACCATTTCCGGCGTCAGCTGCCGGACCTGACCTGCGCCAGATTTTGCTCGGCTCGGAGGGCCGCATGGGCGTGCTGACCAAGGTTACCGTCAAGCTTTCTCACCTTCCGGAAAAAGACGATGTTTATGGAATTTTTTTCCCCACCTGGGAACAGGGGAAAGATGCCGTCAAGGCCATCGCAGGAGCCGACATCCCATTTTCGATGATCCGGTTGAGCAACCGCACCGAAACCATCACAAATCTGGCTCTAGCCGGCCATAAAGGGCAAATTAGCCTGCTCCGGCGCTATCTCCGACTGCGTGGGCTGTCTGATCAAAAAGCCTGTATGTGTCTGATTGGATTTACCGGGTCCCGGCGCATAACGACTGCCGCAAAGGGTGATGCATTTTCGATCGTGCGTCAAAATAAAGGCATCGCGGTTGGAAAAGCCATGGGCAATGCCTGGAAAAAGAACCGTTTCAGGTCCGCTTACCTGAGAAACACGCTCTGGGATTTGGGGTATGCTGTGGATACCCTGGAAACGGCGATCACCTGGGATAAAGTGGCGACTACCATGCAGGCCGTCGAAAAATCCATCACAAACGCCCTGGCTGTCGCCGACGAGAGGGCCCATGTATTTACCCATCTTTCACACGTCTACCCGACCGGATCCAGTATTTATACCACCTTTCTTTTCCGTCTCTTTGAAAGGCCCCAGGCAACCTTGGAAGCCTGGAAATCCATAAAACAATCGGCCAGCCAAACCATTGTCGACGCCGGCGGCACCATCAGTCATCAGCATGGGATCGGTAAAGACCACCGTCAATATCTTAGCGTTGAAAAAGGTGCTATCGGAATCAGTACCTTGAAAACGGTTTTTGAACATCTGGATCCCGGACAGCAGATGAATCCGGATAAACTGCTACCGTAGTCAGAGGACAGAGGTCAGAAGTCAGATGACAGAGAACAGAAAGCAGATAACGGATAACAGAGAGCGGCGGACAGAAAATAGAGGAACGAATGCCAGGGGAAAATAAACACCACGGAATATCAGGAGGCCATATAAGGACTCAAGGGCAATAGAAGACAAATACTGCAGTATCAAAGGATCTTGAAGATATCAAATATCTGCTTTCTGTCATCTCTCCTCTGTCCTCTGTCTTCTGTTCTCTGTCTTCTGTCCTCTGCAAATAAGGATCAAACAATGAACCTAAAGGACATACCCAATAAATGGGATTTAATCATCATCGGTGGCGGCATCACCGGTGCCGGTATTTTCCGAGAAGCGGCCCGTATGGGTATAACGGTCATTCTCATCGAGCAGCGGGATTTTGCCTGGGGCACTTCCAGTCGCTCATCTAAACTGGTCCATGGCGGCTTACGCTACCTCAAAGAAGGGCATTTTAGAATGACCAAAATCGCCGTTGAGGAGCGGGAACGACTTCTCAGGGAGGCACCCGGACTGGTCGAATCGCTGGGGTTTTTATTGCCGATTTATGAAGATCAACGGCCGGGCAAGCGAACCATGCAGGTCGGGTTATCGCTGTATGATATTATGGCCCGGGAACGGCAACATCATTATTTTGACAGTAAAACGTTTAAGCAGATGGTCCCCCATATCAATTCCAACGGTCTTAAAGGCGGTTTTGAATTTCTTGATGCCCAGGTCGATGATTCCAGGTTGGTTCTGCGCCTCATCAACGAAGCGATGGCATCCGGGGCCAGAGCGCTAAATTATACGGCCGTAAAGCGTATCAACCGCAATGATGAAGGTCAGGTTGTGGGGGTCAACGTGGAAGATATAGAAACCCATGAGACAAAAAAACTTATATCTCCGGCGGTGATCAACGCCACCGGATCCTGGGCTGAAAAATTGCACCCTTCGCCGGAGCCCCGGCGCCATCTGAGGCCCTTGCGCGGCAGCCATCTGGTATTTCCCGCCGCCGCGCTGCCGCTCACCAAAGGCTTCAGCTTCATCCACCCGGCAGATAATCGCGCGGTTTTTGTGGTCCCCTGGGAAGGCGCCGTGCTGGTGGGCACCACCGATCTGGACCATGCGGAAAACTTATCGGTGGAGCCAAAGATAACCGAGGAAGAAGTTTTCTACCTGATGCAGGGGGTTCAGGCAATGTTTCCGCCCCTCGACATTTCGCTGAAGGACTGCCTGTGTGCTTTCGCCGGCATCCGGCCGGTACTTAGCGAGGGGAAGCTAAAGCCTTCCGAAGAATCTCGCGAACACGTCGTATGGATTAGCGACGGCCTGATAACCGTTACCGGCGGTAAACTGACAACTTTTCGTCGGTTGGCCATGGATGCGCTCAGGGCGGCCAAACCCTATTTGCCGCAGAATACGAGTACAAACCGCAAGGCACCGGCCTTCGACGAAGTGCCGGAAAAACCACCTCTGGGCTATGGGTTGACACCCCAAACCTGGCGACGACTTTACGGTCGCTACGGCAGGGCCGCCGAAACTCTCGTCCGGAAGGCGAAACCCAGAGATCTATCAATTATCCCCGGGACCCATACCCTCTGGGCTGAACTGCCCTATGTGGCCCAAAATGAACAGATCAGACATCTGGGCGATTTATTATTGCGGCGGGTTCGTATTGGGTTGTTGACACCGGAAGGCGGAAAAGCATATTTAAAACGCATCCGGAAATTGTGCCAAAATGTCCTGCCCTGGGATCGGCGGCGCTGGAAAGAAGAAATCAACAGATACCGGGATCATTGGCTGTACGCCCATGCCCTTCCGGTCAGACGCGCTGAAACTCTTGGAAAAGGAAAGATTTTTTCGCTGCGATTCCTTGGATCGACGCTGAGTTCGATTTACTATAAAATTGCATCCAAAAGGCAGCGCGGCCAAATTTTATAAAGGTGATCAATGAGCGAAAAAGACCTGCTGTTGGCTATTGACAACGGAACCCAGAGTCTGAAAGCGTTGATTTTTGATCTTCAAGGCCGGCTTCTGGCAAAGGAGCTCGTGCCGTTTACGCCTTATTTCTCCGAACAACCCGCATGGGCTGAACAGGATCCGGATGTTTTCTGGGATACTCTGTGCCGGGCCTGCCAGGGCCTCTGGCACCAAAACCACGCATATAAGGAACGTGTCGCCGGGGTAGCGTTAACCACCCAGCGCGGTACCGTGGTCAATGTCGATAAAAACGGCAAGCCCCTGCGGCCGGCCATGCTGTGGCTGGATCAACGCAAAACCCATGGTTTGGCGCCGGTGGCCGGGTGGTGGGGGGTTATCTTCGGTTTGGGCGGCCTTAGAAAAACGGTGGCTTATCTACAGTCGGAAGCCGAGGCTAACTGGATGGCCACCTATCAGCCGGAAATTTGGCAAAACACATACAAATACCTCCTACTTTCCGGCTATCTGACGTATCGGTTGGTTGGCAAATTTGTCGATTCCATCGGGTGTCAGGTAGGCTACATACCTTTCGATTACAAACGGCAACGCTGGTCGGCCGGCTGGGACTGGAAATGGCGGGTTTTATCTACGATTAATGTCGCCATGATGCCGGAATTGATTCCCCCGGGCCAGATTCTGGGAACCATCACAACCCCGGCAGCACAGGAAACCGGTATTCCTGAAGGACTACCCCTGGTGGCCGCCGCCGCCGACAAGGCCTGTGAGGTCATCGGTTCCGGCAGCCTGGAACCCAACATCGGCTGTCTCAGCTACGGTACAACTGCCACCATCAACGTGACCCACAAAAAATATATCGAACCCATACCGCTCATCCCACCCTATCCTTCCGCGGTACCCGGATATTACACCGTCGAGGTCCAGGTGTTCCGGGGTTACTGGATGGTCAATTGGTTCAAGCAGCAGTTCGGCTATCCGGAGCGCAGAGAAGCCGCCAAGTCAGGGCTTTCCACGGAAGAACTGTTTGATAAACTGGTGGATGAAATTGAACCGGGATCCATGGGCTTGATGCTGCAGCCTTACTGGACACCGGGGTTGAAAATGCCCGGCCCGGAAGCCAAGGGGGCTGTTATCGGTTTCGGGGATGTCCATACCCGGGCGCACCTGTATCGCTCCATTTTGGAAGGATTGGCCTATGCCTTGCGGGAGGGCAAAGAACGCATTGAGAAACGCAGCCGCTCATCGGTTAACAGTCTGCGGGTGTCCGGCGGGGGCAGCCAGAGCCGCAATGCCATGCAATTGACGGCCGACATTTTCGGACTGCCGACGGCCAAACCCCATCTGTATGAAACCTCGGGCCTGGGAGCCGCCATTGATGCGGCCGTCGGTCTGGGGCTGCATCCGGATTTTAAAACGGCGGTCAGGGAGATGACCCATGTCGGCGAAGTTTACGAACCGGATCGCAGGAATCATAATATGTACAATTTACTTTACCACGACGTCTACAAAAAGATGTACAAGCGCCTGAAACCCTTATATGAGCGCATAAGAGAGATAACCGGTTACCCGAAATAGAACTGGAGTGATGAATGGAAATTGAAATAAACAAAATAGTCGGGGCCAGTAATCGCATCCTGGAAATTGATCTCAAGTCAGAGCAGGTTAAAGAACTTCAAGTAACAGACGACGACCGCAAGCTGTATCTCGGCGCCAAGGGCCTGGGACTGAAACTTCTTTTCGAACGACTGCAACCGGGAATTGATCCTCTGGGCGAAGACAATTACCTGGCCTTTATGATGGGGGTTTTAATGGGAACCGGAGCGCCCTGCTCCGGTCGCTTTGCAGCATTAACCAAATCGCCGCTAACCGGAATAATGCTGACCTCATCTTGCGGCGGTCCTTTCGGTATGGCCTATAAAACGGCAGGATATGATGGATTGCTGGTTACCGGTAAATCCGCAAAACCGATTTATCTGGAAATTGACAACAACGGCGTAAAATTCCAGGATGGCGCCCACCTGTGGGGCATGGACACAGTTGAGACCCAGCAGGCGTTGAGCAGCGACAGACAAACCGGTGTGCTGGCCATCGGCCCGGCGGGTGAAAACCGGGTGCGATACGCCAATATCGCCAGCGGTCATCGATTTCTGGGCCGGGGCGGCATGGGGGCGGTTATGGGCGCCAAGAACCTGAAAGCGATTGTCGCCCATGGAGGGACATACAGGATCCTGCCGAATGATCCGAATAAATTCAAGACTGTCTGCAAAAAAGCAACCCAATACATCAAAGCCAATAAATATACCGGTGATCTTTACCGCAACTTCGGCACCAATGCCAACACCCGGCCCTGCAACGAAGCCGGGCTGATACCGGTAAACAATTTTCGCCGCGGCAGCGACAAAAGAGCCGAGGATATCTCCGGTCAGGCGATGCAAAAAAAATACAACACCAGTTTTGACACCTGCAAACCTTGCACCATCCTTTGCGGGCATAAGGGGACCTACCCGGACGGCAGTGAGCAGCACATGCCGGAATACGAATCGGTTAATCTTCTGGGACCGAATCTGGGAATTTTCGACTCCGATCGGATCTCTGAGTTCAACGATATCTGTGGCCGAATGGGAATGGATACCATTTCCGCCGGCGTCACCCTTTCATGGGCCATGGAAGCCGGTGGCAAAAGGCTGATCGAGACCGATCTTAAATTCGGCTCACTTGCAGGTATTGCCGACACGCTGATAGACATTGCCCAACGCAAAAATCAGGGCGATGAATTTGCCAACGGCACCCGCTGGTTGTCGCAAAAATACGGGGGTCAGGAATTTGCCATTCAGGTTAAAGGTCTTGAAATGGCGGCCTATGATCCGCGCGGATCCTGGGGACAGGGACTGGCCTATGCGGTGGCCAATCGAGGCGCCTGTCACCTATCAGCCTATTTGATTGCCCTGGAAATCTATTTTAAATACCTGAATCCCTTTAAGACCTATGCCAAAGCAGAATTTACCAAACTATTCGAAAATGCCTATTGCGGCGTAAATTCACTGCAAACCTGCGAGTTCACCGCCTATGCCTATACCGGCGAATCACCGCTTACCAAGTACACCCCGGACCCGGTTCTGGCCATTATGATGCAATATTTACCCCAGGTAGCAGCCAAACTGGTTGATTTCAGTATATATGCCGATCTTTTTGAAGCGGTGTCCGGAATTCCGATGTCGAGCGCTGAATTTCTCAAGGCCGGTGACCGCATCCATGTGTTAGAGCGGCACATGAACTGCCGGGAAGGGATTTCCCGCAAGGATGATACCCTGCCCGGCCGCCTTCTGAATGAAGGCCGTGAGGAAGACCTTCAAAAAAGAACCGTGCCCCTGGAAAAAATGCTCGATACGTATTACCGCCTGAGAGGCTATGATGCCAACGGAATACCGACTGTTGATACCCTGAAGAGGCTGGGTATCCAGGTTTAGTTGACTAAAACCGAGAGGAGAGATCGCCGATGAAAATTCCGAAAAATGGATTGCCGAAAGAAGAAATATTCAAAATTTTGCAAGATTATAAAGGCCATGATCTGGACTGGCAATCGGGCAAAGTACTCGGATTCATCTATGATGCCGGGAAAGAAGTCCATGAGGTGACCCATGAGGCCTACACCCTGTACCTGACTGAAAACGCGCTTGATCCCTTGTCCTTTCCAAGTCTGCTGCGGCTGGAAAATGAAGTGGTGCGAATGACTGCCAACCTGCTCGACTGCAGCAGCGATGTCGTCGGCAATTTTACTTCAGGCGGTACGGAAAGCCTGATTCTGGCCGTCAAAACCGCGCGTGACTATTCCCGGGCGGTAAAGTCCCACATCAAAGAGCCGGAAATGGTAATGCCGATAACCGCCCACTCCTCGCTTTATAAGGCCTGTCACTACCTGGGGATAAAGCCGGTGGTAACCCGGGTCCATGACAACACCTTTAAAGCGGATGTGGATGCCATGCGCGCGGCCATTACTGATAACTCTATTTTACTGGTCGGCTCGGCCCCCGGTTATGCCCACGGGGTCATCGATCCCATCCCGGAAATTGCTTCCCTGGCCGTGGAAAATGATTTATTGTGTCATGTGGATGCCTGTGTGGGTGGTATCCACCTGTCGTATATGCGCCAACTCGGATACGAGGTTCCGGACTTCAACCTGAATGTTCCCGGCGTAACATCCTTGTCCGTCGACCTTCATAAATATGGCTATGCCCCCAAAGGCGCCTCCATTATTCTGCACAAAAACAAGGAGCTCAGGAAATACCAAATCTGGGGCTGCTCCCGCTGGACCGGCTATCCCGTGATCAATGCAGCCATAACCAGCGCCAAAAGCGGCGGTCCCATGGCGGCCGCCTGGGCGGTTTTAAATTATATGGGTGATGACGGCTATAAAGAGATTGTTCAGGAGGTCATGGCCGCCACTGAATTGATGATAGCGGGCGTCAGCGGCATAGACGGTCTGCGGGTGCTGGGCAAACCGGACATGTGCATGTTCGCCCTGGCATCAACCACGGAAAAAATTAATGTCTACCATCTGGCAGAAGAGATGAAAAAATCAGGCTGGTATCTGCAACCCCAGTTTGCCAGGGAGAATTCGCCCGCCAATTTGCACATTTCCTTAAACCGCTCAACTGTGCCCCGGGCCAAAGCCTTTCTTAAAGACTTTGAAAAAACCGTTGAAAACGTAAAACACGGAGACGTCGACCACCAAATCCTGGACCTTCAGAAGGAATTAAAAAAACTGTCGCTCGAATATGATGACGAGACATTTTTTAAACTGGCTGAAATGGCCGGAGTAACCGGCACTGAGCCACCCGAGAATATGGAAAAAGTCAATATGCTGCTGGAAGCACTACCGTACGATATATCTGAATACATAATGGTTGAATTTATAAATAATATGATGGACTCAGGAAATCATCAGTGAATGGGGCCACGGGTTTAATCGTTGTCAGCGATATTTTCGGCCGTACACCGGGGCTTCAATATCCTATTAGTTTTTCCCGCACATGAATCCCATTTTGATGTCACGCAGCTGGCCCTGGAAGCATCAGGGAAAACCAATGTAGAAGGATGTCCGGCGTCTCGATCATGATTATTATAATAGGACCTTGACTATGCCAGAACCACAGCAACAGCTTGATGCCCTGCTTAATATTGTTCACGAAGTATATGAGAACCTTCCCTTCAACCGCCTTCTGGGTTTGAGGGTTGCCAACTTGAAACTGGATGAGGCCGGATTTGTTTTTTCCATGCGCAACGAGCTGATCGGCAACGAGGTGCACGGCATCCTTCATGGAGGCGTTATCTCTGCTGTCCTGGATACCACCGGCGGCCTGACCGCCACAGCCTCGGCCATCAAACGGAAGCAAGGCCTTTCACGCGACGAAATCACCGATTGGATCGCCAGAATTGGAACCATTGACATGCGGGTGGACTACCTGAGACCCGGTCGCGGCAACCGCTTCCAATCCACCGGAACCGTCATGCGCACCGGCAATAAAGTGGCCGTGACACGGATGGAACTCTGGAACGAAGAAAATGTATTGATCGCCGTCGGGACCGGTGGGTATATCGTCGGGTAAGTATAACCCATAAGGCAGCAATATATGATCCTGTGAAAGCCGTCAATTTTGGTAATTTTTCTATATTTATCAAAATTTGGAGTGCTGGAGTCATTCGATTTCGGATTTGGTTATTCTGAATCCATTATAATATCATATTTCGTACACATGGTTATACTCGAATCATCACAACTGATCGGCCGGGGCCTGCGTCGTGAATGTTATTTTCATCCCGAAGATGAAAGTAAATGCATCAAAGTCGTTGTGGTCGGAGATCATAAAGAGACGGTGCGGGAGCAGTCCTATTATCGCTTGCTTGAAAGCCGCAATATCTCCTGGAATATGCTGGCCAGGTTTTACGGAAGCATTGAAACCAATCGGGGAAAAGGGGCTGTATTTGAGCTTATCCGCGATTACACCGGCGAAGTTTCTAAAACGCTGGAACATTATTTTTCCGTAAATACTGGATCGCATTTCAACTATCAAACGTTGACCCGGTCACTGCCATTATTGAAGGAATATCTGCTGCAATGGAAAATCGTGACAATGTCCATCAAAACGCAAAATATTGTAAATAAAAGGATTAGCGCCCATGAAGCGGATCTGGTGGTCATTGACAATGTGGGCAATTCTGATTTCATTCCTATCTGCGACTATGTTGATTTTATGGCAGTCCGAAAAATAAAAAGAAAATGGCAGCGTTTCGAGGATTCATTGGCAAAGGATTACGACGGTAACCAGGAACTGCAGCAGATACTTACAAAATTGTAATGATGCCATGAAACTTACGGCGGTCAAACTGATCTATTTTTCACCAACCGGCACTACCCGATCTGTGATCGAGTCCATCGCGCGGGGGATTGACCCGGACAGTATCGCCGCACTTGATCTGACACTGCCAGAAGCGGGTATCCAGGTAGAAGTGTGTTCCCACAATGATCTGGCGATAATTGGTGCGCCCGTTTACGCCGGAAGAATTCCCCCGGTTGTCCGAAAACGTATGGGAAAAATTAGCGCCAACGGTGCTGCATGTGTTCTGCTGGTAATGTACGGCAATCGTGAATATGAAGATGCCTTGCTGGAGTTAAAAGATTATGCCATCAAGGCAGGCTTCAAGCCTGTCGCCCGTTCTGCCTTTGTCGGCGAACATTCTTATCATACGGATAATATGCCCATAGCCCCGGGAAGACCCGACGCTGAGGACCTGGAAAAAGCATTGGGAT